>Ga0182030_10003937_pt1 | contig 31702 bp, 22 predicted proteins | sample 812S3MmetaG_FD_121299 | JGI IMG/M metagenome (GOLD analysis project Ga0182030, IMG submission 121299) | Permafrost microbial communities from Stordalen Mire, Sweden - 812S3M metaG (Illumina Assembly) | ecosystem: Environmental > Terrestrial > Soil > Wetlands > Permafrost | place: Sweden... | reverse complement strand
GCTTTTTACGTGGTCGTTTCATATATTTCTCAGGATGGTATTATTGTTCCTTCTAACTCACCATCTAAACCACCTGTCCAGTTTTCGGGGAGCACTATAGCCTTCAAAATAGAACCGTGAGCTTTTGCTATCCTCACAAACGATGAGAACGCGCCGGCGTTCAGTATTACCCTGCCGGGATGCTCGCTGTGTGTGGCGCTCCCACGGCCTTTTGTTATTCGGCCGCATGGACGGTGATGTCTTGGAGATTGGTTACCCGCGGGACGCCGCCAAATTGGCCTAGGAGATATTCTTTGTCGAACTTGGCTTCCTTTCGCACTTTAAACTCGGACAGACTGTGAAGCCGCGATGCGCCGAAGTCGTCTTTTTCAGCGAACCAGACTTGGTCGCGGCGGATGCGTTTGGGATCAAGCAGGCCCGCATCGTGGCTAACGAAAATGAGCTGGCCGATGAGCTGGCCGTCGAGGCCATTGATGTAACTGTTAAACTGTGAAATGAGTCCGCGAGTGAGCAGCGGATGCAGGCGTGCCTCAAGTTCATCTACAAAAAGAACTGATCCCGTCATTAAGGCCTCAAGAAATGGGCCAGCAAGGGCTATGAATTTCTGAGTGCCCTCGGATTCATCAGCGCGGAAATCGAATTCGACTTGTCCTATTGGCACTTGTTCCGCGTTGTATTTTTGATGGTAAGTCTTGATGGAAAAACTTGTCCCAATCTTTGAGTCTCCCCCAAACTTCATTTCAGCTTCTCCAAAACGAAATGAAGGCATTTCCAACACACGAATATCCTTGATGCCAACGTCGGCCCAGCGCATAAGTTCCTTGATTTGCGCAGAATAGTCTTTGTTTGTCAACCACTTGGCAGTAGCGGCATTGTTGTCCGCATCGTCTAACCCGGATATGTTGCGAAACCGGGTTAACCAATTGAAGACTTCACCGGCGATGGCGCCGTTGAACTGCGCAACCACCGAGAGAAACAGGGCGTTGGAGCGGGTGCGCTCTTCCAGCCCTTTACCTTCTTTGAACTCGGCGGAAAGCTTGAACTTGGCGCCTTCTCGGGTGAATAGACACGTTTCACGCGTCGAATCTTTCTGGCGGAAGAGCCATTCGCTTGTCACTTGGTCAACGGTGGCGCCGAAGCCGTAGCGGTAGCGCGTGCCGTTTTGAAGAAACAGGGCTTCAAAAATCGTTGGGGCTGATTCCGTGTCCAGGTGCAGACGGAATGGCGCGACGGGGATCTTTTCGCCTTGCTGCGTCTCTTTTGAAGAGTTTCGGATGAAGTCGCGGAAGACCGCCATCGCCTTAAGAAGATTGGACTTGCCACCGGCATTCGCACCAAAGATCGCGGCGCTTTTCAAAAGGCGCAATCCGCCAACTGTGGCCACACACTCATCCTCCAACCAATCATCGGTGGCCGCTTCAAGAGACAGGGTGGCCCGTTCTTTGAATGAACGAAAGTTCTGGACAGAGAATTCGATTAGCATAATAATAATATACAGTTAATCCGAAATTCGATTTTATGCAAGGTTTTTGCATAAAATGGAATTTCATCGTGAAAAACCGATTATTTAAGACACATTATGCGAAATCTATTGCTCGGCATTGACAGCGGCACACAGTCAACCAAAGTCTTGGTTGTGGACGCCCGCAACGGCAAGGTGCTTGGACAAGCTTCCCAGTCCTTTGATCTTATCCCCGGTTTGCCGCCGGGCGCCAAGGAGCAGCATCCCCATACCTGGCGCGACGCGACTGCCAAGGCGATCAAAAGCGCCCTCAAAAATGCCAACGCCAAGCCGGAGGAAGTCGCCGCCATCGGGGTGAGCGGCCAGCAGCATGGCTTTGTTCCTTTGGACGAAGCCGGAGAGGTCATCCGTCCGGCCAAACTTTGGTGCGACACGACCACCACGCCGGAGTGCGATATTCTCACCCGCAAACTTGGCGGGCTGGACGGCGCCATCGCCGAGTTGGGCAACGCGGTGTTGCCGGGTTTTACCGCGCCGAAGATTCTCTGGCTCAAACGCCACGAGCCGAAGAATTTCGCGCGGCTGGCCACGGTGCTGCTGCCGCACGATTATCTGAATTTCTGGCTGACGGGCAAGCGCGTGATGGAATTCGGCGACGCCAGCGGCACGGCGCTTCTGAATGTCCGGACCCGGGATTGGTCGTCCAAAGTATTGGGGGCGATTGACTCCCGGCTGGCGGGCGCGCTGCCGCCCGTGATCCACAGCGACCAGCCGGCGGGGGTTTTGCAGGAAACCACGGCGCAGGAATTGGGACTCAAGCCCGGCGTCCTGGTCAGCGCCGGCGGCGGGGACAACATGATGGGCGCCATTGGCACGGGAAACACCCGCGCCGGGGTTGTCACCGCCAGCTTCGGGACCAGCGGCACGATTTACGCGTGCTCCGACAAACCGGTGATTGATCCGCGCGGGGAAATCGCCGCGTTTTGCGATTCCACCAACCACTGGCTGCCTCTGCTCTGCACGATGAACGTCACGGTGGCCACGGAAATGGTGCGGGAAGATTTCGGTTTGACGCACGATCAATTTGCCGCCGAAGCCGCCAAGGCCAAGCCGGGTTGCGACGGCTTGTTTCTCCTGCCCTACCTCGAAGGCGAGCGCACGCCCAATGTGCCCGACGGCACCGGCGTCTGGCTCGGGGTGACGAAGGCCACTTTTGACAAGGCCCACTTCGCGCGCGCGGCGATGGAGGGAGTGACGCTGGGGATGAATTACGGCCTGCGCCGCCTGCGGGAGCTGGGCGCCAAACCGCGCCAAATCCGCGCGACCGGCGGCGGGGCGAAATCGAAATTCTGGAGGCAGATCATGGCGGACGTTTTCGAGGCGGAAGTGGTGACGCTCAAGGAAAGCGAAGGGGCGGCCTACGGAGCGGCCTTGCAGGCGCTCTGGTGCTGGCGGTTGCAGCGCGGCGAACGGGTGTCCATCAGCGACATCACGGATGAGTTTGTGCAATTGAACCGCGCCGAAACCGCCCGACCGATCGCCGCGAACGTGAAAATGTACCGGGAGTTGCAGCAGATGCAGGACGAGACGTCGCTGGCGTTGCGTGGCGTGTTTGAACGGCACCGGCGCTTTGTCAACCGGCCTGTTTGACCGCGGGGCTTTTCCGCGCAAGACTTCGGCAGAAAGGCAAAAGGCTAAGAAGCGCTTTTTTGCGCGAGCATCTTCCATGCAGACGATGGCTCCCACGATTCCACGAGAGGCTTGGACGGACGAGGAACTGGAAAGCCTTCCACGGGACGGATACAAGTATGAATTGCTGGATGGGGAGCTGCTTAGGAATCCGGGCTATGCCTGTCACGGGGAGGTTGGCGCGCGCCTCTGCGCGATCCTCGCAAACTTTGCCAAATCCCGGAAACTGGGTGAGTTCTATGACGCCATCATTGGTTTTCGTCTCAGCGCCGACGTGGTGCTCTCGCCGGATGTTTCGTTTGTGAGCCAAGCGCGGCTGAAAAAACTGCGGGTTGCGCCGGAGAAGTTTCTTGCCGGCGCGCCGGATTTGGTGGTGGAAGTGCTATTGCCATTGGAACGAATGACGCAGATCAGTCGCAAGCTGGAGCTTTATTTCGATCACGGCACACGGCTGGCCTGGCTGATCAATTTGCGAAAGCAACAAGTTCTTATCTACACCGCCGACAGCATTGAAGCGCTGACTGATCTGGACGACGTTCTGACGGGCGGCGCGGTGTTGCCGGGCTTCAAATGCAAGCTGCGTACTATTTTCCTGCCGGGTTGATGGATTTGGGAGTTTTCTTGTCGAGTTTCTTGTCGAATTTGAAGTTGACGGCAACGCGTTTATCTGTTACTTTCTGAAGGCAATGAAAGAAGTGAGGGAAAACCAAAACAATTCTGCTTTGCCCGCGACGGCTCAAAATGGGACACGGAGCCTCGACGAGTAACTACGGATCACTCATACATGAAGATTACATGGGCCGTCCTTTGGGCTTTGCTGCTGCCGGTCGCGCCGGCGGTGGTGCAGGCGCAATTCGCATACACCACCAACGGAGACGCAATCGTCCTCAACGCATATAGCGGGGCCGGAGGTGATGTCACCATTTCCAACTTCGTCACGGACATCGGGGCCTCCGCATTTGCTGGATGGACCAGCCTGACCAGCGCCACGATCCCCCCCAGCGTCGCCAGTGTTGGGGATTCCGCGTTTGAAGGATGCACGGGCCTGACCAACGTCACGATTCCCGCCAGCGTAACCAGCGTTGGGGACTCGGCGTTTGGAGGATGCGCGGCCTTGAGCAGCGCCACAATTCCAGGCAACGTCAACTCGCAAAACGTGTTCTGGGGTTGCCCGATGCTGCAAAACGCCACAATCGCCGACGGTGTGGGCAGCATCGCGGCGTTTGCCTTCCAGTTCTGGTCCACGCTGACCAACGTCACGATTTCCGGCAGCGTGACGAATATCGGCAACCATGCGTTCTATAGATGCACAGGGCTGATGAGTGTGGGGATACCTGGCAGCGTCATTAGCATTGGGAATAGTGCGTTTGACGGATGCGCGAGCCTGGAGAGCGTGACGATTGGCGCGAGTGTGACCAACATCGGGACGAATGCGTTTTCATCGTGCAACAAGCTGACGACAATCAACGTGGACCCGGCGAATGCGTTTTTTAGCAGCGTGGCAGGGGTTCTGTTCGACGTAACAGCGATGACGTTGATCCAGTATCCGGGCGGGCTGAGCGGCGGTTACGCGATTCCCGCCGGCGTCACGAACATCGGGACGTATGCATTCGCATACTGCGGCAGTCTGACCAGTGTGGCGATACCCTACGGCGTCATCAGCATCGGCGACTTGGCATTCTTCGAATGCGGGAGTCTGGCCGATGTTACGATTCCCGGCAGCGTCGTTAGCATTGGAGAGGGGGCATTTGGCTGGACGGCCCTGACCAGCGTCACGATTCCGCCGAGCACAGGAAGCATCGGGCAGTCGGCGTTCCTGGGCACCGGTCTGACCAGCGTCACGATTCCCGCCGGGGTGACCAACATTGGAGAGGGTGCGTTCTCGGGCTGCGCCGAACTAACGGAGCTAACCGTGGATCCTGCCAATCCTGTCTATAACAGTGTGGGTGGAGTGTTGTTCGACATAAGCCAGGCGACGTTGATCCAGTATCCGGAAGGGCTGAGTGGCAGTTACGCGATTCCCGCCGGCGTCACGAGCATCGGGAACGGGGCATTTTCTGGTTGCACGCTCCTGACCAGTGTCACCATGCCCGGCAGTGTCACCAGCATTGGGCAGTCGGCGTTTAACGGATGCACGGGCCTGACCAGCGCCGCGATTTCCGGCGGCGTCACGAGCATTGGGGAGCTGGCTTTCAGTTCGTGCATCAACCTGAAGCGCATCATGATTCCCGGCAGCGTCAACTTCATTGGGGACGGGGCATTTCAAGAATCCACCAGCCTGACCAACGTCTATTTCGAGGGTAACGCCCCCACCGGTAATAACATGAACTCCATCTTTTATGGTGATCCTTACGCGACGGTGTACTATTTGCCTGGGACGACTGGGTGGGCTGAATTTGACGCCAATACGGGCCTTACCGCTGTTCTCTGGAACCCGCTGATCCAAACCAGCGATGGCAACTTCGGCGCGCAGAACAGTCAATTCGGGTTCAACATAACGGGCACGGCGGGCATCCCCATCGTGGTGGAAGCCTGCACGAATCTGGCTTCCCCCCTTTGGACTCCGATCCAGACCAACACGCTTGCCAGCGGCTCTTGGTATTTCAGCGAACCCTTGCAGACCGCCAGTCCCACCCGCTACTACCGCGTCCGCTCACCCTGACGGAACGAGGAGGAAAATTGTGGAGTTAGAATAGTGAATGGTGAAAAGGCGGGACGGAAATTAGGATTAAGATCAGGAACGGCTATGCGGGCCACTGCCAGCAACGGGTCCGGACGCCGCTGCCAGGAAAGGCCAGGCCGGCGGCAAAACCGGGCGACGGGGAAAGGGTAAGGAAGGCCCAACCCGGCGGCGGCACGGAGCAATCCATCTGGGCCAGACTGCCCGCAATACCTTCGCCCGTGGCTTTGAGCCACGCTTCCTTGCGCGTCCAAAGGTCAAAAAAGACCGCCAATTTCTTTTCCTGCGGGGCGGCGTCAAGAAGGGCATTTTCCGGCGGGGAACAGAACGTGGCGGCAATTTCGGACATTTCAGGCATGGGCCGGAGTTGTTCGACATCCACGCCCAGCGGGGCGAAGCGGCAGACAGCGAACAAGGCCACGCTGCGCGAATGCGAGGAGTTGAAATGAAGGCGCTGCGCGCCGACCGGCCCGGCGAGCCGCGGTTTGCCCCGCTCTTCAAGCGCCAGCGTAATTTGCGACGGCTCGATCTTCAGGTAGCGGCCAAGTATGCCGCGCAGCAACGACCGCCGCGCGATGAAATGCTTCCGGTCGCCCTCGAAATGGAAGCTGGCCGCGCGCGCCCGTTCCTCGGCGTCCAGCAACGCCAGGCCGGCCGAATAATCGGCCTCAGCGCGCCGCAACGAAGCGCACCACACATGAACCTCGTCCTCCGCCAGATCGAACTGGCACGGGGGCAAGGGCCAGCTTAATTGGGTATCCGCATTTTGAGTCTCGCCGGCCGGAACAATTTGCACACTTTATTATCGCCGAGGGGATGGCGGGGCGCAAATTGAAAAGTGGAGTGCGGGTCTGTTGGGCTTGCCGAGCATGGCGGGCGGGGGGTAAATTACAGGCATGGCGCACGCCGATTTTGTTCATCTGCATTTGCACACCGAGTATTCGCTGCTCGATGGGGCCTGCCGCCTGGACCGGTTGATGGAGAAGGCGCACGAACTGAAGTTTCACTCGCTGGCCATAACCGATCACGGGGTGCTCTACGGGGCGATTGATTTTTACAAGGCGGCGCGCGAAAAAGGAATCAAACCGATCCTCGGCTGCGAGTTGTATGTCGCCCCGGGCAGCCGCCTGGAAAAGAAATCCAGCAATGGCGGCCGCGATGTCTATCATCATTTGAGCGCTCTGGCCAAGGACGAAGCAGGCTACCGCAATCTGGTCAGGCTGACGACTGCGGCGCATTTGGAGGGGTATTATTACAAACCGCGTGTGGACAAGGAATTGCTGGCGGCGCACAAGGAAGGGCTGATTTTCCTGTCAGGCTGCCTGGCGGCGGAAATCCCGGAATTAATCGTCCAGGATCAACTGGCCAAGGCCCGCGATACGATTGACTGGTTCAAGCAGACGGTTGGGGCGGAGAATTTTTATCTGGAGCTGCAAAATCACAGTCTCAACGACCAGGCCAAGGTGAACCGCCAGCTGATAGCCTGGGCCGGCGAATTCGGGTTGAAAGTGGTGGCGACCAACGACGTGCATTACGTCAACAAGGAAGACTGGCGCGCGCATGACTGCCTGATTTGCATCGGCACGCAAACGCTGTTGAGCGACACCAAGCGAATGCACTATGAGCGGGAGCAGTTTTATTTGCGGTCGGCGGAGGAAATGAAGGCGCGGTTTGCGGAGATTCCGGAGGCGGTGTTGAACACGCTGGAGGTGGCCGAAAAGTGCAATGTGGAGATCGAGTTCAACAAGCTGCATTATCCGGTCTTTAATCCGCCGGGAGATGTCAGCCGGGAAGCCTCCCTGCGCCAATGGCTGGCGGAAGGGTTGCGAACGCGCTACAGCATCCACGCCCGCGCCGAGGGGAAGCAGTTCGTGGTGGAAGGGATTGAGGAACCCGGCAAGCTGCCGACTTACCAGGCACCCGCCTCGCTGGCGGAAGTCAGCTTGGAAGAGACAACCGCAAAGAACGCAGAGAACACAGAGAAACAAAATCCTTCCCTCTCTGCGATCTCTGCGGCCTCTGCGGTGAAATTCCCGATCCCCGATCCCCAATCCCCAATCGCCGATTCCCAATCCGCAATGGGCAATCCCCAAGTTGCTGCGGCCGTGAAGTTGGTCATGGATCGCTTGGAGACGGAGCTTGAGGTCATCGAGAAAACGGGGTTCATCAGCTACTTCCTCATTGTCGGGGATTTTGTCCGCTATGCGCGAACCCAGGGTGTGACGTGCGTGGCGCGCGGTTCGGCGGCCGGCTCGCTGGTGACTTATTTGCTGGAAATTTCAAATGTGGACCCAATTCGATACGGATTGCTGTTTGAACGGTTTCTCAATCCCGAACGGGTCAATCCGCCTGATATTGACATAGATTTCGCGGACGACCGGCGGGGGGATGTGATTGAATACGTCCGGCAAAAGTACGGGCGCGACTCGGTGGCGCAGATCATCACGTTTGGCACAATGGGGGCCAAATCGGTCATCCGCGACGTGGGGCGGGTGATGGGAATGAGCTACGGGGAATGCGACCGTTTGGCGAAAATGGTGCCCAACGATTTGAAGATGACGCTGAAGAAGGCGCTGGAAACAGCACCCGATTTCAAGCAGGCCTACGAGAACGAGGATCAGACGCGGGAATTGGTGGACACGGCTTTTGTGCTGGAGGACCTGACGCGCAACGCATCGGTCCACGCCGCCGGAGTCGTCATTGGCGACCAACCGCTCGTGAACCTGCTGCCGCTGAAGAAGGACGAGGACGGGGCCATCGTGACGCAATATGCGATGGGGCCGGTTGGGGAACTGGGCCTGTTGAAGATGGATTTCCTGGGGTTGAAGACGCTGACGGTCATCCGCAAGACCTGCGACCTGGTGCGGCAGTTCCACGGGGTGGAGGTTCCCATTGACCATTTGCCGCTGGATGACGCCAAGACCTACGACCTGTTGAACAAGGCGAACACCATCGGCATTTTCCAACTGGAATCAGGCGGGATGCGCGATTTGTGCCGGCGCTTTCAGATCAGCTCGCTGGAACACATCACGGCGCTGGTGGCGCTGTACCGGCCCGGGCCGATGGACCTGATTCCCGATTTCATCAAGCGGCGGCACGGAGAGGTCAAAATCGAATACGAGCACCCGCTGCTGGAGCCTATCAGCCGCGAGACTTACGGCGTGCTGATTTACCAGGAACAGGTCATGCAGGCCACGCAGGCGCTGGCGGGCTTCTCGCTGGGGCGCGCGGACCTTCTGCGGCGCGCGATGGGAAAAAAGAAGGCGGAGGAAATGGCCAAGCAACGCGAGGCGTTCGTTAAGGGCTGCGTAAAAGTCAACCATATTCCGGCGGGAAAAGCGAACCAGATTTTCGATTTGCTGGAAAAATTCGCCGGCTACGGCTTCAACAAGTCCCATGCCGCCGCCTACGCGATGGTGGCTTACCAGACGGCCTGGCTGAAGGCCAATTATCCGGTCGAGTTTCTCAGCGCGATGATGACCAACGACATGGGCGACACGGCCAAGCTGGGCATCCTCATCGGCGAAGCGCGCAATTTCCACATCGAAGTGCTGCAGCCGGACATCAACGAGAGCGGCGTTTATTTCACGCCCAGCGCGGCGGGGACGGCTGGGAGCGGCGCGACGGCGATTCGATTCGGCCTGGCGGCGGTCAAAGGTATCGGCGAACTGGCGGTGGAGAGCATCCTGACGGCACGGGCCAAAGGCGGCAAATTCACCTCGCTGCCCGATCTTTGCGAGCGGGTGGACGGGAGGACTGTCAATCGCAAATGTCTGGAGGCGCTGATCAAGTCCGGCGCCTGCGATGCGTTCGGCGAAACCCGCGCGACTCTTTTTTCCCGCATGGACCGGGCGCTGACGCGGGCGGCCGGCGTGATCCAGGACCGCAACTGCGGGCAGAACACGCTTTTTGGGATGCTGCACGAGGATGCGAACGGGAACGGCAAGCCGGAGGTCGAGAAGCAACTGCCGGAATGGCCGCAGCACGAATTGCTGGCGCATGAAAAAGAGCTGCTCGGTTTTTACGTGACAGGCCATCCGCTGACGCCATTCGAGGGAATATTGAAACTATACGCGGCGCACCAGACCAGCCAGTTGCCGGAATTGAAGAACCGGGAAATGACGCGCATCGGCGGCCTGGTGGGCGCGGTGCAAAAGGGCATTTCCAAGAAGAGCAACAAGCCCTACGCGCTGGCGACGCTGGAGGATTTGACCGGATCAGTCCAGGTGCTCTGCCTGAACGAGAATTACGAGAAGTTCAAGGATTTGTTGGTGCCGAACAAACCGCTCCTCGTCACAGGTGAGGTGAATCTCAGCGAAGACAAGCCAAAGATTTTCCCGCAGGAAATCATTCCGCTTGAGGACGCGCCGCGCCTTTACACCAAACAGGTCCACCTGCGATTGCACAGCGCCAAGATCCAGCCGGGCGATTTGGAGGCGGCGCGCGATTTGATCGCCGCGCATCCGGGCAAGTGCCCGGTGTTTTTGTGCGTGAAGCGGAACGGCGGCGACGTGGTTTTCATCGAGACTCACAGCCGGTATGCGGTCACCCCCACGCGGGATTTTCAGCAGGCCGTGGATGAGAGGTTTGGCGAGGAAACTTATTACGCCAAGGTGGACACCGCGATGCCCGAACGCGCCGCCCGCCGCTGGGAGAAGCGCGCCGAGGGAAATGGGGGACAGGAATAAAGGAGTTCACTTTTTTGGTTCCTCGATGTTTTCAGCGGACAACCCAGGAGCGTCTCTCCTCAATCCCAAAGGGATTGAATCATCCAGCCCAGGGCTGGCCGATTCACAGAGGCCTACCCTGGGTGGCAGCATCGGAGTTGATCAACCCTGAAAGGGTTGAATCTCAACGCCTTGCGAATCCCCATTCCGTCCCACTCAAAACGTCCAGGAATCACTCTTTGGGGGTGGTTTCTTAATCTTAATCTTAATCCTAATCTTAATCTCTGAGGGTACCTCGATTTGACGGACAGAGAATCGGGTGAACAATGAATGATGGAACTTATGGAACAAATACTATGAAAAATCAATAGCTTAAGAGTGGATGGGCTGATACGACATGGTTAACCTTCAAATCGCAGCAAAATAAATCCATTGAAAATATGTGTGTGAAATGCGTTCGTACGACACCTTCACCAACGCGGCCACCATCTTGACCGACACCAGGGACGACCTGTTCGAGGCCGTCCAAGTCTATACCGTCAAGGGCGCCATCCAATACCTCACGATCGTCGAGGCGATAGGCCGCTCAGGACGGTATTTCCGATCCTATACCGCGACCGATCTCGGGGGTTCGTGGACTCCGCTGGCGGTGAGCGAAAGCAGTCCCTTCGCCGGCAACGCCAACGTCACCTTCAGCGACGGCGACGCTTGGACGACCGACATCAGCCACGGGGATCTGGTTCGCACCAATCCCGACGAGACGCAGACCATAGACCCATCCAATCTGCAATTTCTCTATCAGGGGGTAGTCCACGCGCAAGGGCGTTCCTACAATCAGATCCCCTGGCAACCCGGAGTCCACACCCTGGTGCGGCATTGATTTGGCCAGTTACCATGACCGTTTTGAGATTGGCCGCATCTCCCAGGACGACCGGGCGAATTGGGCTTGCGGTATTTTTAGTTCTTCGATTACGAATTAGACAAACGCTCAAAAAGGGACGCTAATCTTTCAAAGTTGCCGCCGCTTTCGCCGCCCAATCGGTCAGTGCTTTGCGCTGGGCCGGAGTCAGCCGCGCCGCCCGGTGCATCCAAGTATAACTTTGCAGCGGCATCCTGCCCTCCTCCACTTCTGTTCGGATGGACCCCAGCAAACCGCGCGCGTCTTCGGCGTCGTCATGCGGCCATTCGGAGAAATTCATCGCCTCGCGCCCCTCGTTGATGTCGCTCATCAGGAACCTGGAAACAGGCACCACATGGCTGTACCACGGCCATCTCGTCTCGTGCGAATGGCAGTCGTAACAGGCGTTGCGCAGCAGGGCGGCGATTTGCGGCGGCGGCGGGTGGCCGGCCATGAGATCGCGTCCGGATTGGACGGGCGGATTGGTCAGTACCGGGTTAAAAAACTGCAGGCCTGCAGCCGTCACCAGCACGACCCCACATATCCATTTCACAGGCTTTTTCATAAATAACATTGTCTTGTGAGAGGTCTATGGAAATTCAGGGTTTAGTGACCGGCGTAAAGACCTATCTGAGAGCGATTTGGTCAGTCAACGCCTGTTGTCATTTGTTCAGAGGTGCAGTGAGTCCGGTGTAATCGCCAATGATTTTGGCGTCGTAAGGTGAGTACAGTCCCGCTTGCGTGCTGTTGAGGCCGTAACCCACGTTGTCACCAATCAATATGCCGGCGCTGCCGCCCGAGAAGGTGCCGCCGTCCGAGGGCAGGGGCAGACCATAGTCGGCCAGGATTTTTCCGGCATGATTAATCCGGATGACCCGATTGTTAAGCTGGTCGCTTATCAGGGTGTCGCCATCGGCCAAACGGACGGCGCGAGTGGGCTGGGGTGCTGCGACGCTCATGGAACCGGCGGGGCTCATCGGGGCATTGTTGGTGGTGAAATACTGCCAGACGACCTGGTCTTCGGCGTTGACCTCCACGATGCGGGCGTTGCCGGCATCGGTGAGGAGGGTGTCGCCGTTTGCGAGGCGGCTGGCAAAGGCCAGCGTGTCCACGGTGCCGTCAGCGGAGAAGGTTTTGACGATTTCGTCAGCGAAGTTCACTTCCAGAGCGCGGTTATTTCCCTGGTCTGCGATCAGCACATGGCCGTTTGCCAGCAACTCGGCGGAATTTGGAGCGATAAGCTGGTCGGACGGGTTGATGTTGTAGCCGGGATACTCCCAAATGATTTCCTTATCGTAGTTGACTGCAATGATGCGGTTGTTGCCCTGATCAGTGATGAGGACAATGAAGCCGGGAACGTAAGTGCATTGCACCGGGGTATTCAACAGGTTGGGACCGTCGCCGGTTTGTCCGAACTGCCCATATTGCCAGACAATTTTGCCGGCTGGATCAACGAGGATAACCCGGTTGTCCACCGAGCCGGTTGGGGCTTGGGGAATTACTCCGGGAGCATCGCCAGGATTGGCCATCAGAGTGTAATCGCCGACGCGTTCGGCATCGTTGACGCTAATGGGAGAGTTGGTTGAGAAGTCATGTGGTCCGAGACCAAAGGACCAGACGATGCGACCGGATGGAGTGGTTTCGATGACGCGATTGTTCCATTGATCTGCGATGAGAATGTTTCCGGCTTGGTTGAATTCAGGGCTGACTTGAATGTTTCCTGCCGGGATGCCCGGAAGCGAGGCGGTGGACGGGGCGAGGGCGACCGCACCGGGTAAACCACCGCTGATAAATGTTCCGTACCCCCATTGCGCCGGCTGAAGCACGGCTCCTGCGTATTGAACGGTGGCGCCGGAAACTGGCTCTTTGAACGACCCGGTGAACAGCCCTGTTTTGCCAGAAATGTTCACTGAGGTGGTGGCACTGGAGCCGCCGGCACCGCTGGAGTTGAGAGCGATAGTGTCGGTAATGGAGTTGGTCAAGTCCGCGCCCGTTAGCTGTATCGCCACATTGGCGGAATCCAGAGCGTTCGTTCCTTTGCCTGCCGCTGAATAAGGGGCCATGAAAAGCGACAGATTGGTCAGGGTGAAGCCATCCGGGAACGGGCCTGTCGCAACAGTGACTGGAACAGGGTTCCCAGCGGCATCCACTTTAAAAAGAGGGATCCCGTCGTTGAACCAGAGGACGCCGTTGGTGGAAAGGCTGCCAGAGGACTTATTGAACGAAAGCCAGGCCAGAAACGATCCCCGGCCACTATACAGCGAGACGTATAATGGCATCCAACCGTTCTGGGCGAGCGACCCGGCCGCAGTCGTGGTGGTGCCATCACCGAAGGTCAGGCTCATTTGGACTCCACCAGCGGCAGCGACTTTAGCGGTGCCGTAGCTGTTGCCGGCTGGAGCGATTCCTGACGCAGCCGGCATCGCCCAGGTGTAGTAACCCTCGTAGGCTGTCGCTGGACTGGATGCGCTGAAGCCCGCGCGGTATGCGGTCAGTTGGGCGCTGAAGGTGTTGCTCGCGTCAGCAACCGTGCCGGTCAGCATTTCCAGCCCGGACAAGTCAACCTGAAGTGTCAAGACGAGAGAATCCTGGCCGTGGCGCGGCAGGGCCAATGTGGCGCTGCCGTTCGCATAGAGCGTAGAGACGAAGCGAGTGGAGACTCCCGCGATTTTCACCTGCCCGTCGATCACGCCGTTGTCGGCCACCGTTGCGGAGAACCAACCCGAGGTTTCGTTGGACAGATTGTTCGTATCCAGGAAGATGCCGGAATACGATCCGGCAACACCGTTGCTCGCGAACGGGCTGGGAATGAAATTTGCCGTCAAAGTCGCGTTGGAGACCGCCGGCATGACGAAAGTGAGGGAAGGGTCGGAGGACAGAACTATCCCGCTCCAAGACCCAAAGGCGTGGCCTTTGCCGGCCACGGCCTGCACGGTATAGCTGTGGTTGGCCAGGAGGGTTTCTCCGTTCAAGTTCGGGGACACGGTGCCGGATTTGGCGGGATTGATCGTCACCGTGAGTTTTCCCTTCGCAACGGGACTCTGCGCATGGCTGGGGACAGTGGCGGCGGCCAATCCTGCTGCGACCGCCAGATAAAGATGGAGGGAATTATTTCTTAACATAACAGTCTCGGCATTTTTGATCTATTTGCATATTGCTGATCCAGCCCAAGCTGAAACCGCAATCGTAAGTATGATGATCGGAGCGGGGAAATGTTCCACAAAAAGGCGTTTCGAGGCGGTTTGCCCCTTGCGGAACGCTTTTCCAGTACACGCCAAAACCCATTCTCCGTGGTCTCCGGTATTATCAAAAGCAAGGCCATTCTTTTTTCCCAACCAACTTGCGAAATCGCCGGGCAAAAGAACTGGAAATTTCAGGGGAAAAATGGTATGATGAGACTGATTCTGTGCAGTCGCATGAACAGACAAACTTCCTTGCCACGATTTGGGAATCCCGCCCTGCCGGGTGGCTTTACCCTTTTGGAGTTGCTGGTGGTTGTGGCAATCATCGGTATTTTAGCCGGTTTACTCCTGCCTGTCCTGGCCGCCTGCAAGGCCAAGGCCAGGGGCGTCTCGTGCCAAAATAACAACCAGCAACTGGCAAGCGCCTGGCTGATGTACGCGGACGACAATGCGCAGCGCCTGGCCTACAACCTGGCCGGAGCCGCCGCCCGGACCAATCTAAATTGGGCGGCCGGTGTGCTGGACTGGGAGTTAAGCGCTGACAACACCAATGTAGCCAACCTGACCGAGGCGGCGCTTGGCTCTTATGTTTCCAAGGTGCCCGCCATTTATCGGTGCCCTTCGGACTCGGTGGTCAGCGCACTGCAAAGCGCGGCGGGCTGGAGCAGCCGTGTGCGAAGTTATTCGATGAACGCGTCGGTGGGGGACGCGGGGGCACTTACAAGTTCCGGTGTGAATACCAATAATCCAAATTACTCCCAGTTTTTCACGCTGACCTCGATTCCCGCGCCTGCCCAAATTTTCGTGTTTCTGGACGAGCACCCGGACAGCATTTCCGACGGCTACTTTGTCAACCGCACTGCTTATCCCGAATGGATCCGCCTTCCGGCTTCCTGGCACAATGGCGGGGCCACCTTTTCCTATGCCGACGGGCATGCCGAAACCCATCGCTGGAAAAGCGCCAGCACCATGCCGCCTTCGCGGCCCGACGCCGCTGGACTCCCCATTGACGCTTCGAACGCCCCGCTCGACTTAAACTGGATTCTTGCCCACATGAGCGTGTCCCTCGGGCCGCCGCCCCCCTACTCCGCCTCCCCCTCCTACCCAACCAACTCTTACTGAAGATATTTGCGAAGAAAGGCCTCGTCACCCACCACCGCCAGCAGATAGGTATTCTTTTCATCCGACCAACTGGCCGTCACCGCCTTGTTCAACCGGGCAAACACCGGGCTTCCCGGATCAGGCGCTTCGGAGACGGCCTTTCGCTCGGTCACAAAAAGCCAGACATCACTTTGATCCCCGGGAGGGAGGGGCCGGCCGGATTTGAAACAGATCATGGACACCGGGCTGCCTTGCCAACTGGAAACCACACAGCCGGCAACGGCAACCGTCTCCAGTCCACTCGGCAGGGAGTAGTCGGCCGGCGCCTTTTTCTGCCGCAAGAAGTCGCGGATCATGGCCAGATCTGTCGCCGTCGAGTCCATGGAGTAACTGCGCAGCGCGGTTTCGGTCATGCGTTTGCGATAGGCCGCAAAGCGGCCCGTTTGGCTCTGGAGGGGGTGGAAGCCCCAATTAATACCGATCAGCAAAGCCACGACCGCGGCTGCCGCCAGCAGGGGTCCCCAATATCTTCGAAAAACCGGCCGCCGGATTATTCGTTCAGAGAGTATCTGCTCCTTCAAGCCCGGCGGAATCGGGATGGCCTGAAATTTCCGGCGCAGGACAAGATAAGCCTCGCAATGCTGATCGAACCAGCAAGCCAGTTCCGGGTCGGTTTTGGCCAGTTGCCGGGCCTGGTCGAAGGCAGCGTCCTTTTCGTCAGCCGTGCCAGGGCGGTACAGAGAGAGGATTTCCTTGGCCTCGTGGTTATTCATGTGAACCTCCAGGCCGGTTCGGGGCCGGGTTGCTCCCGGCGAAGATTTGTTTAAGTTGTGCCAATCCACGTGCCATGCGGGATTTCACCGTGCCCATGGGCACTTCCAGAATTCCGGCAATTTCCTGGTAAGAATAATCCTCCAGGTAATAGAGCGACACCGGCGCGCGGTACACCTCATCCACCCGGCCCAGCGCCTCCATCACTTGCATCGCGTCCAATCGCCGGGCCGCCTCCGGCAGGATGACGGGCAGGTCCGTGTCCGTTTCCGTCAGTTCAATGTGGGGAAAGCGGGCGGCGGTGCGGCGCGATTCCAAGAAGGCGCGGTACAGGGTGGTGAAAAGCCAGGACTTGACTTTCGACGGGTCCCTCAATTGGTGGCCTTTAGTCGCCCACATATAAAAAGTTTGTTGCGCCAAGTCGCAGGCATCCGCTTCCGAGCACGTCAAACTGATGGCGAACCGGTAAAGCGGCTGATAATATCCCGCCACCAACGTTTCAAAATCCGGGCCTGGCATACAACTCTGTGTGGATAAGAGTCACAAACCTGCAAAAAGTTCCCACCAAAATCAATTTTGGAGGCGATCTGATCCAATTTCCCACACCATCTGAATAAAGGCCAGACTTTTGGGGAACAAATCAGCGGGCCGTGCATCGCATGGCATAAGAGTTTGTGAAAACAACGCATTGCAACCAAGAATTGGGGTACGGTTCGTGCCTGCCGGGACGCGCTGCGGAACTGTTGATTCCCGGCGCTTGGCGGGCACGAACCCATCCGGTTCCACTCGGGTCGAACCGGAATCGTATGACTGCTCCGCGCCGTCTGCTGCCCGTGAGTCGCTGGATTACGCCGCGTTGGGAAATATACATCGCGAGGAAAAACCGGGGGTCATAAATATACCTCAAGTATTTCGGGAACCAATTCCGTCATCGTGCATCTGACGGTATATGAAAATAACAACCGCCTGTTCCATTTCATTGCATTCCTTAAATCGTACCGCGCTGGCTTTGGCAGTCGTTGGAGCTCCTCTGGCCAACGCTCAGACGATTTGGACCGGCCCTCTAACCAACTATGTCCAATCGCAACCTTACACACCTTCGGACCCCAACAGTGAAGACCAGCTAACGGCGCTTGTGGCGCTAACGCGCGATTCAACTCAGGGCCTGTATAACACAGTGACGCAGACGTCGTATGGCGGCCGAGGGGAGGGTTCGGGCACCCCCGACGGGTCGCCCTCGGATACGGAGTGGGCCATTGGGTCCATTAGCGACTACGCAACACTCTCTTACGGCAGTTGGGACGATATGCTGCATGGTCAGAATGGCCTTGGCCAGCAAGCCGTGTTGCATCTCATCACGGATAATATTTACATCTCGATTGAATTTACCGCCTGGGGCGCCCGGGGAGCCGGCGGCTTTTCGTACACGCGTTCCACGCCGGCGGCAGCGGTGCCGCAAAGCCCCGCGGCCACCATTACGTGGGTTCCCGATGAAGATGGCAGCGATTATGATTACACCATCACGCTGCAAAATTCAGGATCCGTTGACCTTAACAGCTTTTGGTATGGTTGGACAACCAGCGGGAATAACCTGCCTTCGGCCCCGTCCAATGCGGGGAATTCGCTGGGCTGGGACAATGACCTTGACGGTAATTCCATCATGTGGGTGAATAACTCAGGCACCGCGCTGGCGGTGGGCAATTCAGCGACCTTCACCTTTACCAGCAGCTCTACGCCGTCGGCCATCACGGCGTCACCCTCCGGGGAATCCGTGGCCTACATTGGCGGAATTGATTTCAGCCAGGACATGGCTGGAGACAGCACTCAGCCGTTTTCTCCAACGCTGGTAAATCCGCCGACTCCCACGGTCACCATCACCAATCCGGCCGGCGGCTCCGTTTTTGCCGCTCCCGCTACCGTAGCCCTCGGAGTCAGCGCCAGCGTGATCAGCGGAACCATCACCAATGTGGCCTATTTCACCAACGGCACTTTGGCGGGTTCTTCAACGGTCGCACCTTTCAACTTGACGCTTACAGGCGTTCATGTCCATTCCTATGCTCTTACTGCCGTGGCGACAGCGGCTGGAATCTCTGCCACTTCCACCGTGGTGAATATCAGCGTCGTGCCTCCTCCGTCGGTATCGGTTACAAATCCGGCAGGCGGCGCTGTGTTTGCCGCCCCTGCGAACGTGCATATTGGCGCCAGTGCGACTGTGGTGATGGGTTCCGTCACCAACGTGAGTTTCTTCAGCGGTTCCACCTTATTGGGGTCGGCCACGGTTTCTCCCTTCGCCGTCACCGCGAACGGTCTTGCCGCCAATTCCTACGCCCTGACCGCCGTGGCCACCGCGGCCGGACTCTCCACCACCTCGGCGGTCGTGAACATCAGCGTCGTCAATCCGGTCTCCGTCTCCAACTCCGTGCCGATATTGGCTAACAACCAATTCACCTTCAGCTACAACGCCAATCCCGGACTGACTTACATAGTCCAGAAATCCTCGAATCTGGTCAATTGGGTTTCCCTCAGCACAAACGTCGCATCCGCCAGTCCGGTCCAGGTGAGCGACTCCTTTGTTCCGGCCAATTCCCTGTATTACAGAGTTGGTCTGGCGCCAAACCCGTAAGGAGTCGAGCCTCCCGCTCGAAGTGTAGCGTCGAGCCTCCGGGTCGAAATCTGCCCCTCGCGCCGCCCCATATCAGATCCTCCTATAATATGCCGCAACCGCCCTTTGGGAACCACGACCGACTCGGTCGTCCCGGTCGGCGACTCGCCGACGAAACCCTTCGTCCAAGCGAAATCACCCTTTAGGTGCCGTCAAAGGGGTCACCCATGTCTGTGCGCGTTTTCGGACGTGTTGTCGGGATTTGCTTTTTCACTGGGAAAGAACCCAGGAAATGGAAAGGGGTCACCCCAGAAAGGGTTCAACCCATAGTTTGGGTTGTTATCTCAACCCCACTTCATCGAAACCGTCTGCTTGAATCCGTGTAATCCGTGGTTCAGTTGCTCCGGTCGGCCCTGTGAAAGAGGAGAGCGATGCTGTAGCGGTATGTAGCAGGCGTGTAGCGGGCAGAAGGATGGCCATTTCTCATAGGTAATATAGCGGTGTAGCGGGTGTGCAGCCGGTTTCCCCCCGCGCGAGGCCCCAAAAGCAGGGGCCACCCAAGGCAGAGAATCACTCCCTAGTTGCGAGGACGCGGTGCATGGGCCATTCGGTGCTGGTGCTCGAACACAATTTCGACCTGATCAAGTCGGCCGATTGGGTCATTGACCTTGGCCCCGAAAGGTGTGGCGAGGGCGGCAAAATTGTGGCGCAAGGCACGCCCGAATACATGCCAGCCTCTCCACAAATCCATTTTGGAGAGGCTGTGGGTAGCGTACTGCTCCAAAAAGACCACAATATGGAGGGTAATGAGCCTCCAAAACCCGAAAAAGTGACGAAAAATCGTTGCTCGCGCCAAAATCTTTCCATTCGTAAGTCATTCTGCTGCAACAAGTTGCGCATGAAACGTCGCGTTAACCTCTGAAAACCTCGATTTTTCTCACAATTTGCCTTTACAGAATCGTAACAGTATGTATTCTAATGCCGCGGCGGCGGTTTGGTTTTTAGGGTACCAAAGGTTGCTCACGGGAGCGTTCCAAATTGATGAATCCGCGATTTTTGCAGGAGTTCCATGCGGCAATATTGCCGCTATTTAATGAACCCTAATCTTGAAAAGGTGTCAGAACATTATGTCGAGAAAGAGAATCAGCCTCATTAAAGGCCCGAGCATTGGCAAGCCTCCTGCCGCCTCGGGCGGGACGGTGGCCAAGAAAGCCCGGTTTAACTTCGAGATGCAAACAAGCTCCAAGGCCAACGGCGGCAACGGTCACTCCCACAACGGCGATCATCCCGCCGATCCGGCGCATGTTTCCCCGGCGCACCTCTCCGCTTTCCCGACCGGATCGGTCACCATTGAGTCTCCCATCATCGTGGAGAAGATCAAAGACCTGCTGCGCCTCGCCCAAGACCAGGGATATCTGACTTACGACGACATCAATGACGCGCTGCCCGACGAGGTGGTCACGCCTGAAGTGCTGGATGCCATCTACTCGAAATTGCGCGGCTTTGAGGTGGAGATCGTCGAGGCCCCGGAATTGGAGCGCGCCAAACCCGCCGAACCGGCCGAAGAGGAAGAGGAGAGCCGGCTGGATATTCTGGACGACCCGGTGCAGATGTACCTGCGCCAAATGGGCAAAGTGCCGCTGCTCACGCGCGAGCAGGAAGTGCAGATTTGCAAACGCATCGAGGAAGGCGAAACAGCGGCGCGCCGGATCCTGTTCGGGTTCGGCTTCACCGGCAAGGAGCACGTCACGCTGGCAGAGAAACTCCTATCCGATCCTCCCCGGGAGCGGTTTGACCGTGTTATCGTTGATAAAAAGGTCGAAAGCCGCGCTTCGCACCTGGCCGTTTTGCGGCGCCTGGTCAAGCGCGCCCGCGCCCTGGATATGCAACTTGACAAGGCCTTTGAACAGATCCTTCCCGCATCCGGCAAGCCGGTCCTGCCTAAGGCCATCAAGGAATTTGAGCGCCTGAACAAGGCCTTGCAGGAGAGTTTCCCCAAGTTCTACTACAAGCCCAAAGTCTCCGAGGAAATCATGCTGGTTTCCGACAACGTCTCCGACCAGATTCAAACCACGCTGCGGGCCATGCAGGATTTGTCGCAGCGCCGCAAGTCTGCCGGCGTTACCACCCAACTCGCTGCCGAGCGCTCCAAACTCGCCGCCCTGGAAAAATTCGTCCGAATGCCGCACGACCAATTTACCGCCGCGCACCGGGAGATGAAGAAGGCCGCCAGCCGCGCCGACGAGGCCAAATGCGAAATGGCCGCCGCCAACCTGCGCCTGGTCATTTCCATCGCCAAAAAGCACACCAACCGCGGCCTCTCCTTTTTGGACCTCATTCAAGAAGGCAACATGGGTCTGATGAAAGGCGTCGAGAAGTTCGAGTACCAGCGCGGCTACAAGTTTTCCACCTACGCCATCTGGTGGATTCGACAAGCCATCACCCGCGCCGTGGCCGACCAGGCCCGCACTGTCCGCATCCCCGTCCACATGATCGAGGTCATCAACCGCCTCATGCGCGTTCAAAAACGCCTGATGCAGGAATTGGGCCGCGAAGCCGAGCCGGAGGAAATTGCCGACGAACTGAACCTCACTGTCGAACGTGTCCGCGCCATTCTGAAGATGGCGCAGCAATCGGTTTCCTTGCAGGCCCCGGTCGGCGATGGCGACGACGCCAGCGTCGGCGATTTCATCGAAGACAAAAAAGCGGCCAACCCCTCCGACGTCACGAGCTACAGTTTGCTCAAGGATACTTTGAGCGACGTGCTGGCCACCTTGACGGAGCGCGAGCGGCGGATTGTGGAAATGCGCTTCGGTCTGGTGGACGGCTACGAACGCACCTTGGAGGAAATTGGCCGCCAATACAATGTCACCCGCGAGCGCATCCGGCAAATTGAGGCCAAGGCATTGCGCAAGATGCGGCATCCCACCCGCCTGCGCCACCTGCAAGGCTTCCTGGAGAGCGAGCAGACCATCTTCCAATAAGATTGAGTCTTGAACTTGCGCCGGGCTGCTTTAGAATTGGCTCTTGAATTCGGATAGCGACCATCCAAAACATCATTGTGGCGTGTTCGGCATTTACGGCCATCCAGACGCCGCTCATTTGACGTACTACGGTCTCTACGCCCTGCAACATCGCGGGCAGGAAAGCGCCGGCATCGTTTCATGCGACAACGGGGTTTTCCACGAGCACAAACGCATGGGCTTGGTCCCCCAAGTTTTCACCGGCGACGTCCTTTCGGCTCTGACCGGCTCGGCGGCCATCGGGCACACACGTTATTCCACCACCGGCTCCTCCCAATTGCGCAACGCCCAGCCGCTCACCGGCGACAGCAAACTTGGCCAGATTGCAATTGCCCACAACGGCAACCTCACCAACGCCACCCAACTGCGCGAGGAATTGGAGGAGAGCCACGGCGCGGTTTTCACCACCAGCGTGGACAGCGAAATCGTCCTTCACCTGCTCGCCCAGCCCACCATCGGCGGCAACGAGAACAACCTGGTCCAGACCGTGCGCCGCCTGGAAGGCGCTTACTCGCTGGTCATCCTGACCGAATCGGAGTTGATCGGCGTCCGCGATCCCTTCGGCTTTCGCCCGCTCTGCCTGGGCCGCGCCGGTGACGCCTGGGTGCTCGCCAGCGAAACCTGCGCGCTGGATTTGATCTCCGCCAAATTTGAGCGGGACATCGAGCCGGGCGAAATCATTATCATTGATAAAAAAGGCCCCCGCAGCATCCAGGCCTTTCCGGAACAAACCACCCGCGCCTTTTGCATCTTCGAATATGTCTATTTTGCGCGCCCGGACAGCAACATCGCCGGCCGCAACGTCTATAAGGTGCGCGTCGAGATGGGCCGCGAATTGGCCCGCGAACATCCCATCGCCGCCGACATGGTGGTGCCAGTGCCCGACAGCGGCAACTGTGCCGCGCTCGGTTACTCGCTCGCCTCCGGCATCCCCTTCGAGATGGCCTTCGTCCGCAACCACTACGTGGGCCGCAGTTTCCTCCAACCCTCCCAACTCATCCGCGACTTCGACGTGCGGGTGAAACTGAACTTGATCGCCGATCTGGTGCGCGGCAAGCGAGTCGTCGTGGTGGACGACTCGATTGTGCGCGGCACCACCTGCAAAGCCCGTGTCAATAATCTAAAGGAGGCCGGCGCCGCGGAAGTCCATCTCTTGGTGAGTTGTCCGCCCCACATGAACCCGTGCGTCTATGGAATTGACTTTCCCGACCGGAGCAAATTGATGGCCGCCAACTATTCGCAGGACAACATCCGCCGCTACATCAATGCCGATTCCCTCGGTTATTTGTCCGAGGAAGGCATGGTCCGCGCCACCGGCTTGCCTCGCGAGTCCTTTTGCATGGCTTGTTACAATGGGAAATACCCGGTCCCCTACGATCCGATGGTGGACAAAGACATCATGGACCGTCGCCGCCGCCGCATCGAAGGCCTGGTGCCCGCCCTGGACAAGGAACGAAAGCAGATCAAGCTCCTCTAACCAACTCCGTCAAGAGACGTCAACCACAACATATTGTGGTTCATAGTGCTGAGGCCGGCCTTGCGCCGGGGGAAACCGGCTGCACACCCGTTACACCGTTACATTACCTATGAGAAACGGTGCTCTTCGACCCGTTACACACCTGCTACACGCCGTTACACGGGTGCGGCACAAGGCGGTAGCGGACATGCCAACGGCTGCTGCGCAAAGGCGGTGACCTCCACCCGATGAAGCCGCAATCGCGCTTCGTTGACCAGTTGGGACATGCGGCCAATCGCAAAAAGCCCCCGGTAACCGGCCAACTCACTGCGGCACGAGCGTGAGCACGCCGGGTTGCCAAGGGAGCTGGTTGTAGCCACGACCTTGCGTGCGGACCATCCCCTGATAGAGAAATTGCAGGTTGCAGGGGTCAATAGTCTGCGTCTCGTCGGGATTGGTGCGAACCAGATCCCCGTGGCTGATGTCGCTCGTCCAAGCGTTGCCGTCGCTGAAAGTCACGTTGGCCTTTCCGGCGAAGGGACTGCTTTCGCTCACCGCCAGCGGAGTCCACGAACCCCCGAGATCGGTCGCGGTAAAGGATCGGAAATACCGGCCGGAGCGGCCCATCGCCTCGACGATCATCAGGTACTGCTTCGTCCCCTTCACAGTATAGACCTGGACGGCCTCGAACAGGTTGTCCCTCGTGTCGGTCAAGATGGTCGTCCCGTTGGTGAAGGCGCCCGGGAAGTCGCCGATGGGCATCTGGGACCTGTAGATCTTTCCGTTGTCATTCGCGAAGAAAAGATACGCGTTCGTGCTGTCGCAGATTACCGTTTCGTCAATCGAGGATCCGCCGTACAGCTCCTTTGGGGCCGACCAGCCCGACGGGTTGGTGGGGTCGGTCGATGTCATGTAACTGAAAGGCCACCGTCCCCACTCGTACATCAAAACCCAGAGCTTCTTCGGGGTGAAATAGAGCAGGGTCGGCGCGACGCCCCCTGTAGGGATCGAGTACTGGGTGGCTGTGGCCATCTGAGACCAATTGGTGAAGGTCATCATGGCCCCGCCGTAGTTCCCTCTGCTATCCACCCTCGACATATAAACAATATACTGATTGCTGCAAACAACGCAGGTGAAGTCCTTGATCGCGAGCCACCCGGTCTTTGGCTGGGCAAGCGGGCCTGTCGAAGTCCATTTAAAGGTCTTGGGCAGCGCACACGGCGATGAATTCGAACTCACGCTGGCCGGGATGCTGTTTTGCGCGCTGGTGGGACCGGAATCCGCCGCAAAACAGGCGGGTGATGAGCAGCAAATTGCTGAAAAGACCAGGAATGAAATCGCCGAAAGAACGCATTTGACACACATTTCTTCAACAGACCTGTTTTGCTGAGGTTTAGATGCTAACCATATCCCATTAGACCATCCACTCTTAATTTTTTGATTTTTCATAGTATTTGTTACAAAGCTTGCCGATTATGGCAGCGTCCGGTGAAATATCAAGAAACAGAATGCGGAAATCCCCAATCACCAAACACCAATCACTAACCACCAATCACCAAGCGCCAATCGCCAAGAACAGAAAGGAGAAAGGGGATTTGCCGCAAAGGAACGCAAAGAGCACAGAGGAGGGAGCAAGAAAAGCAACCACGGATTTCACTGATTACACGGATGGAATGGCCAAGGGAAGCAAACGGCTCATGCTCGAGCAAGCGGGATTGAGAAAACGACCCAAACAATGGGTGGCTCCTTTTCCACGCGGCGGACATCGAGCTACGCGGTCTGTGCGTTCGTCATTGTTCACCCTATGGAAACGCCGAGAATTCGTCCGATGAAAGCGGTCACCGCCATGGCCAGGGCACCACCTAGGGTGACCCGCAATGAAGCCCGGCCCAAGGGCGCGCCGCCGAGATAACCGCCAAACGCGCCGAGAGCCGCGAGACTCACCAGACAGAGGACTGCGATCAAGGGAATGCGCAGTGATGCGGGCGCGACCAGAAGAGCTGCAATCGGAATCGTGGCAAAGAACGCAAAGCTGGCGGCGGATATCCACGCCGCTTGGATCGGACGAGAGAGCGAAGCATGGTTTATCCCAAGCTCGTCGCGCAAGTGGGCGCCGAGCCGGTCACGCGTGCTGAGTTGCTCCGCAACTTTTATTGCGAGGTCCTTCTCCAGGCCGCGTTTCTCGTAGATCCGGGCAAGCTCCTGCAATTCGGCTTGCGGGTCTGCCGTAAGCTCCAGTTTTTCACGGACAATGTCGGCCTGCTCCGCATCGCGTTGCGAACTAACCGAAACGTATTCGCCCACCGCCATGGACATCGCTCCTGCAACCAGGCCCGCCACACCGGCGACCAGGATGGCTTGCTTCGAGGCGGAGGCTGCGGCGACACCAATCATGAGGCTTGCGGTCGAGACGATGGCGTCGTCGGATCCAAGCACTGCCGCGCGCAGCCAGCCCACGCGCCCACTCCGGTGCATTTCCACCCGGTCTGTGTGAATTATAGGTGTCGTCTTCATTACCCAATGTGCGCGATTGCGCTACAGGACGCAGCCAACCTTGTGAGAAAGCCGTGAGCCGAGGCGGCTGTGTCAGTAGGAATACTCCAAGGCAGCCACTTCATCAATCCAGTATCCTTTGCGATTATAATGCCGATGCAGGGCGGTCTCGTATTCCCGTGTCGGCAAGGATTCCTCGGTGTAGACTGGTGACTCCTTGATGGTCTGGCGGGAGAGATTGACGAAGACTTTCCTCTCGCCCCAACTAATGTTCTCGATCCATTGCGGTGAAACCAAGACCTTTTTTCCAAGCCGCCAATTGCGTGTATTAATCACCAAATAACGAATCGCCCACGTCTCGTCATCAATGATAAACTCCTCGATGTGGCCAACCTCGCCGTCCAAGGCTTGAACATGGTGGCCACTCACACTGTAGGTGCTGCGCAAATGGCGATCCCACGCTTTCGCACCTTGGGTGGATTCCTGCCATTTTTCACGGTCACGCACAATGGTGGGATGAGATCCCCACCTGTGTGGGCCATCCCAATACATGGGCCATCCATAATGCCCATAGTAGGCCTGCTCGAATTGGTGGGAGACGGGCTTGTCGCTCTTCAAGGAAGGACTGTCCTCGATCTGCTTTTTGGTCAAATTGATGGCGATGTTTTGCTCTTGGCTATTCACTGCAACCAGCGCATACGGGGAAATCTGCACCTGCCTGTCCGAGAGCTAGTTTCCGGTCTCTGCGACCAGATAACGAATGGTCCATTGCCGGTCATCGAAGTAGAATTCTTTGACCTTCCCTATTTCACCGTCAAGACTGTCCAATTTGTAACCCGTGAGTGTTCCGGCTTTGCTTAACATAATGGTTCTTTCGTTCTTTGCGTTTCGTCTTTTTGTTCGCTGCTGGCGTTCTGCAATCAGCGTTCGGTAAAAATCAGTCCCACCGCAGCTGCACCGATCCCAATACTTAAAATAGTGCTGCCTTGGGCAGCGCCGCTATGAGGTATAACCCTGCCATGAACTATGGGCTGGACAGCACCCGCCGAATGAGAATTTCTCCCGGAGCCGCTCCAGCGGATTGCGATTCCTGATGCCATTGACAGCATGACATCGGGTTCCACCAAGGCCAATCACCGGAAAGATTTCATCTCGGTACCGGTGCCCAATCCCATCTGCATCGCCGTCGGTTATTGTAACATGCGTGGTTGGAACAGGTTATGAAAAGGAAATCCGCACCGCATCCGGAATATGCCTCTCCTGACGGAGATTGGGATAACTTCGCCCTCTAGAACTGCCAAGATTCCGCCCCTGACGGGGCTGGGACTGGCACGCGCGTAGCATGTTGTTAATCAATGCCTAATGCCTTATCTAAGCGCCATTCGAGTTTGGGTCGTTGTTCATGAGAAATAGCAGCAAATTATGGGTTATCTTCCCTGTTCCTTTTTCCCTTTCTTTCCATCGTGGTTTTGATGGAACAACATACTGCCCAGAGCCTCTCCAGTATGGCTTTGCGGTGAGGCAGCAATTTCTTCGGGCGTGCCTTGAGCCACAATCTTGCCGCCTTCTTCGCCGCCTTCCGGACCGAGGTCTATGACCCAATCGGAGGATTTGATCACGTCCAAATTGTGCTCGATGACCAGCACGGAATGGCCCGCGGCGACGAGTCTTTGAAATACCTTGAGCAGGACGCGCACGTCATCAAAATGCAACCCGGTTGTCGGCTCATCAAATATGAACAGGGCCGGTTTGGCGGCGTCCTTCGCCGTTTCGGAGTGGCTTGCGCCGCTTCGGGCCAAATGGCTGACCAATTTGAGGCGCTGGCTTTCGCCGCCGGAGAGGGTGTTGATGGGCTGGCCCAACCGCAAATAGCCCAGGCCGACTTCCTGAAGGAGTTTCAGGCTGGCCACCGCCCGCTCGGCATAACGCGATGAGCCGAAGCGGTTGAGGTATGCGATGGCTTCATCCACCGTCGCTTCCAGCAAATCGGCGATGCTCCACGACGGGCCGCCTTCCGGCGCGGCTGTGACTTCGAGGATGTGCGGGCGGTAGCGGAGTCCGTCGCAATCCGGGCAGCGGACAAAGACGTCGCTCAGGAACTGCATTTCAATCTTTTCAAAACCGGCGCCGCGGCACCGTTGGCACTGGCCCTGGGCTGAGTTGAAACTGAAGGCGCTGGCGTTCAAGCCCCTCTGGCGGGCGGCCTCGGTTCGGGTGAACAACTGGCGGATTTCGTCAAACGCGCCGATGTAAACGGCGGGATTGGAGCGGGGCGTCCGGCCCAGGAGGGATTGGTCCACTGCGACGACCAGGCCCAGGTGTTCCCATCCTTCCAGCGAAGGACCCGATGGAAGCGCGGCGGATTCGGGCGTCTCGCCGACGTCATCCTCATCGGTTTCCGGTGTTGCCGTGTCTCCGGAAAGCCGTTCCTGCAAGGCGGGCAGGAGCACGTCGCGAACCAGGGTGCTTTTGCCGGAACCGCTCACGCCTGTCACGCAAACAAGACGGCCCAGCGGGATTTCGACCGTCAGGTTCCGCAAGTTATGCAACGTCGCCCCGCGCAGAACCAACACAGGGGCCGACGCGACGGATTCCCTCCCCTGCCCTCCTGGCTCGCCAAGATGCACCCTGGCGAAGACGGGCCGGCGCTCTGGAATTTCAATGCGCTTTTTGCCCGAAAGATACTGGCCCGTCAACGAGTGCGGGGCGCGGAGAATCTCCCGGTAAGTGCCTTGAAAGACCACTTCGCCGCCCGAAGCGCCGTGGCCGGGGCCGAGATCAATGATCTGATCGGCCGCGCGCATAACGCTGGCCTCGTGTTCGACAACAACAACCGTGTTGCCGGCGTCGCGCAATTGCCGCACGATGCGAACGAGGCGGGCGGTGTCGCGCGGATGCAATCCAACGCTCGGTTCGTCGAGCACGAACAGAGTATTGACAAGCCGCGAGCCGAGGCAACTGGTGAGGCTCACCCGCTCGGTTTCCCCGCCGGAGAGGGAGCGGGTCATGCGGTCCAGGCTCAGATATCCGAGGCCGGCGTCGAGGAGAAAGGTGAGGCGGGAGCGGACTTCGTTGAGGGCGAGCAGGCGGGGGTCTGTGGACTTGGATTGGGGCTGGGCGGCGATCAGAGCCTGCACGAATTGCAGGGCGTCGCGGGCGGGCTGGCGGTAGAAGTCGGCCAGAGTCAGGGTGCGAGGAGCGGAGGGGATGGCGGCGGGGTGGGAGGGATGGGAATTATGGGACGGATGGATCGGGGCGACACTTTTGCGCTTGGTATCCATCCCCAAACCGCGATCCGCAATCGGCAATTGTCCTGGGGCATCAATGCGGTAGAGCAGCGTCTCGGGTTGGAAGCGCGCGCCGTGGCAATCGGGGCAGGTGTCATACTTGCGATAGCGGGCGAGCAGGACGCGGACATGCATTTTGTAGGACTTGGATTCGAGCCAGCGGAAATAGCCTCTGACGCCGTACCAGGCGCGCGGCCATTCGTGGGCCTTGTCCTTGCCGTAGCCGGGGTCGCCTTCAATCACCCAGTCCCGGTGTTCTTTTGACAAGTCGCGGAATGGGGTGTCCACCGGCACGCGGCGCAGCCGGGCGAATTTCAACATGTCGGCCTGGCATTCCGCGCCCGTCTTGGTCTGCCACGGCTTGACCGCGCCGCCTGCCAGGCTCTTGCTGCGGTCCGGTATGGCCGCGTTGTAGTTGATAGCGATGATGCGTCCAAAACCCTTGCACGCGGGGCACGCCCCCACGGGGTGATTGAAGCTGAACAAGGCCGGCGACGGCTCGCGATACTCGAGGTCGCACGTTGCGCAGTGAAGGCGGTTGGAGAAATGGCGCGTTTGCGAAGCGCCGCCCTCCGCCGCCTGCCAATGCACTGCCAGCCTGCCTTGGCCGAAATGATACGCCTGCTCGCATGCCTCGATGAAGCGCGCGCGGTTGGATTCCTTCAATTTCACGCGGTCCTGGATCACGGTCAATTGCGCCCCGGATCGCGCCGGAGGCGCGACGCCACAATGCGTTCCGGCGGCAGGGAAAGGCTCTTGTGCGGCTTTGAAGGGTCGAATGGGACCTATGGCAGAGGAAGTTTCCTCCAACATATTGGGTGTTGCTGGGCGCGGTGCACCTCTTCTCGCGGTTGGCTTCTCCTGGTGAGTTGGGATGTCTTTCAACCGGGCGAGGGCATCCTCCAACGCGACCGGCTCGCCGTCGAGCAACAATCGCCGATAGCCTTGGCGTCCGATTAGCGCCAGCGATTCTTCCAGCGAGAACTTTGCGCTTAGATCCAGTGTGAACGTCACTAGGGCGTCCGCCTCTCCGGCCAACCCGCGTAGGAACGGCCAGATTTTCCCAGGAGGTTCCTGCGCGACCGGCTGACCGCAACGGCGGCAGTGCAAGCGGGCCAGTTGCGCCCAGAAGACTTTTGCGTAATCGGCAATCTCGGTCATGGTGCCGACGGTGGAGCGGGAGGACTTGACGCTGTTGCGTTGCTCGATGGCGATGGCGGGCGGGATGCCTTCGATGCGGCGCGCTTGCGGCTTGTCCATGCGGTCGAGGAACTGGCGCGCGTAGGGGGAAAAGGTCTCGATATAACGGCGCTGACCCTCGGCGAAAAGGGTCTCGAAGGCGAGGGAGCTTTTGCCCGAACCGCTCAAGCCGGAGATGACCACCAACTTTCGCAGTGGCACATCCAGGTCAATATTTTTCAGATTATTCTGGCGCACGCCTCTGAGGCGGATGCAGTCAGACGTTTTTTTCGACATGCGGTCCAGAACGTAACCCGGATGCCAGAAATGGGCAAACCGCCGCTGGAGCGCTGGCTGCAAATAGGTTGACAGAGGTTGGGAATGGGGCACTATGCGCGGACGACCCGACAGGTGGGCCGAATGAGCCTTCAACAGGGAAGGAAGCCGGAAGAACTGAAACAGCGGCTTTTGGAAATAGAATGGACCGAATGATACAACAACACTGTCGCTTTTCCAGGGCTGACCCTTTCACGAAGTCATGGGCCAACCACATTTTATGAAAATTCGCACGCCACTAATTATTTCGGCATTACTTGTTTCGCTGTTCACTGGCTGTTTCAAGCATTCACCACCTGCGTCACCACCGGCAGAACCGACAGCAGGAGCACCATCGAATCTGATAACAGCAAAGCTGGGTGTCGTCGAGGTATCGGATGGAGTGTCGAGCACTCATGATATCGGAGGCGGAAGATATTGAGTTGTCACCCCCACCATCTTGAAAGATGGCCGCGTTCGGCTGGGTGTTGCTATTGATGAAAGCACCAAAGCCGGCATGAAGTATTTATCTGGGGTTGTTGTGGAGACACAACCCGACCATGCCGTGGAGATGACTAACTCGCTCATTGCTGTTAGTTTGACACCGCACATCAAGAAGTGAAAGGGTCGGTCTGGAATAGTGACAGGAGGGGCTGAGGGATCCCGCCTGCGGGACACCGACGGGTGCGACCGAGACGGTTGCGCCCCCATGAAGGGTGCAGGACGGATGTAGGGAATCGCAGCCCATAAACCGCATGGAAACTTCCTCTCCCCTTCCCTCCCCTCCACAAGCGTGTGGAAAGGAGGGAGAAGAGAACCGTCCCAAATCCTCGCCTAAGCGCATGGCGACAAAAAAATGGCCGGTGTGGCCTTGGGCGGACTCCAGTTTCTTGGCGC
>Ga0182030_10003935_pt1 | contig 31707 bp, 42 predicted proteins | sample 812S3MmetaG_FD_121299 | JGI IMG/M metagenome (GOLD analysis project Ga0182030, IMG submission 121299) | Permafrost microbial communities from Stordalen Mire, Sweden - 812S3M metaG (Illumina Assembly) | ecosystem: Environmental > Terrestrial > Soil > Wetlands > Permafrost | place: Sweden... | reverse complement strand
GTTCCAATAACGAATCCGTAAAACCCGCTGAACCGATATTTGCATGAAGCGTGCCGAGCGTAGCAACCGTCACCGGCCTCGCGCCGCAGAAAATACCGGATCGGAATCCCGGCTGATCGTGACAGCAGCGGCTCAAGGCCGGCGAGGCGATCGCCGGATACGACGGCGCCCGCCTCCGCCGGAGTGCCGCGCATGATTCTTGCTACACCAGAGGAGATCTATGATGGACAGCGGGGCACAGAATATGACGGGAATGATCGTGGTGGAAGATCGCAACCAGGACGACATGTCCCGGAAGGCCGGCTGCTATCTCTATACCGACACCAGGCTCTGGCTCGAGAACGACATGGTTCATCGGAGCGACGGACCGGCGGTGATTTCCCCCGATGGCGTCGAGCGCTGGTACATCAGGGGAAAAGAAATCACGCGCGCCGTCAACACGTTCTTCTTCCAGAACAAATGGCCGGCGCAGCGGGGCCTCGATACGCCGCAAAAGATGGCTTTGTTCGAAAGTCAATTTCTGAAATGAACGCCGCGGTGGAGACGCATCAGCCGTCTCCACGACATGGCGATTATCACATCACGATTGTCACGCCGCGCTCGGCGTGCTCTCGGCCTTGAACGATTCGACCTGGTCGACCGTAAGCCGGAACACGCCCCGACCGCCAGACAAGGGTTGATAGGCAGTGCCAGCCTTGTCGGACAGAAGATAGTACCATTCCTGCGGACTCAGTGCTTTCGGCCGTTCGCTGATCTCCACAACCGTACCATTGGGCGCGAAGCGCACGTGGACGAGAACTTTTCCGGGCTCCATTATGTCCTCCTTCGATTCTAGGCGCCAGAGCCGAAGCTCAGCAACTCGATTGTGATGTTCTCGGTGCCGAGCACCTTAGCCTGGCAGGCAAGGCGCGACTTGGAGCCGATACCTACGATGGTATCAAGCCTTTCGTTTTCCTCGCGGGCGATCTTGGATATGCCCTTGCGACCTTCCTGCACGTAGATATGGCAAGAGCCGCATTTGGCCTGACCCTCGCACTTGTGCGGGATGGCGATGTCCGCGCCGAGAAGCGCAGCCAGCAGGGTTGTTCCCTCGGCCACCTCGATCGATTTGCCCGACGGCATCACAGTAAGTATCGACATTTGTCCGTTCCTTGCTCGTTGTTGAATGATCCGATGCCAAATTCTAGTAGATCGCCGCACCCGCCCCGACATTGATGGAAGCTTCCTTCATCGTCTCGACGATGAAGGAGATCTGATCTTCGGTGAGATGGGTGTGAAATGGCAGCGCGACCGCACGATCCGCCACTTTTTCGGCGACGAAGAAATCGCCCCGGCGATAGCCGAGCTCCAGATAATGCCGCTGCAGATGCAACGGATTGCAATAGGCCGCGGCTTCTACCTGCTCGACCCGCAAATCTTCCACGATGGCATCGCGGCTGGAGCGGGAGAAGCGCGTGCCGAGATGTACGACATAGAGAAACCAGTTCACCTCGGTTACATCCGGACCCACGTAAGGGGGTTTGATTCCTTCAAACGATTGCACGTATTTGTAGTAGAGATGCTCGGTCAGTCGCCGCCGTTCCAGGATCTCGTCCAGACGCCGGAATTGGGCCAGTCCGAGCGCGGCCGCGATGTTGGCCATGCCGGCCTGATAGGGCGGTGTCGCGCTGACGACAACGGAAGCGCGCTCCTCCAACCGGTGCGCGCGGTGACGCCGCAATGCCACGGCGATATCGACGTCATCCGTCACCACCATGCCACCTTCGCCGCAGGTCAGCGCGGAGGGCTGAGCGAAATCAAACACCGAGACATCGCCGAACGTTCCGACCAGCTCCCCCTTGTATCGCGAGCCGATCGCTTCGGTGGAGTCCTCAAACAACAGCAGACCGTGGCTTTTTGCGACCGCGCGCAACTCGGTCCATTGCGCTGGGTGTCCATTACTGTTGCAGGCAATGATGGCCCGCGTGTTCGCGGTAATGCGGGCTTCGGCTTTTTCAGCAACCAGCGTTCCGGCCCAATAGTCGATATCAGCGAATACCGGCTTGGCGCCCGCGATGCTGATGGCGTGGGCGGTCTCGCGAAGCGAATAGGGCGACGCGATCACCTCCTGCCCCGGTCCGATCCCATAGGCTTTCAAGGCGATCAGAAGCCCCATGGTGCCACTCGAAACAGCGATCGCATATCTACGGCCGAGATAGGCGGCGAAAGCTTGTTCGAAGGTCTCCACCATCATTCCGCTCGAAAGCCGCGGCGACCGCATGACGAGGTCGACCGCCTCGATTTCGGCCAGCGTGATATCGGGATCCGAAAGCGGGATGAAGCCTTCGTCGGCGTCGCCGGCCGCGGCATCGCCGCTTCCAGGACCTTCATCCTGCACTAAGGCGAGATCGGTCATGAAATAAGATTCCTGTCCGCCAGAATAACGCCGGTCGCGCGCATGGGATCCACCGTGATCTGCACGCAATGATCGCTGCGATCGACCAGATGCACTTCAAACCTCGAATAGCTGCGGAACGGCGATTCCGTGACATCCGAGGCGTCGCATCTGGTCCATGACAGGTGCGGAAACCGGCTGCGCAGCTGCGCAAAGACGTGGCTGTCGGCGTCCGGCGAGGAAAGCACCTGATCGATCTCCGTTAACTCTTCAGCGCCCAATGCCATGTTGCAACCCTGTGTTCAAGAATGGCTGACTTTGCTTCTGCAGATCCTGCCGGTATCAATTCTGTCGATGCAACTTCATTGCCAGAAGATCCGGTCAGGATCGACGTTCAACCGTTCCAGCGCCGTCGGCAATCGCTCATGGGTGCTTTCGAGCAGCCACAGGTCTTTCCCGTGGTCTTTTCGAAACAGCTGCCATCTCGCATGATCGGCGTCGTGCAACAGCAAGGCGACATCGACGAGGCCGCCGTCGGGATCGACATTTCTCGAGCAGCACGGACTTTCGATCCGGTAGCCGCCGATCGTTGTCGCCACATTGGGGGTAACGTACCGATATCGCTTGCGCGTTTTCAGGCTGCGCTCGATCCGTTTGCGATCAAGGTCGTTCGGATGAGCAAATGGCCTCACCATGGCAGGGTTCGGGGCAGCAGTTTGCATATTGTCCGCTCCTTCTAGAGAGGAATGATCTCTTCTTCGAGACAACCAACCACGAGCTTCTCGCTGAATTCGACCAGATAGATCGGCATATTGGCTTCGGTATGGGTTCCCACCTGGACGATTTCCCCCACATCGCCAACGCTGACGAGCAGGGCGTCGAGCGATGCATCCGGGAACGTCCCGTCGTTGCGAAGATCGGCCAGCGCCTTCACACGCTGGCCCCATTGATAGCGTGGGATGCGTGGTTCGATCATGGTCGCGCCGCTTCCGGCAGCGGCAAATCCGCCATTTCATCCCGCGACATCACCGGATCCAGTTCCTTGCGCTTCATTCCGACACGATTGCCGCTCTCGAGGAACTCGACGCCGTAAATGTAAAACTGCTGCAGGAAAGTCCCGATGCTGACGACGTATCCCTCCTCGCCCTTCTTGGCCAGGATGTCTCCGATCTCCTTGCCGGCATAGGTGCCGTCATTTCGAATCGTGCGCTTTGCCTTCACTTTCTCGCCGAAGCTGAAAACCGGTGGCGCGGAAATCTCCACGACATCGCTGTCGCGAACGATATTGCTCATGACAGGTTCTCCCCCAATCGCTCCGTCCTTCCGGCACTACGCGAGCGCGCCATGTCTTGTACAAAGCTGTCGCTGTCTTCGGTCAAATCCGCCAGCTCGCCGACCCCGATCCGGCTCGCCACCTCGTAACGCACCCGCCAGTCCGGATCGTATCGCAGCCGGGACAGGAGATCGGGAGCAAGACGCTGCGCAATCTCCAGCCTTACCAGAGCATCGGTATCGCTCGCCATTCGAAGCAGCCAATCCCGCGGTATGCGGCGGGCCACGGCACGGCGTACTTCGGTCTCGGCATCGCCCATCATGCGCGCGAGCAAGGAGGGCGCGACACGGCGCGCAATCACCAGCCGCACGTAGTAATCCGTGTCGTCCATCATCGGCATCAGTTCGGCATCATCGAGCACCGAGGCAATGCGAATTCTCACCTCGCGGTGAACATCGGTTCTCAGCCGCAGCACCAGCCGCTTGGGCAGGCGCCGGGCGGCGTTCCACCGGACGGTTTCCTCGGGATCGTCGAGCAGCGGCGGCAGCAGGAACACGCTGGCATGCTTGGCTGCGATGGCGCGGACCTCGAAATGCGGATGCGTGGTGTAAGAACCGGCGAGGTCTGGATTCCAGTTGAAAAAACGGTCGATGCGCCTGGCGTAGCGATCGTTGACACACGCATGTTTCAGGCGGCAGCGTCCTTCCGCCTTGAGCGGCTGATGGCGGCACAAGCCGCAATCGATCTCGTTGCCTTGCCAGTCCCGGGCTTCGTCGATGTCATCCATCTTCGTCCAGCCCTATTCGTTCGAGGACCCCGAGCAATACCCGCGCGCCGACTTTGTCGCTCGGGTCAAGTTCGAGGAGCTTCATCACGGCCGCGCGCCCCTCGTGGAGATTGCCGAGCCGCATTTGCAGGTAGGCGTATCCCTTCAGGGTGAAGAGATAGAAGCGCGGCAACATATTCTCGTAATGACCAAACGCGGCGTCGCCGGCCGCGACATCCTGCCAGTCGGGCGCGAGTTTATTCTCGCGCGCCGCCTTTTCGAGACACAGTTTGGCTACCGTGAGCGCGTCGGCCAGCCGCCCCTTGTAGAAGTAGAACCGGTAAAGGCCGATCAGCACCGCCGCGTGTCCCGGGGCAAGCGCCTGTGCTTCCCGCAGGTGGTGCTCCGCGACGTCATCCAGATGGTACGAAAGCCCGGCTTCCCACAGGTGAAATTCCGCTTCGGGCGGCAGTCCGCCACCGAGCAATGCGCTTGCAAGAACCGCCGCGTCCGTGACGGATTGCGGCTCGCCTCGATCCGCAGACCCAATCATCCGACGCCTCCCGTCTAATGGCTCGAGCAGGAAACCTGCTTCGGATCCTTGAACACTAGTCCCGTTTGCGATGGCGTATCGGCGAAGTCTATGGTGACCCCGTCGAGCAGGATGCGGCTCTCCGCGGGCAGAAAGAGCTTGACGCCGTTACGTTCGACAACGGCCTCGCCGGCCGCCGGCTCGCGACGGACGCTGATGTCGGCCGCCAATCCGGAACAACCACCGGGGCTGACGGCGAGCCGGAAGCCACTGGAGGCATCTCCGTCCGCACGAATCATGAGACGGATGAATTTTTCCGCTGCTGGCGTGATCGTGAAATTCATCGGAACTCCCCTAGGCTGGCGGCTGGTAGCGCGGGTAGGACGTATCGATGACGCAGGTATTATCGACCGGACATACCGCGGCGCATTGCGGCGAATCAAAATGACCGATGCATTCGGTGCATTTCTTCGGGTCGATCACGAAGGTGCCGTTCTTCTCCGTGATCGCCACATTGGGACATTCGGGCTCGCATGCCGAACAACTCGTGCATTGTGAGGCTATGATCTTCAGCGCCATCGTCTACTCCGGAAAGCTCATCAAGTTTGGTGAATTCAGGCCGCCGTAATGAGTGCGCCTTGGCGGATTTCGGCATCGCCACGCTCGACGTGTTGGATCTCGCCGCTGTTGACCTTGTCCAAATAGGATTTGAACCAGGCGATCGCCGACTTCTCGATGAACTCATGGGCGAACTGATCGACAGGCTCGATTCCGGCCTTGAGCAGGTCCGCCTTCGGGCAGCCTCCGATCTTGGCCACGAATACCGCGTGGCAATCGTTGATCGCGCGGATCACCGTCTCCAGGCTGTCTTCGTCGCCATATCCGCCCTGACAATAAAGGTCGACGCGGCGGTGGCCGACGAATTTGGCGCCTGCGGTGGAGAGTTCATAAACCTGGAATTCCTTGGCGTGGCCGAAGTGCTCGTTGATCAGTCCAGACCCCTTGGTGGCGACCGAAACCAATAGCTTGATATCGCTCATTTCGCCGGCGAGCGTCTGCAGCTCTTCTTGCTTCGCGGCTACCTTGGCGACGCGCTCGTCCTCCACCTTGGCTTGGTAGGCCTTGCGGCTGTCGAGGTCGTAATTCACTTCCATCGCCATGATCTTGTCGGTAGTGAACTCGGCGCTGCGGTCTTCGCCCAGCAGCCCGACCGCGTCGGCGCGGCACTGGCGGCAGTGCCGCATCATGTTCATTTCGCCTTCACAGGAGTCCTGCAGCGCCTTCAATTCCTGGGCAGTCGGCCCGCGCTGGCCGGTCAATCCGAATACGGTGCCATGCTCGGGAGCTGAAATCAGCGGCATGATGTTGTGCAGGAATGCGCCGCGCGACTTCACCGCCTTGTTGACCTCGACCAGGTGCTTGTCGTTGACCCCGGGGATCATCACCGAGTTGACCTTGCAGAGAATGCCGCGCTCGGTAAGCATTTCGAGGCCCAGCAACTGGCGATCGGTCAGAAGCTTGGCGGCCTCAACGCCGGTGTAGCGTTTATGTTTCCAGAACACCCAAGGGTAGATCTTCGCGCCGATTTCGGGATCGACCATATTGATGGTGATCGTGACGTGATCGACGTTGAAGCCGGCAATGGTATCGACATGGTCGGGCAGCGCGAGGCCGTTGGTCGACAGACAAAGCTTGATGTCGGGAGCGGTCTTTGCGATCAACTCGAATGTCTTGAAGGTCTTTTCGGGATTGGCGAGCGGATCGCCCGGACCGGCAATCCCGAGTACCGTCATCTGCGGAATGGTCGACGCGACCGCCAACACCTTCTTGGCTGCCTGCTCCGGGGTCAGTTTCTCGCTGACCACACCGGGGCGCGATTCATTGGCGCAATCGTATTTGCGGTTGCAATAATTGCACTGAATGTTGCAAGCCGGCGCGACGGCCACGTGCATGCGCGCATAATGGTGGTGCGCTTCCTCGCTGTAGCACGGATGGTTCTTCACCTTCTCCCAGATCTCGGTCGGGAGATCGCCCTGGCCTGCTGCCGATCCACAACTCGCCTTGCCGCTGCCGCCGGTGGTTCCGCAGCCCTTGTGCTCGGCAATCTCCTGCATCACCTCTTCAACATTCACGATGCTTCCGGCCGCGATACCCTCGTGCTGTGCTGTCGCTTGCATCTGCGTTCCTCGTTGCTGGACGGTCCAAAGCCTGAAAAGTCTTCAGAGCAAGAATAGCAACTCGCGTGCCATCGAAGATCGGCCGGCATTTTCACGTCTTATCAATGAGTTACAAAACGGCTGGCGGCTGTCGCTTTGCTAACACCATCCGACGACATCTCCGGAGCTATGTTAGAAACGTTACAGATGTTGCGATTTCCGATGACCGCAGCGGTCTTATCCTGCGGTTGCGATCCGAAACGCAGAGCCTCCCTCGAAGCGCCGATGCGGCGCCAGGGAACGCTCAAATCACAGGACGCGTTCAGGCAGCGAGCAGAATCTCCATCGCTCGATCGAGCGGCATCGCGATCGGAGTGAGGCCCTGGCTGACCAGGAACCGGATTTCGTTCCTGGACAGCGTTTCAGGCTCAATAATCACATAGTGAAGCGCCGCCGAACGCTTGGTGATCTGCCGCGCGTAGGTTCTAAGAAGCTGGTCATTGAAACGGCAGCCGATGAAAACAAAGCTCCGCTGGGTACGCCGGTCCTTCACGGCGTCGGGAATCGGCGTCTGAATATCGATCTCCGTCAGCACCTCGACATAATCAGCGTCGGAAATCAGGAAATTCTTTGCTGGCGCGACGCTGCCATGCGGCTTGTAAAGCAACGTCGCCCAAGTGCTTGCCGCCGAGCGATCCGCTTCGGCTCCGGCGGCATCGTAAAACCGATACCAGCGGTCCTCGCCGATTCCAGCGCGGGTAATGCCCTGGATTTCTCCCCAGTCGCTGCGCTGCGCCAGTGCCAGGCGCATGGCACCGTCGTACCAGGTATCGACGATCATGGGCAGACGTAGCGACGCGAGGTAGTGGTGCAGCGGCGTCGGCTGCACCGGTGCGGCGAACGCTTCCGACATCAGAGCGGTGACGGTGGAGCGGTGCTTGTGGCTTTCGATATGTTGCGCGGCAGCCCAGGCGTTGCCCTTGGCGCGGCGCGGCAGCGCGACCTTGGTACCGAAGAATGCCGCCAGCGCTTCAGGATTCATCGGGGCAGCAGGTTTGGAGCTTTCTGCGAGGCCGGGGCCGAGATAGGGAACGATAGTTCCGGTGCGCAGGCGCGCGGCGACATCGGCAAGCGCTGCCTCAGCATCGCCGTGCTTGATGAAATCAATCGGGGGAATCGGAGCGTTCATCACTCGTCACTCTCTTGACCGCCGCGCTTGCGGGCATTGACCGTAATGGGCAGCGAGGTTCCGACCGCCATGGCCGGCAAATCGAGCACCCAGCCATTGGCAATGCGGATCCAGCCGCCCCACAGCGATTCGTGTTCGGACGCGACGATCGGCTCCTCAAGATCCTTCTTCGGCACGTAGATCGAAAGTCCCGTCTCCGGGGAGCGGCGAATCATAACTTTCATAGGGTCAGCTCCGTGGATCGGATGGGACTTGCCGTGATGTGCCCGTGTTCCTGCCAGGAGGGCGACGACGCCCTCAATCTGGCAATGATCTCCGGCAGCAAATTCAGCACGCCAACAACATCGTCGATGGTGTTGTCGCGCGACAGCGAAAAGCGAATGGCACCGCGCAGTGCCGTCATCGGCACGTTCATCGCGAGCAGAACATGAGACGGTTCCATGGAGCCCGAGGCGCAGGCCGAGCCCAGCGAAGCTGCGACGCCAACCCGGTTCAGGTGATGAATGATGGCTTCGCCTTCGAGATGCTCGAAGGCGATGTTGGACGTGTTGGGCAACCGGTTCTGCGTATCGCCCAGCGCGGCGCAATGGCCGAGCTGAAGGATGCCCTGCTCAAGCCTGTCGCGCAGCGCGCGAATGCGCGTCAGTTCGTCTTGCATATGGGTCAACGCGAGCTCGGCCGCTTTTCCCAATCCGACGATCCCGGTAACATTCTCCGTGCCGCCGCGCCGACGCCGCTCCTGCGGGCCGCCACGAATCAGCGGGTTGAAGGGCGTGCCCTTGCGGACATAGAGCGCGCCAATGCCCTTGGGTCCGTGCAGCTTGTGTCCCGACAGCGACAGCATGTCGATTTCGGTCGCCCTCAGGTCGAGCGGAATCTTGCCGACCGCCTGCACCGCGTCGGTATGGAACAGGGCGCCGGCGCTGTGCGCCATTTCGGCGAGCCGCTCGACCGGAAACAGCGTACCGGTCTCGTTATTCGCCCACATGACCGATGCGATCGCGGTGCGCGGGCCCAGCGCGCGCCGGTAGGCTTCGATATCAAGCCTCCCCCGTGCATCGACCCCGATCAGATGCGCCTTGATCCCGCGCGACGTCCCGAGGTGCTCCACCAGCGCAAGGATAGCCGGATGCTCGACCGCGGTGGTGACGATCTCATCGCGACCGTCGGTATTGTCGAGGGCCGAAAGGATGGCCGTGTTGTCGGATTCGGTACCGCCGGAGGTAAACACGATCTCATGGTCGAAGGCCGTGCCGAGCAGCGCCTGCAGGCTCCCGCGCGCCCGCTTCACCGCGCCTGCGACCTCACTGCCGAAAGCATGGGACGAGGAGGCATTTCCGAACTGGTCGGAAAAATACGGCAGTATCGCCGCGACAACGGCGGGATCCGTGCGCGTCGTCGCATTGTTGTCGAGATAAATCGGCCGCACGGAGCGCCTCTTTCAATGCCGCGCTTTCGCAGCTCCAGCGATCGGGATAGTCTTCGCAGCCCCGGCAACAGGTATAATGCGCACGAGCTCACCGAGTCTTTCCACCACCTTGGACTGAATGCCCTCAAGCGTGGCGCTGCTCAGCTTGCAGAACACGCAGGCGCCGGTGAGCTTGACCATGATCTTGTTGCCGTCGATCTCGATCAGCTGGCAATCGCCGCCGTCCCGCTGCAGGTTTGGGCGGACTTCCTCGATCACCGCCTTGATGATCCGAGTCCGTTCATCATCGGCGGACGGCAATTGCTTCACAATTTCAGATTCAACCAGCATGGTTCGGAATTCTTTCCCTTGGAGACTTGAACGATCGATTGAGCGAGCGTTTGGAACGCACCGCGCCTCAGCCGAACGACTTGCCGCAGCCGCAGCTTGCTTTCGCGTTGGGGTTTTCGAAGGTGAAGCCGGATCCTTCGAGTGCCACCACGAAGTCGATCGTGGTGCCGACCAGATATTCGTGGCTCTTGTTGTCGACGAACACGCGCACGCCGTCGTGCTCGATCACGGTGTCGTCGGGATCGATCTCATCGACCAAACCCAGATTATACTTGTAGCCGGCGCAGCCGCCGGCCTCGACCATGATGCGCAGGCCGTCGACGGGCTTGTTCGCCGAGGAAATCGCATTGCGCACCGCGTTCAGCGCGCTGTCGGTCAGATTGATCATCGCTCGCCCTCTCGTTTTTCACAGGACTGTCGAGCAATGAGTTGGCAAGTCTTATGCCACGGATCAACCATCTGATAACATTGATCTTTCGATCGCTGTTGGCTTTGCGACCACTGTCAGGTTTGCGACAGGGGCGGCTTGGCGCGCTCAGGCGCCCGCTGCGGGCCCGTGATCGATGCCGCGAAATATCGCGCAGCGCTCGAATACGTCGAGCGTCGGCGGTACTTTCCTGTGATGGCAATATTTGGCGACCAGCTTTGCCAATCCCTTGATGTCGCGGCCAGACGTCGCCGGAAAGGTCCCGGTCAGGGCGTCCAGCAGCGGGGCATCGACCGGCAACCCGAACTGCTCGGTCATGACCGCCCATATCTTCCGGCGCGCCTCGTCATTCGGCGGAACGAATTTGATCAGCGCTATGCAACGCGAGATGATCGCCTCATCGATGTCATCGATGCGGTTCGTGGTCAGGAATAAGAGGCCGTTGAAATATTCCAGCACCCGCAGGAAGACGCCGACCACGGCATTCATGGTGATGTCGTCGTCACGGCGCTTGATATAGACGTCGGCCTCGTCGATCAGCATGACCGCACCCCAGCGCTGGGCGCGCATCAGGGCGTCCTTGAGCGCATTTTCCATGGCCGCGACATTTAATCCGAGCTGACCGGAATGCACCCGGTAAAGCGGCCGCTGGATGATTTCGGCATAGACCTCGGCGGTCAGCGTCTTGCCGACACCCGGGGGCCCCGCGCAGAGGACCGTGGTTCCTCCGGATTTCCCCGCGACGATGTCATCCATCAGGACATCCATCTCGGCCGTCAGGATGTCGATAAGGTCGGTCTGCTCCTCCGGCAGGATCAGCTTTTGTTTCAGGTCGGGCTGATAGACATAAGGGGTCATGTCGCCGACATGAACCCAGACATGGTGGTGCAGTTCCAGATGGAACATCAGCATATAGGGGTGCACCGGAATTCGCCGGAACAAATCCTTCGGAATCGAAGCTTTGGATTCCTCGACCTCGACTTCGGCGTCGTAGAGGTTGCTCTTGGCGGCCTTCCTCAAATATTGGCCGAGGATATCGCCGGTCACCTCGAGGGTCAGCGCCCGGGCGCTGAGAATGCCTTCATCATTGACGAGACGCCCCGAGCCCCCGCCCGACGACAGCACGACCGCGTCCTTGCGCGACCAGTCGGTATCCCGGTGAGAGGAATTCGGGTCTTCGGTGAAGAAGCCGGTGCCCTTGGCGGAAAACTGGCGGCCATACTCGCCTCGCCATGCAAAATAGCGCGTCTCGGTAGCGTCATACGCGCCGATCAATTCCGGCGTTTCCTTGAGAAATCCCTTTGCCGCGAAGATTTCAGGCACCGTCTTTCCGACAATGTCGGTGGCGGAAATCCGAAGTGTCGTTGAAGTGATCACGCCCTTGGCGTTGGCCTTCAATTCGATGAAAACCCGGCCGGTTTCGTCGTTCGAGGGTGGCGTATAATCGAGCCGGCTGACGACATAAGGCAAGGGCCGGCTGGCGGCACTGGCCGTGAACATCCAGCCCCGGATGGCGCCGGCCACCAAATAGCGCGCGATGGCCGGCAGCAGGGATTCCAGATCCGCCGCCGTGAACCTGACGCTCTGTTCGCTAAAGGCCCGCTGCAGGGTAACGATCTGGGCCGAGCGGACCTGCATGTCCGGTCCGGCCTGGCTATAGAGCTGTTTCAGAAATCCCAGTTCGGCATCTGAAAGCTGGCCGAACGCGACCTCCACTTTGTCGCCGAAGCGCAATTGTTCCCCAAGCGACGTCAGCCCCGGAAAGCTCGTGACCATCGCTTCGAAATAAGGCCGCTCGATCTGAAGCTTCATGCTCGCGTCGGATACAGGACAGTCGATTGTTCACAAGGACCGCCATGCACGGTTCGCGCCACACCTAAACCGGCAGACAATTTGCATGGCGGCCTCCTTGGGGCGTCATTGCGCCGGGATTTGTATGACATCGGAGAAAGTTACATGACCACGATCGAGATGAACGCGCCGACCTCAATCGAGGCGACCGCCCTGGCCCGGCTCGATCGGGAGGGACGGCTATTGAACGCGGTCTTCAAGGGACCGACCACAAAGCCGGGACGATTTGGATTTCGCGGCGATATCGCGCTCAAGTTCCAGGCACAGCTCGCCGACGAAAAGCGGCCGCCCGATTTCTCGATGGAACAGGTACTTACCGTCGTGCAACAGGGCGAAAGCACCATTCCGATCCTGGTCGGGTACATCCATTCCTTTGCCTATCTGAATGTCGTGTCCGAAGTCCTCGATGGTCTGCTCGCCCCCGGCGGCACCTATTTTATCTTCTGCAACAATATCGACCTGCTCGCGAAATACCGCGTGACCATCAAGGGTGTCACCTTTTTTGTTTTGCCATGCGACGAATCGACGGTCTGGAAGGAAATGATGGACCTGATGAGCATCGACAAGAACGACGTCAAGAAGCTCAATACCGCGGGCAAGCTCGATCATCTTCTCGACGCTGCGATCGGCTTCGATGAAAAATACGACGTCATCACCTTCGAGGAAGGCGCAGCCCGGATGGAGCCGGTGAAGAACCGCAACGAAAACCGTCCGGTTTGAATCTGGGACTCCCGTTCTCTTGCACGAGCCTCGGGTTATGCTCCTTGTTCGGAAGCAACTTCCTCGTCCTCGACGAGCGTAACTCCCGTGACGCAAATGTCGTCATCGAGAACGGTCAGCGCCACCGGCGTGAGGCCACGGCCCTTGCACGGCCCGTCCACGCAGGTACCGGTGCCGAGTTCGAACAACGCCCCGTGCTTTCCGCACATCAGCCGGATGCCGTTGGGATCAAGAAACTGATTGCGTTCCCAATCGAGATTGACCCCGTCATGAGGGCATTTGTTGACATAGCCGAACACCTGCCTGCCCCATCGGACCACAATGATCGGCCAGGGCCGCGGGGTTCCATCCGCTGCGACGATCATCAATTGAAATCCCTTCGCCCTTTGGCTCGGGATGTCGCTTATCCTGCAGATTGCATAGGCCACATCGGTTTCCATCTTGCCCTCGTTCATGACGAAACGCCTGCCAGTCTGCCCGCCTTCGGGCGGCTACCGTCGATCTTCGCCTTGGCCAGAAGCAGCCGGTTGGCGGACAGCGAAAAATCCTGCCACGCGGCAGCAATGTCGCGGAGGATCACCTGCAGATAATCCCTGGACAAACGGTGCTCGTCCGGGAAATTCGACAACGCGCAGGATGTCCGGTTGAAGGCGACGACGTCGTCGACAACGGACCGCATGAGTTCGCCGAACGGACGCTGCACCTCCGGCATCAGGGACGACCGGCCGCGCTCGACCGTCACCGCGCCGGCGTCGACCACAAGACCGTCAAGCTCCGCGAGCGCCTTGTCAAAAATCTCTTCCATCGATTCGAGAATGGCCCGCTGCGTGAGTTGCTCTCGTTGCTGGGCGGCAAGGCTGCGATTGAGACGGTGGCGGTAGCCGTCGAATACCGTGTCGCCCTGCGCGGCGACCCATTGTGCGAATCGAGCAAGACCGGCGGCATTGACTGAAGCGGCATCGTCGCCTGTAGCCCGAGAATCTGATGCGCTCAAACTCGCAAGGGCCCAATTGCGATCGAGCGAAAGATAAATTCGCTGCGCCGCCTCAAGCGCGCCCTCGAGGTGGCCCGCACCGCGGGATGCCGTCTCGGAACCGCCAAGGTAAAGTTTGCCGTCCCACAAGGCCCGTCGCAGCATCGGGTTGGACACATCCTGGCGCTCGGCCGGTGCCGAAGTACGGTCGAGCGCGCTGCAGGTATAGGGCTCGGTCGCCCAATCCTGATATTGCTGCTCGCCCGGTTCGAGCGCGGAGCCGAACAGCTGCGACATTTGACTGTCCATCAGCATCGGCAAGCCAACGCTGAAATTCACCCGTTGCCCGGGCGACAATGCAAGAAAACCTCCCAGAGCGGCCTTTGCCGGATTCAGATCGCAAGCGTCGAATATCTCGCCGATAACCGCCTGTTCATGGGTCGCGAACGCATTGCCGGACTGTCCGGCCTCGCGCCATGAGGCTCGGTCGTAACCGATGACGACCTTGGCCTGAGCCGCCATCCATGTTGGAGCGCCGCGCATGGCTTCGCGCGTCGCTTCATCGAGATCCGGTTCGAAGCGGACACGCTCTTCCAGCAATCGCGGCGGAACCGCAAGCACGACATGTCGTGCCTGAAACTCGACAATGTCACTGCCCGCGGCAAATGTCAGAACGACATGGTCCCCGCGATCACAAACACCGGTCAGCACGTGGCTGAGATAGGTCAGGCCGGGCGGCAACCCGACCTTGAGCGCATCGATGAGTTGCGCCATGCCGCCCTGGAGACGATGGGCGCCTTGATGAACCGCTTTCCCGTCAACGCGTTCCGGCGCCTTGTCGGGATCGTTGAGATGAAGCACCGAACCATCGTCGTATTGCGGCATGTCGATCAGTTCCAGGTCGGCGATCATCTCCTTCAGAAGCGGCTGGCTATCGGGCCAGAACCAGGTGGCGCCGAGATCCATCGCCAGCCCTGATCCGGGGCTGGCGACGGATAGAACGCGGCCACCGAGGCGGCCGCGCGCCTCGAACAACGCGGCCGCCCGGCCTAACCCGCCGAGGCTCCGCGCCAGCGCGATTCCGCATAATCCCCCGCCGACAATCGCCGTATTCAGCATCGACCAGCCTTCACATCTTGCTGCCCTGGAGAGGGCTCTGCAAGATTCGCGCAAGATCTGATTGCGCCCCGGGGAACAGCAGCGATCCGCCGGGCGGTTTCGATGAACTGGCACAGAACTTGATAAATCCCCTTTGCAACACACTGGCGCATGGAGATTGACATGAATGTCACACAGGACTTCATCCCTTGTTCACCGAACGAGCTGAAGGCGCTGTTCGATGGCGGCACGTTGACCGTCTACTCGGTCGCCCGGCCCCATACCGCCGATCAGCCCGTCGAACGCAGCGGGGTATTGGCGACATTCACCTTTGCCACACCCGCCTTCGGCGCCGCGTCGGATGACGACGAAAATCCCGCCTTCGCCGAAAATCCGGTCGTGGCGAGCAGCGTGGGAACGCCTGGCTTTGCACGGGCCCGCAAGGCGGATGGCACTGTCATCGCGGATTTTTCCGCAGGCCCCGGCAACCGGGAAATCAAGTTCAGCGAAGTATCCTTCTCGCAAGGCGCGCCGGTGAAGGTGACCCATTTCAAAATGATGGCCGAGGGGGGATGGCCCGAGCGACCGGAATATTACGACACCCACCCGCGCACCGGCTACGCCATGCCCAGGACCTAGCACTCAACTACCGTCCAGCAGCTATCGCAAGCTTCTGGCCAGATGTCTCTTTGGCAACGTTTGTCGGGTTTCCGACATGGAGATCACGCCGACATGACCTATGCAAATTCCGAAGCGCTGATAAGCACCGAATGGCTTGCGGAACATCTTTCCGACCCGGATGTCAGGATACTCGACTGCACTTGGCATCACGCCAGCACCAATCTCGACGGACGCACGCAGTATCGCGGCCGCCATCTTCCGGGATCGGTGCATTTCGACATCGATCACATCGCCGACAGTTCGAACCCGCTGCCGCATATGCTTCCCAGTGTCGCGGACTTTGCAAAAAAGGTCGGGCTGCTCGGGGTTGGTGACGGAGACCGGGTCGTGGTCTATGACCGGCTGTGTGGCGGGGCCGCCGCGGCTCGGGCGTGGTGGATGTTCCGGGTGTTCGGTTACGACAAAGTCGCCATGCTTGAAGGCGGCTATGGCAAGTGGACCAAGGAAAAACTTCCGGCCGATATGTCCATGGTACGGCCGGAACAGCGATCATTCTCGGCGACGTATCATCCCGTCCTGGTTCGCAGCTTGCGAGAAATGAAGGACAATCTCGCGACCCGCGCGGCGCAGGTCATCGACGCGCGCGGTCCCGGAAAATTCGACGGGACACAGGAAGACGTGTTTCCGTTCAAAAAGCTCGGCCATATTCCGAACGCCATCAATATTCCGTGGGCCGATCTCATCGACCCCGATACGGGCGCATTCATCGCAGCGGACATGCTTGCCGCACGATTTGCAGCGGCCGGGATTGATCTCAAGCGCCCGATCGTGACGACGTGCGCCTCCGGCATAACCTCGTGCGTGGTCGCGCTCGGGCTCTATCTGCTCGGACACAAGACCGCTGCGGTCTATGACGGGTCCTGGGCGGAGTGGGGACTGGCCGAGGATACCCCGGCAATAGCCGCTTGAGAAACCGATCCGATGGAGAGAGGTGCGTGAATGAGTGAACATCAAGCATCGATCAGCCTGATCGCGGAGGGCGCCGATTACGAACTTCTGGCCGCCGAAGATGGGACAGCTTTCATCCTGCGTTCGAAGGCCGATTTCTTCACGGCGCATTTGCAGGGCGAGGATGCGACTCGCTTTCGCGCCGACTACGAAACCATTCAACGGCAATACCCGGACTGGAAGCCGGACCAGACCCTCGCACAGCTCTGGGATCAAGGCGGCTATAGCTGGCTCGCGGCACAGGAGGCGGACTGATCATGGCAACACTCGTAAAGACCACCCAGGACGGACGAAAGCTGGAAGTGATCGGATTGGCGATCTGCCTCGAGGGCGAACTCGAGGCGTTCGAGCTGATCGAAGTCAAGCTGCACCCGAACCAACGCGCGATCTGGACCGCGGTGCCCGAGGCCACGCACATGGCCGGTCGGGTGGCGCTGACGCAGCAAGAGGCTGATACCGTCGTGGCAGCCTTCAAGGAAGCCGAGGCACAGATCCTGGCCAGTCCTGCCGCCATCAACGAGCGGTTCCGGATCGCCGCGATGTGGAAGGCGCGCGAGCAGGGCATCGAATAAACAGGGATTCGCTGGCGTTTCGGAGGCGCTAGTTCATCATCATGTTGCGCGGCCGATAGCCACCGTTCTCGTCGCGCTCGAACATGGCGTCGATTTGCGGATGGCCGACCGGCTCACCGGAGGTGTCGGCTAAGAGGTTCTGTTCCGAAACGTAGGCGATATAGGGCGTCTGGTCGTTCTCGGCGAAAAGGTAGTAAAACGGCTGATCCTTGCGCTGCCGCCCCTCGATCAGTTGCACGGTCTCATACGAAACCTCGCCCTCGGCAAATACCTGATCGACGTCGAACACCACGCCGCGGAACGCATGCACTTTGTGGCGGGTGATCTGGCCAATCTTGAATCTGGCGGCGGAAGTCTTGCTCATGATGGCACGGAATAGTTGCCGGCGGCGCGCGCCACGGTCATCGCCACCTTGGCATCAATCGGCGGCGGCATGGGTCTGGCAATTGGTCGGGCAAACGCGGGCGCAGGCGCCGCACCCAATGCAGGCCCCCTGGTCGTTCATCACCATGATCTTTTTCTCGATCTCGTCATCTTCGTCATCATCGAGGGGTACGAGTTCGCCGTCCTCGTTCAGCCCCTTCAGCGTCATCACCTCGCGGCCGCAGACCTTGTAGCAGCGGCCGCATCCGATGCATTTCTTCTCGTCGATGGCGAGCAGATAAGCGGGCTGCCAGTCGCGGCCGTCTCGGGTGATATTGGACATGATAAATGCCTTCGCGGTTAGGCCGATTCGAGGCTCTTCAAGGCCGCGCGCTTCTGCTCCAGTTCGGCGAAGGCGTCATGCGCCCGCTTTGCCACGGCCGGAATCGTCTCCCATTGCAGCGGCAGTTCCTCCGACAGGTCGTGAAGATCCATCTTTGCCTGCGTGGCTTTGGCGGACAGCTTCTTGATCTCGGCTTTCAATGCTTCCAAATCGCTCATGGGCCCCTCAATAATCCGCCACAGCTCTGAACTTCTCGATCATCTCGACGCCGGCCTTGACGTATTTGTCGCCCTCTTCCGCGAGCTTGCCGAGATTGTCGAACCCGAAACGGTGCACGTCGCGCAGCTGCTTGTTGACGACGATCAGCCGGCCACCGATCAGAACCATGCGACCAAAACCCTCATGGCTCATCTTCAGCATCGGCGAAATCATGACGCCGGTGACCCGCTCGATCGACAGCGCCACTGCGTTGAAGAACAGCTCAAGCCGCCAGATGGTTTCCGGATCGGGGTCGCCCATGATCGGAAGCGCGCGGCGGGCTTCCTTGTCCAGAATGTAAGGCTCAAGAAGAACGAGGTCGCCCTTGCTTTCCCAGGCGCCGTGGCTGTCCTGGGCCCTCCATATCTTGATGAGCTCCTTGACGAAGGGAGCCTCAGCGGCGGGGTTCGATTCAAGCACTGCAGCAGTATCAGACATGATGATCCCTTAATCTTCGAAGTCGAGGACTCGCTCTTGGTCCTTTGCCAAGGCCTTGCGGAGCCACGGCGGAGGCGTTCCCTTCAGGACATCTTCCAGCTTCGCCAGGAGGTCGGTGATCTCCTCGGGCTGATTAACCTTCATGGGATGGATGTTATTGGCGACGACTCGTGCCGCGCCAGAACCGCCGATCGCGGCGACATAGAGGATCGCGCAATCCTTGATGGCCTCGATCTTCGGCGCGAGCTTGTCCTCGTTGCCGTCTTCCTTCAGATCGCCGTCGAACTGGACGGCCTCAAGGAAGCGGTGGCCCTGCGGACCGATTTCATAGATGGCGATGTTCTTGGCCCAGCCGAAATGGGCGTCAACGCGCTTCAGGTCCTGGGTCGCGAATGCGATCTTCATCGGTATCCTTCCTTTCGTCTCGCCTCAATGCATCATCGCTGCGCTGGCAGCGACGCGCGCTTCGCTTTCGCCGGTCCGCCATGTATCGGGGGTGGCCTGGTGATTGTCCTCCTGGTCGGCGATAACGAGGTTGGCTATGCCGAAGATCAGATCCCGCGTGCCGCGATAGCCGACCGAAAGCTGGTGTCCCGCGCCGAGGCGATCGAACATCGGAAAGCCCGCGCGATGAAATGGAATCTTGAGCCGCTCCGCAGCCTGGCGGCCGTGCGAATGGGCGATCAGCAGATTGCAATCCCTTTCCCTTGCGAGATTCTCCAGATCTTCCAGATCGCCGATCAGGACGTCATCGGTCAGGATGCGTTCCAGCACCGGGGATTGCGTTGTCGTCACCGCGACGGTCACCTTGGCGCCCATCTCGTGCAGCATGCTCGAGAGGTCGAACAGCAGATCCGGCTCGGCGCCAATCGCAAGCTTTCGGCCGCCGATATGGAAATGCGCGTCCAGCATCGCGTCGGCCAGCTGGCCGCGCTGACGCCGATATTTCAACGGCACCGGATGGCCGCTGATCTCGCTCAGGAACATGATGAATTCGTCATTGGGTGCGAGACCGCACAGGCGCTCGAACAGCTTGAAGGGCGTACCGGTCTTCTTCTCCATGGCTTCGGCGGCGCGCCGCATCTGCGCGCCGATGGCAATCGTCCAGGCCGCCTGTCCCATCGCCGCGATCTCGTCGACGCCGATGCCGCCGATCGTCGTCGGCACGAACTCATCGGGGATATGTCCATCGAGCGAGCCGGCGAGATCGGGAAGGAAGGACGGCTCAAGCCCGAAATCTTCCAGCATGGTCCTGATCTCGTCGAGATCGCCCGGAGTGAGGTGACAGCCGGGCAAAACATTGACCCGGCCGGGGTCGCGGCGGGCCTCGGTCTTCGGCGTCTCGACCAGCACCTCGACCATGCGCGCGACGGTTTTCTCCCAGCCGTCCTGGAACGCATCCTTGAAGTCCGGCGTGGACACATAGACCATCGGGAAATTCGCGAGCTCGGCGTGCTTGTCCCGGATCAGCTTGAGGTAACCCTCGACGTCGTCACCCTTGGTTTCGGTCACGCCGGTCGAGCAGATGCCGATAATCTCCGGCTTCGTCCGCTTATGGATGTTGAGAATGGCCTGTTCGACATTCTCATAGCCGCCGAGCACGGTGGCGACTTCGCTCATCGCCGTGGTCTGGAGCGGCACGGCCTCCTTGAAATGGCGCACGAACAGCGTCAATCCGAACGACGTGCAGCCCTGCGAACCGTGCAACAGCGGCATCGACCCGCGCAGTCCCATGAAGGCGAACGCACCACCGATCGGCTGGCTCATCTTGAGGGGATTGACCGCACAGGCCTTCTTCCCGACCGTGACTGTCGCCATGATGCTGTCCTACTCCGCCGCCTGAAGGAGAGGGACGGTTGGCGTTGGCAATGCCGGCATCGCGGCCAGGATGTCCTCGATCCGTCCGGCGCATGCTCCGCATCCGCCGGAAGCATTGGTGTGTTGCTTGACACCGTCTGTCGTCGTCAGCGCATGCGCCGCGATCGCATCCTCGATGGTGCCGAGATCGATTATCTTGCAATTACAGATTTTCCTGGCGCGGCGGGCTTTTTCCGCTGCCTGCGGATCGGCAGCCAATGCTGCGGCTTCGGCATCCATTTGCGCCATCGCCCTGGCCTGCCAGTTCTTCGCGGCATCCTCCCACGGCGCCGGCCGGCGGAGTTCCTGCCACACCGGGTTGAAGAGCGCCTTGTCGATCTCCTCAACCAGCTTCACCATCCCGACATAGCCCATATAGGCGTGGCTGCGCTCCTGGTTGATATCGAGCCAGGGCATCGCCGCCTTCAGCGCGACGAATTGCGACTTGCCGCCCGACAGCATGATGTCGGCCTTGGCGTCCTTCAGCATCTTGTACATTTCGCGCGGCGTCATATCGTCGATCATGTGGGCGTCCTGGCCCATCAACTCCTTGATGCGCTCCTTGTCCTCCTTGGTCGATTTCTTGACGCTGGTTCCGACCAGTTCAAGACCTGCCTCCTGCAGGGCGGCAACGACCGACCACGACTTGACGCCGCCGGTGATCAGCAGAACCTTCTTGCCCTTGAAGCGCGGCTTGTAGGGCTCGATCGCCGCCCATGCCTTGGCTTCCTCGCGCGCAATCACCGCTTCGGTCCTGGCCATCAGTTCGTCAGGAGCGCCGCGTTCGATCAGAAGCCGCGCGATTTCCCGCAGCGAATCGCTGGAATCCTCAATGCCGTAAAACGAGCCTTCGAAGAACGGAATGCCGTAGCGCTCTTCCATCTTGCGCGCCACGTTGATCATGGCCTTCGAACATACCATCATCGCCGCGCGGGCCCGGTGCGAGTAAGCCACTTCCCGATATTTCCCGTCACCCGAAATGCAGGAGAAGATGCGAATACCGAGTTCGTCGAGCAGCGGCTTGACCTGCCACAGTTCGCCGGAAAGGTTATATTCCCCGATGATGTTGAGGTCGTAAGGCGTGGTGTAATCCGGCTCTTCGGTTCCGATCACGTGATCGAGCAGCGCCTCGCCGGCAAGCTTGTTGCCGAGATTCTTGGGTCCGACAAAGCCCGGAGAGTTGACCGGAATGACGGGCTTGCCGAATTTCTGGCTGGCGGCCTTGCAGACCGCATTGATGTCGTCGCCGATCATGGCGGGAACGCAGGTCTGATAGACAAAGATCGCCGGCGGGTTGTACTTTTCGATAATTTCCTTGACCGCCTTGTAAAGCCGCTTCTCACCGCCAAACACGATATCGGTTTCATTGATGTCGGTGGTGAAACCCGTACGCCAGATATTCGAGCCGGACGATCTGGCGCCGCGATTGTCCCAGGAGTTTCCCTCGCAGGCGATCGGGCCGTGGACCAGATGAGCGACGTCGGTCAAGGGCTGCAGCGCGATCTTGGCACCGTCGAAGGCGCAGCCGCCCGCCGCGCCGCCGGGCTGGAGTTGCTTGGTGCAACCTTTCTTGCGCTCGGCCTCCGATTTGTTGGCGTTCTTGCCGCAGCCCGGCTCGTTGAAAACATCCTGGATGGTGGCTGACAGCGAGCTCATTCGTCTCTCCTACGGCTGCTCGGGCATGCAGAACGAAACTTGTCGCGGATCACCTTGCCTGGCCGTCGCTCGCGGCAACGAGATTTGCGAGCGGCGGCCGGGTCATTGTCGGCGTCACCTCAGCGAATGATGTCGAAGCTGAAATCGGTCTTGGCCGGAACGTTGGTATTCCGGTCGATCTCGTCGAATATCTTGTCGAGGATCCGCACCAGCACATTCAGGCCACCCTGATACCCCCAGACCGGATAGCGGTGATGGTGGTGACGATCGAAGATCGGGAAGCCGATCCGGATCAGCGGCGTACCGGTGTCGCGCTCCAGATACTTGCCGTAGGTGTTGCCGATCAGGAAATCCACCGGCTCGGTGAACAGCAGCGAGCGCATATGCCAGAGATCCTTGCCCGGATAGACGTGGCAGTTCTGGCCGAACGGCGAGCTGTCGAACACGGCCTGGACTTTTTCCGCCCAGGCCTTGTTGCCATTGGTAGCCAACACATGGGTCGGTTCGGCGCCGAGTTCGAGCAGGAACGCCGCCAGGCCGAGGCAAAGATCCGGATCGCCATAGATCGCGAATTTCTTGCCGTGGATATGGGCACCGGAGTCCGCCATCGCGTCGACCAGGCGGCCGCGTTCGACGGTCAACGCTTCCGGTATCTCCTTGCCGGAAATCCGCGACAGCGCCATGATGAATTCATCGGTTGCCGAGACCCCGATCGGATGATTGAACGACACCACTTCCTGGCCGTGCGAGGCGATGAAGGGCAACGTCTTCTCGGTGGAATAATGCTGCATCGAGATCGTCGCCTTGGCGTGGATCGCGTTCGCGGCATCCTCGAGCGTGGTGCCGCCATCATACATGCGGAACTCACCGTCGGTCGGGGTGTCGAACACGTCGCTGTTGTCCGCGAGGATTGTGTATTCGATGCCCATCAGGTTGAAGATACGCTTGATCTCGCGGGTGTTGCCGACGGTGTATCCGTCGAAACCGCCGATGAAGTTGATCTTGTCGTTCGGCTGGCGTTCGAGCTTGGGCGCCGTACCGGCCTTGCCGTCCCAGAAATGCTCGATAATGCCCTTCAGCGCATTATCGTATCCGGTGACGTGACTGCCGACGAAGGCGGGCGTATGTGCGAATGGAACGTCGTATTCTGCAGGCACGGAACCCTTCTCCTTCGCAGTCTTGATGAACGCGTTGAGGTCGTCGCCGATCACTTCCGCCATGCAGGTCGTGGACACGGCGATCATCTTCGGCTTGTACATGGCGTGGGTATTGGCGAGCCCGTCGATCATGTTGTTGAGACCGCCGAACACCGCGGCATCCTCCGTCATCGAGGACGAGACGCAGGAACTGGGCTCCTTGAAATGCCGCGACAGGTGACTTCGGTAATAGGCGACGCAGCCCTGCGAGCCGTGAACGAAGGGGATCGTTCCTTCGAAGCCGACGGCGGCGAATACCGCGCCGAGCGGCTGGCAGGCCTTGGCCGGGTTCACCGTCAAGGCCTCGCGCGCGAAATTCTTCTCGCGATATTCCGGCGTCTTGGCCCACTCGCGGATACGCTCCACTTCAGCGGGATCGCGGGGATTCTCGAACATCTTCTTCTTGTTCGCCAGCATCTGCTGGTATTCCGGACCGCGGAATAGCTCGAAATGATCGAGCACATGTTCGGCATTCTGCGTCATGGTGGCACCCTTTCAAAATCCTGTGTCGGTGTTGGCGGGCCGGCTCTCCGAAATCCCGGAGAGCCGGCAAGCACGGTCTATTCCGCGGCCATCAGCGCCGGCTTCGGCAGCGCCTTCCACGGCGCCTTGGCCTTCTTCCAGATCGGCGAGTTGATGGCCATGTCCATGTCGCGCGCGAAGATCGCGAAACCGTCATAGCCGTGATACGGGCCGGAGTAGTCCCAGGAGTGCATCTGCCGGAACGGCACACCCATCTTCTGGAACACGTATTTCTCCTTGATGCCCGAGCCGACCAGATCGGGCTGCACCTTCTCGACGAATCTCTCGAACTCGTATCCCGTCACGTCGTCATAGATCAGCGTGCCGTCCTTGACGTAATGCTGGGCCGTTCTCTGATAGTCGTCGTTATGGCCGAACTCGTAGCCGGTGCCGACCACTTCCATGCCGAGGTCCTCATAGGCGCCGATTACATGGCGCGGGCGAAGGCCGCCGACGAACAGCATCACGGTCTTGCCTTCCAGGCGAGGCCGATACCTTGCGATGACCGCATCCATCAAGGGCTGATACTTGGCAATGACGCGCTCGGCGCCTTCCTTGATCTTGTCATCGAAGAAGCCGGCGATCTTGCGGAGCGACTCGGCGATCTTGCTGGGCCCGAAGAAGTTGTACTCGCACCAGGGAATACCGTACTTCTCTTCCATATGCCGCGAGATGTAGTTCATCGAGCGGTAGCAGTGCAGAACGTTGAGCTTCGCCTTGGGCGTCGCTTCGAGTTCGGCCAGACTGCCGTCGCCGGACCACTGGGCGATCACCCGCAGGCCCATTTCCTCAAGCAGGATACGCGACGACCAGGCATCGCCGCCGATGTTGTAGTCGCCGATGATGGCCACGTCGTAAGGCGACTGCTCGAATTTCGCCGGCGCATCCGGCGGTATCTTGTCGAACACCCAATCGCGAATCGCGTCGTTGGCGATATGGTGGCCGAGCGATTGCGATACGCCGCGGAAACCTTCGCAGCGAACCGGAACAATGGTCTTGCCGCCATATTCCTTCGACTTGGCCTTGGAAACCGCCTCGATGTCGTCACCGATCAAACCGATCGGACATTCCGACTGCACGGTGATGCCGTTGTTGAGCGGGAACAGCTCCTGGATTTCGTCCATGATCTTGGTCAGCTTCTTGTCGCCGCCAAAGACGATGTCCTTCTCCTGGAAATCGGAGGTGAACTGCATGGTCACGAAGGTGTCGATGCCGGTCGTGCCGATGTAATAATTGCGCCGCGCGGCCCAGGAATACTGGCCGCAGCCGACCGGACCATGGCTGATATGGATCATGTCCTTGATCGGACCCCACACCACGCCTTTCGAGCCCGCATAGGCGCAACCCCGGATCGTCATCACGCCGGGAACCGATTTGAGATTCGACTTGACCCCGCAGTCGGACTTGCCGGCTTCATGCACATTCAGATGCTTGGCACGGCGCTTGGCGGTCTTCTCCGGATAGACCGCCAAAACCTCGGCGATCAATTCCTTGTTGCGGGCCTTGATCTCTGCAACGCTCTGCGTCGTCGTTAAACTCATTTTGATTTTCCTCGCTATCCCATGGGGTGGCTGGGGCCGGCCCCTCTCGCGGAGGGGCCGGATGGTGTCGAAAATGCTTCAGGCCGACAGGGCAGCCAGTTGGTCGGCCGCGAGTTCGGCGGCGGTCTTGCCGATGATGGCTTCGTCGACAGGCTTCATGATGCCGTGCTCCATCAGCATGTCCTCGAGCTCGTCCATGGTGATCGGGGTCGGGATGATGCCCTTGCCGGCGTTGTTGTGGATCTTCTGCGCCAGCGTCCGGTAGTGCTGGGCCTGCTCTGACTCCGGCGCATATTCCAGCACCGTCATGCGGCGCAGCTCGGCATGTTGCACGATGTTGGCGCGCGGCACGAAGTAGATCAGGTGGGTGCCGAGCTTCTTGGCCATCGCTTCCGCAAGCTCGAGTTCCTTGTCGGTCTGGCGCTCGTTGCAGACCAGCCCGCCGAGCCGCACGCCACCCGAATTGGCGTACTTCAAGATGCCCTTGGAGATGTTGTTGGCGGCATACATCGCCATCATCTCGCCGGACATCACGATGTAGATTTCCTGCGCCTTGTTCTCCCGGATCGGCATCGCGAAGCCGCCGCACACGACGTCGCCAAGCACATCGTAGGACACGTAGTCGATGTCCTCATAGGCGCCGTTCTCTTCCAGAAAGTTGATCGAGGTGATGACGCCGCGGCCGGCGCAGCCGACCCCGGGTTCCGGACCGCCGGACTCGACGCATTTGATGTCGCGGTAGCCGACCTTCATGACCTCTTCGAGTTCGAGGTCTTCGACGCTGCCCGCCGCCGCAGCCAGGCTGAGGATGGTGTCCTGCGCCTTGGCGTGCAGGATCAGGCGGGTGGAGTCCGCCTTGGGATCGCAGCCGACGATCAGGATCTTGTGACCCATCTCGGCCAGCGCCGCCAGCGTGTTTTGCGAGGTCGTCGACTTGCCGATGCCGCCTTTGCCGTAAAACGCGATTTGTCGTAGTGCCGCCATGTTGCTCTCCATGAACCGATTGCGGTTTCGCCCTGTCAACGCGAGCCGCGCAGCGTGGTCTCGATAGATTCCCGTTGCGCGGCGCGGTTACGGACCTTGCTCTTCCGCTTCGAGGATGCAGCCAGCAACCACCACCTTGCGCAGAGGTAGTTTGCAACGACTGTGCCAGCGCCGGTGACCGGCAGAAATTTCATTGATTTGAATTAGATAGCGACATGGCACGGAGATTGAGACGGTTGTTGCAAACCCGACATCGTGGCGCGTCATCCGACGTGCGGGCGGGCGGCTGTCTCAAACAAAACAACCCGCTGGTCCGCCTAACCGGCTCCGGCAGCGAAGAAAGCCGCAGGGGATGACGAGGTTCGGTCGCGGTACGGGGTTTGCTTGATGCACAAGAGCAGATCAGCGAGGACGACAACATGCCGATTGATCTAGAGCCTTTCCTTCCGGAACAAGACGACATCATTTTCGTGATCGAACGCGACGAGGTTGTCCGGTCGGCGCTGCATTTCATTCTGGACGACCAAAACGAGACCCACTCGTTTGGGAGCCTTGAGCTCGCCGAAGCGGCCGAAATGGCGCCAGGCCTGATCCTGCTCGGAATCGATTTTTTGGAACTTGACGGCAAACGCGTGTTGGCCGAGGTCGCGACGCAACTGCCCGGCGCCAAGATCCTGATCGTGGCGAATTCCGCCAACGATCCGCTTGCCCTGAAGAGCCTGAAATGGGGGACTCATGACGTGCTGGGCAAGCCGATTACCTTTGACCTCGTTCGCGGGCGGGTCGACGCCCTACTCGGCCGCCACAAGGTTTCCCCGGCCATGCTCGGGCTACTGCCTCTATCGGCTGCATGGTAACTGGAAGGTAACAGGCAATGTCACAAAGCTTGGCGGTAGACTACACCATGGTTCATTCACCCTCGGCAGGCCTTCCTGCGATCGGCGAGATCATCGAAAACTTTTCGCTGCTGGACGAATGGGACGATCGATATCGCTATGTCATCGAGCTTGGCCGCGGCATGAGCCCGCTGCCCGAGATCGAGCGGACCGAAGCAAACAAGGTCCAGGGCTGCGCCAGTCAGGTTTGGCTGGCAACCACGCCCGGCTTCGACGGCGAACAGCCGGTGCTCAACTTCTGCGGCGACAGCGACGCCCATATCGTGCGCGGGCTGGTGGCTATTCTGCTCTCGGCCGTCTCCGGCAGGCAGGCCGGTGAGATTCTGGCGGCCGACCCGATGGCGCTGTTTGACCGGTTGGGCTTGCGCGAACATCTCACGCCGCAGCGTTCGAACGGATTTCGCTCGATGGTCGGACGCATCCGCAGCGATGCTCAGCAAGCACTTTCGGCGGTTCGCTGAACTTTCGATTTCAGATATCGCGACCGCTCGGCCCCTCGCTACGCGGCGCTTGCTATCTCCCGGCCGCGCATGATGACGATCGTCGCGCGGGAAAGAAAATCGACGGTGTAGTAAATTTCTCCCAAAAAGCTCCATCGTTCGCGAACGATCCCGGTATCGCCTTGGTGTACCAAGGTCTCGCCGACGTCCCGGTGCGGATAGATTCCATCGTTGACGACCTGCGTCAATGAACGGACGGCGTCGCCCGGTTTGAATTCGCGCTTGCCGGCAACGCCGGGGCCGCGTCCGACGCGTCGCCGATCCGCATGATGGACGACACGGGAGATGGTTGCCGGCCTTGGATTGGGGGCTGGATAGCTCATGCGAAGAACTCCTGCGCCTTGGAGAGGGCGCGTGCCAAGGCATCGACCTCGTCATGGGTGTTATAAAGAGCAAACGACGCCCGGCAGGTGGCCGTGACCCCGAAGCGTTCCAACAGCGGCATGGCACAATGCGTCCCGGCGCGCACCGCGACACCCGCCCGATCAAGGACCGTCGCAAAATCATGGGCGTGAGCACTTTTCATTTCGAACGAAACGATGGCGCCCTTGCCGGGGGCGGTGCCGATGATGCGCAGGGAATTGATCTCGCGCAGCCTCTCCTGGGCATAGGCGAGCAGCGAGTTTTCGTGCGCCCTGATCCGGTTCTTGCCAATGGAGTTGATGTAGTCGATGGCGGCGCCAAGTCCGATCGCCTGGACGATCGCAGGCGTCCCGGCCTCGAACCGGTGCGGCGGATCGCCGTAGGTGATCCAGTCCCTGGCAACCTCGCGAATCATCTCGCCGCCCCCGTTGAAGGGCGGCATCGCCGCAAGATGCTCGTGCTTGCCATAGAGCGCGCCAATGCCGGTCGGCCCGTACAATTTGTGGCCCGTGATAACATAGAAGTCGCAATCGATGTCGCGGACGTCGACATCCAAATGCACGGAAGACTGCGCACCGTCGACCAGGACCGGGATCCCCCTTGCATGCGCGATCCGGACTACCTCCTTGACCGGCACCACGGTGCCCAGCACGTTGGACATTTGGGTGATGGCGACCATCTTGGTGCGGTCGGTCAACAGCTTTTCGAATTCGTCGATCAGGAAATTGCCGTCGTCGTCCACCGGCGCCCATTTGATGACCGCGCCCTGGCGTTCCCGCAGGAAATGCCACGGAACGATATTGGCGTGATGCTCCATGATGGAGAGCACGATTTCGTCGCCGCGCCCGATCCGCTCGCGCCCAAATGTCTGGGCGACGAGGTTGATGGCCTCGGTCGCGCCCCGGGTGAAGATGATTTCATCGCTGCGCCCCGCATTGAGAAAACCCGCCACCTTTTCGCGGGCGCCCTCATAGCCTTCGGTCGCGGCATTGGCGAGATAGTGCAGGCCGCGGTGAACGTTTGAGTATTCGGATGTGTAGGCCTGGGTGAGGCGATCCAGGACCGCCTTCGGCTTCTGGGCCGAAGCGGCATTGTCGAGATAGACCAGCGGCTTGCCGTGAACCTGCATCGAGAGAATCGGAAAATCCTCGCGGACGCGGCCGACGTCGTAGCTACCATTGCTTACCGCCGGGTGCAGCTTCATCCTCGTCGCCCCAGCCAGCCCAAGGTGGCGTCCATCAGCGCGTCGCGGATGCCTTCATGCTCAATCGCCTCGACCACTTCGGCGGCGAACGCCTGAACCAGCAAGGCCTCCGCCTGTCTTGCCGGGATGCCGCGGGCCATCAGGTAAAATTTAAGTTGTTCGTCGAGCGCGCCCGTGGTCGCGCCGTGGCCGCATTGGACATCGTCGGCAAAGATCTCGAGCTCCGGCTTGCCGTCAGCCTCCGCTTCGTCGGACAACAGCAACGCGCGGGACATCATCTTTGCATCAGTCTTCTGCGCCTGCTGCCGAACCGTGATCTTGCCCTGAAACACGGCCCGAGCGGCATCGTCGACGACCGCCTTGAAGATTTCGCGACTCTGACAACCGGCCGCGGCGTGTTCGACGACCAGCGTATTATCCGCATGTTGCAGGTCAGCCAGCAGGCTCAAGCCACGCAGGTTGGCGACGGTGCCTTCACCCGCGAGCCGCACAAACAGTTGATTGCGGACGACGGCGCCCCCAACCGTGAAACCGAGTTGGTTGAAACTTGCCCGTGCGCCGATATTGGCCAGCAGTGTCGCAACGTGGATGGCAGCATCCCCCTCGCGCGTGATCTTGACATGGTCGATCCGCGCCTCGTCGCCAACCACCAGCTGAAGTGCGGTATTGACCTGATAGTCCGATCGATCGCGACCCTCATGGGTCTCGATGAAGGCCGCGCGGGCGCCTCGGCCGGCCACTATCAACGATCTCGTTACCATTGCAGCCGGCGTGGCGCTGGTGTTGATGAAAGCCAGGTGGATCGGCCTCTCGATAGTGACATCCGGAGAAACCGTGATGACGACGCCGTCTCCCGCCAGCGCGGTATTGAGGACAAGCGCCGGATCGTCGGCGGGGACCATTGGTCCGAGGCCCTGCGACAGCAGGGGTTCGTCCAATGCCAGTGCTTCGGCCATCGAGCGGACAAAAACACCGCCTTCGAGATCGGCGAGGTCAGACAATTCCGGCACGAATGATCCGTCGACAATAGCCAGGCGCCGGAAGCCGAGCCCGGCCAGCACCGCCCCGGCATCACGCGCCCGTTCTATCGCTGTTTCATCGGGCCGAGCAGCAAGCGGTTTGGCATCCCGCATCAACCGCCGCAGGTCGGTATATTTCCAGCTTTCAATGCGGGCATGCGGCAGCCCCGCCAGGACGAAATGGTTAAAAGCCGCGGCGCGCACCGCGGCGGTCTCGCTGCCGCCGGGCAGTCCCTGTCGCGAGGTGTTATAGACATCGACCAGACCGAGTTCGGCCCGTGTCCTGCTCGGACGAATTTCAGCGTTCATGGCGTCAAGCCGCTTCGTTCTGATATTGCGCGTATCCGGTCGCTTCAAGTTCCAGCGCCAGTTCCTTGTCGCCGGTCCGCACGATCCGGCCGGCAGACAGCACATGGACGACATCGGGCACGATATAATCCAACAACCGCTGGTAATGCGTGATCACGATCATGCCGCGATCGCTGGCGCGCAACTGGTTGACCCCGTTGGCAACCACCTTCAAGGCGTCGATGTCGAGCCCGGAATCGGTCTCGTCAAGCACGCAAAGAAGCGGCTCCAGCAGCGCCATCTGCAGCGTTTCGTTTCGTTTTTTCTCGCCGCCGGAGAAGCCCACATTGAGCGGCCGACGCAGCATTTCGGGATCGATGCCGAGCTTTTTGGCGATCTCACGAACGCGCTTGAGCAGATCGGGGGACGACAACTCCTCCTCGCCGCGCTTGCGGCGCTGGGCGTTCAGCGCGGTGCGGAGAAACGTGATAGTGGCGACGCCGGGGATTTCCAGCGGATATTGGAAGGCCAGGAACACGCCTTTGGCAGCCCGTTCGTCCGGTGACATCTCCAGCAGATCCTCGCCCTTGAAAAGGATTTCGCCACCGGTGATCTCGTAGCCGGGCTTGCCGGCCAGCACATAAGACAATGTCGACTTGCCTGCGCCGTTCGGACCCATGATGGCATGGATCTCGCCGGCATTTACCGTAAGGTCCAGGCCGTTGAGGATCTTGCGTCCGCCGATTTCGGCCTGAAGGTTGCGGATTGCGAGAAGTGGTGTCATCGCGAATTCCTTCTCTGACATGTTTGATCTGGCACCATCAGCCCACACTCCCCTCCAGCGAGATCGAGATCAGCTTCTGCGCCTCGACCGCGAATTCCATCGGCAGTTGCTGCAGCACGTCTTTCACAAAACCGTTGACCACGAGGCCGACCGCTTCCTCCTGGCTCAGCCCGCGC
>Ga0182030_10003934_pt1 | contig 31709 bp, 30 predicted proteins | sample 812S3MmetaG_FD_121299 | JGI IMG/M metagenome (GOLD analysis project Ga0182030, IMG submission 121299) | Permafrost microbial communities from Stordalen Mire, Sweden - 812S3M metaG (Illumina Assembly) | ecosystem: Environmental > Terrestrial > Soil > Wetlands > Permafrost | place: Sweden... | reverse complement strand
GTGCTGGGGAGTCCGGTGGAAGACGAGGCGGCGTCGCTGATGGTGGAGTGCGATCCGACCGAAGGGATTGAGCGCCGGCAGACTTCGAATGCGATTTGGAAAGCAGTGCTGTCGTTGCCCGAGCATTATCGCGAGGTGGTTGTGTTGTGCGACTTACATGAGCTGAGTTATGCGGATGCGGCGCAGGCTGTCGGTTGTGCCATCGGCACCATCCGCTCCCGGCTGCATCGCGCGCACGACATGCTCAGCAAGAAGTTGCAGCACTCGGCGGCGGTGGCGCCAGCGATCTCGAAGGTTGCGGCGAGGTGCGCATCATGACATGCCGTGAGTTCAAACACAGTGCGGCTTCTCTCACATTGTGGGAGTTGCTGCGGGCGCAAGACGAGCAAATCCTGACCCACGCGGAGCAGTGCGAGAGCTGCCGTGGATGGCTGCAGAACCAGCGTACGGTGGCTGCGTCGCTCCATACGCTACAGGCACAGACCGCAGCCATGGAGGCCGGCCCCAGGGTGGAGCGGACATTGCTGCGGGCCTTCCGCCAAACCACGGCGGAAAGCGCTCCGCAGCCCATGGTGACGCGCGTCTCCGCTCCCACGGCGTTCCGGCTCAGCCACTTCTTCGAAATTGGCGCCTACGTTGCTGTCGCGGCGGCGATTATCGTGAGCGTGTTTCTGGGAGTCCGGCTTCTACAGCACAGCTCCAGGACGGCGACGGTGCAAAGTGGGATCACACCCGGCAGCCCCCGGCCGCTTACGCAGAAGCCGGTTGTTACGGCCCGTGAGGATTCGTCGAAATTGGCCGCTGCCGTTGCCGGCAAGCACGTTAGCAGCACGGCAACGCGGTCTCAGCGCAGTGATTCGGCCAGAGTAGCAAGTGCCAGGGTGCAGACGGTTGCCGCAGACGAGCCGCAGACCGATGGGGACGCCGATTATGTCGCCTTGATGTTTTGCGATCCGCTGAGTTGCTCCAGCGACTCGCAGGTGGTGCGCATGGAACTTCCGGCCACGGGCGCCGAACCAAATTCGCAACCGGCCATGGCCGATCTGGTGGTCGGCTACGACGGAGCCGTACGGGCCGTCCGTATCGTGAACTGATGCAGGTAGGGAGATTGTTTTGAAAGGGACCGCCTTCAGGCGGTCCGCGAAGTTGAGCCAATGAGACCGGCTTTAGCCGCTGGGGTCGTCGGCATCGACTGAATCTAGAGGTTTGAGTTTACAAGCTCTTTCGAGCGAGGGTGAAACTATGAAGGCAACGAAATCTGAAGTAATTGGCGCTATTTCGAAGTGGCTGTTTGTCGGGTTGCTGGTGGCTGGCCTGTCGGTCTTGGCCATCGCGCAAAACGATCCTGGGCCGCCCCCACCACCGCCCGGCGGACCGGGCATGATGGGCATGCCGGGCCCCGGCGGCATGGGAGGTCAATTCTTCCATGAGGAAGTTGGCCTGGGCGACAAGGTGGTTACGGGCGCGCCCATGACGGCGACCATCACCGTAACCCATGACCAGGCTCTATCGGATGGCAACACCATCCACACCGACAATCAGAGCACGGAGTATCGCGACTCCCAGGGCCGGATCCGCAAAGAAGTCCCGTTCAAGTTGGTTACACCGGCTACCGGAGCGACGCAGGGAACCATGATCGTGATTATGGATCCGGTTGCCGGCAAGCGCTACGTCCTCAATCCGCAGCAAAAGACGGCGCATGAGATGCCGCTGCATCCGCCCAAGGAGCGGGCTGGCGCTCGCGGGGACGGCCCCGAACCGATGTGGAAGGGCGCGGGCAACGACGTGACCAAGGAGTCGCTCGGCAGCAAGACGATCCTGGGGCTGCAGGCCACGGGCACCCGCGTGACCCGCACCATTCCCGCGGGCCAGATCGGCAATGCCAAGCCGATTTCGGTGGTAACCGAGCGTTGGGTGTCCACCGATCTGCAACTTCCGCTGACCATGACTCATAACGATCCCATGATGGGAACCATGACCAGCACGGTTACCAGCGTCACTCGCGGCGAACCGGATGCTTCACTGTTCCAGGTGCCGTCCGACTACAAGATCGAAACCGGCAAGCCGGGCGACAAGATGTTCATGACAGCTAAACCCTGATTCCAAGACTCCCCTCTTGGCAACGGAGGCCGGTCATCGGCTTCCGTTTTTTTTTGCGACGGCCAAGCTTGCATCCTCTTCCCACAATGGCACTTGTCCAATTATCGAATCACTAGTCACGTCTCAACGTGATGTATCGCACGGTAGTGCTGCCAGCGTCCGTGAAATCCTAAGTCAGCAAGGGACTGGTCAGCGCCGCGGGAGGCGATCTGGCTTCCCGACCCGATTGAGCCGGGAGCGCTGCTGCAAGTCCCCTGAGTGCTGGTCTCTGTCTGAGAAAGGAGCGCCAGGCACATGGCTACCGCGCAGATTTCCCTCGACACCGCCGAACGGGCTTTCATCGATCAAGTCATAGCCAGGCACAGCGGACGGCCGGGCGAATTGCTCGGCATCCTGGAGGCGGTGCAGGAACGTAACGCCCACAAGTATCTCGCTCCGGAGACGCTGGAATACATTGCCGACCGGCTGGACATTCCCCTGTCGCGGCTCTACAGCGTGGCCACTTTCTACGCGCTGTTCAACCTGGAGCCGCAGGGCGACAACACCATCTGCATCTGCCGCGGCACGGCGTGCCACACCCGCAACTCGCGGGCTCTGCTGGAGAGCCTGCGCCTGGAACTGGGCCTGGGGATGGACGAAGGCGACGAAGCAGCCGAGGCCGACAAGCTCACCCTGACCACTCCCGACCAGAGATTCACCGTGCGCACCGTGGCCTGCTTCGGGCAGTGCGCGCTGGCTCCAGTGGTCGAGATCAACCATCGCATCTGCGGACACGTGAACGAACGCACTCTGCAGCGCGAAGTCCGCTCGCTGGAACGGGAGAATGAGTGATGCCGCGCATTGAGGACATTGGCGTATTTAACGCAGTCCGTGAGGCCGGGCTGGCGAAACTGGTGCCCGCAGTCCCGCGGATCGCCATTGGCATGGGCACCTGCGGCCGCGGCAACGGCGCTGAAGGCTTGTATCACGCTTTCGTCGAGGTGCTGGAGCGCAGTGGCGCCAATATGTATCTCGCCAACGTTGGCTGCTTCGGGCCCTGCTGCCTGGAGCCGTTGGTGAATGTGCACATGCCCGGGACTCCCTTGCTAATCCTGCATCGCGTGCAGGCCAACGATGCCGGCCGCATTGTCCACGACATTACCACCGGCACGCTCGGCCCCGAGTTGATGTACTGCAAGATCGAGGAATGGGACCACATCACCGGAACCATCCGCTATGGCCATGGCTACCCCGAAGTGCCGTCATGGAACGACCTGCCCTTCTTCAAAGGCCAGAAGAAGATCGTGCTGCGCAATTGCGGGCTCATCAACCCTGATGATATCGAGGAATACATTGCCGTCGGCGGCTATCAGGCGCTGTACAAAACGCTGATCGACGAGAAGCCGGAGACGGTCATTGAGCAGGTCAAGGCCTCCAAGCTGCGCGGGCGCGGCGGCGCTGGATTTCTCACCGGCAACAAGTGGGAGTTCCTACGCAAGGCCGTCGCCGACCAGAAGTTCATCATCTGCAATGCCGATGAAGGCGATCCCGGCGCCTACATGAACCGCAACGAGATCGAGAGCGACCCGCACGCGCTGCTCGAGGGAATGATTATCGGCGCCTACGTGATGGGAGCGACCCAGGGAATCATCTATGTGCGCGCCGAGTATCCGCTCGCCGTGCATCGTTTGAATCGTGCCATCGAGCAGGCCCGTGAATACGCCCTGCTGGGCAATAACATCCTGGGCCGCGGATTCAACTTCAATATCGAGCTGGTGGAAGGCGCGGGAGCCTTTGTGTGCGGCGAGGAGACCGCGCTGATCGCGTCGCTGGAAGGCGAAGCGGGAAGGCCGCGCCCGCGCCCGCCGTTTCCCGCGCAAAAGGGCCTGTGGGGCAAGCCCAGCAACATCAACAATGTCGAAACCTGGTACAACATCGCGCCCATCATCACCAAAGGCCCGGCATGGTTTACGGAGACGGGCAGCGCCAAAAGCTCGGGCACCAAGGTTTTCTCGCTGGTCGGCAAGGTGCATAACAGCGGACTGGTCGAGATGCCCATGGGCACGCCCATCAAGACTTTCATCTACGACATCGGCGGAGGCGGCGTCGAAGGCCGTGCCATTAAGGCCGTGCAAACCGGCGGTCCCTCCGGCGGCTGTATTCCTGCCGAGATGTTCGACACTCCGGTGGACTACGAGAGCCTCGCGCAGTTGGGCTCCATCATGGGCTCGGGCGGCATGGTAGTGATGGACGAAGACAACTGCATGGTTGACGTCGCCCGTTACTTTGTGGAGTTCACCAACTCGGAGTCGTGCGGCAAATGCATTCCCTGCCGCGTCGGGCTGAATAAGTGCCTGCGCATCCTGAACCGTATCACCGATGGCGCAGGACGCATGGACCACATGGAGCGTCTCGACGAGCTAAGCCGCTACATCCGCGACTGCTCGCTGTGCGGGCTGGGCCAGACGGCGCCAAATCCGGTGCTGACTACCATGCGCCATTTCCGCCAGGAGTTCGAGGACCACATCGTCTCCCACCGCTGTATCGCCGGCATCTGCACCGAACTGGCGCTGTCCCCGTGCGAGAACAGTTGCCCGCTGCACATGAACATCCCGCGCTTCCTGCAGCTCTACAAGGAAGGACAGATCGAGGAAGCCTTCGAGTCCATCATCATGGACAACCCGCTGCCGTGCTCCACCGGCCGTGTCTGCCAGCATCCGTGCGATGAGCGCTGCCGCCGCCAGACGGTGGACGATGCCGTCAACATGCGGGAAGTGCATCGTTTCATTGCCGACTACATCCTGCTGGGCGATCACTTCGAGGACGCCGTGAGCCGCGTGCTCGCGCACAAGCTGGAGGCGACAGGCCGCAAGGTCGCGGTGGCCGGCGCCGGGCCCGCGGGACTGACGGCCGCTTTCTACCTCGCTCTGCTGGGCCACGACGTGACCGTGTTCGATTCGTTGCCTGCGGCTGGCGGAATGCTGCGCTTCGCGCTGCCGGAGTACCGGCTGCCGAAGCCGGTGCTGCGCCGCGAAGTGGAGTTGGTCGAGCGTCTGGGCGTGCAGTTCGTTTTCAACACCCGCGTCGGCGTCGATATTCCGCTGAACGATCTGGATGAGCAGTTCGACGCGGTTTGTCTCGCGATCGGCACCTGGAAGGAGTCGTGGGTGTACTTGCCGGGCACGGAGTTGAAAGGCGTGTTTCCGGCGCTGCCGTTGCTGGAATCAGTGGCCAAAGGCGACTTCGTGTCTCTGGGCCGCAAGGTAGTCGTGATCGGCGGCGGCAATGCCGCCATCGATTCGGCACGGACCGCGCTGCGCCTGGGAGCCGGCGTTACTGTGGTCTATCGCCGCGAGCGTAAGGACATGCCCGCCATCGAGGAAGAAACCGCGGCGGCCGAAGACGAAGGAGCGAAGATCGTCTTCCTTTCCGCGCCGCATCGCATTATCGGCGACGCCAAAGGCAACGTTAAGGCACTGGAAGTCGTGAAAACCCGGCTGGGTGAATATGACCGCTCCGGACGCCGCAAGCCGATCCTGACCGACGAGGTGCAGCGCTTCGAGTGCGACTCGGTCATCCTGGCCGTGGGCGAGACAGTTGACCTGGATTTCGCCAAAGCTTCCGGTCTGGAGATCAAAGAGAGCGGTACCATCCAGGTCAATCACTTCACGCTGGAGACCAGCCGGCCCCGCTTCTTCGCCGGCGGCGACCTCGTGACGGGGGCGTCGAATGTGTCGAACGCCATGGCCTCCGGCAAACAGGCGGCCCAGGCCATCGACCAGCAACTGATGGACAGCAAACGCTGGGAGATGCTTTTCCGGCCCATGCAATATGAGCAGACGCCGCCCAAGCAGCCCAGCGAAAGCCGCCGGCACCACTCGCGGGTGCTTCCGGCGCGCGAGCGCGCCCATACCTTCGAGGAAGTTGATATTGGGCTATCGCCGGAAGAGGCCCATGACGAGTGCTGCCGTTGCTTGCGCTGCGACGTGACGGTAGCGGTTTCGCGTTAGGGGAAGGAGTCAAGCCTTGCCGCAAAAGAAAATCTCGCTGCGTATCGATGGCGAACTGGTAAACGCCTCCGAGGGCCAGACCGTCCTGGAAGCGGCGCGCGCCAGCGGGAAATCGATTCCGACGCTCTGCTTTTTGGAGGGCCTGACCCCGGTGGGCGCATGCCGCCTCTGCATGGTCGAGGTCTCCGGCATCGACCGGCTCTTCCCCGCCTGCACGACGCCGGTACAGGATGGCATGTCGGTGGTCACGACATCGCCGCGGCTGTCGCGCTATCGCCGCATGACCATCGAGCTGCTGCTGGTGGAGCGCAATCACGTGTGCGCGGTCTGCGTCTCCAATGGCCACTGCGAGCTGCAGGACATGGCCTACACCATGGGCATCACCAGCGTGCGCTTCGCCTACAACTTCCCGCGCCTGCAGGTGGATTCGTCGCATCCCCGCTTCGTGCTCGACCACAACCGCTGCATCCTGTGCACGCGCTGCGTTCGCACCTGCGCCGAGATCGAAGGAGCGCACGTGTGGGAGATGGTGGCGCGCGGCATCCACGCCCGCATCGTGTCTGACCTGAATGAGAAGTGGGGCGAGGCGACTACTTGCACGGACTGCGGAAAGTGCGTGCAGGCATGCCCGACCGGCGCTCTGGCCGCGAAGGGCAAGGCGGTGGAGGAGATGGTGCATTCGACGGCACACATTACCGCTCTGGCCCGCCATAGAGGAGCGCGCGTATGAAAAAGCTGAAGCTGGCTACGGTCTGGCTGGATGGCTGCTCGGGCTGCCACATGTCGCTGCTCGACCTGGATGGCGCGCTCATTCCCATCGTGCGCAAGGTCGACATCGTGTACGGCCCTCTGGTGGACGCGCAGGAATTTCCCGAGGACGTTGACGTCACCCTGGTGGAAGGCGCTATCAGCACGGCGGAAGATGTGGAGCGGCTGCAACAGATCAGGGCGCGCAGCAAGATGGTGGTATCGCTGGGCGACTGCGCCGTCACCGGCAACGTCGCCGGTCTGCGCAACGTGATTCCGGTGAACAAACTATTGCAGCGGATCTATGTCGATGGCGCTGACGCGAATGGCTGCATCCCCCACGATGGGCTGCCGCAATTGTCGAAGCTGGCGCGTCCGGCGCAGGACTTCGTCAAGATTGACGTTTGCCTCCCCGGCTGTCCGCCGCAGAACAAGGTGATTGCCGGGTTTCTGAACAACCTGCTGGAGGGCCGCAAGCCGGAGACGAACCAGAAGATCAAGTTCGGATGACAAAGATTCTTGAAGGAGCGGCGATGAAGCGCATCATGATTGAGCCGGTAAGCCGCATCGAGGGCCATGCCAGGATTACGATCCAGCTTGACGATGCCGGAAAGGTGACTGACACCAAATTTCAGGTGACGCAGGTCCGCGGCTTCGAGAAGTTCACCGAAGGCCGCCCGTTTTACGAGATGCCGGGCATTACCTCGCGCATCTGCGGCATCTGTCCCATCAGCCACCAGCTGGCTGCGTCGAAGGCTTGCGATGCCATCATGGCGGTGCGCATTCCGCCCGCCGCGCAACTGCTGCGCGAGATCATTCACTGCGCGCAGGTGGTGCAGTCGCATGCGCTCAGCTTCTTCTATCTCTCCGCGCCGGACCTGCTTCTGGGCATGGACCACGATCCTGCCACGCGCAATGTGGCTGGGCTTATCGAGGCCAATCCTGAGCTGGCGCGCGCCGGCATCGAGCTGCGCAAGTTCGGTCTGCTGGTGATCGAAGGGCTGGCCGAGGAGCGTGTACATCCCTCGTGGATCGTGCCCGGCGGCGTGAAGTCGCCGATGACGGTGCAGGCGCGTGACCGCTTCCTCGCGGCGATACCGCAGGCGATGGCGACAGCGGAGAAGACTCTCGGCATCTTCAAAGGCGTGCTCGACTCGTTCACGGAGGAGATCGCCAATTTCGGATCCGCGCCTACGATGTACGCCGGCCTGGTCGACAGCGCCGGCAACATCCAGTTCTACGATGGCTTGCTGCGATTTCGCGCGGCCGATGGAAGCATCGTGCAGGAGGGCATTGCCGCCGAGGACTACGCTGAGTTCATCGGCGAAGCCACGTTGAGCGACTCCTACCTGAAGGCTCCGTTCTATCGCCCGCAAGGCTGGCCGGAGGGGATTTATCGTGTGGGCGCGCTGGCCCGCATCAATGTGGCCGAGGCCATGGGCACGCCCCGCGCCGACGCCGAACTCACAGAATTTCGCCAGCGCTTCGGCCGCATGGCGCACAGCTCGTTCCTCTATCACTACGCGCGGCTCATCGAAGTGATGTATGGCCTCGAGGCCATGCAGCTTCTGCTGCAGCAGGCGGACGTCCTCGACACTCATGTCCGCGCCGAAGCTGGGGTCAACGCGCTGGAGGGTGTCGGCATGATCGAGGCGCCACGCGGCACCCTGATCCACCACTACAAGGTCGACGAGAACGGCGCGATCACCTGGCGAACCTCATCGTCGCCACCGGCCACAACAACCGCGCCATCGGCGATGGCGTGCGCCAGGTCGCCGAGCACTTCATCCACGGCGACAAGCTGGAAGAGGGGATGCTGAACCGCGTTTCCGCGCTGGTGCGCGCCTACGATCCCTGCCTGAGCTGCTCCACCCACGCGATAGGTGTGCCGGCGCTGGACATCTCGCTGGTGGACGCGAAGGGCGCTCTACTCGACCGCTTGCGGAGCGACGCTTAAAGCACCATCAGAGTTGGTATATCCACGGGTGGAGCACGCCTTTCAGGGGTGTATGACAGCCGGTTGAGTTAGAGCCGGGCTTTAGCCACTGAGGTAACCGTTGCGGAGTTTACCTCAGCGGCTGAAGCCGATTTCATAAGCAGTGGTCTTTATGCACGCCTGGAAGGCGTGCTCCACCCTAATGTGGCCTGCAGCAATCCTGAAATTGCCGTGAAATGCGGGACGTGCACTTCCCAAGTCGACTGTTGAGGTCCATCCGGCCTCCGACGCGCCTGTCTGCCGAGGGAATGACCTGCCTGTTTGCCGCTACAACTTTAGGACAGTTCGCAAACCGGCAGGTGCGAAATTCTTGCGCCCCCTGCTAACATATAGGCGAGTGCCCGCATCCGCCATGCGAGAGCGGGACACGGAGAGGAACACGAGAGCCATGCGATGGATGTTACGTTCCAAGATTCATCAGGCCACAGTTACCCAAGCCGATCTTGATTACGTGGGCAGCATAACGATCGACGAAGAACTGATGGAGATGGTAGGACTGCTTCCCGGCGAACGGGTGCTGGTGGTCAGCAACACCAGCGGCGCCCGGCTGGAGACATACACAATTCCCGGCCCACGCGGTTCCGGCGCGATCTGCATGAATGGCGCGGCAGCCCACCTCATCAAGAAGGGCGACGAGATCATCATCATGGGCTTCGAACTGGCCGACAAGCCGGTTGCGTCGAAGCAGATTGTCCTGGGGCCGCACAATGAGTTTGTGCGCTGGCTGGCGGCCGAGACCTACGATACCCGCCTGACCGAGCTGGTCGCTCAGCCCTGATCACAACGGCTGGATTGGCCTGTCGGTGTGGAAGTATTGCTTGTAGGCCGAAATCCAGTCGGTGGCGAGATCGCGTTGTGCGGTAGCCAGGTTGATCTTGCCTTGGCAGACCAGTTGATGGAGTCGGCCCTCCAGGGCGTCCTTCGCATCCGCATTCCATCCTGTAGCGGAGTCCGGCTCCGGCCAAAGGTTGCTGATGTCGTCAGTGCCTCCCAACTGCGGACTGATAAGGTAGTCCAGTTCGTAGCCCTGGGTTTGAGCGCCAGCCACTCCGTACTCCTGCAACACTCGATGTTGAATTGAAGCTGGAAGCAGCCGGGCATCGTCGCTGTAGCTGACGGTGCATACATCGTTGGCGTTAACCGGGCGAGTAGCGCCTGGGGTCAGGCGAGGGTCAGGGATAGCGCGGACCGTCCTGCCTCCGGTAGTGGGCGACGAAAGAGATACGATGGCCGTCACCAAAGCCGCAACCAGAAGCAACGCTCCCAGGTAAGCAAGTTTTCGCAAAGGGAAGGCCCGCTGGAACGACGGGAGCCAACTTTCCTGGCGAGCGGAGACCGCGGACTCCGTCAGTCGCGCCTTGAGTAGCGCCCGTGGTCCCGCAACGGGCGGCAACTGAGGATCGAGAGTGTCGTGATGAACGCGAACAAAATCGACGATGGTGTCTTCGAGCTGCCGCAGGCGCGTTCGACAGTCCCAGCATGAGGTCAGATGGGTGTTGACTCCTGCAATTTGCCGCGGCGACAGTTCGCCGTCGGCGAACCGCAGCAGCTCTTCATCGGTGAGGTGGGTGTAAGCGTTTCCCATGATTCACCTTCCGTCGGCGCGTCCCAGGCGCGCCAGCGAGCGGGCCAGCGACGCCGAGATGCTACCCAGCGACATACCAAGCACTTCGGCGATCTCGCGGTATCGCAACCCCTCCGCGCGCAGGCGAAGGCAATGCTGGTCCTGGGCAGGCAAGGCGCGCAGGACCGCCAGCAGCCTCGCCTGTCGCTGGCTGAAGCTCGCCTGTTCTTCCGGATTGGGGCGGGAATCGAGATGGAACTCCGCCAGACTGCCGGCCACCCCGAACACGTCGCCGCTTCGTTTATTTCTCGACATTCTTTTCAGGGAAAGGTTGTGAACTACCCGGAAAAGCCAGCCGCGCAGGTTGTGGCGAGCGCGCCCCTGCCGCAAATGCTGAAAGAGAGAAAGAAACGCTTCCTGGATAATCTCCTCGCCGTCGGCGCTGGACAAACCGATGGAGAGCGCGTAGCGAAGAAGTGGGGCCCGAAGCTGGTCGAACAAGGCGATGACTTGTTCTTCGTGTTCAGAACAAGCGACTCTGTTCTCCCGGCATTCCGCAGGAGAGAGAGCCAGCTCTATTGCCGGGTTGGAGAAATCAGATGTCACTCCTGGCTGTTCCCTACGATGGTAAATTCCTGCTGCGAACGTTTTGTTCAGCCTTTTCTTGTCGAAAAGAACATCTCTTTGCGTCGCACAAGCCGCCCGCACGATTAACCGTGAACAAATCCGCCGTCCGGGGAATATTCTAACGTAGCCGAACGATGCTTCCGTGCTGAACTGCAGTCTGGGGACAAGGGTTTCAGGTCAATCTTCTATGGGTAAGATCCGGTGTGGCGTTTTGCTTTGTGTGGTCCTGGCCGTGGTCGCCGCCTTCGCGCAAAGCAACAGGGGCGAACTGCGTCTTACGGTAACCGATCCGGCCGGCCTCGGCGTGAAAACCACCATTCAGATCAGCAGCGAAGCAAATCAATACCGGAACTCCCTGACCACCAGCGATCAGGGGACGCTCAGCGTGCAGCGCCTTGCCTACGGAATCTACCAGCTCAACATCGAGCAACCCGGCTTCGTTTCAGTTTCGGAGTCGGTCAACGTTCATTCGACCATCCCCATCGATTACGCGATCAAACTGAAAGTGGCCGCAGTACAGGAGTCGGTGACGGTGAAGGGGCAGGGAACGCTGCTGGATCCCGATCAGGCCGGGTCGGTGAACGAGATTGGAACTGCGGCGATTCAGGATCGATTGACATCCCTGCCGGGCCGGTCGATCCAGGACCTCGTGAACACTCAGCCGGGCTGGCTCTATGAAGGCAACGCTGTGTTGCATCCGCGCGGCTCGGAATATCAGACGCAGTTCGTGGTTGACGGCATTCCGCTGACCGACAACCGCTCTCCCAGCTTCGGCCCCGAGATCGGCGCAAACGATGTCGATTCGATGACCATCTACACTGCGGGATTTCCCGCCGAGTACGGCCGGAAAATGGGCGGCGTGGTCGAGGTCAACACGCTGCGTGATCCACAACCCGGCCTGCACGGGCAGTTCGTATTGTCCGGAGGCAGCTACGACTCAGCTGGCGCGTTTGCGCAGATGCAGTATGCGTGGGGCAAGAATGTTTTCGGCTTTAGCGCTTCCGGAGCCGAAACGGCCCACTATCTGAACCCTGTAGTCCCGGAAAATTACACCAACACCGGAACCATCGGCGATTTTTCCGTCAACTATCAGCGCGATTTGACGCCCAATGACCGGATCAACTTCATCGCCCGGTACGAGCTGTCGCGCTATCAGCTTCCCAACGAGATCGTGCAGCAGACCTGGTGCTATCTGCCCGGCCAGACGACCGGCCCCCCCTGCCAGCAACAAAATGCCAACAATTTTGAAACCATGGGCGCGCTCTCCTACCGGCACATTTTCTCCCCGAATGTGGTTGGCGATTTTCGCGGCATGTTGCGCAATAACGGCAATGACTTCTACTCCAACGCGCTGTCCACTCCCATCATTCTGTTTCAGCACAACTGGTTCAACGAAGGCTATTTCGTTGGGATGGTCACTATCGACCATGAGCGCAATGAATGGAAGATGGGCGTCGAGTCGGACAACACCTTCTTGCACGAAAATTTCAATTACATCATCACTGACCCGTCGCAGTTCGACCCCGGCACGGCGCTGACGTTCAGCTTCCCGGGAGCGTACCCCAGCCAGGGCCAGCGGCCAGACCTGGAGCAGTCAGCGTTCGTGCAGGACCAGATTCGCATGGGAAACTGGACGGCAAACATAGGACTGCGGTGGGACCATTACCAACTCGTAGTCAACAAGCAGGCGGTGGAACCTCGCCTGGCAATTTCTCGCTATTTTCCGAAGCTCGGCCTGTTGGCGCACTTTTCATATGACCGGGTCTTCCAGACGCCATCGTTCGAGAACCTGCTGCTTTCGACTTCGTTTGAGGTGAACCTCATTAATCCTGACGTCGTTCAGCTGCCGCTGTACCCTTCGCAAGGCAACTACTACGAAGCTGGCGTGTCCAAAGCTTTCGGCAACAATCTTCGCCTCGACGTCAACTACTACCTGCGCCAGGTCGCCAACTACGCCGACGACGATCAAATCGACAACACAACCATCAGCTTTCCGATTGCGTTTCAGAAAGCCCTCATCTACGGTGCGGAAGGAAAAATCACGGTACCGAACTGGCACAAGATCTCTGGATTTGCCAGCTACTCGTACATGGTAGGTAACGCGTGGAATCCAGTGTCAGGAGGCTTATTCATCGGTGCCAATGCGCAGGATGCTCTAGCCCAGTTGACCGGCCACTTCCCCGATTCGCAGGACCAGCGCAATACGCTGTTCACGCGCTGGGTCTATCAGGTTAAGCCGCGCTTCTGGTTTGCCGGCGGGGTTCAATATGGCACCGGGTTGCCGTTTGATTTCCAAGGTACCGAACAGGAAGCGCTGGCGGAGTACGGCCCGCAGGTGATCAGCAGGATCAATTTTGCCCGTGGTCGCATCTACCCTTCGCTACTGCTCAGCGCATCAGCCGGCGCCGACGTTTACAAGTCCGACAAGATGAACGTGCGCTTTCAGATCGATGGGCAAAACCTGACGAATGTGCTGAATGTCATCGACTTCGGCGGGCTTTTCTCCGGCAACGCCATCGGACCTTCGCGCAGTTTTTCCATGCGTCTCACCACGAATTTCTGAGATTCGACGGACGGAAGAGCGTGTCAAGGAAACTCTGATTAAGTCACAGCGAGGTCCCTCAGCGGCTAAAGCCGCGAAGATTTCGTGCCGCTCCCGGACGGCCTGAAGGCCGTCCCCTTCGAGGGATCAGATTAATCAGAGTTCCCCTACGGCCTGCCGAACAGGCGAAAATAGATCTGCAACAGCGTCGATCTTTCTTGCAGAAGCCGCGTGCGATTCCAGTCATAGATCTGCCGCTCGGAGTTGCGCAGGCGTAGGAGGAACTCGTCGTCGCCGATTCGCCTTCTGGCCATCAGTTCGCGATGCTTCTGTCGCATGGTGCGACAGCCGCGGAGTCCCGCGATCAATCCACGAAAATAGGCGCCCAGGGTACCGTTCCGCAGCGCAAACATCAGCCACAGGCACTGATACGTCACGATTCGTGGCAGCAATCGCACAAATACGTCGCGCGGATAGTCCTTGATCAGCAGATAAATCTGGTTGCGCGTGATGTACTCGATGACGCGCGGATGCAACGTGTCGCCCAGCGTCGCGCTGCCGATGTGATAAGCCACCGCGCTGGGCAGGTAGATTCCGCCGTGACCTAATAGCTGTACTCGCAAGGCAAGATCGAGATCGTCGAGATAAGCGAAGAAGTCGGCATCCAGTCCGCCGCCGGCTGCAAAGGCCTCGCGCCGGTAGAGCACCGCCGCACCACAGCCTGCCAGAACCGGCATCGCGTGATCGAACTGTCCGGAGTCGGCGTCACGATTGCCCAGCCGATACCCAGCGCCCGCCATCAGCATCGCGTCGCCCGCTCCGTCGAGATGAGTGCGTTGCGTAGCGCGCAGCAGTTTGCCCGAGGCGAAGCCGAGCTTGGGATCGGCATCGAGCGCGACAACCAGCTTCTGGATGTAATCAGCCGCAAGCTCGACGTCGTTATTCAGCAAAAGAACATAACGCGACTCGGTAGCCGAGACTGCGCGGTTGATGGAGCCGGTGGTGCCTTCGTTGGTTGGCAGCTCAAGGCGGCGGGTGTTCGGCGGCAGGGGATCCGGGAGAACCTTTCCCGCCGGCGCGTCGTTCTCAACAACCACGATCTCCCACGCGTCCGCCGGAAGAGTCTGCTTTTGGATGAAAGCAATGCAGCGGGCGGTGAGGTCGGGACGATGCAGCGAGGGAATGGCAATGGCGACGGTTTTCACGCGGCTCTGCTGGCGATTGTACACATGCTCTTCAGCTTTCGCTGCGCGACAGCACGCGCGTTTCCGCACTCGAAACGCCGGCCGGTCCGCGGGACGCTGCCGTCTGAAACGCAGAAAGCAAATCTTCATCGCTGCGGAAGAGCAGATCGCGATCGCTTACCTGATCCGACAATCCACCCACGGCCGACACCATTGCGGGCCGCTCGAGAACTCGGGAGCGGGCCAGCACGCTTGAGGACCATATCTCCAAATATGGAAGGACCACCCAGTCAGCCGCGGTAATCCATGTGTCGAAGTCTTCGTTGCTGACGAACGATTCCTTCAGGTGAAGATTGGGATCTCGGGCACAAAGCTCCTGCAACTCCACAAGGTACTTCTGATTTTCACTATCGGGTACTCGCACGGAGCCCACGACGTATAGCTCGGCATCGCGCAAGCCAGAGCGGGTGAATGCCTGCATGGCACGATGAAATCCCTTGTGCCGCTGGATGAACCCGATACACAGAAAGACCAGCTTGTCCTGCGGCACTCCCAGCTGGCGCCGCGCGCTTGAGCGCGTATGATTACAGAACCGCTGGAAAGCATCGTGGTGACTGCGTATCTCGACATGCGACACCGGCAGCCGCATCTTGTAGTGCCGTTCAAAATGCTTCATTTCCGTCGCGGTATGGAAAACGATTTTGGGCGCCAGCTTCCACTGCCATTTGTACAGCCAGCCCTGCTTGCCGGGGATGTAGGGAATTTCGTGCGCGACGATCTCGATCTTGCGCGTCCGCAGGAACAACAGCATGAAGGAGAGCGTGGTCTTGAGCGTCTCCCAGCGCCGCCCCCGCTCGAAGGGGTGAGCATAGAAAAACGTCCACTGGTACTGGATGCTGACTTTGTCGTAGTACGGGAGTAGTTGAAACAGCTTCAGGATCCTGGCGCCACCGCGGAGGTTCCACGCAAAATCGACGTTCCCCTGCCCGTCAGGCGAGACCACATCTACAACGTGTCCCTGGGCGCGAAGATGGGCTACGGCCTGCTCGGCATAGGCGGCAATACCGCAATGCGTGGGCGCGTAGCTTGAAACCATCAAATAGCGCAAGATAACTCCAGCATACTACTGCTTCTCAAACGCCAGACATCCTCCAAAGGAACCGGCTGGGTCTTCCGACAGCCGAATGAGGCCGAGCGTCAGAAGAATGCTCACATCCGGATATTCATCGTGCCATCCGTTCTTGTACCAGACGTCGCTCCAGTTGGCTCCCTGCAACGTCTCGGCGAACGCTTCTTCAAACTGGCGAAGAAATTCGGGAGACGGCGAGACCATGTACAACTGTTCGATGATCTTCAACTCCGGACGAAACAAGCGGGATTGCAGGGCCGCCGCATCGTAGCGGCGTTCGAAGCCGGCGTAATAAAACGTTAACTGGTTTTCGATGTAGTTCGCCGCGGTTGGGACCGTCACCACCAGCCGTCCTCCGGGACGCAGGACGCGCACAAATTCGGCCATGGCGCGGATGTCTCCATCGCCCGGGATATGTTCAATCGTCGAGATGGCGGTGACGAAATCGACTGAGCCATCGGCAAAGCTCAGCCGCGTGGCATCTTCCCGCTGCGCGACGAAGCTGTCGCGCTGGCTGAGTCCCAGCATCTCCATGTAGCTCTTCTGCCGGTCGAGGTACTTGCGGTCCATCTCTGTTGCATAAGTCTTAGCGTGGCGGCGCTGATAGAGGAAGGTCGGAACAGGTGACGATCCACTGCCGATGTCCACATAGACGCTTCCCGCACTCAAACACAGGTCGCCATGTTTCGCGGTAAACGAGTCTTCAATGTTGCGGAATATGTCGGTGCGCTGCTTCAGCAGCTTGGAATGGCGATACAGCATCCACCAGTATTGAAGCAGGCCTTCACGAAGCATGAATTGGCGCTCCTTTGAGGAGATTGCGGACGGCATGCGCCGCAGCGGCCGCGATCATAGACCACGCGTAGCGGTCGACCGCCAGTTTTCGTGCGTTTGCCCCGATCCGATCGCGGGCCGCGGGATCGTGGAGCAGCTCTTCCATGCGAGCGGCAAATTGGTCGGCAGGGTAAACGATGCAGTCGTCGGAGGCAAGCTCCAGTCCGCGAGCACCCTCCGGAGTGGAGACCACAGGAAGCCCGGCGGCAAAGTAGTCGAGCATTTTCAGATTGGTGCCAGAGCCGGAGAACATGGGGTTCAACGCGATGTCCGCCGCATGGTAAAAGGACAGCCGCTGCTCGGCCGTGACCGTTCCCAGCCAAGTGACATTCTCCGGCGCGCGCGTGCCGTGTGAGGCTTGGTACGAATCCTTGACGCTGCCCGCGATCACGATGGCGCAGTTGGGCAGCCGCGGCGCGATCTCTTTCACAAGGAATGCCGCGGCTTCGGTGTTGGGTCCGTAACCGCTGCCAATGAAGATCAACACTGGATTGTCAGGCGGCAATCCCAACTCTTGCCGCGCCCAGGCCCGCTCCTCCCGGCTGGCGGGCTGAATGTTATCCACATCGACACCATTGGGAACAAGAACGATCTTGTCTCGCGCGATCCCGTAAAGCGCAACAAATTGTTCGGCATCGTGGTTCGAGCAAACAAAGATGAGATCGGCCTCGCGGCACAAATTCCCTTCCAGCGTACGAACCTCCTCGACCAGCTTTCTGCCCGCGCTGGTGCCGCTCAGGATCTGCCGCTTCACGATGTACTCGCAGTTGTGGGCATCGTAAATCAGCTTCTGATCGGAGCGGCGAGGCACATAAGGATAGACCCAGGGATGCGAGATGACGATGGCTTCCGCATCGCCGCCGTGCTCCTGCGCCATGCGCTGAAAGCGCGGCGAATATTTCAGCAGCTTAGGAATAGTGACATCGATGGTGGTCTTGCCGCCGGTGGCGCGCTGGTAGCGGCGATCGCGCGCGAAGTGCGGCTGCGTCAGGGGCGTGACGCACTCACGGAAGTGCGGCGCCAGCATCTGATCGCGATACGCCGGTCCCGGCCAGTCATAAGCGCCGACATACGTGACGTCGAAACCCAGCATGGCCAGGTGGCGATAGAGCTCATAAATGCGGACGCGGCCGCCACCCACGGGAGGATCGAGCACCTGATTGTCAGCAACCAGCAGCGAAGTGAAGTTAGGCTCCGACGATGGACTCGCCTCTGACACCCAATGCGTTCGCAGAGGAGACGCGGCTTCGATCAGCCGCTGCACCACGTTGTCCCAGGACTGCGATGGCGCGCTCTGATACGCATGTTCGCCCATCTCGCGCGCGAGTTGACGATTGGCCGCCAGAATTCCCATGGCTGCGGCAATCTCGACAGGATCAGGATCGACGACAAATCCGGACCGGCCATTCTGTACCAGCCGCGCGGGCTCGCCGGAGTCCTTGCAGACGATGACGGGCTTGTGGCTCAGCATGGCCTCGACGGCGATGTAGCCAAAGTCCTCATCCTTGGGAACGAACAGAACCGAGAGAGCGTCGGCGTAAAGCTTCAACATCTCCGCGTCGCTCACGAAGCCGAGAAAACGTATTCGTGGATCGTTGCCTGCCAGCCTGCGAAACTCCGCTTCGTCCTCTCCGGAGCCAGCGATCAACAGCGGAACATCGCCGGAAAAACTTTGCATGGCGCGGATAACGAGATCGACTCTCTTCCAGCGATGCAAACGGCCGGGCAGCAGGAAGTACTCCTGCGCGCCGCAGCAATGGCCCTGCACTAATACCGGCGGATAAAGCACTTCGGAATCGAAGCCGTTGTAGAGCTTTAGACGCCGTGAGACCTCCTGGCCGATGCTGAACAGCGTGCGCACGCGCGGAAAAGCGAGACCGTCGAGCCTCTGGATGGTCTCACGTTGCGCACGCCTCTCCGCCAGAGCCTGGGTGGGAAGACTGCCATACTCGTCGTCAAAACGGTCGTAGAAGACCCTGATCTGGTGAAGCAGCCAGCAAATGTGGTTGGGATGCTGGGCGGCGTAGGTCGGAGCCTTGGTGGAGATTACGAGATCGTAACCGCGAAGATCGAGGTCGAAGCAGTCGCGGTAGGACTGCAAGACTGTCTCCCAACTTCTCTCGACAATGGGAACCTGGATCCAGGCGGCATCGGCGCGTTGCTTAAAGGCCTGCACCAGTCCAAAGAACAGCCGCTCCGCGCCGAAGAGGCGCTCAGGGTCATGGATGGCGGGAGTGACGATGGCCGTTTTCATCTTGGTCGATGTCGATCTTTCATCGACGAACTCAGAGAGGCCACATAGGTTGGTTGGCAGGCACGGAAAACCAACCAAAAAGCCGGTGCAGGAGATAAGCAATATTGTAAGGGAAAATGGATACCAGAGGGCGGCCTCCCCAAGCCCAAGGCCAAGGAACAACTAACCAAAGGCCGAAAATCCATGAAACAAAGCGGCCGTTCAAAGAGAGCAGGAAATCCGGATTCAGCAACAGGTAGGCGGCAACCAGGGGAAAGGTAATGATCGCGAGCACGCGCGTCTCATCACCGATGATGGGCAACATCAGCAGGAGGCCCAGTAAGCACGCTAGGAATGGCAACGCTTCTTTGCCGCGTTCAGCATATTTTGCAATTGCAATCCAGCCGACGCCTAGAACCGACCACACAATGTATTGAAAATGATAATAGAACATCGTGGCATACATTTGGCCGTACTGGCGGAGATAGTATGGCCGTCCTGAGTTAACCTGAATTCCGTAATGTCGAAACACTAAAATCAGGATTAATTTTCCAACGAGCACTCCCGCCAGCGATGCCGCTGCCCACGGAACCGAGAATACGACCCTATATTTCATGAACGTGGAGAACACTAAGGCGCATAACAGAGCGGCAAAGGCAAAGAAGCCTTGTTCGGCGTGCTGCATTCCCAGCGCAACGCCGAGAAGGAGGGAAATAAACATGTGGTTTCGGAAAGCCAGTATGAGCATGATCAGGGTCAAGGTGATCGAGTCCATGCCGATCCAGAAGTAAGCTGTTGCTGAAGCCGGAATCGCAACAAAAAGGATCAGTGATGTGCGGGCGACGCTTTCTTCAAAGTTCCTGAAAATGAACCATACGAAGGCTGCGGTGAAAGCGATCGAAAAGAGCAGATGAAAATACAAGAATGACTGATCGTTGTGGATTCTGAATCGCCACGCCAGGAACGGACCGAGCCAGTTCCAAAAGAGGTAGTGAGCATCGGGACTGGTGAAGGGATTGTGAAATGGGTCGAGGCGCATCGACTTCCATCCGTCAAAGTTCGGCATGTACCAGACACCGGTCTTAACGAACGATAACGTCAAGAGCGCGGCAATAAGCCAGCTTCGCCGACACCGGTAGATAAACGTCTCAATGGCGTCTATAAAGCGCATAGTTATCCTGACAGCGACCAGCAGCCGCGCTCAGCTTACAGAGCGCTTCATTCTACTTCTGCCCGGTCTCAACGACCAGCTCAAACTCTTCAGCAGTTCGTTGCCAGGGAGTATCGCCCTGATATTCCATCGCTTTGTTATACCCGCCCGCTCCCATGCTATGTTGCAATCCCGGATCGCTCAGCATCTTGTCGATTGCCGCGGCAAGCTGTTCTGCATTGCCGAAAGGCACGACGACTCCGCCACCGCTGCTGGCGATGAGTTCACGTGAAACTGCGATATCGGCAGCGATGACCGGCTTGCAGCTCGCCCAGGCTTCGATCAAGACCAGGCCGAGAGATTCTACCCGCGACGGCTGTGCGACGACGGTAGCCGAGGCGAGGAAGTCGCGCTTCTCTTCGTCGGCGAACGGCGGAAGGTTGCGGAGTCTGGGACAATCTTTTCCAGCCGTCGCAATGTAGTTGTCGAAAGTAGAAAGGCTGGGACCAGCCATAACCAGCCAGGCATTCGAGCCTCGCGCCCAGAGGAGCTTCATGGCTTCGACCAGCGTCTCCGATCCCTTCTCGAAGGCTTTCATCCCGAGATGCAACACGACCGGTCCATCGACGTTGTACTGCTGCCGCAGAAACTCGGGATTGCCGCCAACCGTAGATTGCCAGTCGATACCGAAAGGAGTGATTGCCAACTTTTCCGGCGGCAAGCCTAACGGTTGCAAACGATCGCGCTCGGTCCGAGTCATGCAGAAGACCTTGGCGCAATGTTGCAACAATGCGATCTGATGCGGCTGCAAGTAGTGCTGCACGACCGCGTTGCTGCCGGGCTCGCCGAGATGGGAACACGGCGTCGCCACGACCGGCACCGCGCGGACTTCACCGGCATGCAGCCCGGCATACATCACGCCGTTGTACGGGAGCGGGCCGATGTGAAACAGGTCGGCATCGCTTGCCTGCAAGGCCTCGGCCAATCCTGGGACAGGGAATGAAGGCCGCCAGTATTGCGCTTTCCATCGCCAATAGGGCGCCAGTCCCAGCAGGCGCGTCGCGCGCCGCCGCAGCGCGTTGTAGTCGATAGGGAAGCGGCGCACGACAACGCCGTCGACGGAAATCTGCTCCTCGGGAAAAGTCTTGAAACCGGGCAGCCAGAAGGATTCGAGGTCGTCGGCGACGGTGGTGAATACGGTGACGCGATGACCGTGAGCCACCAGATACTTCGCAAGCGCCAGCAGCGAATTCTCATATCCGCCGCGATAAGGAAAAAAGCGCGGAAGCACCAGGGCTACATGCATTGCAAGCGCCGCTAGTGGGCGGCGACAACCTCCGGAGTCAGCAGCGTCTTGTACATGGCGATGGCCTCATCCGCGTGGCCGTCCACGATGAGGCTCCCGTGGTCGATCAGGATGGCCCGGTCGCAATGCTCGTGAACGTCGGCCATGTTGTGGGTCACCAGGAGAATGGTCTTCCCCGACTCGCGGAAGCGGCGAATGCGCTCGAAGCACTTTTGCTGGAAGCCCATGTCGCCGACGGCCAGAATTTCGTCGAGCACCAGGATTTGGGGATCGACCTCGATGGCCACGGCAAAGGCCAGGCGCATGTACATACCGGAAGAATATTGCTTGACGGGAGCATCGATGAACTCGCCAATCTCGGCAAAGTCGATGATGGCCTGCTGGCGCTCCATCATGTCGCGTTTGGAGTAGCCCATCAGCAGGCCGTTGAGCAGGATGTTCTCGCGTCCCGTCAACTCGTGATGGAATCCCGCGCCCAGTTCGATCAGCGGCGCCAGCGTGCCGTTGACGGTGACCGTGCCCTTGCTGGGCCGGTAGACGCCGGCGATGATCTTCAGCAGCGTGCTCTTGCCCGATCCATTGCGCCCGATGATGCCGACTGCCTGCCCGTGCGGAACGTCAAACGAAACATTCTTTACCGCCTCGAAATCGTGATAGCTGGAGCGATTGCGAAAGAGCTTGGAGAACAACTCGCGCACCGTATCCGGACGCTCATGGATGACGCGAAAGCGTTGAGTGACGTTCTCCAGTCGGATTACGGGATCGGTTGAAGGCATTCGCAGCTCAGACGTAAAAGACAAAGTTGTTCTGATATTTCCGGAATATAGAAAAACCGATGAACAGGCTGATAAATGCGCAAGCGAAAGAAGCCAGGATCGACGGCGCTTTGGGAAGTTGACCGTAGTAGACGGATAGGCGGAATCCGTTGATGACGTAAATGATGGGATTCAGCTTCAGGAGCCACTGATAGCGCGCCGGTATGGCGTCCAGGGGATAGATGATCGGCGTCAGGTAGAACCAGGCCGACAACACCACCTGCAAGATGTGCGACACGTCGCGGTAATACACATTGGCGGCGGCGAAAAAGAACGTCATTCCCAGGGTAAAGATGGCCAGCGCAAGCAAGGGGACCGGCAGGTAGAACCACGTCCAGTAGAACGGATGGCGCAGAAGCGGAACCAGCAAGGCCAATGGGATCAGCGACAGCAGCAGGTTGATGATGTTGGAGACCACGGCCGCCATGGGAAACACCATCTTGGGGATGGCAACCTTCTTGATCAGATCGCCGTTGGTAACAATCGACTCAACCGCGTAGGAAAGCGACTGCGAGAAGAAAGTCCAGGGCAGCAGCACGCTGAGCAGGAAAATAGCGTAATGCGGGATGTTGAAACGCATGATGGTGGAAAACACCAGGGTCAGCACCAGCATCATGAAAGCCGGGTTGAGCAGCGCCCACATGAAGCCGAGCACGGAGCGCTTGTAGCGAATCTTGAGCTCTTTGATGGCCAGTGCCCAGATCAGCTCCCGGTAGCGATAACTATCGTGGATCAATTGCGTCATAGGTGGCTTAAGACGAGTTCCCACTCATTCGAAAAAGCGCGAATAAGTGGGGCACCCCGCAAATCTGCCGAATACTAACTAAATGTTAAATGATTTTGTCAGGAGGCGCTGTGACTCTGCCCGACGGTAGTGTCCTAAAGTTGCGTTGCTCTTAAACAGCAAGCGGTTGCAATCGCATCTATGCGGTGCTACGGTTTGCTTATGGCACGCAAGCAAAACGGTCTGAAAGCGCTCCGCAAGATGATAGGCGAAGCGCACGACATTCTCCGAACGACAATGCTGCCCGAAGAGCGCTCACAGCGAGCGTATGAACTGCTGACCGCTGCGCTGCATCTTGCCGACAATCTTCTGGAAGAGTCTCCGGCTGCCACGCTCGGAAGTTTGGGAGGGAAGCAAACGGCCAAGCGGGGAAGCGAATACTTCCGCCAGATAGCGGCCAAGCGCAAGACATACGGCGGGGGACGACCTCCCGCGAAGGAAGTCAAACCAAATTAGCGCTCCGTTTTATTCAAGCTCGGGATTCGCCGCAACAAAAGCTTGCCACAGTTTTTGAATCGCCTCTATGCCCTCTTTTGGATGTTTGAGATGAGCCGAAAATTCGGTAGGCATTGCTGTGGGAGGGGTCGGAACGATGTGCTTGGGAACCGGAATTCGCCCGTCCTCTGCTTCTCTGGCAGCTATTTGCGTTTGCAAAAGATAAGAAAAAATCTTGGCGTAATTCCAGGGGAGGGTAATCGCCGTGTGTTGTACGACTACGTTTGCCCCCTGAGCAATATCTGTTTGTCCGAAGTAAATCTTCAAATCCCAAATCGTACCCTCAAACAATGTGTTATTCGCATATCCCGAATAGAAATCTTCTTCTCGTTTGAACACGATTCCGTTGGACGTATCCTTCGGCGCACGTTTGGATTTTTCCATAAAAGCTCCTGTTCCTTATACGACAGCAGGGGATGAATCGCGCGTTTGTTTTTGCGATAGAAAAGGAAGAACCCCTAGATCGCCAACCCCCGTATTGGGAAGATAAGGCGCGCCAAAGGCTCGCTGCTCGAGTGGCGCAAGACGAGAGGACGTGGTTGTTGTCGAGCGCATCATCGCAGAAAGCGACGGAACGCTTGCTGTAATGGTCGTAGTCCCGAAAGTGACGGAATCATAGTCCAGTGCAAGTTGTCGTGACTGCCCCAAAGAAGTTTTGCGACGTTTGCGAACCTTTCGCGAGCGTGAAGACTGAGGCGCTGAAGTTCCCCCCGCAGTATTTTCCGCCCCAGCTTCAATCTTAAGTTCTAACTCGAGAACTTTAAGAACGGAACAGAGCGTAGCGAGTGTTGGATTACCGCTGGCAGAAAAAGATCGGTAAATGCTCTCCCGGGTTACGCCAGCCTCTTTCGCAACTTCAGAAACCTGTTTTCGCGCCTGAATTACATCTCGAAAAGCATCAAGAAAAACATCCGGGGAGTCCTCCAAGGCGGCATTTAAATAATGAGCTGCATTAGTTGGATTCGAGAGTTTTTCCAGACGCCACGCGCCAAAATCACCCGTTCGCTTAGGCATTGTAGTCTTTCCAGTATTCCTTGGCCGTCTTAATATCCTGCACTTGCGTCTTCTTGGTCCCTCCGTACAAAAGGACGACCTTGTCACCGTCCTGTCCGAAATACACTCTATATCCAGGGCCTAAATCAATTCTTAATTCCGAGACGCCCTCCCCGACCGGCTCACAATCACCGAAGTTCCCTTTTTCGACTCGCTTAATCCGAGCGAGAATCACACCGAAAATTTTTTGATGCTCGTATTCGCTCAACCACTCCCGAAATGGCGAGTCTCCGCTTTCAAACAAATAGTCACAAAGCGTCCTCGGTCGAGCTTCCAAGCATTAAATCGGCTTATCTCTCTGTGACCTTTAAATCACACCTGAAGAATAACCCGCCTCCGCTTTATTTTTCAAGAGCGAATAACCTTGCATCAACGGTGACATAAAATCAAGTGGCGGAAGCGGAGGCAGTCCAACTCTGAGACCCCGGCAGGGAATCGGCGGATTATAAGTCCGTTAGGCCCGGCTCATTCCCAACGCTTCTGTGTGATATATAAATCACACTATCATGTAAAATATTGAACTTCAAGTCAATCCGAGCCCACTTTGTCTTTGACAAACAGCAAGCGATTGCTGTAATCTGCACTCATGAATTGCCAAAACTGCAATCGTAAATGTAAGAAGCGCGGAAAACATCGCAACGGCTAAACAGCGCTTCCACTGCACGCAATGCGGCAAGTCGTACACGGAAGATCATGCGCGACTGTTTGCTCCAATGATCGTGCCCGAAGATAAAGCGCTGCTGGCGATTCAGCTTTTGATAGAGGGCACCAGCGTCCGCACGGTCGAGCGCATCACGCAGTTGCACCACTGTGCTGTACTTCGGCGACGGAGGGCGGGATTACCGACCACATCTGGAGCCTGCGGGAGTTGCTTTCCTAAACCGAAGGCCCACCGAAGCGGGCCTTTCCGATTGACTCTGGAATGCTGCATCATTGGGGCAAATGCCGGAGTGTGGGATGCAGGGAGGTCAGAGTCTGAATTTCATCATATCAGCAGCACCGCAGCTTGAGGACAATACCCTGCGGCTGTACCCGACCGGCTATCGCCCCGGCCCCATGTTGAGATCGGTCATGCCGCGCAAGAGGTCCCGTTGCTCCGCCGTGTAGTTGTTTCGGAACTCGTCGGAGTTCAACAGCTCATTGCGCGCGGACGGAGGCATGCCGCGCAGTCTGCGATAGGCTTGCGAGACTTTATCCCGTTGGTCCTCGGGCAGGTTGTGGTACTGGCTAAACAGATTACGCGCCTGCTGTTGCTGCTGCGGCGTCATGTGCTCAAAGGTCTCCATCCGGTTCAGGATCTTGGCCTTCTGCTCGGGAGGCTGGCTATTGAACTTGCGCAGCCGGTCGAGCAGTTGGTTCTGCTTCTCGGGAGACAGGCGCTGGAAGTTGGGATCGTTCCGCAACTGCTGTTCCTGCTGCGAGGGCGGCGCCGTCATATGTTGCCGTAACCAGGTGCCATTATGCGGTCCCGGACCCTGGGGATGGAAAGTGTATCCTCCGTTCGAGGGAGGCCGGTTCTGCGGAACACTCTGGGGGTGTGAGCCGGGCGGCGGCGGCGCGCTTTGCCGTGGCGGTGGCGCGGGCGCCGCATGATACTGCCACGGCGACCGGGCGAACCCCGGCATCGCGCTGACGATCAGCATTGCGATCAGCGGCATGGAGTTGGCCAGACGCACAGCTTTTCCTACTTACTCCGTGGTTGACGATTGCCCATCAAGAGCGTCGAAGTCAGAAAATAGATCGGCATTCTTGTCGAGATACTGGAGATCACTGACGGCGCTTTCCGGGGCGTTCACGCGGATCATGGTGTCGTTATTGGCGAGCGTATTGCTGTCACCGCGAAAGTGACCAATCTCCAGCAAGCCGGCGCCCACGGCGATGAGCACGGCGGCTGCCGCCGCTACCATCGGACGGCGGAACCAGGCAAACCAACTACGCGCCGGTGCCGCTACTTCGTCGCGCATACGCGCCTGCAATCGCGTATTGAAGTAAGGCGACGGCTCGGGCGTCTGCCACTCCTCCAGCAGCGCCATGGTCTGCTGCAATGCAACCAGTTCCTCCGCACAAGCCGCGCAGCCGTCCAGATGTTCCTGCATCTCGGCGGAAACCGTTTCCGGCGCATCCAGCACCGCTTCCATGAATTCCTGACGAAGTTTGTCGCACTTCATAACTGTACCTGTTTCCTGCTGACTGCCTATATAAACTGCCTTAACGTTTCGCGCAGCGTTTCATAGGCGCGAAACAGCAGCGATTTGGTCGCCGATTCGCTCAGCTTCAGCACCGCTGCAATCTCCTTGTAGTCCATGTTCTGGTACTTGTGCATCAGCACGGCCATGCGCTGCCGTTCGGGCAGCGCCTCCACCTGGCGCCGAATCGCGGCCAGCCGCTCACGGCGCAGGATGATCTGCTCGGCATTCAAGCCGCTGTCGGCAACATCCACCGTCATACCGGTATCGGCATCAGGCTCGTCGATGTTGACCGTGTTCTCGGGGCGCTCGTGCTTGGTGTCGCGAGCGTGATTCACCGCCAGGTTCGTCGCAATACGATAAAGCCAGGTCGTGAACTTGGCGCTGGCTGCATAGCCTTGCCGCGAACGATAGACCCGCAAGAACACTTCCTGAGCGAGTTCCTCTGCCACCGCCTGATTGTGGGTCATGCGGTACATGAAGCTGATCATCGGCCGGCGATATTTGTCGACCAGATAATCGAAGGCGGAATCGTCGCCGGAAGCCACGCGCAGCATGACCTCGGCATCGCTCAGCATCTCTAAAACGACAGGTTCAGCCAATTCGCCCCGCATGGCCGCCGGTGACGCAGTTCCCTGAGCGACGCCTCCAGCTAGCACGGATCGGTCTAGTGCGATGCTGCCCACATTCCTTGTAACCCTTGGTGCGCCAGAAAGTTGCCCCCGGTTACGGCGGGAGTTTTTCGGCGCTTTTCCGCAGTCCCAAGCCGGCAGATAACGGCCGGAAGCATCGCAAAGCTAAAACCAGTATTATGCACGAGAGGCCGCACGGCGGATACCTATGACTTTGATGAGAAACGTTTTGCTTTGTTGCCTTGCACTGCTGACGTGGACGCTAAGTGCCGCCGTGCCCGCTGGCGCACAACAATCCGCAGCCCAGGGAAGCTCTTCCGCCCCGGACGCTTCGAGCCCCGTTAACGCCGAAGGCATCACTTTGGGCGAGCAGGTTTCCAAGGATGTGCTGGAACCCCTGCGCATAGGCATGGAAGCGCAGAACATAAAGAAGGTGCTGTCGGTCTTCGACCAGAAGGAGCTGAGCAGCTACGCCGACTTACAGGGACAGCTCAACGCTTTCTTCCAGCTGTACAACGAGGTGCGTTTCCGGTATCAACTCCTTCAGGTGGAGGCCGACAAAGATCGCGGCTCGGCCACGGCGGAGGTTGAGATGGATGCGCTGCCGTATCAGGCGATGCAAGTGCCAGTGCGGCGCAGCGTGCAGATGCGCTTGCAGTTGAAGCTGGGGCCCAAAGGCTGGAAAGTGGCGGGATTCAGCCCGTCCGGGTTCTTCGGTGTGGAGTTCGACCAGATTGTCAGATGAGCTGTTGCTGTCATTCCCATGAAGCGCGACTATCCTGAACATCCCATCATCGGCGTGGGCGCTGTAATTGTCGAAGGCGGCCGCGTGCTGCTGGTGCGGCGCGACACCGAGCCGCTGCGGGGAGAATGGTCGGTCCCCGGCGGCATGCTGGAACTGGGCGAGAAGCTGCGCGATGGCGTGCGCCGCGAGGCGCTGGAAGAGACCGGCGTCACCGTGGAGCCGGGCGAGGTGCTCGACGTCTTCGACAGCATCTTCACCGACGGACTGGGCAAGACGCAGTATCACTACGTGCTGATCGATTACCTTTGCCGACCGATTTCGGGCGAGGCACGGGCGGGCGGCGACGTTAGCGATGTGCGCTGGGTCAGCCTGGAGGCGCTGCCGGCGATGGGGCTGCGGGAGTCGATTGAGCAGGTTGTGCGCAAGGGGCTCAAACGGGCTGGAAGCTAATGGGGAATTCCGCAGGGTAAAACAGAGTGTCGCAACCCGCCCTATCAGTGCTGAATACCAGTTGACTTATGGCGCCCTAAACGAAGAGTATTTTCTTAAGAGGAGAACGCGATGCGACGGACAATGTTGTGGGTGGGGCCGATTTTGTTTCTGGCTTGGGCGGCAATCGCAGCGGGGGCACAAGCGCCAAATCCCGCCCAGACACCGATGTCGCAAACGCAACAGGCTCCCGCCGGCTCCTCGCCCCAGGTTCAGAGTCCGCGCGCTCCCAATCAGCAAATCGCCCCCGACATGGTTTGCTTCGGCTATTACCCGAACTGGAGCGTGCAGTTTGTGAATGGCGAGGCGCGCTATCTCGGCGACAATGAGCCTAATCAAACCTTTCTCGGCAATTTCTACTGGGTCCCGGAAGACAAAGCCTGGGACTGGCACCGCGCCAACGGTCTGGCGCCCATGAATGGGGGCTATGGCCTTTCGGCCTCGATCGATAAGACTGCCTGTCGTGATGCCGTGTTGAAGACGACCTTCCCGTACTCGGCGCAGGTGAACTTGCCGCAGGGCACCATAGTGAGCGGGTGCTGCCGCAAACTGAGGCCGGGCGAAGCGCCCGTCGGCCGGCATGGAGTGCCACCGCAACAGGTAGCGCCGCCCGGTGCGCAACCGCCGCAGCAGTGAGAGCACTCACGGGGCTTCTCGCTCCAGCATGATCACTTCGTGCTCCCGGTACGTCGACCGGGCATATTCGCGATAGCCGAATTTCTCGGCCACGCGAATCGAGGCGAGATTTTCCGGATGGATCAGGCACGCGGTTTTGATTGCTCCGAAGTGTTCGTCTCCCCAAGCGACTACCGCACGAACTCCTTCCGTCGCGTAACCTTTGCCGTGAAACCGGGGGGCCAGAACCCAGCCGATCTCCGGCATGCCGTCGAGTGAAGGCTCGATGGTGCGCTTGAAGTCGGCGAAACCCAACTCGCCCATAAACTCACCTGAGTCTTTTTCCTCCACCGCCCAAAGGCCGAAGCCCAGCATGGCCCAGTGACCGACATAGCGCAGCAGCCGCGCCCAAACGTCTTCGGGCGTCTGCGGCTTGCCGGTGGTGTGAAGCGTGACGGCGGGATCGCCCCACATGGCGACAGAGGCGGGAAAATCGTCGAGGCGGTGTCCGCGCAGACGCAGGCGCTCGGTCTCGAGGATGGGCACGTCGAAGGTCATGGTCGATCTCCGCGGTAAAGCTCGGAAAAGAAAAAGACCCGCAGCGCTGAGCGCCGGGCGGGTCCTTTCCGGTTAGCTGTTGGAATTGGCCTGAGGCTGTCCACTCCACGTGGCCCCAGCGGCAGACACCAAACCAGGAGTCTTGCGAGGATTTAGAGCGGAAGCCCTAAGCCTCAGCCACCTCACTTGGGATACAACAATGACTGTCAGATATCATATTTTGGATCACCCTCCTTTCCAGTGTCCCTCGAAATTAGCACCGCTCTCCGCCGCCGTCAAATTGAGAATTGATGAATGTGCCTCAGACGTAACTCCTGCGGAAGCCGCGTGCCATACGCGCCATCAGGACCACTCCTCCCGCCAGCAGGCCCGCGCCGATCGCAATCTTCTTGAGCAGCTGTCCTTCGCAGGCGGGCTGCTTTCTGGCGCCGCGGATGTGCTCGGGCCGGACGCCCATGCCGATGAGGCGCGCCGTCACGTGCTGCACTCCGGGAATGTTCACCACCAGCTTCAATTGCCACGGCGCCTTTGCGGGGCCGGGATTGCGGAAGATGGTCTGTAGCGCCTTGTGCGCATTGACCTGCACGAACTGCGTGGCGCGCGTCGGAAATTCGCGGCGCTGCTGCACCGCGGCCAGCAGCGCTTCGGTCACGCGGCCTTCGCGCAGAGGATCGGCCAGCAAGTTCGCGGTCGCCACGGCATCCTGGATTGCGAGGTTGATTCCCACGCCGCCGGCGGGCGACATGGCATGGGCCGCGTCGCCAATGCACAGCAGACCGGGACGGTGCCACCGCCGCAGACGATTGATCTGCACCGAGAGCAACCGGATCTGCTCCCAGTTGCGCAACTCCTCCACCCGGTCGCCGAGATAGGGCGCGATGCGGCGCAGCAGGTTGCGGAACTCATCCAGGCCCGCGCGCTGGATCTCGTCGAACGAGCCCTTCGGAATGATCAGCCCCGACTGGAAATAATCGCCGCGATTGATGAGGATCAGCGCCCTGCCGTAGTTGAGATTGCCGAGCACTTGTTCGGGATCGTCGCTGTTGCGGCTGATGCGGAACCAGAGCACGTCGATGGGAACGCCGAACTCCTGCACCACAAACTTCGCCGCCTCGCGCGTACGGGAGTGGCGGCCATCGCAACCGACCACGAGATCGGCGCGAATCTCCGCCGTCCCGTCGGGGGTTTGCGCCACCACGCCGCGAATGCGCCCGCCTTCCTCGATCAGGTCGACGGCTTCATTCTGCATGCGCAGGTTGAAGCTGGGAAACTGCCTGGCCTTGCCCGCGAGGAAATCGAGGAAGTCCCACTGCGGCATCAGAGCGACGAACTTGCAATGCGTCGGCAGGTAACGGAAATCGGCGGCGCGGAAGGCGTAGTCGCCGTAGATGCCGCCCGCCGACGTGAGCTTCTGATGCGGCACCTTCAGGAAATCGTCCAGGATGCCGAGTTCGTACATGACTTCGAGGGTGGAGGGATGCACCGTGTCGCCGCGAAAGTCGCGGAAGAAGTCCTTGTGCTTTTCCAGCACCGTGACCGCGACCCCGGCGCGCGCCAGCAGGCAGCCTAGCATCACGCCCGCAGGTCCGCCGCCGACAACGCAACAAGTGGTTTCCAACTTCTGGTTCGACATGAGTGCAATCCCTCCGGTGAACAGCACCGACGATTACCAGATTACTGGATTGGAAAGCTGCGGGCTAGAAACGGGCTGCGGAAGCCGAGTGGCACGCCTTGGCTTACACCATGGAGCTCGGTCCAATGGACGAACGGCCACGACACGAGCGCCTCGGGCGCGAAAGATGATAGCCCACCGTTTCAACGGTGGGTAACGTGAGAAAAGAAACCCGAGTCCCCCGGGGACGGCACAGGATTTCTAATCGGAGCCATCGCGGGTGCCCCACACATTCGCGGGTTTCGAATGTGTGGGAGACCATGG
>Ga0182030_10003932_pt1 | contig 31725 bp, 25 predicted proteins | sample 812S3MmetaG_FD_121299 | JGI IMG/M metagenome (GOLD analysis project Ga0182030, IMG submission 121299) | Permafrost microbial communities from Stordalen Mire, Sweden - 812S3M metaG (Illumina Assembly) | ecosystem: Environmental > Terrestrial > Soil > Wetlands > Permafrost | place: Sweden... | reverse complement strand
GTCAACTGCGTGCCCGGCTCGCCGATCGATTGCGCGGCGATCACGCCCACCGCCTCACCGATGTTCACCGTGGTGCCGCGCGCCAGATCGCGGCCGTAACAATGACCGCAGACGCCGACCGCCGACTCGCAGGTCAGCACGGAACGGATGCGAAACTGCTCGACGCCGGAACGTTCGATCAGGTCCGCCTCATCCTCCTGGATCAGCGTGTTCTCTGGCACCAGAACGCCGCCCCCCGCCGGATCGATCACGTCTTCGGCGGTGGTGCGGCCGAGGGTGCGTTCCGACAGCGAAGACACGACCTCACCGCCGTCCATCACCGCCCGCACCGTCAGGCCGCGGGTGGTGCCGCAGTCTTCCTCGACGATGATGCAGTCCTGCGCCACATCGACCAGACGCCGCGTCAGATAACCCGAGTTCGCCGTCTTCAACGCCGTGTCCGCGAGGCCTTTGCGCGCCCCGTGGGTGGAGTTGAAATATTCGAGAACCGACAGGCCTTCCTTGAAGTTGGCGATGATCGGCTGCTCGATGATCTCACCCGACGGCTTCGCCATCAGGCCGCGCATGCCGGCGAGCTGACGCATCTGCGCGGGCGACCCACGCGCCCCGGAGTTCGACATCATCCAAACCGAGTTGGTCTGAACGCCGATCTCCTGCTTGCTGATCTCCTTCATCATGGCGGTGGCGACCTCGTCGGTGCAACGCGACCAGGCATCGACGACCTTGTTGTAGCGCTCGCCGGCGGTGATCAGGCCGTCCTGATATTGTTGCTCGAACTCTTTCACCTCGCCCTGGGTGTGGTGGATCAGCTCGCCCTTCTCGACCGGAATGATCAGGTCGTCCTTACCGAACGAAATGCCCGCCTTGGCCGCCTGGCTGAACCCGAGTCCCATCAATCGGTCGGCGAAAATCACGCACTCTTTCTGACCGCAATGGCGATACACCATGTCGATCACGTCGGAGACGCTCTTTTTCGTCAACTGCTGATTGATCAACGAGAACGGCACGTTGGGATGCTTCGGCAGGATCTGCGCGATCATCATGCGGCCCGCGGTCGTCGTGACAACGGAACGAATGATATTGCCGCCGGCGTCGATCGTTTCCATCCGCGCGCGGATCTTGTCGTGCAGCGTGATCGCGCCCGCGAACAACGCGTGCTCGATATCGCCGATCGTCGCGAAGGCCGACGTTTCCTGATCCGGCGTCGCGCGGAACGCGGGGGTCTCCAACGAGAGATAGTACAAGCCCAGTACGATGTCCTGGCTCGGCACGATGATCGGCTTGCCGTTCGCGGGCGAGAGGATGTTGTTGGTCGACATCATCAGCACACGCGCCTCGAGCTGCGCTTCCAGCGACAGCGGCACGTGCACCGCCATCTGGTCGCCGTCGAAGTCCGCGTTGAACGCGGTGCACACCAGCGGGTGAAGCTGGATTGCTTTTCCCTCGATCAGCACTGGTTCGAAGGCCTGGATGCCGAGGCGATGCAGAGTCGGGGCGCGGTTCAGCATCACCGGGTGCTCACGGATGACTTCCTCCAGGATGTCCCACACCTCGGGACGTTCCTTTTCCACCATCCGCTTGGCGGCCTTGATGGTCGTCGCGTGACCATATTTTTCCAGCTTCGAGTAGATGAACGGCTTGAACAGCTCGAGCGCCATCTTCTTCGGCAGGCCGCACTGATGCAGTTTCAGTTCCGGACCGACCACGATGACCGAGCGGCCGGAATAATCGACGCGCTTGCCAAGCAGGTTTTGCCGGAAGCGGCCCTGCTTGCCCTTCAGCATGTCGGACAGCGACTTCAACGGGCGTTTGTTGGCACCCGTGATGGCGCGGCCGCGGCGGCCGTTGTCGAACAGCGCATCGACCGATTCCTGCAGCATGCGCTTTTCGTTACGCACGATGATATCGGGCGCGCGCAACTCGATCAGCCGCTTCAGGCGGTTGTTGCGGTTGATGACGCGGCGATACAGATCGTTCAGGTCGGACGTGGCGAAGCGGCCGCCGTCCAACGGCACCAACGGCCGCAGTTCCGGTGGAATGACCGGGACGACGTCCAGGATCATCCATTCCGGACGGCTGCCGGATTCACCGAACGCCTCGATCAGCTTCAGGCGCTTGACCAGCTTCTTGCGCTTGGCCTCGCTGGTGGTTTCCTTCAGATCGGCGCGCAGCTTGACCTTTTCCGCGTCGAGATCGATGCGGCTCAGCACTTTCTTGATCGCCTCGGCGCCGATGCCGACCTCGAACTGGTCCTCACCGAATTCATCCTGCTTGGCGAGCAACTGATCTTCGGTCAGCAACTGCAACAGTTTGAGGTCGGTGGTGCCGGGTTCGAGAACGACGTAGCTCTCGAAATACAGGATTTTTTCCAGTTCCTTCAGGGTCAGATCGACCATCAGGCCGATCCGGCTGGGGAGCGATTTCAGGAACCAGATATGCGCGACGGGCGAGGCGAGCTCGATGTGGCCCATGCGCTCGCGGCGCACTTTCGCCAGCGTGACTTCGACGCCGCATTTCTCGCAGATGATGCCGCGGAACTTCATCCGCTTGTACTTACCGCACAGGCACTCGTAATCCTTGATCGGGCCAAAGATGCGGGCGCAGAACAACCCGTCGCGTTCGGGCTTGAACGTGCGATAGTTGATCGTTTCGGGCTTCTTGATTTCGCCGAACGACCAGGAGCGGATTTGCTCCGGGCTCGCGATTTGAATGCGAATTTGGTCGAACGTCATGGCCTGGCCGGTCTGGCCGAGGATCTTCATCAGTTCATTCATGCGACTGATACCTCAATAGTGCGAGTGCGTCGTATCGTTGGTCCGCGCGGTTGCCAGGGAAAGATTTTACCACGGAGAACACTGAGAACCACGGAGCATCACGGAGAAGAAAAGGGTTATGGCGCTTCGCGCGGTGTGTGATCGAACGCCGCGCGAAGCGCTATCATTCCTTCTCCGTGCACCTCCGTGGCGCTCCGTGTTCTCCGTGGTTAAGCCTTGCGAACCGCGGAACCATTCGGGCGTATGAGTTTGGTTCCTCATGCCGCCCGGTTATCCAGATCCACGTTCAGCCCGAGCGACTTCAACTCCTTCACCAGGACGTTGAAGCTCTCGGGGATGCCGGCCTCGAAGTTATCCTGCTCGCGCACGATCGCCTCGTAGACCTTGGTCCGGCCGGACACGTCGTCCGACTTCACCGTCAGCATCTCCTGCAACGTGTAAGCGGCGCCGTAAGCCTCCAGCGCCCAAACCTCCATCTCGCCGAAGCGCTGTCCGCCGAACTGCGCCTTGCCACCCAGCGGTTGCTGCGTGACCAGCGAGTAAGGCCCGATCGATCGCGCGTGGATCTTATCGTCCACGAGGTGATGCAGCTTCAGCATGTAGATGTAGCCGACCGTCACCTTGCGTTCGAACGATTCGCCCGTGCGGCCATCCGTCAGCACCACCTGGCCCGAGGTATTCAGACCCGCGCGGGTCAGCATGCCCTCGATATCCGACATGCGGGCGCCATCGAACACCGGCGTCGCGATCGGAATGCCCTTCTTCAGGTTTTCCGACAGCTCGATCAGTTGTTCGGTGTTGAGATTGGCGATGTCGCGCGCGAACACCTCCTCCCCATAGATTTCCCGCAGCCGGTCCAGCAGATCCTGCCGCCGCGCGCCGGTGCGGCGATATTCCTCCACCAGTTCGCCGATCTGCTTGCCCAACGTGGCGCAGGCCCACCCGAGATGGGTTTCCAGAATCTGCCCCACGTTCATGCGCGACGGCACGCCCAACGGGTTCAGCACCAGATCGACCGAGGTGCCGTCTTCGAGGAACGGCATGTCCTCGACCGGCACCACGCGCGACACGACACCCTTGTTGCCATGCCGTCCGGCCATCTTGTCGCCGGGCTGCAGCTTGCGCTTCACCGCGATGAAGACCTTGACCATCTTCATCACGCCGGGCGGCAGCTCATCGCCGCGCTGCAGTTTTTCCACCTTGGATTCGAAGCGGTCCTGCAACTTCTTGATGGCGACGTCGTATTCGCGGCGCAACGTTTCCATCTCGGCCATCACCGCGTCATCCTGCACGCCGATGTGGCGCCACGACCCGCGCGGATGTTCCGCCAGCAACGCCTCATCGATCACCGAACCGGCCTTGATGCCCTTGAACCCGCCGGCGGCCTTGCGGCCCGTTAGTTTCTCGCGCAACCGGTTGAGGAAGGAACGCTCCTGGATCGCCTGCTCGTCGTCGCGGTCCTTGGCGAGGCGTTCGATCTCGGCGCGTTCGATCGCCATCGCGCGCTCATCCTTATCGACGCCGCGGCGGCTGAACACGCGCACATCCACCACCGTTCCGGTCACGCCGGGCGGCAGCTTCAGCGACGTATCCCGCACGTCCGAGGCTTTCTCGCCAAAGATCGCGCGCAGCAGCTTTTCTTCCGGCGTCATCGGGCTTTCGCCCTTCGGCGTGACCTTGCCGACCAGGATGTCGCCCGGATTCACTTCGGCGCCGATATAAACGATGCCGGCCTCGTCGAGGTTTTTCAGAGCTTCCTCACCCACGTTCGGAATGTCGCGGGTGATTTCCTCCTGGCCCAACTTGGTGTCGCGCGCCATCACCTCGAACTCTTCGATGTGAATGGAGGTGAACACGTCGTCGCGCGCGATCCGCTCGCTGATCAGGATCGAGTCCTCGAAGTTGTAGCCATTCCAGGGCATGAACGCGACCAGCACGTTGCGTCCCAGAGCCAGCTCGCCCAACTCGGTCGATGGACCGTCGGCGATGATGTCGCCTTCGTCCACCAGATCGCCCACGCGCACCAGCGGCCGCTGGTTGATGCAGGTCGATTGGTTCGACCGCATGAACTTGCGAAGCCGGTAAATGTCGACGCCCTTGGTGGTGGCGTCTTCGCTGGTCGCCCGCACCACGATGCGCGCGCCGTCGATCTGATCGATCACGCCCGGCCGGCGCGCGACGATCGTCGCACCCGAGTCACGCGCGACCGCGGCCTCCATGCCCGTGCCCACCAGCGGCGCGTCGGCGCGGATCAACGGCACCGCCTGACGCTGCATGTTGGAGCCCATCAGCGCGCGGTTGGCGTCGTCGTTCTCCAGGAACGGGATCAGCGCCGCCGCCACCGAAACGAGCTGTTTTGGCGACACATCGATCGCGGTCACGTCCTCCGGCTTCACCAGGCGGAAGTCGCCTTGCTTGCGCACGGAGACGAGTTCCTCGGTGAACCGCCCATCCGCGTCCATCGGCGCGTCGGCCTGTGCCACCACCAGCCGCTCTTCCTCCATCGCGGAGAGATAGCGCGGCCCCTTCTGCACGACGCCGTTCTTCACCAGCATGTACGGGGTCTCGATGAACCCGTACTTGTTGACTTTCGCATAGGTCGCCAGCGAGTTGATCAGACCGATGTTCGGGCCTTCCGGCGTCTCGATCGGGCAGATGCGGCCGTAATGCGTCGGATGCACATCTCGGACTTCAAACCCGGCGCGCTCGCGGGTCAGACCGCCAGGTCCAAGCGCGGACAGGCGGCGCTTATGCGTCACTTCAGACAGCGGATTTGTCTGGTCCATAAATTGGGAAAGCTGCGAGGAGCCGAAGAATTCGCGCACCGCCGCGGCCGCCGGCTTGGCGTTGATCAGATCGTGCGGCATCACGCTGTCGATATCGACCGAGCCCATGCGTTCCCGAATTGCCCGCTCCATGCGCAGCAGGCCGATGCGATACTGATTTTCCATCAGTTCGCCCACGGAACGGACGCGCCGGTTGCCGAGGTTGTCGATGTCGTCGATCTGGCCGCGGCCGTCTTTCAGGTCGCACAACGTCTTGACCGTCGAGACGAGGTCTTCCTTGCGGAGGATCCGTGTCGTGTCCGGAACATCGGTAAAGCCCAGACGCATGTTCATCTTCACCCGGCCGACCGCCGAGAGATCGTAACGATCGGGATCGAAGAACAGACCGCGGAACAGCGCCTCGGCGGTTTCCGGTGTCGGCGGTTCACCCGGACGCATGATGCGATAGATGTCGATCAGCGCTTCGTCGCGATTGGTGTTCTTGTCCACCGCCAGCGTGTTGCGGATCCACGGACCGTTCGACTGATCGACCGCCAATGTCGGCAACCGCGTGACGCCGGCGTCTTCCAGCGCCGCGAGACGCGCTTCCACCAGTTCCTCACCGGCTTCGGCGTAGATCTCCCCGGTTTCGGCGTTGACCAGATCCTCGGCCACGAAACGGCCGAGCAGATCGGCGCGGCCAACCAGCACTTCCTTGGTGTTTTCCGAAATCCGGCGCAACTGGCGAATGGTCAGTTTCGTTTCCGTATCGGCGACGATCTCTCCGGTCGCGGCGTCCACCAGCGGTTCCAGCAGCTTGATGCCGCGGAACGCATCCGGATCGAACGGCCGCGCCCAACCCTTTGGCGTGCGATCGAACACGACCTGGGTGTAGAAGCGGGAGAGGATTTCCTCCTGGTCCATGCCGTGTACTTCGCCCAACTCGACCTGCTCGCCCTTGGCTTCCCGGGCCGCGCGCAGTTGCTCGGTGGGGGCGCCTTCCAGCGCGTACAGCAGCGTGGTGACCGGCAGCTTGCGCTTCCGATCGATACGCACGTAGACCAAATCCTTGCTGTCGAACTCAAAGTCCAGCCAGGAGCCGCGATACGGGATGACTCTCGCGGCAAACAAGTACTTGCCGGACGAGTGCGTCTTGCCCTTGTCGTGGTCGAAGAACACGCCGGGCGAGCGGTGCATCTGCGAGACGATGACGCGCTCGGTGCCATTGATGATGAACGTGCCGTTGTCGGTCATCAGCGGCATGTCGCCCATGTAAACGGGCTGTTCCTTAATGTCGCGGATCGAGCGGGCGCCGGTGTCTTCCTCGACGTCCCAGACGATCAGACGCAACGTGACCTTCAACGGCGCGGCATAGGTCATGCCACGCTGAATGCATTCCTCGACGTCGTATTTCGGCTCTTCCAGCTCGTAATCGACGAACTCAAGCCGGCCGCGGCCAGCGAAATCGTCGATCGGGAACACCGATTTGAACACTTCCTGCAGGCCGGTATGCGTACGGTTGTCCGGCTTGATGTCGCTCTGCAGGAACGCCTCATAGCTGGAGCGCTGCACATCGATCAGATTTGGCATGGGCGTCACTTCCGGAATCCGCCCGAAGCTCTTGCGAATTCTCTTGCGCCCGGTAAACGACCCGTTGATCGCGTTCATGGATTGTCCTGCCTGAAGTTGCCTTTAGCCACGCCTCAAGAGGCGCTGTCGCCCAACCGGCTATTGACCGGCCGTAAAGAGTGACGGGGCGGGAATCGCGCTGATTCCCACCCAATCACCGGATCAAACCAGCCCAGGAGCCGCCCCCTGGGCCGTGTATGCAAGCCGACGATCGCGTTACTTGACCTCCACGGAGGCGCCCGCGTCCTCGAGCATCTTCTTGATTTTCGCCACCTCGTCCTTGCCAACGCCTTCCTTGACAGCCTTCGGCGCGCCCTCGACCAGGTCCTTGGCTTCTTTCAGGCCAAGCCCGGTGATCGTGCGCACTTCCTTGATGACGTTGATCTTCTTGTCGCCGGCAGCGGTCAGCATGACGGTAAACTCAGTCTGCTCCTCAACCGGGGCAGCGGCGGCGGCGACTGGAGCAGCCGCGGCGGCGACCGGCGCGGCGGCCGAAACGCCCCACTTCTCTTCCAGCAGCTTGGAGAGCTCCGCGGCTTCCAGCACCGTCAGGCTGGAAAGTTCCTCGGCGAGTTTCTGTAGATCAGCCATTTTCTCGAGTCCTTATTCTTTATATAGAGTTGGGATTGGTTCCTCGCAAGGCACGCGACCCTGATGGGCGTCGCGAGCATGCGTCCCCCCGGTCGAGCCGGGGGGCGGCGTCAGGCAGCGAGTGCCTCATCCTTTCTGGCGTAGGCCCCAAAGACCCGGGCGAGTTGTCCCCCTGGCGCCTGGAGAATGGCCGCGATCCGCGTCGCCGGGGTGGAAATCATCCCCAGCAGACCGGCCCGCAAAACATCCAGACTCGGTAGATCGGCCAGCGCCTTGATCCCGTCCGCGTTCAGCGCCCGGGTTCCCAAGGAACCACCCATCACCTGGAACTTCTCGTTGGTCTTGGCGAACTCGACAGCCGCCTTCGCCACCGACACCGGATCGGTCGACCACGCGAGCGCGGTCGGGCCTTTCAGGAGTGGCATGAGGCCGCCGAATTGGGTCCCCTCCAGAGCGAGATGAGCCAGCCGGTTTTTCGCGACCTTATACGTCGATCCTGAAGCTCGCATCTTGCGGCGCAAGTCGGACGCCTCGGCGACCGTGAGTCCCCCATTACGGGCGACCACGACCATCGTGGTGGCTTGCAACGCCTGATTGAGCTCAGCGACGAATTCGCGTTTTTCCGTACGGTCCACGCATCGTCTCCGTTTCGGCGCCTCGCGGCGCCTTGGTTGCCCATGGACCTCGGCGGTTGCCCGCTTCGATCCGGTTCGCCTGTCCCGCGCCGTCCCGAAGGAACGCCACGTCAAGCCGGAACCACCAAACTCACGTCCCCAGCACGCTGGGGTTGATCCTTTGGCACCCCGTCTCCCACCCGCGGACCCGAAGGCCCATTAAAACCCCGAAGAGTTACGTGTAGTCTCGGACAGGTTCGGACGCCCGAAAGCGCCCTGCCCGCCGCCCAGAGAAGGACGGCGTATTCTGTTCAGACGCCCAGTGAACCGACATCGACCCGGATGCCGGGCCCCATCGTGCTGCTCACCGCGGCACCCTTCATATAAGTACCCTTCGCGCCGGTCGGCCGCGCCTTCTGCACCGCGTCGGCGAGAGCCTTGGCGTTTTCCAGCAGTTTGGCCTCATCGAAGCTGACCTTGCCGATACCAGCATGGATGATCCCGGCCTTTTCGGCGCGGAACTCGACCTGGCCACCTTTGGCCGCGGTTACCGCGCCTTTGACGTCCATGGTCACCGTGCCCAGACGCGGGTTCGGCATTAGCCCGCGCGGACCGAGGATTTTGCCCAACCGGCCGACGATGCCCATCATGTCCGGGGTCGCGACGCAGCGATCGAAATTGATCTCGCCGGCCTGGATCTTCTCGGCCAGGTCTTCCGCGCCCACCACGTCGGCGCCGGCGGCGGTCGCCTCATCGGCCTTCGGACCGCGCGCGAACACGCCAACGCGCACCGTCTTGCCGGTGCCGTTCGGCAGGTTGGTCAGCCCGCGCACCATCTGGTCGGCGTGCCGCGGATCGATGCCGAGGTTCAGCGACATCTCCACGGTTTCGTCGAACTTCGCCTTGGAATTGGCCTTGATCAGGCGGATCGCCTCATCAAGGGAGTAGGACTTGTTGATATCGACCGCCGCGTAAGCCGCCTTCAGACGTTTGCCCATTGCCATCGATCAGCCCTCCACCACGGTCAGACCCATCGACTTCGCGGAGCCGGTCAGCATACGGACCGCGGCCTCGACGTCGTTGGCGTTCATGTCCTTCATCTTCACCTCGGCGATTTCCCGCAGCTGGGTCGTGGTGACCCGGCCGACCGTCGCGCCCTTGCCCACCGTCGGGCTGCCCTTGGTGATGCCCGCCGCCTTCTTCAGGAAATAGGTGTTCGGCGGCGTCTTGGTGATGAAGGTGAAGCTGCGGTCGGCGAACGCGGTGATGACCACCGGCACCGGCATCCCGGGCTCCATGTTCTGCGTGACCGCGTTGAATTCCTTGACGAAATTCATGATGTTCAGGCCGCGCTGACCCAGCGCCGGGCCGACCGGCGGAGATGGGTTCGCCTTCCCGGCGGGTATCTGCAGCTTGATGTAACCGACGATTTTCTTCGCCATGATCCCAGGTTCCCGTATCTGTTCGGACCCAAGGACCGCGGTACGAACGACGCCAGGCCGTCATAAAGCGACGGCCTGCTGTCTCCCGCGTTCCGAGTGAGGGGGCGTATGTAGCGATCCGCCCCGCGAATGTCCAGGGGCTATTTTTGTCCGGTTCCCGGGAGTCGGCTTTCGTCCCGAGCGAGGGGGGCTTCGCCTCATGGGCACCAAGATAAGGCTGGCGAAGGCGCGTACGTGCCCCCGATCGTCATCCTCGGGCTTCGACCCGAGGATGACGGGAGAAAGCGAATGCCTTCCTCCCGGGCGCCTTATCCCATGCCTATGGGGCTTCGCGTCTCTACAGGTACTTCGCCGGGCGGATCATCGCGCGCCACATATGCGCCACCGGGCTGTTGTCGAAGCCCAGGCCCTCCGCCGGCTGACGGAAATTCCGGCCGATGATGTCGGTGAACTCCTCCAGCTCCACACGGGCGTCCGGATCGAAGGAGTAGATGTCATGCACCGTGATCATGCGGCCCGACATGTACCACTTATGGTCGCGCATCCGCTTGTAGTCCTGCTCCACGTAGTCATCGGGACGGTAATCGGCGCCGAACGCCTTGATGTAGGCTTGCGGATACTCATAGCCGACTGACGGATCCGGATAGAACCGCAGCACCTGGTGGGCGCGGATGGCCCAGGTGACTTCTTCATCGACGTAGGGCTCGACGAGTTGGGCGCCCCAGTAGCCGTGATCGCCGCGGATGAAGCCGATGGTCGAGACGTCGTGCAGCAGGCAGGCCAGCACCATCTTCTCCGGCAACCCGGCGTTCACCGCGTGCTTCGCGCTTTGCAGCAAATGCGCCGCTGGGCCGAAGCGGTATTTGAAGAAGTCGATCAGGGTTGGCTTCGCCGGCATCGGGGGCAGCCGCGGATCGTCGCCCATCAGCACCCGGGCGCGTGGGTTTTTGGCCATCAGCGCGGCGGCGTTCGGCGCGGGACCCATGTCGCCGTCGGCCATCGAGTAGAGCCGCGATTTGATGACGATATAGTCGAGTTCCTGGCTCATTTTCTCCTCCAGCGCGTCGGCGCGCTGGGACAGCGTCGGGGCGTCGTTCATTGCTTTTTCTCCTGGACCGCCGGAATTGGGAGGCAGCGTGACAGATCGCGGGCGATCCGTCGACCGGCTTACGATGGTGCATCAGGCTCCGCCGTATCGCGGAACCATGCCTCCACGGGGCCGCTCATTTTCATCGTCAAAGGCTGGCCTTTGCGATCGACGGTCTTGCCGATCGCCATGCGGACCCAGCCCTCGCTGATGCAGTATTCCTCGACGGTGGTGCGTTCGATGCCCTTGAACCTTATGCCGATCCCGCGGGCCAACGCGGCCTCATCGTAAAACGGGCTGGCGGGGTTGTTGCAGAGGCGATCGGGTGGCGTATCGGACATCGGAGTCTTTCATATTTGAGTCATGAACCGGTTCCAGTCCGGCGTCGGCATCGTTGTGTCCAGGTAATTAAACGTCCCGTGGTCTTTCACCTCCGTCGCCGCCGTCAGAAGGCCGGTCATCGCGGCGCGGAACAGCGACGTCGCCAGGCTGATGCGCTTCACGCCGGCGGCCGCGAGGTCCCGGACCGTGAACGACTTTCCCTTGATCCCCGCCATGAAGTTCACCGGCTTCGTGACCGCCGCGCACACCGCGCGCACCGCGTCCAGATCCGGCAAGCCCGGCGCCATTAGCACATCCGCCCCCGCCGCTTCAAACTCCACCAGCCGGCGGATGGTATCGTCCAGATTGGGGTTGCCGCGCAGGTAATTCTCCGTCCGCGCCGTCAGCACGAACGGAAATCCGCACGACCGAGCCGCCTGCGCCGCCGCCGCGACGCGTTCGGTGGCGTGAATGACGTCGTACAGCGGGCGGTCGGGATCGCCGCTGGCATCCTCGATCGAACCGCCGACCAGACCGATCGCCGCGGCCCGTGTGATCGTCAGCGCCGCGCCCATGGGCGAATCCCCAAAGCCCTTTTCCAGGTCGGCGGACACCGGCAGATCGGTGGCCTCGACGATCGCCTTGGCGTGCGCCAGGGCTTCCTCCCGGTTCACCTTGCCATCGACCCGCCCGAGGATGCCCGCCTGCGCGCCCGACGACGTCGCCAGCGCCTTGAAACCAAGCGCCGTCAGCAGTTTCGCCGACCCGGCGTCCCACGCGTTGGCGATCACGAACGCCTCGGGTGCCTCATGCAACGCGCGAAACGCGCGGGCTTTTTCCTGTTGGTTCATGCCGCTATTCCTTCCACCTGCGCCAGCGGTTCCCGGCCGCGGATCATATCCGATGCTTTCTCCGCGATCATCATGGTCGAACTATAAGTGTTGGCCGAGGGCATGTTCGGCATGATCGACGCATCGACCACGCGCAGCCCTCGCAGCCCATGCACCAGCAACTCATCGCTGACGACGGATGTTTTGTCGCTGGCGGGTCCCATGCGCGCCGTGCCGATCAGATGATACGCGGTCGATCCATAACTCCGCGCGAAATCCATCCACTCGTCGTCGGAATTCACACCTGGGCCGGGCAGTTCGTCGCGATCGAAGTAAGGCGCCAGAGCCTGCGTGCGCAGCAACTTCCGCGCCAGCTTCATGCCGTTCAACAGCACACGCTGATCCATCGGATCCTTCAGGTAGTTGGGTTGGATCGCCGGGTCCTCGAACGGATCGGTGGAGCGGGCGCGCACGTAACCCGTGCTTTCCGGACGGTGCTGCCAGACGCCGGCGGTCATCCCGGGGTAGTCGTCCAGCAAACCAACAAATCCCTGCTTGTAGCTCGCGGGTGAGAAGACGCCTTGCAGGTCGGGTTGCTCCATCGCGTCCGCTGACTTCCAGAACCAGTGCACCAGCGACGGGCTGACCGCCAGGATCGAGGGCCGGCCCAATGCCCAACGCGCGATCTGGCCGGCGAGACCGAACCCCTTGGACATTTCGTTGATGGTTCGGATGTTCTTCACCCGCGCGACAATCCGCACGGCGTAATGGTCGCGGAAGTTCTCGCCGACCGGCAGATCGGCGATCTGCTTCACGCCGAGATCTTGTAGTAACGCGGCGGGACCGACCCCGGAGATCTGCAACAACTTCGCGGTGTTGGCGGTGCCGCTGGAGATGATGACTTCCTTGCGGGCGAAGACCTGACGCACCGTGGTCCGGTCCCGGTCATCGACATAACGCACGCCTTTCGCACGCGTGCCATCGAACAGAATTCGCGAGGCCCGCGCATCGGTGCGCACGTCCAGTTGGCCGCCTCGGCGCGCGGGATGCAGGAACACCCGCGCCGCGGAATGGCGGTAGCCGCGGTTGATCAACCGCTGAAAATAGCCGACGCCGGCTTGCCGATCGCCGGAGTTATAATCCTCGCAGCGCGGTATCCCCAGTTCCTGAGCGCCATCCATGAAAGCGTCACAAACCGGGTGGAACCAGTCCATGTCGGTGACGGGCAGACTGCCCTCGCGGCCGTGGATGCGGTTATCGCCCAGTCCGATGCGAAGCTCGGTGCGTTTGAAGTATGGAAGGACATCGACGTAACCCCAGCCGCGATTGCCGCGCTGTGCCCAATTGTCGAAATCCGCGCGCTGGCCGCGGTTGTAGATCATGCCATTGATCGAACTGGACCCGCCCAGAGTCCGCCCCTGCGTGGTCGGAATGCGGCGGCCGTTGATCCCCTCCCCCGGTTCCGTGTGGAATTGCCAGGTGTAGGTCGGGTTGAACAGCATCTTGATGAAGCCGGCCGGAACGTGAATGAACGGATGCCGGTCGGGCGGCCCACATTCCAAAACGCAAACCGTGACACCTGGATCTTCCGTCAGACGGCGGCACAGGATGGAGCCAGCCGCGCCACTGCCAACGATCACATAATCGAAGGTATCTCCATCGTCGTTTCCGTCTTGTTCCGCCACGTACTCGCACTCCGTTGCCCGCGCCCGGTTTCTATCCTAAGCTTGCGTTGGAAATCAGTCCAAGCAGGTCAACCGGATACGGAGCACGCATGGAATACGTCTGCGACGCACCGAACGATCAAACATGGTTCCGCCTGACCACCGAGGCGGAGGCGGTCGCCGAATCGGAAGAAATGCGGCACGCGGTCGAAAAGCACTATCGCAGAGAACGGGAACGCGCGGGCGACAGCTTTCGCCCCCTGTCGAGCGTGTATATCGAACAGGATATTGGCAAAGAAGCGCACATCCAGCGCTCGATGCCGTTGTTTCTGACCTTGCGGGACATGGACGGCAAAGGCCTGGCCACCGCGATGCTGCCACCCGGCGGAAAAAACGGTGGGGCCTGCATCATCGTCGGGCCTGGCAACGCCGACCCCTATATCGATCACGAGGACGCGATCGAGGCCCTCGCCGATCATTTCAGCCTCGGTCTGGACCGTGCCCACTGCTACCCCTATCGCCGCTGAACAGGAGAGTGTGAATGGCCAACAAACTTGACAGCTTCGTCGCCGAATGCCGCGCCGCCCTGACATCGCAGCCCGGCACCGCGGGCCGCGAGAAAGTACGCGATCTGGTCAAACAAGTTCTGTCCGACCCGGACTTCGTCGTGACCTATATCCCGGAAGGCACGCCCGAGCGGCACGTGCTGTACGAAGATCCCGAGTTGGGCTTTACCATTCTGGCACACGGCTACACCGGCGCCAAAGGCTCCAAGCCCCACGATCACGGTCCATCCTGGGCGATCTATGGCCAGGCCGCCGGCGAAACGATCATGACCGCCTGGGACCTGGTCTCACGCCCGACGGAAGCCACCCCCGGGCAGGCGAAGTTCAATCACGATTACGTGATGAAGCCGGGCGATGCCTATCTCTACGATGTCGGCGTGCTGCACTCACCCGAGCGCAAGGGCGCCACACGGCTGCTGCGGATCGAAGGCCTCAACATGGCGAAGATCAAGCGCCTGCCTTACGAAGCGGTCAGCCAGCAGGCGGCGGCGGAATAATCTGCTTTTCGTCGATGATGTAGGTTTTGATCTGGCCAATGATCAGCGCGCCGTCGTCCGTCAACCGTTTCATCTCCGGTGACGCGGCGGCGCGCTGAAGACTTTCCATATCGTCGTACCAAAGTTCCGCGATCCCATCGACTTCAACGGCGGTTTCCGGAATATCCGGCCGGGTACGCGTGTCCATGATGTGCGACTGCACGTAACGCCTGACCCCCGGCACGGCGAGCGCCAGCGGCCCGTGCACATGCAGCCAGTGATCGACGAACTGTTCATGCGTCAGATGCGGCTTGCGCGTCAGCAGTCCAAGAACCTTGATCACGTCAGGCGGCTTCCGCCATGGTCGATCTTTCGCATGCCACGGTGGTGCGATGCATGTCGCGCACTTGCTGGGCTGGGAACGGCCGCGCGCGATGCATCGTCGCCCGGTTGTCCCAGATCACCAGATCCCACTGCTTCCATTCATGCGCGTAGACGAATTCGCGTTGCGTCGCATGTTCCGTCAGGTCGCGCAGAAACGCGCGCGCTTCGGGAACCGGCCAGCCGACGATCGCTCCGGCATGCGATGCCAGATAGATTGACTTTCGACCGGTCGAGGGATGTGTCCGCGCCAGCCGTTGCAGCACCGGTTTAAACCGCCTGACGTCGTCAGGGTTGAAATCGGTGAATCCCAGGGTCCCGCGAGAGTAAAGTTGCGAGTGCTCACAGATGAGAGTCTCGCATTCGGCCTTGGCTTCATCGTCCAGCGAGTCGTACGCCGCGCGCATGTCGGCGAATTCCGTATTGCCGCCGCCGGACGGAATCACCCGCGCGGACAGCAACGAGTACTTCGCCGGCACCTCCTTGAATGAGGAATCGGAATGCCACAACTGGTTGCCCAGATTGAACAGCCGCCGCCGATCGTCCTTGGCCAGCACGTTGTTGTCCAGGTCGAGGTTGGAGATGTCGTTGACATGCGCCGATTCCAGCCGGCGCTTCTGGCCCCAGTTGATATCGCCCGACGCGGTCTCCAGGTCACCGAAGTTACGGCTGAAGGCAAGCTGAGTCTCGTCGGTGAAGTGCTGGTCGTGAAAGACCAGCACGCCGTACTGGTCCATCCCCGCCGCGATCGCGGCCGCCTGCTCGCGGCTCAGCGGTTTCGTGATGTCGATGCCGGACACTTCGCCGGCGAAAAACGGGCGAGACACCGGATCGATCGGCCGGATGGACAGAGCCATCAGGCCGCCAGTTCGCTCATGTCGAAGGCGCGGCCGAAGCGTTTCGCCGGCTCCAATGGATCGCCGTACTTACGGTGCATCGCGGTATGATAGGCGGCGGACAGCAGCAGGCGGTCGCGGTTCGGCATCTGATTGGTGCCGAAATCCATCAGCATGCACTGAGCGATTTCCTGGTTGTGCGGGTCATTGCCCAGTTTGGTGGCGGCCAACGCGATGCGGCTGACGAGCGGCGCGCGGTCGGAGAAAGTGTCGCAATACGCCAGCGTCCAACCCACGCTCTCGGCGCCGTTGAGTGAGCAAATCGCGGCGTCGACGCGGTCCAGCACCTGCGCCTGCGACATGCCGCCGGTGTTCATCGCCGGCCAGGCTTCCGGGTGCACATCGCTGAGCCCGATCATGTTGCCCGCCACGCGGTTGGCGAAACACGCCGCCACCAGCAGCAGCCGCAACCGCCGGGGATGATCGAAATTGTCCCAGAACCAGGCCAGCGTGTTGTGATACTCGTAGCAATGGTGCGGCATATTGAAGTTTTCCGGCGTGTGCGTCTCCAGCACGATCCGCGCCACGGCGAGTTGCAACACATCCAGAATACGACGCGGATTTTTGCCCGCCTTCAACAAGCCGGTGATTTCCTCCAGCACCGCGATTTCGTTATCGCGTAGCACCGTTTGGATCAGATGCGCGGACTCCTCGGCCGACACCGGACCGGTGTTGCGCAGCATCGCCAGTTCGGCGTCGCTTTCGCCGCCATAGGGGACCGCGTGCAGCGCCTCCCCCTCGATCTTCATCTTGATCCAGTTGCAGGCCATTTCGTAAGTGGAATACCAGCGCGGCCCGACCGCGATATCCAACGCCCCGGCGTAAACGACGTCGTGCGCGTTGTCCCAGCCAAACGCATTGCCGAGCTCGACCGTGGCGCGGGCGCGATAGGCCTTGTGGCCGGTCGTATAGGAACGGTTGTTCAACAGCCGGTCCTGCACATCGATCAGGCCGGCGAAACACATCTCCGCCAGCACCTGCTTCTGCTCGGCCTTGTTCTCCATGTTACCGAGGAACACCCGGTACGCGTCGATCACGTTGCCGCGGTGCACAAGAGTCATCCAGTGATTGAGCCGCTCCTTCAACGAACCATCGAGGCTCAGCGGCTCCTGGTCCTCCCAGTAAACCACCGGCGCCGGAGGGGCAGTGACCTCACCGAGGTTGCCGCGATGGCGGGTATAATGACCGGGTGCCTTGTTGATTTTCTGGTTCCAGATATCCAGCCCGCTGGGGATGTACCAGATCGTCTGCGCCATCGGCAGCATCGCGAACTTCTCAGGCACCATCTTCGTCAGATTGATCGTGGCCCGCGCGCTGAGCAGGCAGTGATCGTTGTTGACGAAATTCGGATACCCATCGTCGATGCGCTCGTGATAGGGCACGTGCGTGAACGGGGCGTGCACGCGCACACCCGCGGCGACGATCTCGGTCAACGGCCGGCCCGCGCGCACCAGGTCGTAATAAACCTCACTGGCGCCGACCTGGTCGCGCATCAGGATGCGGTCTTCGAGTTTGTCGTATAAGCCCCTGGCCGCGCCGATATCTGCCTGGTTGTCCATCGTCGGAGTCCTCCGGAACATCTTCTGTGGCCGGAAGCTTACGCTTGACAGGGCGCCTCCGACAACCATGGATGCCCCCCGAGGGAGGAATGCGAGCAATGACGAGCGCACAAGACGGCTGGATCATCAGCACCGTGGCGGGAACCGGGGCGCAAGGATGCGCCGGCGATGGCGGCCCGGCGACCGAGGCATTGTTGAACAATCCCTTCGACCTCGCGTTCGACGCAGATGGAAGCCTGATCTTTTCCGATACGTTCAATCATCGTATTCGCCGGATCGATGCGCGCTCGCAAGTCGTCACCACCGTCGCCGGCACCGGCGAGCGCGGGTTCAGTGGTGACGGAGGGCCCGCGGTCGCCGCCACACTGAATGAGCCATATGGGGTCGTGGTCGGCGGGGACGGGCGGATATTCTTCGCCGACCGGCTCAATCGACGAGTGCGAATGATCGCCCCCAACGGCACAATCGCCACTTTGGCGGGGGACGGGTCTGGCAAGTACAGCGGCGATGGCGGCCCAGGACCGGTGGCCGGACTGGCGGAGCCGAATGGCCTGGCGCTGGCGGATAACCGGCTGTTCATCGCAGATGTCGCCGATCATCGTGTCCGTGTCGTCGATCTTCGCACCGGCACGATTGACACGTTCGCCGGCACAGGCGCCGCGCGCCATGACGGCGACGGTGAGCCAGCGAAACGAGCGGGCATCTTCGGCGCCCGCGCGGTGGCCTTCGCACCCGATGGTTCGCTTTACGTGATGGAGCGGCAGGGCAGTTGTATCCGCCAGATTCAGGACGGAGTTATCTACACCATCGCCGGTACCGGTGATCGAGGCTACGCCGGAGACGATGGCGATGCCCGGAAGGCGGTGTTCAACGCGCCGAAGGAAATGGCGGTCGCGCCTAACGGCGATATTTTCGTGGTCGATACCGAAAATCATGCGATTCGCATGATCGCGGCCGCGACAGGGATTGTTCGCACGATCGCCGGCAACGGAAGCGCGGGACCGGCGGGCGATGGCGGACCGGCGGAACTGGCTGGCCTGGCGCGTCCGCATGGTGCCGTCGTTGGGCCGGACGGCGCGGTTTATATCGGCGACAGCGAGAATCATCGCGTTCGCAAACTGACCCGCGCCTGACAACGCATGCGAGATCTTCGCGTTTGGATCGTTCCGATCCTGGTGGTGGTCGTCGGCGCTCTGGTGCTGTACCCGCTGGCGTTCCTGATCACCGAGTCCTTCAACGTCGGCGACCCGCAAATCTTTCCACCCGAGGCATGGGGCGCCGGCAATTACCTTGAACTGATCGAGGAACCGCGCGTCATCGGCAACACATTGCTGGTCGCCTCGATCGCCACGGTGCTGGCGGTGCTGTTCGGCTTTATTCAGGCCTGGATCCTGACCCGCACCATGATCCCGGGCCGCGAGCGCCTCGAACGCCTGATGGAATTGCCGTATTATATGACGCCGTTGATCGGCGCGCTCGCCTGGGGCGTGCTGCTCGGCCCGAAGACCGGGTTGGGCAATCAGGCATGGCATTTGATTGGTTTCAGCGGAGACTTCTTCAATATTTATTCGCCTCAGGGGATCGCGTGGGTCATGGCGCTGTTCGAGGGCACCGTCGCCTTCGTCATGATCTCCGCCTCCATGAAGTCGATGGACCCGTCGCTGGAGGAAAGTTCCCGGGTGCTCGGCGCCGGCAAACTGCGCACCGCCTTGCGCATCACCCTGCCGATGGTCGCGCCCGGCGTACTCAGCGCCACCATCTTCGTCTTCGCGGAAATGCTCGGCTCGTTCGCCGCCGCTTTTGTCCTTGGCATCCCTGGCCGCTTTTATGTCGTGACGACGGCGATCTGGGAGTCCACTTTGTCGTACCCACCGGATTACGGTCATGCCGCGGCGATGGGATTGTCGCTGTCCGGCGCCATGGTGATCACGCTCGGCATCGCGCGCCTGATCATGCGCCACGGCAGCTATGCCACCATCACCGGCAAGGCGTTCCGTCCGCGCGCCATGGAGGTCGGCGCCCTGCGATATCCGCTGATGGGGATCGCCTGGGGCTACATCATCGTCGCCGTGATCCTGCCACTGGGCGCTTTAACCCTGACATCGTTTCAGAAATTCGCCACCGTGATCATTCCCCAAATGCAATTTACCCTCGCCAACTACGAAACCGCCTTTTCCCTCGGCTCCATCGGACCGGCTTTCGCCAACAGCATGATCCTCGGCGTGTCGGTGGCGACCATCGGTGTGCCGATCATCGGTGTGCTGGCCTGGATCATCTACCGCTCGACCATGCCCGGCCGGGTGTTGATGGAATATGTCATGATGATTCCGCAGGCCGTGCCACGCCTGGTGTTCGGGCTCGGCTTGTTGTGGGCCTGGATCAATATTCCGATCCCGCTTTATGGCACACTCTGGCTGCTCGGCATCGCCTACTTCACCGTGTTTCTTCCATTGGGCTTGCGCACCATCGCCGGGGTTGTCCTGCAGGTCGACAAGAGTCTTGAGGAATGCGCGCGGGTCTGCGGCGCTTCCTGGACTCAGCAAATGCGCACCGTGACGTTGCCCTTGCTGAGGCCCGGCCTGGTCGCGGCATGGCTGTTGATCTTCATCGCCTCCGTGCGAGAACTAGGAGTTTCGGTTTTCCTGATGGGACCCAACTCCAAAGTCATCGCGCCGTCCATCGTCAGTTCGTGGCTCAGTGCCAGTTCGGAACTGTCAGCCGCGATGGCGCTCTTGCAGACGGTGATGGTGTTCATCGCGGTCGCGATCATGTTCCGCGTGGCGCGCAGCGTGACGGGAACACCAGGATGACCCCCCGTATCGAAGTTTTCGAGCTTGTCGTTCGTTACGGAGACACCACGGCGGTCGACCGCGTCAGTTTCGCCATCGCGCCCGGTGAACTGGTCACGCTGCTAGGACCATCAGGATGCGGGAAGACAACGACCCTGCGCGCCATCGCCGGCCTTGAAACGCCGACCAGCGGCGCCATTTCGCTGAATGGTTCTCCGGTCTGGACCACGAAGCGCGCCATCCCCGCGGAAAAGCGCGGCGTGTCCATGGTGTTCCAGTCCTACGCGATCTGGCCCCACATGACCGTGTTCGAGAACGTCGCTTATGGGTTGCGCGTGCGAGGTACCTCGGCCGCCGACATAAAAAGCAACGTCGCGCGGGTGCTGGACATGGTGCAGATGGGCGCTTACGCGGACCGTCCCTCGTCCGCGCTATCCGGCGGTCAGCAACAACGGGTCGCCGTCGCGCGCGCCATCGCTTTCTCCCCGACCGTCGTGCTGTTCGATGAGCCGTTGTCCAACCTCGATGCCAAACTCCGCGCGGAAATGCGCGTCGAACTGCGCGAGTTGCAACGGCGGCTGGACATCACCTCGCTTTACGTGACGCACGATCAGGAGGAAGCGTTGGCGATCTCCGATCGCGTCATCGTCATGAGCGGCGGCAGGATCGAGCAGATCGGCTCGCCGGAAGATATCTATAATCGCCCGGTCAGTCGTTTCGTCGCCGATTTCGTTGGCTCCGCGAACATGATCGAGGGGCGCGTGGTATCAACGGATCCGCTGGTCTTCGAAACGAAGGCCGGTGTTCGGATCAGGGCCGCGGCCGGAAGCCCGCACAGCACCACGCTGGCGTTGCGGTCGTCCTACATCCATCTGCGGCCCGATGAAACCAACCAAATCGCCGGAACAATCCATCGCCGCATGTTCCATGGCGACTTTATTCAATACGTGATCGATTGGCCCGACGGCCAGTTGATCGTGCGCCGCCCGCCGACCGAATTGCTTGAGGAAGGCAGCGCCATCACGGTATCTTTCGCCCCCGATTATTGCGTGCTTCTCTGACCGGAGAACGTTCATGAAAAACAGCGCCACTGGAATTCAAACGACTCATGTCGGCAGTCTGCCTCGCCCCGACGACGTGATCGAACTCGCCGGCCGGCGCCAGGCCGGAGAGACCATCGATCCAGCCGCCTACCAGACCCGCCTCGCCGAAGCGACCGCCGAGGTCGTGCGCCTGCAACAACAGGCGGGCATCAGTATTCCCGGCGACGGCGAATTCGGCAAGGAAATGGGTCAGAGGATCAATTACGGTGCGTGGTGGAGTTACTCCTTCCAGCGCATGGGTGGCGTGAAACTGGGAACCGAGCTGTACCGGCTGCCACCGAAACGATCGACGCACGATCATATCACGCTGACCAGTTTCGGCGATCGTCGCGACCGCGCCATGTTCAGCGCGGCGTATAACGATCCGGATTCGGGCGTATCCTCCAATCGCGGCGGCCCGGGAATGAAACTGCCGGTGTGTATCGATAAGATTACCTACACCGGGCACGACGCCATCGCCGCCGACATCGCCCATTTCAAGGCCGGCCTCACCGCCGCCGGCATCGACGAAGGCTTCATGACCTCGATCGCGCCCGGCAGCGCGTCGCGCATCGGCAACGAATACTATGCGACCGAGGAAGAACTGATTTTCGCCTGCGCCGATGCCATGCGCGAAGAATACAAAGCCATCATCGACGCCGGTCTGATCCTGCAACTCGACGACCCCTCGATCGCCGAGAACTGGGACATGGTCAATCCGGAACCGTCAACCGAGGCGTATCGCAAGTTCAGCATGGTCCGCGTCGAAGCTCTGAATCACGCCATCAAGGGGCTGCCGAAAGATCGCATTCGTTTCCATTTGTGCTGGGGCAGTTGGCACGGCCCGCACGTCACCGATATCCCAATGCGCGAAATCGTCGATGTCATGCTGGCGATCGATGTACTGGGCTATTCCTTCGAAGCCGCCAATGTCCGGCACGAGCACGAATGGCGCGTGTGGCAAGATATCAAGCCGCCAGCGGGCAAAATCCTCATTCCCGGCATCGTCAGCCATGCCACGAACGTCGTTGAACATCCGGAACTGGTCGCCGATCGTATTGTTCGCTTCGCCAACCTGGTCGGCCGCGAGAACGTCATCGCCTCCACCGACTGCGGCCTCGGCGGACGTGTTCACCCCGACATCGCCTGGGCGAAACTCAGGACATTGGCACAAGGCGCCGAACTGGCGACGAAGCAACTCTGGCGTTAAACTGCCCGCCGCATCACGCTGAGCGCTTCCTCCACCATCGGCGCCGTGACGTCGAGGTGGAGGCACGCCCTGCCCCGCCAGGTATCCGAAACCGAAACCATCACGCCCGCCTGGCGCAGTTTCCCGGCGAACGCGGCGGCCGTCATTCCGGTGCCTCGCGTATCGAAAAACACCAGATTGGTTTCCGGCGTCTCTACCGTGATGCCTGGAATCTGCGCCATGCCGCGCGCGAGAGACGCCGCGTTGGCATGATCCTCCGTGAGGCGATCGATGTGATGATCCAGGGCGTACACACAGGCCGCCGCGTTCATCCCCCCTTGTCGCATCGAGCCGCCCAGACGCTGCTTCCACCGCCACGCCTGACCGATGAAATCCGTTGTACCCGCCAGCACCGCACCCAATGGAGCCCCAAGGCCCTTGGTGAAATCCAGCCAGACTGTATCGCAATCGGCGGCGATGTCGGACGCTGGCACGGCGAGCGCGACCGCGGCGTTCATCAGACGCGCGCCGTCCATGTGCACCGCCATGTCGTGGCGATGCGCCGCCTCCGCCACCTCACGCAACGCCGCGACCGGCCAACAGGCGCCGCCGCCTTTGTTGGCGGTCTGCTCGACCTCGACCAATTTTTGCGGCGGTGAATAACGCGAGATCGGGCGGATCGCATCTTCCAACGTGGCCGCGGAAAATTGCCCGCGCGCGCCGGCCAGACCTTTGATCATCACGCCACTGATCGCGCCGGGCGCGCCACCTTCGCTGGATTGGATGTGCGCGTCTTCATGCGCCAGGATCTCGTCGCCAGGCCGGCAATGCGTGGCGATCGCCACCTGGTTGCACATGGTACCACTCGGCAAAAACATCGCCGCTTCTTTGCCAAGCAGCGCCGCGACGCGATCGCATAACTCCCACACCGAGGGATCGGATCCGCCTTGCTCATCGCCGACCTCGGCATTCAGCATGGCATCCTTCATCCCGGCTGTTGGTTTCGATTGCGTGTCGGAATACAGGTTGATCCGCACGGGGATCGAGAAATCGAAACGCCTGGGTGCGTAGTTCATCGCCTTGTCACTCCGGTTCCGCCGCCAATACAGAGGATTTGCCGTTTCCTGGCAACCGGTCACGGCCACTGGCGCGACTCTCCCACCCCCGGCATGATGGGGGAAACGGGAGGAAACAATCATGTCGAACGCACCCAGCCGGCGAACGGTCCTGGCTTCCGCGGCCAGCCTCGCGGCGATTTCACCTTTCGGCCTGGCGACCGCGCAGCCGGCGACGGTGCCGCGCGAGAAAACGATGATCCTGGTCTGGTCGGGCTCCCGCGAGGGCCGCTGGGTCGATTACGAATTATGGAACCCCTACTCCATCGGATCCAACCACCAGAACGGACCCAACATTGTCTATGAACCGTTGGCGTTTTATTCGGCGTTCGCCGACAAGACCTATATGTGGCTGGCGGAAAGTTACCAGTTCACGCCTGACTTTCGTCAACTGACCATTAAAACGAGAGCAGGTATCACCTGGTCTGACGGCGTGCCGTTCAGCGCCGAGGACGTCGCCTATACCCTCAACACGCTGCGTGATAGCGGCCCCAAGGTGAAGTGGGGAATCGATGTCCGGCAGGTGATGAAAGAAGCAAAGGCGACCGACGCGAACACGGTCGTGATCGACTTCCTGGTGCCATCGCCGCGGTTCTTTTTCTTCATGACCTATAAGTACGACATCGGTATTTATATCGTGCCGAAGCATATTTTCGAGGGCCAGGACTGGACTTCATTCAAGCACTTCGATCTCGCGAAAGGCTGGCCTATCAGTACCGGCCCGTGGAAAGTCACCGAGGCGTCGCTGCAACAAAAAGTGTTTGATCGACGCCCCGACTGGTGGGCGGCGAAAGCGGGGTTGGCGCCATTACCGGTGGTCGAGCGCACGATCTGGTTGCCCTCGGTTGGCGAGCAGGCGTTGGCCCAGGCGATGATCACGAACCAGGTCGATGCGGGATTTGGGATACAGCCGGCGACATTCAAGACGTTATTCAATGGCAATCCCAAGATTATCACCTATACCGGGCAGAAGCCGCCCTATGGGTATGTTGATTGGTGGCCGATCTCGCTTTACCTCAACAATGACGTGAAGCCGTTCGACGACAAGGATGTGCGTTGGGCGGTATCGTACTATATTGATCGAGGTATATTGATCGACGTTGGCTATTTGGGTGCCAGCCAGGTCTCGTCATTACCGATGCCCGACTACCTGCCGCTGCGGCCGTATTTCGATTCCGTGAAAGATTTGTTGGAGAAATACAATACGCTCGAATTCAATCCGAAGAAGGGTGACGCTCTGCTGAGCGGAAAAGGATGGAAAAAAGACTCCGAGGGATACTGGAGTAAGGATGGCGGACGGATCCAGGTCGATATCATCGGGTTTGGCGCGGCGGGTCCCGCGATGGGACCGCTGCTGACTGAAATGTTGAAACGACGCGGCATCGAATCCGCGTTCAGCATGCCGCCAGATTTCGACGATCGGTTTCAGAAGGGTCAGTTCGTTGGCTCAATTTATGGGCACGGCGGATCGATCAACGAACCCTACGGCATGTTGCGGCTGTATCAAGGACAGAGTGTGGCCGTGCCGGGCGCGCATCTGGTGAATTTCTCGCACTGGAAGAACGCCGCGTTCGACAAGATCACCGACGAGATGTTCGCGGTCGATCCCAACGATAAGGCGCGCATGCTGCCGTTGTTCCGCCAGGCCATGGAGATCTGGATCCCTGAATTGCCTGACGTTCAACTGGTGCAAAACTTCCACCGCATTCCCTGGAACACCACTTACTGGAAGAACTGGCCGACCCAGGATAACGCTTACGTCAATGGAGCCTCATGGCATCTGACGTATCCGCTCGTGCTGTGGAATTTGAAGCAAGCCTGAGCCGATGCGCGCGCTCTACATCGCCAGACGGTTCGGTGTCTTTTTACTGATCGTCTGGTTGGCGGCGTCGTTGAATTTCTTTCTGCCGCGATTGTCGGGCCAGGATCCCGTGCGCACCAAGCTGCTGGCGGAAGCCCAGTTGGGAGGATATGTGCAAGCGGGAATTGAGGATATGGTCAAGGAGTATAATCAGAAGTTTGGCCTCGATAAGCCCCTGTGGCGGCAGTATATCAGCTATCTTGGCGATACGGCGCGACTGGATTTCAATTACTCGATTTCAAATTATCCCCGCACGGTGCGCGATCTGATCGCCGAGGCTTTGCCGTGGACCATCGGTCTACTGGGCATGACCACGCTCTTGTCGTTTATTATTGGGACTTTGCTGGGGGCATTGCTCGCGTGGCCCGGAGCGCCGCGATGGATGCGCTATGTGATGCCGCCGTTATGGGCGTTGCATGCAATCCCGTTTTTTCTGCTCGGCCTGATCCTGATGTATCTTCTGGCGTTTCAATGGCAATTGCTGCCAATCTTCGGAGGATACTCGCCAGGCGCCGTGCCCGGATTTAATTTCAGGTTTATTCTTGATGTTCTGGCGCATGCGACCCTCCCCGCCCTCTCCATCATCCTCGTCGCCACCGGCGGTTGGGCACTGGGCATGCGGGGCATGATGGTTACCACCATGGGCGAGGACTACGTGACCTTCGCGGAGGCAAAGGGCCTGAAAGCGTCAACAATTTTTCTGCGCTACTGCGTGCGAAACGCGATCCTTCCGCAAACCACGGCATTGGCGCTTGCACTGGGACAGATCCTGTCGGGCGCGGTCCTGGTCGAGGTCATCTTCGGCTACCCCGGGATCGGAGCACTGCTGTTTGAGGCCATTCGGGAGAACGATCATTTTCTCATTCAGGGCATCGTGTTCACAGTCATCGTCGCTCTGGGCCTGACGACGTTTCTCCTGGACATTCTTTACCCGTGGCTCGATCCACGCATTTCCTATCAGCGAACCTGACACGTGCTGCGATATCTGAAACGAAATCCCTCGCTCGCCGTCGGCATCGGTTTGCTGTCGGTCCTGGTCCTGTTCCTGTTGGTCGGGATGGTTCTGATCGACCCGGAGGATGCCCGTCCGCTGTCCGCGCCCGCGCTTCGCCCGCCATCGTGGGCGTATCCATTCGGCACGGACCGCCAGGGACGCGACCTGTTCGCCGCCATGGTCGTCGGCACGCCGCTGACACTGCGCATTGGCTTCATCGCCGGCATCCTGGGGGTGGTGATCGGAACGATCCTGGCGTTCGTCGCCGGATTTTACCGTGGCATCGTCGATACCCTGATCCGAGGCATCGCCGATATCGGCCTGACCGTGCCTGGCCTATTAATTCTGATCATCATCGCGGTGTCGGTGCGTGGCGGTCTGACGGTCAATCAGATGGCGTTGGTCGTTGCGTCACTGGCATGGCTTAACCCCACACGGACCATCCGCTCCCAGGTCTTGACGTTGCGGGAACGCGGCTATGTCGAAGTAGCGCGACTTTCCGGCATGAATGGACCTGAGATCATCTTTTTCGAAATGATCCCCAACCTGTTACCTTATCTCGGCGCGACGCTGGTCAACGCGGTTTCCGCCGCGATCCTCGCATCCATCGGCCTGGAAGTGCTCGGGCTGGGACCACTCGAGGCGCCGACACTTGGCATGACGCTCTATTGGGTGAACTTCAACGCGGCGATCATCAACGGCTGGTGGTGGTGGTGGACCGCGCCAATCGCGATCATCCTGATTGTGTTCCTTGGGCTGTTCTTCATGACCGTCGGCCTGGATGAAATCGCCAATCCCCGATTGCGACGTTCCGTATGAGCGCGCTCGCGGTTCGCGGTCTTCGCGTGTCCTTCGATCATCCTTTGGGCCTGGTGCGCGCGGTGGATGATGTGTCGTTCGATCTTCGGCCGAACGAACGTTTCGGTCTCGTGGGCGAGTCAGGCTCCGGCAAGTCTACCATGGCGTTGGCGATCATGCGGATGATCCGCCCTCCCGGCCATATCGACGGTGGCGACATTCTGCTGGGGGGCAAGAACCTTGCCACGCTCTCCGCCGAAGACGTTCGTCAGACTCGTCTGGCCGGAATCGCGATGGTGCCGCAAGGATCGATGAACGCGCTGAACCCGGTCATGCGCGTTGGCGATCAGGTCGCTGATGCGATGCGCGATCACGATAAAAAGCCCGTTGGGATTGGCGCGTTGATGGCTCGGGTCGGTTTGCCAGCGGGAACGGCCGATAAATATCCGCACGAACTCAGCGGCGGCATGAAGCAGCGCGTTTGCATCGCGATCGCGATGTGCCTGAGGCCAACCGTCATTATCGCCGACGAACCGACCAGCGCGCTCGACGTCGTGGTGCAGCGCCAGGTGATGCGAACTTTAGCGGACGTGCAGCGGGACCTGAATGCCGCGATCCTGTTGATCGGTCACGACATGGGCTTGATGGCACAATTCGTCGATCGATTGGGCGTCATGTACGCGGGCCGGCTTGTTGAAATCGCTCCGATCGCCGAGATCGTTCGACGCCCAAGACACCCATATACGGAGATGCTGATCGCGAGCCTGCCGTCGATGGACCATAAAGACGCCTTGCGAGGCATTCCCGGCCTGGCGCCATTATTGCGAGACCTGCCCTCGGGGTGCGCGTTTCATCCGCGCTGTCCAAAAGCCCAGGATCGTTGCGCGATAGAAAGACCGGAGCCGAGGGAGGTCGAGAGTGGCGTGCTGGTCCGGTGTCACTTCGCGTGACCGCGCCTCTGTTGCAGGCTGATTGCGTCAGCCGCACTTATGGAGGGGGCCTGCTCGGCGCTCACACGTTGGCGCTCGACGGGTTTTCGTTGTCGATTGGCACTGGAAAGCCGTCGATCACCGCCGTGGTGGGCGAAAGCGGCAGTGGCAAAACCACGCTCGCCCGTGTCCTGTTGGGCCTGACGACGCCGACGTCGGGCACGGTGCGGTATCGTGGGGAGGATATTACCCGGCTGTCGCGTGAGGCACGCCGCGCCTATCGGACTGACATTCAGGCCATATTTCAGGACCCGTATGGGGTTTTCAATCCGTTCTATCGTGTCGATCACGTTCTGACGACGCCAGTGCGAAAATTCGGCCTCGCGTCATCCCGCGCGGAAGGTCGGGAACTGATCGAGCAGGCGCTCCGTACGGTTGGCCTGAGGCCCGAGGAAATTCTGGGCCGCTATCCCCATCAGTTAAGCGGCGGTCAGCGGCAACGCACGATGGTGGCGCGGGCGCTGCTGCTGAAGCCAAAGATCATCATCGCCGATGAGCCTGTCTCGATGGTTGACGCCTCGCTGCGGGCGACGATTCTTGGATCATTGCGACGGCTGACCGACGAATTTGGCATTTCGATCCTCTATATCACCCATGATCTCGCGACCGCGTGGCAGGTCAGCGACAATATCATCGTGATGTATCGCGCGACCGCGGTAGAAGCCGGCAGTGCCGAAACCGTGGTCAAATCGCCGGCGCATCCTTACACGCGGCTGCTGGTTGGCTCGATCCCACAGGTCAGTTTGACCCGCGACTGGCTGTCCACCGAGGCGGATGCGCAACGTCCCGGCGACCGCGACGCGGCGTGCCGATTCGCGGATCGTTGCGTCTCAGCCATGGCGGTGTGCCGCTCGGAGAGGCCGCTGTTGTCCCGCATCGGCCCGCGACACGCGGCGGCTTGCCATTTGCACCGCCAGCATGCCCAACTGGCGGCGGAGGACCTGAACGACGTCCTCGCCTGACACGGACGAAGGGCCCAAGCATGCGAGTCTCCAACTTTTTGTTCCCACAGAGCACGACCCCCGAAGACGACGGCCGGGTGATCCAGGAGACGTTGCGTGAGGCGAAGCTGACGGATGAACTCGGCTTCGACGTGATCTGGTTGGCGGAACATCATTTCGATGGCATCTGCGCTTACGTCGATCCGGTCAGTTTCGCCGCCGCCCTCGCCACGGCCACGCATCACGCGAAAATCGGGTTCGCGGTGGCGCAAATGGCGTTGCACCACCCGATTCGCATGGCGGAACAAATCTCCCTCATCGATCACCTCTCAAACGGCCGGCTCATCGTCGGACTGGGCCGCGGCACCGCCTACAACATTTACGATTATCAAGGCTTCGGGATCGATCACACGGAAGCACAGGCTCGGTTCGAAGAAGCTGAGGCCATCATGTTCGAGGCCTGGAAAGGCGCGGCGTTCGAACACCACGGCGAATTTTTCAATTTGAAGTTGCCCGCGTTCCGTCCGATTCCTTTCACGAAGCCACATCCTTATGTGATCCGCGCCGCCGCGACCGAACACGGTATGTTGGACATCGCGAAGCATGGCCGCCCGTTCATGATGAACGTGCAAAGCAACGAGACGACCGCGCAACGGATGGAGTTGTACCGTCAGACGTTGCGCTCGATCGGTCAGGACGAAGCCAAGGTCGCCGCGAACGCCGACGCCTGTTGGGCCTGGCGCAACGTCTTCGTCGCCGAGACCGATGCCGAAGCGGAGCGCATTGCCGTTCCGGCGTTCCACGCGATGCACGAACACCGCGTGGCGATGCGCCAACGTGTTTATCAGGAGCAAGGCGTTTCGATCGTACCGATGCCCGCTCCAGGCGCGGCGCCTCCCGCGCGCATGGTGCTGGAACACTCGCTGGTTTGCGGGTCTCCGGCGACCGTGGCGGAGAAATTATCCGCGGTCGGCAAGACCGGCATCGGCGGGCTGATCATGCAATTCCGACTTGGCCCGATGTCTTACGAGGACACCGCCCAAAGCCTGACGATGTTCCGCGAAAAGGTCATGCCGCACCTCTGATTTTGTCGATCAAGGCCAGCGGGTTGTCCGGTAACGCGTCGCCGCGCCATGCGACATGCTGGTCGGGGCGGGAGAGCACCAGGTTGTGCCTATACTCCTCGGTGGGTTCAACATCCAGAACGGTCAACGGCACGCCTCGCAGTGTCGCGGCGGCGCGCAATGACGCGACTTCAACCGATCGATCGAAGCGCAACAAGCAAAAGTCCGGCCCCATCGCATCGTATAAAGAACGACCGTCAGGAAGCGAGATATGCGGCGTCCTGCAACCTGGAACCGTCGATGGCGTGAACTGGTCCATCGTGTACGTCGGTGCTGCTTCCCCGTCGTAATGAATGATCGGGGACTGGTCGTAATACGAGCCAAAGTTGAGTCCGCCACAGCAAAACTGTGGCGTGTGCATTTCCAGCATGCGCCGTCCAACCGAGGCACGAGTGTCCGGGTTGGTTTCCATGTCGTCGGGGATTTCGGCCCGCGCTCGCGCCAGCGACAGCGACGTGCTCATGGCGAATTTGGACACCTGTTCGGTGATCGGCCAACGTTCCGCTTCATGCGCGGCGAGGATTTCGGGATCTGCCCAACCGCTCAACACACCCGCGAGCATCCACGACAGGTTCATCGCGTCGGCGATGCCGGCGTTCATTCCGTAACCCGCGAATGGCACCCAGAGATGCGCGGCGTCGCCGCAAATGAAAACCCGGCGGTCACGGAACCGATCGGCCAGCATGCGACGGCCGATCCAGTTTTCGCGGGTAATGACATCGTAGGGTGTTTCGCGGCCCAGAATGGCGCGAATGCAGGCGTCGGGATCCATGTCCGAAAAATCCGCTTCCTCCGGGCGAAGATAATTATGGATCAGCCAGGTCTCGCGTCCATCGACCGCGAACATGTTGGCGCTGCGTCTGGGATTCATGACCTGAGTCGACCACGCGGGTTTCGCCTGCATCAATGACGTAAGGCCAGGCGCGCGAATATAAGTCGACTGCGTGCGGCCGATCATCGCGTCACCGGTCAGTCGTGCGCCAATTAAATTACGGATCCGAGAGGACGGGCCATCGCAGCCAACAAGATAACCGCACTGGATAATATGACGCACACCGTCGCCATCGACAGCTTCCGCGGACAGACCGTCGGCGGCTTGGGTGTAACCTTCCACTTCCAGGCGGTTGATATAGCGAACCCGCCTGTGGCTTCTGGCGCAATCCGCCAGCAACGGGTCGAGGTAAATTTGGTTGATCCGATGCGGCGGTTCCGGCGTTGGCCACCATCCATCCGGACCGTCCTTGCGCG
>Ga0182030_10003930_pt1 | contig 31732 bp, 28 predicted proteins | sample 812S3MmetaG_FD_121299 | JGI IMG/M metagenome (GOLD analysis project Ga0182030, IMG submission 121299) | Permafrost microbial communities from Stordalen Mire, Sweden - 812S3M metaG (Illumina Assembly) | ecosystem: Environmental > Terrestrial > Soil > Wetlands > Permafrost | place: Sweden... | reverse complement strand
GCGTGCGTTCAGGTGATAGACGCCGTCTTCTTTCAGCTCGAGGTCGGCGGAGCGGACTTCGAATCGGCCTTCGAGTCCGTCGGCACGGCTCTGTGCCGTCATGACGGCTCCGATGCAGGCCGCCGCCACGAACGGCACGAGCAGAGACGGTATTTTGCGCGCGAATCTCATCGTTTGATCAATGCAGCATAATAGAAGCCGTCGGCACCCGCCTCACCCGGGAGAATCTGCCGCCCGAAGCCGTCGTTTGTGCCGAGCCCCGGCCAGCGGTCCCACTCCTCGGCCGGCACGATGCGGGCGTCCGGCGTTGCTTCGAGGAACGCCGCAATGACGCCGCGGTTCTCGCTACGGGTTAGCGTGCACGTGGCATAGACGAGGCGGCCGCCGCGCGTGAGCATGCGCCACGCAGCGTCGAGCAGGCGCCGCTGGATCAGCGGCATGTGTTCGATTTCTCTGGATGAGCGGCGCAAGCGAATGTCCGGATGGCGCCGGATCACGCCGAGCGCGGAACACGGCACGTCGAGCAGGATGCGATCGAAAGGCGCCCCGTCCCACCAGCCTTCGGGGGCGGCCGCATCGCCCGCGACCAACTCGGCGTCGAGGCGGCCGCGAGTGAGGTTGTCGCGCACCCGTTCGAGCCGCTTGCGATCGATATCGAGCGCCACGAGCTTGGCAAGGTGCGGCTCGCGCTCGGCTGCAAGCGAGGTCTTACCGCCGGGCGCCGCGCAGGCGTCAAGCACGTGCAGCCCCGCCTCGAGCGCTAGCGGGAATGCGACGCATTGCGCGCCGAGATCCTGCACCGACACCGTGCCCTCGGCGAAACCGGGCAGCTCGGCGACATCGCACGGCACTTGGAGCTCCACGGCCTGCGGGACGCGCGGCTCGGCGCGCGCCGCCATCCCGGCGGTGCGCAAGATCTCGACATACCCCTCCGCGGTCGCGCGCCGGCTGTCCACCCGCAACCACATCGGTGCGCGCGCATCGAGCGCGGCGAGAAGCTCGGTCCACCGATCCGGCCAGTCCGCCCGCAGGAGCTCGGCCAGCCAGGCTGGCGCGGCGTAGCGCGCGGCGGGCCTCCGGGCCACCTCCTCGCTCAGGATCCCGCGTTCGCGTAAGTAGCGGCGCAGCACCGCATTGACCAGTCCGCCTGCGCGTCCCCCGCCTGCTTTGGCGCCATTCACGGCCGCATCCACCACGGCGTACTCGGGCGAGCGGGCATCCTCGAGCTCGTACAGCGCCACCGAGAACAGCGCGCGCACCGGCAAGTCGAGCGATCTTACCGGCTGCGACAAAAGGCGGCCGAGCAGCGCCTCGTGGCGGAAGTATCCGCGCACCGCCCCGTAGCTGAGCGAGCGGACCGCAGACGCGGAGGCGTGCGGTGCCCCCGCGAGCGTGCCCGCGAGCGCCTCATCGAGGGTGACCCCCTCGCGCAGAATTCGCGCGACCGCATGAACGGCGAGCGAGCGAGCGTCCTCGCCGGGCGCCAACGCGCCTGGAGCGCTCATGAGTTTCCGAATCGAGCGCCGGAGAGACGCTGTGCCTTGATGAATTCGCCAGCCGCCATCGATTTACGCCCCGCGAGCTGCAGCCGCGTGATCTTGAGCGCCCCTACGCCGCAAGCCACCTCGATGCCGTCGGCCGACGCGGCGATCACCGTACCGGGCTCACCCGGGGCGTCAGCGCGCGGCCGCTCGAGGACCTCGGCGTCCCAGATCCGGAGCTGCGTGCCCTGCCATCGGGTCTCGGCGACCGGAGCGGGATTGAAAGCGCGGACGCGTCGCAAGACCAGAATCGCATCCTCGCGCCAATCGAGGAGCGCCTCTGATTTGGAGATTTTCTCCGCGTAGGTGACGCCGGCCTCGGATTGCGGCACCTCGACCGCGCTGCCTAGGGCCAGCGCGTCGACGGTTTCACGCATGAGATCGGCGCCGAGCCGGGCCAGCCGATCGGCGAGGCTACCCGCCGTGTCGGCCGGCTCGATCTCGATGCCGCGGCTCGCGAGCACGGGGCCGGTGTCGAGCCGCTCCTCCATGCGCATGATCGAGACGCCGGCCTGCGTATCCCCGGCCAGAATGGCGCGCTGGATCGGTGCCGCGCCGCGCCACCGCGGCAGCAGCGAAGCGTGGATATTGAAGCATCCGAGACGGGTGGCGCCGAGCGCGGCGGGCGGCAAGATCAAGCCGTAGGCCACTACGATCAAGGCGTCCAATTGCAAATCCCGCAGCGTGCGGCACGCCTCGCCGCTCCTGAAGGTCGCAGGCTGATAGAGGGGCAGCTTGAGCTCGAGCGCCCGCACTTTGACCTCGCTCATGGTCGGTTTCCGGCCGCGTCCGGCGGTCCCGTCCGTCTTGGTGAATACGGCATCCAGGGTATGGGCCGAGCGCGTCAATGCATCGAGTGCCGGGACTGCGAATCCGGGCGTACCGGCGAAGCCCAGCCTCAAGGAGCGCCGCGGCTCACGCGGAATACTCAGATAGGCCCCTAAAGCGCGGGCACGGAAGCGCGGATCTCGCTCCCCGTCGAGCGTTGCCTGCGCTCTTTTTGCAGGCGCCGCCGGATCAGCTGGCGCTTCAGCTCGGACAGGTAGTCCACGAAGAGCTTACCCTCGAGGTGATCCATCTCGTGCTGGATGCACACCGCGAGCATGCCCTCCGCATCGATTTCGAACGGCTTGCCGTCGCGACCCTGGGCGCGGACGCGGATGCGGGCGGCGCGCTCGAGCTTGTCGTAGATTCCCGGGAGCGACAGGCAACCCTCTTCACCCGGCGCTCGGCCCTCGGCGGACAAGATCTCCGGGTTGATGAGCACCATCGGCTGATCGCGCGCCTCGCTCACGTCGAGCACCAAGAGCCGCTGGTGTACGTCCACCTGACTCGCCGCGAGCCCGACTCCCTTGGCCGCATACATCGTCTCGAGCAGATCGTCCGCGAGACGGCGGACAGCATCGTCGACGGCCGCGACCGGCGCAGCCTTAGTCCTGAGGCGGGGATCCGGATACTCCAAAATTACGAGCTTTGTCATGGGCGTTATGAGATGGATATCGTGTTTTCGGCCGAGGATTGTTGCTAAAGTTCCGCCGCTGCTTAACTTAATGCCCGTTGCGGCACTGCGTGCGATACCGTGGTCGTCAAAAGCGGGCGCCACGTCCCAGTCCTGGGAGCCGGGAGCGGCAGTATAGCAGCCGGCCCGGCACCATAGGCCTTGTGCGACACAAGGGAGCGAACGAATGCAACGCCATCTGAGAATTGCCCTACTACTTTCGATCGCTGCGACCGCGGGCTGCCGGACCGAACCCCCTCACGCCGCGCCGGCGCCGGTCGCTCGGGACGACAACAGCGTTCAGGGTACCGTCGTGGGCGACGATCGGACGGCCATGGAAGCGGCCATCGATTCGGGGGCGGGCGCCACGACTTCGCCCCTCCCGCCGCCGGAGGCCCGCGGCGGCGTCGCGCTGGCGCCGAATGCGCCCGACAGTTATGTCGTCAAGCGCGGCGATACCCTCTGGGGCATTGCCAAGGTGTTCTTGCGCGATCCGTGGTACTGGCCGGAGATCTGGCAGGTCAACCCGCAGGTCCAGAATCCGCACCTCATCTATCCCGGCGACACCTTGCGCCTGGTCTACGTGGATGGGCGCCCACGGCTCGTGCTGCAGCCGGGACTCGAACGCGGCAACGGCGCGCGCGTAGTGCCCCGCGTGCGCAGTCAGGCGCTTGAAGCCGCCGTGACGACGATCCCTTACGAAACGGTTGCCGCTTTCATGTCCAAGCCCTCGGTCCTCGAGAAGGAGCAGATCAAGGCCGCTCCGTACGTGTTGTCGACACGCGACTCGCATGTGGTCATGTCCGAGGGCAACACCGTCTATGCGCGCGGGTTCAAGAGTCCCGCCGAGGTCGGCACGCATTACAACCTGGTTCGTGTCGGCGAGCCGCTGCGCGATCCCGACGACAACCACGTGTTGGGATACAACGGCGTGTTCACGGGGACCGGCCACGTGACCCGCGCCGGCGACCCGGCGACCCTCATCATGACCGAGTCGACCCGTGAGACCTATCCCGGCGACAAGCTGTTCCCCGGCGACATCGAGGTGCCCTTGGACTTCATTCCGAGCCCGCCCCGGACCAACGTCAACGGGCGCATCATGGCGGTATCCGACGGGGTGACGGTCATCGGTCAATATGAAGTGGTCGTCATCAATCGCGGCGTCCGCGACGGCCTCGTCCCGGGTAACGTCCTCGGGGTGTTCTCCGCGAGCGACCCCGCGCTCGACGATTCCAAGAAGGGGTTCGTGCATCCGACGCCGCGGTTGTTCGCCAAGAAAGTGAATCTTCCGGACGAGCGCACGGGCACCTTCATGGTATTCAAGACGTTCGATCGCATGAGCTTCGGGCTCATCATGGAAGCGACCGACGTCATTCGCGTGGCCGACAAGGTGGAGTCTCCTTAAGTCCCGGCGCGCGGGCCGGTTCTCCGGGTCCGCGAAACTGCACGTTCCCGCGGATTGCGGGGCAAGCCCCTGCGCGGCGCGTTGGCGATACTGCGCGGCATGCCGCTGTCGGATGAGATCCTCGCCTGGGCCACGCTCACGCGGACGCCTGCGCTCGATGCCCGCGCACTCGCGCCGTTGTTGCAGGTTTTCGGGTCAGCTGCCGCCCTCCTCGCCGCCTCCGACGCCCGGCGCGAGCGGGCCGGGATGGCAGCCGAGGCGCGCCGGTACCTCCACAGGCCGCCGCGTGCCGCCCCGGCCGAGATCGCCTGGCTCGAGCGGCCGCGGCATCATATTTTGCCGTTTACCGACGCGCACTACCCGAAGCTCCTCGATGCCTTGCGGGACAAGCCGGCCGCACTCTATATCTCGGGAGATCTCGGTGCGCTTGCCGACCCGCAACTGGCAATCGTCAGCAGCCGCAATCCGACCCCCCAAGGATCCGAAACCTCGTTCGAGTTTGCGCGCTGCCTGGCCGACCGCGGTATCGCGATAACGAGCGGTTTTGCAGAGGGTATCGACACCGCCGCACACCGCGGCGCGCTCGCCGCCCGCGGGGTGACGGTCGCGGTGCTCGGAAGCGGCGTTGATACGATCTACCCGCGCCGCAACCGGCAGCTCGGCGAGGACGTGACTGAGCGCGGTGTCCTGCTGAGCGAATTTCCTCTGGGTACTGCGGCGCGGCGTAACAATTTTCCGAGGCGCAATCGGATCATCGCGGCGTTGAGCCACGGCACTCTCGTCGTCGAAGCGGCGCACGGCAGCGGCTCCCTGATCACCGCGCGGTTCGCCCTCTCGCTCCGGCGGAAACTATTCGCCGTCCCGGGCTCGATCCACAATCCCATGAGCCGCGGCTGTCACGAGCTCATCAAAAAGGGCGCGAAATTGACCGAAAGCGCGCATGACATATTGAGCGAGCTCGGCGCCTCGATCCTTCTTCCGGTGGACGGGCGCGGCTGTTTTCCGGTGGACGGGCGCGCCCGCGCGGGCGATCTCCGGCCGGATCCGGACCGGACGGGCATGGACAAGCAACACAAAATCTTGTTAGATGCGCTCGGCTTTGATCCTGCGGATCTCGATATGTTGATCGCCCGCACCGGTCTCAAAGCAGAAGCCGTGTCCTCGATGATGCTGATCCTCGAGCTCGAAGGCCACGTTCAGGCCGCCCCCGGGGGCCGCTACTCCCGAGTATCCAACAGGAGAGCCGGAGGTGAAAGATAACGTTCTGGATCTGCTCATCTATCTCTTCGAGAATTACATGAGCGCCGACGATGAGCCTCGGCCGGACCGCCACACGCTCAAAGTCGAATTGGACAAGGCGGGCTTCGCCGAGGCCGATGTCGAGCGTGCGCTCGAGTGGCTCGACGGGCTGTCGGGCGAGCAATTGGGGAAGGTGGCCGAGGCCACGGCAAGAGCTGTGCGCATTTTCAGTGGTCAGGAACTCCTGCGCCTTGACACCGACGTGCGCGGTTACCTCATGTATCTGGAGAACGTACGGATTCTCTCCGGCACTCAGCGCGAGCTGGTCATCGACCGGCTCATGGCGCTCGAGGCGGACGAGATCGACATCGATCAGGTGAAATGGGTCGTCCTGATGGTCCTGTTCAGTCAGCCGGGCCAGGAGTCCGCGTACGCGCAGATGGAAGATCTGGTCTTCGAAGAGCGCTCCGACGCCCTGCATTAGGAGCCTGTCTGAATATTTTGCGTGAGCCGCGTTGGCTGGGAGAGGGAGCGGATGCAAGGCGCGCGGCGCAGGCCGTGGCGGGCTCCACGGTCAAGCCGCGCAACGCCGCAGACGCCCCTCTCCCAGCCAACCCTTCGGGACCGGACAGATTTCGCTTCATCCGTCGTTGTCGCCTCCTCATTGGGAGTCAACCCAACTTCGTCGGCTCCGCCTCGGCTGAAGCGAAATCTGTCGCGGTCGCGGCCACGCAAAATATTCAGACAGGCTCCAGACTTTGAGCAGCAATCTCGTTATCGTCGAGTCGCCCGCCAAGGCGAAGACCATCAAGAAATACCTCGGCAAGGACTTCGAGGTTCTCGCGTCCTACGGCCACGTTCGGGATCTCGTGCCGAAGGAGGGAGCGGTCGACCCGGAGCATCATTTCGCGATGAAGTACCAGGTGGTCGAGCGCAATCAAAAGCACGTCGACGCGATCGCCCGGGCGCTGAAGAAAGCGAAGGCTCTGTATCTCGCGACCGACCCCGACCGCGAAGGCGAAGCCATCTCCTGGCATCTGCACGAGCTCCTGAAGGGGCAGGGCGCCTTGAAGGGCAAGGAGGTGCAGCGCGTGGTGTTCTACGAGATCACCAAGAACGCCGTGCGCGAGGCCATGGAGCACCCGCGCGGACTGTCGATCGACCTCATCAACGCTCAGCAGTGTCGGCGCGCGCTCGACTTTCTGGTCGGCTTCAATCTCTCCCCGCTCTTGTGGAAGAAGGTGCGGCCCGGCTTGTCGGCCGGACGGGTCCAGAGCCCTGCGTTGCGCATGATCTGCGAGCGCGAGGACGAGATCGCGGGATTCAAGCCGCAGGAATACTGGACCATCGACGCCGAGCTCGAGCACTCGGAGCAGAAGTTTCCGGCCAAGCTGGTCGAATACCGGGGCGGCAAGGTGGAGCAGTTCAGCTTCACCACCGAGAGCGCGGCCCGCGAGGCGGTGAGCACGCTCACCGGGGCGGCAGGCGGCCGCCTCACTGTGCTGGGAGTCGACCGCAAGCAGCGGCGCCGAAATCCGGCGCCGCCGTTCACGACCTCGACGCTCCAGCAGGAAGCTTCGCGCAAGCTCGGCTTCAGCGCGCAGAAGACCATGCGCGTCGCTCAGCAGCTCTACGAGGGCGTCGACATCGGCGAAGGCGCGGTCGGCCTCATCACTTACATGCGCACCGATTCGCTCAATCTGGCGCAAGAAGCCGTGGCGCAGATCCGCGAGGTGATCGTCAAGCTCTACGGCCAGGAGGCGCTCGCGGAGGAAGTGCGCGTCTACCGCACCAAGTCCGCGAACGCTCAGGAAGCGCACGAGGCGATCCGGCCGACCGATCTCGCCGTCGTGCCCGCGAACATCGAAGGGCGGATCGATGCCGATCAGTTCCGCCTCTACTCCCTCATCTGGAAGCGCACGATGGCCTGCCAGATGGCGCCCGCGGTGTACGACACGGTCGCGGTCGAATTGCTGGCGGGGGCCGACGGGCCTAAGCGCACGGTGCTGCGCGCCAACGGCTCCACGCTCATCAAGCCGGGCTACATTTCGGTGTATCAGGAAGACACGGACGACGCCGTGCAGGACGATTCAGATCACGTCCTGCCGCCCATGGCCGAGGGCGATCGGGTAAAACTCGTCGAGGTGACGCCATCCCAGCACTTCACGGAGCCGCCGCCGCGCTTTACCGAGGCCTCTCTCGTGAAGGCCCTCGAGGAATATGGCATCGGTCGCCCGTCGACTTACGCGTCGATCATTTCGACACTTCGCGACCGAGAGTACGTGCAGATCGAGAGCCGGCGGTTCACGGCCACGGACATCGGCAAGATCGTCAGCCGATTCCTCACGCTCTATTTCACGATTTACGTGGACTACGACTTCACGGCCAAGATGGAGAATGCGCTCGACGCCATTGCGAATGGCGAACAGGAATGGGTGCCGCTCCTCGAGCGGTTCTGGAAGCCGTTCATCAAGATCGTGGAACATACGGAGAGCTCGGTGAGCCGCGAGGAGGTGGCGATGGCACGCGACCTCGGGACCGACCCCGCGAGCGGCAAGCCGATGAGCGTGCGCATGGGGCGATTCGGACCCTTCGTGCAAATCGGCACGAAGGATGACGAGGAGAAGCCGCGCTTCGCGGGTCTTCGGCCCGGGCAAAAGATGGACAACATCACGCATGCCGAAGCGCTGTTTCTGTTCCAGCTGCCGCGCAAGCTGGGAAGCACGCCCGAAGGGGAGGAAATCACGGCCAGCACAGGGCGCTTCGGACCGTATGTGAAATACGGCTCGAAGTACGTCTCGCTCAAGGTCGACGACCCCTACACGGTCACTTACGAGCGCGCGCTCGAGGTGATTCGCGAGAAGAAGATCGCCGATGCCAACCGCCTGATCATCGATTTTCCGGACGCCGGTATCCAGGTGCTCAACGGACGCTACGGACCCTACATCACCGACAAGCAGCGCAACGCCAAGATTCCGAAGGACAAAAACCCGAAGAGTCTCACGCTTGAGGAGTGTCAGGCCATGTTGGCGGCGGCACCCGCGCGCACCTTCGGCCGCTGGGGCCGCAAGAACGCCCAAGGAGCCGGTAAGGGAGCGGCCAAAAAGGCGCGGGGCAAGGATGCGGCGGCCGCTGGCGTGACGTCCGGCCCAGCCGCGCCGAGACCGCCCGCGCAGCGGCCCGCGCGCGCGGCGCGCGCGACGCGCGCCAAGGACTCGCTGGCCGAGACGCCGCCCGCGGCGAGGCTGGCCGCGAAGGGCTCCAAACCCGCCGCGAAGAAGCGCGCGCCGGCGAAGCCGGCGACGCGCCCGGCAAGACCGCAGAGCCTCAAGCGCAAGAAGGCCTGACGCTTGGCCGATGCGAGGGGAAAACAGTCATCCGCAGCCGACTCGGCGGAAGTCCGCGCATACTTGAACGGGCTGCACGATCGCATCACCGGGGCGATAGAGGCGATCGATACCGCGAAATTTCGCCGCGATGTCTGGCAGCGTCCCGAGGGCGGTGGGGGCGAGAGCCGGATTCTCTCCGACGGCTCCGTCTTCGAGCGGGCGGGTGTGTCTTTCTCGCATGTGTTCGGCGAGCGGTTGCCGCAGTCCGCTTCGAATCTGCGCCAGGAGATCGCCGGGGCTGCGTTCGAGGCCATGGGAATATCGCTGGTCTTTCACCCTCGCAACCCGTACCTCCCGACCACGCATTGCAACGTCCGGTTTCTCCTCGCGAAGCCCGAGGCCGGGCCGCCCGTGTGGTGGTTTGGCGGCGGCTTCGATCTAACGCCCTACTATCCGTTCGATGAGGACGTGCTGCATTGGCACTCGATCGCGCGCGCGGCGTGCGAGCCTTTCGGGGCGGGGCTGTACGAACGGTACAAGCAATGGTGTGACCGCTATTTCTTTCTGCCCCATCGGCAGGAGACCCGCGGGGTGGGCGGGTTGTTCTTCGACGATCTCGGGGACGGGGGTTTCGCGCGCTGCTTCGCATTCTTGCAGAGCGTGGGCGATCACTTTCTGCCTGCCTATATGCCGATCGCCGAGCGCCGCAGGAATCATCCCTGGGGCGAGCGCGAGCGTAATTTCCAGCTCTATCGGCGCGGCCGCTACGTTGAGTTCAACCTGCTGTACGACCGCGGAACGCTCTTCGGGCTGCAGTCGCGCGGCCGGACCGAGTCCATCTTGATGTCGATGCCGCCGCTCGCGCGCTGGGACTACGACTGGCAGCCGCAACCCGGATCGCCGGAGGAGCGGCTGTATGCGGATTTCTTGCGGCCCCGGGACTTCCTGGGCGAGCTCGAGCCCGGACCATGAAGCGCAGACCATGAAGCGCAGACCATGAAGCATGAAGCGCCAAGCGTTGCCGCAGCGTAGGACTGTGCGGCCGGGTCTGCGTCAGCGCGCGCGCAGATCCTCCGTCACGGTTGCCATCTGCGCGATCTCCTCCTCGTGCGGCAGGTCGCGGAACTTCTCCTCGATGCCTGCGGCATACCACTTTTGCACGGAAGCAAGGCTCAAGAGGCGCCTGACGTACGCCGCGGCCGCGGCACCGAGCTCGAGGCCGTAGCTTTGCACTCTGAAGGCCACCGGTGCGAAGAAGGCGTCGACGGCAGAGAACTCCGGGCCTGCGAGAAACGCACCGCCGAACCGCGCAAGGCCTTCGCCGAACAGCGCATCGACCCTCCCGACGTCGCGCACGAGCGCCGGCGGCGTGACCTTGAGCCGCGCACGGATGCCGCAGCTCATGGCGCAGCGGTTGCGCAGCTCGGCAAACCCCGAATGCATCTCGGCGGCGGCGCTGCGCGCGAAGGCGCGCGCCTCCGGATCGCGAGGCCACACTGCACCGTGCCGTTCGGCCAGATACTCGACGATCGCGAGCGAATCCCACACGACGGCCTTGCCGTCCAGGAGACACGGCACTTGGCCGCTCGGCGAAATCTTGCGCAAGGCATCCCAGCCAGGCACATCGCCGAACGGCGTCAAATGCTCCGCGAAGTCGATGCCGAGCTCGCGCATCAGCACCCAGGGCCGCAATGACCAGGAAGAGTAGTTTTTGTTGGCGATATATAGTTCGTACATGCGGTTGAATTGTCCAACTCGTTCGGCGCGCGGTCAACGATCCGACGGGCGCCTGGGTGTGATCGCACCATGAACTACCGGCACGCATACCACGCGGGCAACTTTGCGGATGTCGCGAAGCATGTGGCGCTGCTTTATTGTCTCGACGCGCTCAAGCGCAAGGACGCTGCCTTCTTCGCGCTGGACACCCATGCAGGACGCGGCCTGTACGACCTCAATTCGAGCGAAGCGCAGAAATCCGGCGAGGCCGAGCGCGGCGTGCAGAAGCTCATCGAGATGCGGCTAGGCGAGCGCTCGCTGGCTCCGTATTTCGATGCCGTTCACGCGCACCGCGGCGCGCGCCTTGCACGCTATCCGGGGTCGCCCGCGCTGATCGCTGCGAGCTTGCGCGCGCAGGACCGGGCGATCTTCGTCGAGCTCATACCGTCGGAGGCGCGGGCGCTGGAGCGCGATATCGACTCCGCGGGTCGGGTGCGCACGCAGGCCGAGGACGGCTACGCAGCGCTTCGCGCCGTGCTGCCGCCGCCCGAGCGGCGGGGCCTCGTGCTCATCGACCCGCCTTACGAAAGCATGGATGAGCTCCCACGCCTGGTGGCGGCGTTCGACGACGCCTACCGCCGCTGGTCGAGCGGTCTTTACCTCATGTGGTACCCGATCCGTTCGGGATCGCAGCGCAGAACGGTGCACGCGCGTTTCGAGGCGCTGGGCATTCCGAAGATGCTGATCGCGGATCTCGCCATCCATGCGGACGATGCGAGCGTCGGGCTCGCCGGGAGCGGCCTCATCATCGTCAACCCGCCTTTCGGCGCTGACGCGGACCTGAAGAGCGCCTATGCGCTGATCCACGGCGCGCTGGCCCCGGCTGGAGCGGGCTATGTCGAAGTAGCGCGCCTGACGCCCGAGCGGATGGCACAATGAAACTGAGACCTTACGGAGTAAAGCCATGGACCCCGAAACGTTGCGCGCCCAGCTCGCAAAATTGCACCAAGATCTCGGCAGCGCGCGCGAGCTCGATCCCGAGTCCAACCGATTGCTCGCCGAGGTCTTGAAGGACATCCAGCGTCTGACGGAGGTCGAAAGCGGCGTACGCAGGCCGAATCCCTCCCTCGCCGATCGCCTGGAGAACCTCGCCGTCCGATTCGAGGCGGGTCATCCCACGCTGGCGGCAAGCTCGCGCAGGCTCATTGACTTGCTCGGCAAAGCCGGACTCTAGTTCATTGGAATAAAGTCGCCTGCGCCGCTTTTTCGGACAGGGCTCCGCATCCGCCGGCCAAAGGCGTGATTTGGGCCGGCTGCCGTGTTGCCGCCGGCGCAAGTCCAACAGGCTGCTGGCTTGGCCAGGGGATAGCCCGGCGGCCTCCTCAGGGCTGCGTCGCCGAAGGTCCGCTCTCCCAAACGATCGCATTCTCGACGCGTTCCGCGACCTTCCTGACCACTGCGAGATCCGCGTCCGGTCCCCGGGCCAGCACCGCGAGGCTTCCATGGCCGAGGACGGGAATGATCACGCCGCGGTAGCCTTCCTCGTCGAAGCGGACTGTCTTCGCCACCGAATCGTACGAGAGGACCATGACCGTGACCGGCCCCATGCCGGTCTGCACCACGAGATGCGGCACCGTGTGCCCGCGAAACCGGCAGCTCTGGGCGTAGCTCACCATGCCTGCCTTCGGTGTAAGCCGCATGTGCGCGCGCTCGAGCACCCGGTCGAGGTCCGAGGCCGGCACCGGCACGTCGGTACGTGCCCAAGCTTCCGGCTCGCCGGCCATGTGCGCCACCACGTCGGCCGCCAGGCTCGAGTGCGGCGCGGCGACCCATAAGCCCCCCGCGAGGACCAGCGCCGCCACGACGCTCGCGGCCATCGCCAACCAGCCGCGATAGACGCGGCGCGGGCGCATGCGCACTGGCTCCGCCGACTCGCGCACATCGACACGCAGCGCGCGCCCGAGGCGGTCCTCGAAACGCAGCAACCGTTCGAGGTATGCGGAGCATTCATGGCAGTCCGCTAGGTGCGTCGCGAGCTCCGGTGGCGCATCGCGCGGATTCGTGAGCACGGCTCGCCGGTATTCTGCGCAGCCGATCATTCGTCCCCATCTCCGGCGGTGTCTTCGGGATCGAGTGCGGTGTCCTCGCCGCACAGCGCGCGCAATCGCTTGCGGGCGCGAAACAGGCGCGTCAGCACCGCGGCGTTCGACAGGCGGAGCTCGGCGGCGATCTCGGCAGTGGAATAACCCATCAGCACCTGCAGCACCAGGGGCTCCCGGTACTCATCCGGGAGCTTGAACAGAGCGGCGCGCAGCTCGGCGATGTCTTGATCCTGCGAGGCTGCCAGCATCGGCTCCTCCTTGGCAATCAGCTCGTCGACGTCGACGGTCGCGAGCCGCCTGCGCTCGAAGCTGCGCGCATACTCGCGCCGGATGATGGTCAGCAGCCAGGGCTTGGCGGCCGCCTCATCCTTGAGCGAATCCCGCGCCTTCCACGCCCGCAACATCGTCTCCTGCACGACGTCCTCGGCCAAAGCCAGATCGCGAGCCAGCCAAAAGGCGAAGCGCAAGAGGTCCGGCCGGAGGGCCCGGCACAGCGCCTGGAACCGCGCGCGCTGTAGATTTCCGCCCACCTCGTCCTTCATGTTTAAATCTAGCGCCGGCTTGCGATATATGTGGCGCGATATTAACGCGTCGCGATGACAATGCCGTAGTCGGCAAGCCGCGCCGAGCGGCGGCGGGCCCGGTCGCCGCCGGGGCCGGCGGTCGGGCCGGCTCGGCCGGAGCGACGCGGTAGGGCTGAAATTTGAGTTGGGAGTCACAGTCAGATGACCGGAAATAGGGCCGATTCATTTCCGAGCACGCGCCTGCGGCGCATGCGGCGCGACGAATTCTCGCGCCGGCTGATGCGTGAGACGCGCCTCACGGTCGACGCGCTCATCTATCCGATATTCGTCGTCGAGGGAAACAAGCAGCGCCAGCCGGTCGGATCGATGCCGGGGATCGAACGGCTATCGATCGACGAGCTTCTGCGTGAGTGTGAGTCGCTCCTCGCGCTGCGCATCCCTGCGATCGCGCTCTTTCCGGTGGTCGCATCGGAGAGAAAGAGCTTGGATGCGCGTGAATCCTGGAACCCCGGCGGCATCGCGCAGGAGGCGGTGCGGGCGGTCAAAAAGGAATTTCCAACCCTGGGCGTGATCACCGACGTGGCGCTCGATCCGTTCACCACGCACGGCCAGGATGGTCTGCTCGATGAGACGGGTTATGTAGAGAACGATCTCACGGTGGAGACCCTGGTGCGTCAGGCGCGTTCGCACGCCGATGCCGGCGCCGATGTGGTGGCACCCTCGGACATGATGGACGGACGGGTGGGAGCCATCCGCAGCGCCTTCGAGACCGCTGGATTGACCGACACGCGAATCTTGGCTTACGCCGCGAAATACGCCTCGAGCTTCTACGGTCCGTTTCGCGAGGCCGTGGGCTCGGCCAAGCAGCTCGGCGCGGGCAGCAAGCACACCTACCAGATGGACCCCGGCAATTCGGACGAAGCGCTGCGCGAGGTGGCCCTGGACATCGCCGAGGGCGCGGATATGGTCATGATCAAGCCGGGACTGCCTTATCTCGACATCGTCCGTCGGGTCAAGGATCGCTTCGGTATGCCTACGTTCGTTTATCAGGTGAGCGGGGAGTACGCGATGATCATGGCAGCGGCCGCGAACGGCTGGATCGACGAGCGCGCGGTCGCGCTCGAGACCCTCGTGTCCATCAAGCGCGCCGGAGCAGACGGGGTGTTGACCTATTTCGCGAAGCGCGCGGCGGAGTGGCTCAAGCAGTGAATCTCCCGCATGAGGCCGGCGCGCCGGATCAGTACGGCGTGGTCGGGCATCCGGTCAAACACAGCTGGTCGCCTTTCATTCATGGCATGTTCGCCAAAGCGACGGCGCAAAACCTCGTCTACCGGATGTTCGACATCTTGCCGGACGATTTCCGGCGCGAGAGCTTGCGGCTTCTGACGGGCGGGATACGCGGCCTCAACGTGACGCTTCCGCACAAGCAGGCGGCCGCCGAGCTTGTGAATGAGTTGACGCCGCGCGCAGCGCGCGCGCAGGCCGTCAACACCATCGCCTTTTTCGAGGATTCGACGCTGCTCGGCGACAACACCGATGGCGTCGGCCTGACCGCGGATCTCGAGCGCAACCTGGGTCTTGAGCTCGGCAACAAGCGCATCCTGATCCTGGGCGCGGGCGGCGCGGCCCGCGGCGTCGTCGGGCCGCTTTTGGAGCGCGAGCTTCGCTCGCTGACCGTCGCCAACCGCACCCCTTACAAGGCGCGCAAGATCGCGGAGGAATTCTCCGATCTCGGGGAAGTCCTCGGCTGCACCTTCGCCGAGCTCGAAGGCCCGGCCTTCGATCTCATCGTCAACGCGACCTCTGCGAGCCTGCAGGGCGTGATGCCCGAGCTGCCGGCGGGCCTGTGCAACGAGCAGACCGTCTGCTACGACATGGCCTACGGCCGGGGCGACACTCCCTTCACCCTCTGGGCGCGCGCGCGGAACGCCCGCACCGTCAGCAAGGGATGGGGCATGCTGGTGGAACAGGCGGCCGAGTCGTTCCTGCTCTGGCGCGGCATCCGGCCAAGCACGCAGCCGGTGCTCGAGGCGCTGGCGCGAAACGACTAGCGAATTCGCGGACGCGGGCCGCGCGCTCAGCGCATCGTGACCAGCTCTTCTGCGCTGGTCGGGTGAATGGCTACGGTGTCGTCGAAGTCGCGCTTGCGCGCGCCCATGCGGATGGCCACGGCGAATCCTTGCAGCATCTCTTCGGCGCCGAGGCCCAGGATGTGGCAGCCGACGATCTTTTCCTCGGGTCCGACGCACACGAGCTTCATGTCGGTGTGCGTCTTGCGCACGGTCAATGCATGGTACATGGGAGTGAAATCCGCGACGTAGACCTTCACCGCGTCTCCGTAGCACGCACGAGCCTCAGCCTCGGAGAGGCCCACGCTGCCGATGGGCGGATGCGTGAACACGACGCTCGGAATCAATTCGTAATCGAGGTGCCGGTCCGGCTGGGCGCCGAACAGGCGGTCGCTGAGCCGCCTGCCGGCCGCTATCGCCAGCGGGGTCAAGGCGGGGCGCCCGGTGACGTCGCCGATCGCATGGACTCCGTCGACGTTGGTGTTCTGAAACGCGTCGGTGGCCACGAAGCCGTTCGCGTCGAGCGCGACGTCGGCTCGCTGCAAATCGAGGTCCGCGATGTTCGCCGAGCGACCGATCGCCCAGAGCACGCAGTCGAAGTCCGCGAACTCGCGCCCGTCGGTTGCCGCCAGCGTCCTCTTGCCGCCGTCATGTCCGCGCACCGCGGCCGGCACGAACCGCGTGTGAATGACCGTGCCGAGCGCATGCATCTCGCGCATCAGCGACTTGCCGAGCATCGCGTCGAAATGAGTCAGCAAGTGGTCCTTGCGCACGAACAGCTCGACCTCGCTCCCGAGCTCCTGGAACGCAGAGGCGAGCTCGCAGGCGACGTAGCCGCTGCCGACGACGGCCACGCGCTGCGGCCGGCGCTCGAGCTCGAAGAAGCCGTCCGAGACGATGCCGAGCTCGGCGCCCGGAAGCTTCGGAACCATGGGAACGCCGCCGGTCGCGATGATCACGCGCGCCGCACGATAGCGCGCACCGTTCACCTCCAGCGTGTGTGCGTCGACGAAGCGCGCGTGGCCCTTGATGTGGGACACGCCTTTCGCCGCGAGGTTGCGCGCGTAGATTCCGTTGAGGCGGGCGATGTAGGCATCGCGGGCGCGCTTGAGGGCCGACCAGTCGTGCTCGCCGCGCGTGACCGCAAAACCGTAATCGCCCGCGTCGGCGAGCGCGAGCGCGATGCCCGCCGCATTCCACATGATCTTCTTCGGTACGCAGCCGACGTTGACGCAGGTGCCGCCCAGGCGGCCGGACTCGATCACCGCGGTTTTCGCCCCGTACTGCGCCGCGCGCTGCGCGCAGGCGAGACCGCCGCTCCCGCCGCCGATGCTGATCAGATCGAACGCTTCCGTAGACACCGCGGGCTCCGTCGTTGCCGAAAGCCCAATGATATACTGGGCGGCGTGAACAACCCCCTTCTCGAAATCGACTCCCTGCCCGCGTTCGATCGGATCGCGGCCGCACACGCGCGCCCTGCCCTGGAGAAGATCCTGGCGGATAACCGTGCGCGGCTCGCGGAATTGACGGCGCAACCGGACCCTACCTTCGACTCGCTGGTGGTCCCTGTCGAGGAGCTTTCATTCCGGTTGAGCCGGGTTTGGAGCCCGATCGGCCACCTGAACGCCGTCGCCAATTCGGAAGAGATGCGCGAGGCCTATAACGAGTGCGTGCCGCTGCTTACCGCCTACTCATCGGAGCTCGGCCAGAACACCGCTTTGTACGCAGGCTACGCGCACGTGCAGAAGTATGAGGGCGAGCGGCTCGATGCGGCGCAGCGCAAGGTGCTCGAGAACGCGCTGCGGGATTTCCGCCTCGCGGGAGTCGACCTGTCCGCGGAGCGCAAGCTCCGTTACCGCGAGGTCGTGCAAAGGCTCGCGCAGCTTGCCACCAAGTTCTCCGAGAACGTCCTCGACGCGGCGCGCGCCTTCACCCGTGCCGTGACCGACGAGTCCGAGCTCGCCGGACTGCCGGCGAGCGCCGTCGACCGCGCCGCTTACGTCGCGCGTGAATCGAACCGGACCGGGTGGCTGTTCAAGCTGGATCAGCCGACCTACATGACCATCATGACGAGCGCCGAGAACGCGCAGTTGCGCCGTGACATCTACGAGGCCTGGGTGACGCGTGCTTCCGAGCTCGGACCATCCGCGGGGCGCTTCGACAACAACGCCATCATCGACGAGATCCTGGCGCTGCGCCATGAGCTCTCGGCGCTCCTTGGATATCGGAGCTTCGCCGACTACGCACTGGCCACACGCATGGCGAAGAGCGACAAGCAGGTGCTGTCGTTCCTTGACGATCTGGCGCGGCGCTGCCGCCCGGCGGCGCGGCGCGAGTTCTCGGATCTCGAGGAATTCGCGGGGCGCAAGCTCGAGGCCTGGGACCTCGCTTTCTTCGCCGAGCGCTTGCAGGAGAGCCGCTTCCGGGTCTCGCAGGAGGCGCTGCGACCCTACTTCCCGCTTCCCAAGGTCCTATCCGGGCTCTTTGCTGTCACCGAGCGGCTGTACGGCATAACGGTCCGCGAGCGCCCCGGGGTGAGTGTTTGGCACCCGAGCGTGCGCTACTACGATCTTGCGGACTCAAGGGGCGAGATCGTCGCGGGGTTCTATCTCGATCCTTATTCGCGCGCGGAGAAGCGCAGCGGCGCGTGGATGGATGAATGCATCATCGCCAAGTCGCTGCCTGCCGGTCGCGCTTTGCCGGTGGCGCAATTGGTGTGCAATTTCTCCGCTCCGGTGGGCTCGGCCCCCTCGCTGCTGACGCACGATGAGGTCACCACGTTATTTCACGAATTCGGCCACGGACTGCACCACATGCTGACAAGTGTGGCCTATCCGAGCATCGCCGGGATCAACGGCGTGGCCTGGGACGCCGTCGAGCTGCCCAGCCAGTTCATGGAGAATTTCGTCTGGCGCACCGAGGTACTGCCGTTGATCTCGGCTCACGTGACCACCGGCGAGCCGCTGCCGGCGGACATGCTGAAACGCCTGCTCGGCACGCGGACCTTCAACGCGGCGCTCGACACTTTGCGCCAGATCGAGCTCGCGAGTTTCGATTTCGAGCTGCACGCCAACTTCGACCCGTCCGTCGGCGCGAAGGTCGCAGAGACTCTCGCGGCTGTGAGGCAACGCGTCGCCGTCGCCCCATCGGCGCCCTTCAACCGGATGCCGGCGAGCTTCGCCCACATCTTCGCCGGCGGCTATGCGGCGGGTTATTACAGCTACAAGTGGGCGGAGGTGCTCGCAGCCGACGCGTTCGAGGCGTTCGAGCAGGCCGGCGTGTTCGACTCCGCCACCGCGGCCCGCTTTCTCGAATCGATCCTGACGCGCGGCGGCAGTTTGGATGCAATGGACGCGTTCGTGAGGTTCCGCGGGCGCCAACCCGACGTGCGGCCTCTGCTCAAGCAAACCGGAATCGCCGCGTGAGACGGGCTGCGGTCCGATCCACGGCCGCTGCGGCGATCTTGACGATGTTTCTCGCGGCGGGGGTGTTCGCACCGGGCGGCGCGCGCGCTGCAACCGCCTACGTGAGCGACGAGCTGGTGCTGAATGTCTACTCCGAGCTCAATCAACAGGGCGAACGGCTCGCGACGCTGCATTCGGGTGCCGCGGTCGAAACGCTCGAAACCAGCGGCGACTTCACTCGAGTGCGCCTGGGCGACGGCACCACCGGCTGGGTCAAATCCTCGTATCTCACGGCGCACGAGCCTGCGACCGTGCGCGTAAAGCGGCTCGAGGAAGAGCTCGATCGCGCGCGCGCGACCACGCCCGCGCTCGCGGAAGCCGCAGCGCGGAGCGAGTTGGAGCGACTGCAGCGCGACCTCGCAGTCAAGCAATCCGAGCTCGACACCGAGCGGCAACAGCGGGCCGCGCCCAACGTGGCGGATTCCGCGCACCAAAGTTTGCGCTCGGTCGGCGTCGGAATCGCCTTATGCGCCGTGCTCGCAGCGACGGCGCTCGGCTTTTGGCTGGGATATGTCACTCTCGCGCGCCGGATCCGTCAAAAATTCGGCGGTCTTCGGGTTTATTAGTGCTACCTATCGCCCGATCCTCGCGTCTTTGACATATCGATGAGAACTGCGTACATGGCGCGCAGGGGGCCAAGAGCTTAAACTTCGTAGATGCTGGACCTTCGACGGAACGATTACGACGTTACCAACTCCGTGCAAGTCAGCTCCACGGCCGCCGTCTGCGAGGCCGTACGCGAGCTGTTCGCAACCGCTTGGCCCGGCGAGCCCTTCGACCGCGTCGCCACGGCGTTCGACGAGTTCGAGCGGCTGTTCTCCGGGCGCATGCCCGGCTATCACGGCGTCGATACCGTTTACCACGATCGGCAGCATTCCCTCGACATGACGCTCGCCATGGCCCGGCTCCTCGTGGGCTACGAGGGTAGCGTCGAGGCGCCCCAGCGCTTCGGCGCGGAGCGCGCGGTCATGGCGCTGGTCACGTCGCTGTTTCACGATGCAGGCTACATCCGCGAATTCGACGACCGCCTGCACCGCAACGGCGCCGAGTTCACTCTCTACCACGTGACCCGCAGCGCCCGCTTCCTGGCGCGCTTTCTGCCGAGCGTCGGCATGGATAGCTGGGTTCCGGTCGCGACGCGCATCGTTCATTTTACCGGCTACGAGATCAAGCTCAGCCAGATCCAGCTCGCGGACGGCCGCGACCGGAAGTGCGGGCACCTGCTCGGCACCGCTGATCTGATCGCGCAGATGGCCGATCGCTGCTATCTGGAGAAGTGCCGCGACCGCCTCTATCCGGAATTCGTCCTCGGCGGAATCGCGGCGGCGCCCGGCAGCGACGGCACGATGCAGGTGCGATACAGCTCGGGACTCGACCTCCTGCGCCAGACTCCGCAATTCATCCGCGAGACCCGCAGCGTGCGGCTCGAGGGTGAGTTCGAGCACGCCTACCGGTTCCTCGAGGCCCTGTTCGCCGGCAAAAACCCGTATCTCGAAGCCATCGAGCGCAATGTCGAGTATCTGCAGCGCATCTTGCGCGCGGAACGATGGCGTATGTTGCGTAGAAATCCGCCTCTGTTCACCTCCGGGGACAATCAGCTCGGGCACGTGCGCGGCCTCATGGTGAATCGGTTGAAGGCGCTCTGGGCTTAAGGAGCCTCGAATCGGCTACGGCCAATCGATGCCCGCGACATAGCGGGTATGAAGCTCCTCGATCCGCGGAAGTACATGCTCCTTGCCGGCGAGATCGGCTTCGCGGAGCGTCTCCCGCAAGAGCTCCGGGCGCAGGCGCCGTCGCGCGGGCTCCGCGACCGGGGCGAAACTGAAATGCCATGGCTCGGGCTCGACACCCGAAAGCACACCGCGGAACGGACGGAAGAAGCCAAAGCGCGGTGCATTCGTCTCCAGCCACGCGGCCAGCGGCGCAAAGGGCCCGGGAGGCGCGAACTCATCCGCGGCTAGCCGCACCCGATAGCCATCCGGCACGGCGCGGCGATCGATGAGATCGAGATCCGTACCCCAGTGATGGCGGCTCGCGCCCGGCAACGCCGACCACAAGAGAATCGCGTCGATGCGCGCCTGGGGCGAGAGCCGCATGCCGTCGATCGGCTGCCCGGAGGCATCGTAGAGCGCGATCGTGCCGTTGTATTTCCCGTTCCAGATCGCCAGCTGACGGGCGAAATCGCGGAAGCTCGACGCCGGAACTACGTCGAATCCGTCTGCCGCGGCCGCGCCGCGCAGGTTGTGAAAGGGCGCAATCACGTGCGTATGCAGCGCGCACGGAGGATCCGCGACGTCGCCGATATGGCTGCGGGCGCGGCCGGTCAGCTCCGCGGGAGTCACGGGGCGAATTCGCGCGCCGCGGCCAGCTCCATGACCTGGTCGATGACCTGGGTAAAGGTCTCGATCTCCTGGGCTCCCGAGACGGAGTACTGGCGATCGAAGATGAAAGTCGGCACCCCGGTGATGCCGAGTACCGTGGCGTGCCGCTCGGCGGCCACCACCCCGTCCTGCCCGGAGCGCAATACCATGGCAGATCGGGTCTCGCGCTCGGACAGACCACCTTCGACGCCCAACCGCACCAATTCGTCTACGTCACCGATATTGCACCCTTGCTCGAAATAGGCCTGCATGACCCGCTCCATGACCTCGCTCGAGAGTTCCTGGCGGGCGGCGTGCGCGATCAAGAGATGCGCGCGCCGGGTGTTGGGCACGCGCTGGATCAGATCGAAGCGAAACTCCAGGCCGACCGCCAGGCCGTGCCGAACCAACGTCTCCTGGCTCGCCTCGATTTGGGTCAGATCCCCGAATTTGCTCGCGAGATAGGCCGCGCGGTCGACCCCGTCCCACGGCAGGTCGGGATTGAGCTCGAACGGCCGCCAGGTGATCCGCGGCTCGTACTGAGGACGCGCCGCCAACGCCAGCTCGAAACGTCGCTTACCCAGGTAGCACCACGGGCAGACGGTATCGGAGTAGATGTCGACACGCATTCTCTGGGTCATCGCCCTCGAATTGTACCGGCCCCTTATAGGCTTTGGTGTGAACGAGTATCATCGGTCCATGGCGCAGAGCCTCAAAACCAAGTATTTACTGCTGGCCCTGGGGATCGGGGCGGGGCTTTCGCTGCTGGTCGGCGGTTTCGCCTACTACGAGCATCGGATTGACAGCGCCGATATCTCCCAGCTCACCTACGCGACCGTCGAGCAGAAGCTCGAGAGCGACCTCGAGGCCCGCGCGGACAGCATGGGTAAGGTGACCGGCACGCTCCTCTCGACCGCATTTGCAGCGCACAACCTGGCCGCCGTCAACTCGATCGCGGCACGGCTCCTTGAGGAGCGCGACATCGCCCGGGTCGAGGTCAGCGACGCGCACGGCGCGGTGGTATACAGCGGCGAGAATCCGAGCGGCGGCGAGAGTCCGGCGATGCGCCAGCCGCTGATCGTGACCACCGCGATACCGCCCGCTGCGGGCGCGGCGGGGCTTCGCGCCGGAAACCTCAAGATCTGGGTGAGCCGGGAGGAGATGCAGGAGACGCTCGCGAGCATCCGCGCGCAGCTCGAGCATCAGCAGGGAAGCCAGGTGCGCCGCATGAGCGGAATGCTCGCCCGCATCACCTTGCCGCTGGTGGCGTTGGGGCTGTTGGGAGCCTGGTTCATCGGGCGACAGCTGGCGCGGCCGATCTCGGCTTTGATCAAGTCGGCCGATCGGATCGGCGAGGGCGACTATACCCGTCCGCTGCACGTCGCGCGGCGCGATGAGCTCGGCGAGTTGCAGCACGCGCTCGAGCGCATGCGGCAGAAATTGAGCGAAACGACGATCACCAAGAATTACCTCGACACGGTGCTCAACAGCTTGAGCGACTCGGTGATCGTGACCACGCCGAATGGGCTCATCAAGAGTTGCAACGAGGCCGCGCAGCGGCTGCTCGGCTATGTCGAGGCCGACCTCGTGGGCAAGCCGTTGGTCGGCTTCATCGATGAGGCACACCGCAGCGGCGTGGACCTCTCGACCGCCGCGCCGGAGGCGCGCGAAACGGTGCTGCGCACCGCGAGCGGGCAGACCATCCCGGTCTCCATGGCTTCCTCGACGATCACCTCCGCCGACCCTCAGTTCCAGGGCGACATCTACGTCGCGCGCAACATTACCGAGCGCAAGCGTGCCGAGCGGCGCATCCGCTATCTGGCACGCTACGACACGCTCACGAAGATGCCGAACCGCATGCAGTTCCAGCATCTGCTGCAGCAGGCCCTCGCGCGGGCGCGCCGCAATCAGCGCTCGCTCGCGCTCTTGTACTTGGACTTGGACCGGTTCAAGGAAGTCAACGACACCTTCGGTCACGCGGCCGGCGACCGCACGCTCGAGATCTTGAGCGAACGCCTGACCCGGGCGTTGAGCAAGGACACCGTCATCGGCCGACTCGCAGGCGATGAATTCGCGATGTTCGTCGACGATCTGCCGCTCGATGTCGACAATCGCCCGGCGCTGGGTGCCCTTGCGCGCACCCTGCTCGATGAGATAAGCCGTACGTTCTACGTCAACCAGCAAGAGGTCTATCTCACGGCGAGCGTCGGCCTCGCGATGTGTCCGACCGATGCCGAGAACGTGATCGATCTGATCCGCGACGCCGATGCCGCGATGTATCACTCCAAGCAGAACGGCGGCAATACCTGGACGGTCTATGTACCGCAGATGAATGCCGCCGCGGTCGAGCGGTTGATGCTGAAGAGCAAGCTGCGCCGCGCACTCGAGCGCGACGAACTGGTGATCCTCTACCAGTCCAAGGTGGATTTGCGCGACGGCCGCGTGGTCGGGGCGGAGGCGCTCTTGCGTTGGCGCTTGCCGGGCCACGGCGATATCCCTCCCTCCCAGTTCATCCCGCTGGCCGAGGAGACGAGCCTGATCCTGGACATCGGCGAGTGGGTACTGAACCGCGTCTGCGCCGACTACCGCCAATGGCAGAATACTGTGCGGCAGCCGGGCCGCATCGCGATCAACCTGTCGCTGCGTCAGCTCAAGCAGGCGAGCTTCATCGCCCGATGCCGGGACGTTTTCCGCAGATATGGTGTTTCGCCGGCCTGCTTCGAGCTCGAGGTCACAGAGACCACCTTGATGACCGATCCGAAGCGCACGATCGGCCTATTGAACGAGCTCTACTCAATGGGTTTGCATCTCGCCATCGATGATTTCGGCACCGGCTACTCGTCGCTTTCTGCGTTGCAACAATTTCCTATCGGTACGCTCAAGATCGACCAGTCGTTCGTGCGCGACGTGGCCGTGGACGCGAACGACGCCGCGCTGGTACGCACCATCATTGATATGGGCAAGAGCCTGGATCTCGAGGTCATCGCCGAGGGGGTCGAGGCGCCCGAGCAGCTCGAGTTCTTGCGCAAACACGGCTGCTTCTACGCACAGGGTCGGCTGTTTGGCGATGCCATGGGAGCCGACCGGCTGCTCGCGATTCTGGCGGACCAGGCGGTCGGCGCGGCCCACCATGCGGCATTGTGCGCGCCCACCTCCATCCGTCAGGCCAACCAACACCGCTGAGCGCCCGCGGCCCACTGCTCATCGCCGCCTCGGCCTGCGTCTCGGTGGCGCTGTGGAACTCACTAAAACCGATGCCCGCGGGCACGCACGTGGTCTCGCTCCCGACGCGGCTCGCCGAGCCGCAGCTCACCGTGCTTCGAGCAGCGGATGAGATCCTCGCCCGCGAGCTCGCCGACATCGATCGTGCTGCGCAGATGATCGTGCTCGACCAGCGGCCGGTCGCGCGCGCGATCGGCCAGCGGCTGCTGCTTGCCAAGCGCCGGCGCCCGAATCTTACGATCGTGGTGGTGGCGGACGACCTCGATGAGGCCTCCGGCGGCACGCCGCGCGAGTACCTGCAGGCTCTCGAGCAGGCCGGCGTGATCGTGGCGCGTGCCCGGCTCGATCGGTTGCGCGATCCGACTCCGCTTTATTCTGCGTTATGGCGTCTTGGCATCGCTTGGTGGAGCGATCCGTTCGACGAGACGCCCGGCGGCTTAAGGGCCGCGCTGCGCCGCCTGAACTTCAAACGCGATGACCGCCAGCTCCTCGTCGCCGACGACGGCGCCGGAGGATGGATCAGCATGCTGCCGGCAGTCGCGGCCGGCGATCTTGCAGTGGAGATCGCCGGCGGCCCGGCGCGCGATATCGCGGCGAGTGAGCTCCAGATCGCCGCCTGGTCCACGGCAGACGATCGGCTGCCGCAAGCGCCGCCCGCGGGCGGCCCGGGCTTCGGCTCCATCGATGCGCGATTTTTGAGTGAAGGCGCCATCCGTGGGGCGCTGCTCGACGCTCTCACCGCTGCGACTGCGGGCGATGAAATCAGCATGAGCGCGCAACGCCTGAGCGAGCGGCGGGTGATCGGTGCGGCGCTGGGCGCGGCCGAGCGCGGCGTTCGCGTCGCGATGCTCCTCGACCCGGACGCGGCGCCCAACCGCGCCGTCGCCGCGGAGCTCGTGCGCCGGAGCTCGGGGCGCATTGAGGTACGCTGGCAATCCGCGGCTCCAATGGCGGCGCCCTCGCTCGTCCTCGTGCACCGCCGCCGCGAGCTCTGGGCCGAGCTGAGCGCGGCCGCGCCGGTGCGGTCGGATCTCGGCGATTTGAATCTCGAGGCGGCGGCGGAGCTGCGCCTCCCGGAACGCGCCGCCCCGGCACGAGCGCTTTGCGATCAATTTGCGGCGGCTTGGGCGGCGGCGGCACCGTACGCCCACTACGCCGACGACTCGCCCTTGACGTATTGGCGCTATCGCCTGCTCGAAGCGGCGGGTCTAGCGGATTTCTAGGTTTCGACCCAGCACCGCGGTCGTGTCGGCGACGATCTTCGCGAGCGCAGCGTCTGCGGCCTGATTATAGGCCTGGACAATCGCGGTCAGCCGGTTGCTCGCAGCCGGCTGCCGCGTTTCCGCATCGACTTCGCCCAAGAGGCGTCGATCGCCGGCGCCTCCGATCCTGCCCACGAGGTGCACGTGCACCGTCGGCGCCTCGTCGGCGCCCGCGCGCGCATCCGGGTACTCGGCCTGGAACTCGACCGCGTCGATTTCGAGCCAGTAGCCGCTTGCGAACGCCGATGCGTCGGTGTCGACGTTGCGCAGGGCGTACGCTCCGCGGAAAGCTTGCAGCGTCAGATCCTGGAGCATTTCATCGAGCGGACCGGCCCAGCGTGCAGCCGCGAAATAATCCAGGCGCCTGTCCGGATAAAGAGCCGCGATCCGGTCGTTGTCGAGACCGCGGCGCACGCGCGGAAGGAGCACGGCGAGATCGGCCGCGATCGGCGCGCCGGCGCTCTTCGGCTCCATCGACAGCCGATAGACGGTAACGGCCGGCGCGCTGCTGTGAAACAGCGAGCCGCACCCGGCCAGGCCGAGCATCGCGAGCAGACTGACGAGAAGGTATTTCACCGCGGCAGCTCGATACCGTGATAGTTCGATTCGTACAGCAGCTCCGCGGGATTCTGCTTCAGCGATCGCGACAGATCGCGGATATCGCGCACTGCCTCGCGGCTTTCGTGCAGCAGTCGCTCGAGCTCCGGCAACCCCTGACCGGTGAACCGCGTGATCGCCGGCTCGTTGCGCGCCACCAGCTCATCCAGTCGCTCGGAGGTGCCCGCCAGGGTCTCGGTCAGGCGCCTGAGGTTGGCGAGCGTGACCTTGAGGTCCGGAGCGGAGTTATTGGTCACGGTGCGCAAATCCGCCGCGGCGCTGTCGACGTCTTGCGAGGCGCGCTTCATATCGGTTACCAGCTCGCTGATCTCGCGCAGCAACCCGGGCGCCCGTTCGCTCGCCTGCCGCGCATTCTGCAAGGTGGCCTTGAATGCCTGGACGTTCTCGTCGCTGAACAGCTGGTCCATGTGCTTCACCAGCTCGATGGCGTGATTGGCAAGCGCCGGGAGGCTGCGGAGAAGCACTTCCAGGTCGGACGGCGCCGAGCGGATCACCGGGTAACGCTGCCCCTGCGGCAACGGTCCCGAGGCGGTAGAATTCGGATCCTCTTCGAGATCGATGAACAAGAGCCCGGTAACGCCCTGCAAGCTCAGCAGCGCGCGGGTGCGGGCATCGATCGGCGCCGTGGCGTCGATGTCCGCGATCACCTCGACCCGCCGGCGCTGCGGCGCCTCGAGCGTGATACGCGCGACCTTACCGACGTCGACGCCGAGATAGCGCACCGGGCTGCCGGCGGTGAGACCGCTCACGGTGCCGTCGTAGTAGATCTCGTAGCGCTGGTAGGTGCGCTTGTCCTTCTGTTCGGTGTACCAGTACACGAACGACACCGCCATGCCCAAGACCAGCAGCACGAAGGCCCCGACCACGACATAGTTGGTATCCCTATCCACGCATCGACCTGCGGATGCTATGCATGAGCGGCGGCCTGCGCGGCCCCCTCCGCGGCGCGCGCCCGCGCTCCGTGGAAGTATTCGTGGATCCAGGGCTCGGTGTTGGTGAGGATCCCGGACAGGGTGTCGGTCACCATGCGCCCATTCACGATGACGCTGACGCGGTCGCAGGTACGGAACAAGCTGTCGAGATCGTGAGTGATCATGACCACCGTGAGCTTCAACTCGGAATGAAGGTACAACAGTAGCGCATCGAAGTCCGCCGCGGAAATGGGGTCGAGCCCGGAGGTGGGCTCGTCGAGGAACAGGAGCTTCGGCTCGAGGGCGAGCGCGCGCGCAAGCGCCGCGCGTTTCACCATGCCGCCCGAGAGCTGCGCGGGATATTTCTGCGCGTCATCCGGCGCGAGACCCACCAGGCTCAAGTTGAGCTGTACCAGCTCGTCGAGCGCGTCCTCCGGCATCGAGTAGGCTTCGCGCAGCGGCAGCTGGATGTTCTCGGCCACGCTCAAGGAGCTAATCAGCGCGCCGCTCTGGAACGTAACGCCGTAGCTGCGCGACATCGCGAGACGTTCCGCCGCCGAGAGCTCGTGGATGTTCCGGCCATACAGTTCCACGGTACCGGCTTGCGGTCGCCGCAGCCCCAGTATGGTGCGAAGCAGTACCGTCTTGCCGGTTCCGGAGCCGCCGACCACGCCCATGATTTCGTTGGCGCGGACTTCGAAGAAGAGTCCATCGTGTACGGTCTGCCCCCCGAAGCGGCTCACTAGTCCGCGGACGCGGATCACCGGAGTGTCGGCCGGCGCGTCCATCAGAAATCGATTTGCTGAAAGAGCACGGCAAAGAACGCGTCGGCGAGAATGACCAGGAATATGGATTGCACGACGGCCATCGTGGTCATCCTGCCGAGCTCACGCGCCGATTCGCGCACCTGCATGCCGCGGTACGAGCCCACCATGGCGATGAGCAGTGCGAACACCGGCGCCTTGACCAGTCCTGCCCAGAATGTCGTCGGCGCGAGCGCCTCGCGCAGCCGGACCGTGAATTGGCTGAGGGGAATATGCAGCTGGATCAGCGAGAGGAGGCCTCCGCCGGCGAGTCCCATCGCGTCCGCGATCACGGTGAGGCAGGGCAGTGCGATGATCAAGGCCACGACCCGAGGCACGACCAGGAGCTCGATCGGGTTCAAGCCCATGGCGCGCAGCGCATCGGTCTCCTCGTTGAGCTGCATCACGCCGATCTCGGCGGCGAACGCGCTGCCGGAACGTCCGGCGACGATGATGGCCGTGAGCAGCACGCCCATCTCACGCAGCACCGCGATGGTGACGAGGTCGACCACGAAGATCGTCGCGCCGAATTTCGAGAGCTGCTGCGCGCCGAGATAGGCCACGACGACGCTGATCAGGAACGCGATGAGCGACACGATCGGAATCGCGGTCACGCCGGTCTCGTGAATGTGACGCACGATCGAGGGCAGCCGCAGCACGCGCGGGCGTGAGAAGCCCTCGCCGAGCACCGTGGCGATGCGCCCGAAGAAGGCGAGCACGCCGCGCGCCTCGGTGCCCTGGAGCACCGTCCAGCGGCCGAGCTGGGCGACCGCGCCCTCGTGTGGCGGCACCGCGGCGGTGCGCTTGCCGTGAGCGGTGCAAAGCTCGTTCTCGAGCTTGCTCAGCAGCTTTACTGTGTGCGGCGGATTGCCTTCGTGGCGCACCTCGAGCCCCTCGGCGCCGAGGTCGGTGAGACGGGCGAGCAGCGTCCACACGGGACCGAGTCCAGGACGCTCTGCCCGGGACCAATCGCACACCAGAGTGCCGCTGAGCGGGTCCTTCAGGGCTTTGAGGTCCGCGTCGATCTGGCCCATCCCGGCGAGCGACCAGTCGCCTTGGAGGTTGAGCCGCCAATCCTCGCCGTCCCGTTGCAGCACCAACGCTTCCATCGCTATATGCTATCAGGCACCGCAATCGGTCAGACACCTCGAATGCACAGCGGCCCTCTGCTCCAGATCCTGATCCTGCTGGCCGCCTCGGTCTGCGTCGTGGCCGGCGTGCGCCGGCTCGCATTACCGGCGATCATCGGGTATCTGGCAGTCGGCATGCTGCTCGGACCCCACGCTCTCGCGTGGGCCGTGGACAACGACACGACGCGCCTGCTCGCGGATTTCGGCGTGGTGTTTCTGGTGTTCACGCTCGGCCTCGAGTTCTCGCTGCCCCGGCTGCTTGCGATGCGCTGGGAAGTGCTCGGCGTGGGCGGCGCGCAGGTGCTCGTGACCACGGCGGCCGTCGCCACGGGCGCGTTCGCCCTGTTCGGCGTGGGGCCCACCGCCGCGATCGTCATCGGCGGCGCGGTCGCGATGTCCTCGACGGCAATCATCATTGCGCAGCTCACCGAGCAATCCGAGAACAACCGCACCCACGGCCGCCTCGCCGTGGCCATCTGTTTGTTTCAGGATCTGAGCTTCCCGCTGTTCTTAGGCTTGGTGTCGCCGCTCGCGGCCGGCGCGGGCAACGCGCCGGGTCCGCACATCATCGCCGCCATCGGCATCGCCGCGGCGGCGCTGCTTGTGGTGCTCGCGGTCGGGCGCTGGCTGCTGCGGCCTCTGTTCCTCGCGATCGCCTCGGTGCGCTCGCCCGAGTTGTTCTCGCTCGCGGTATTGCTGGCGGTTCTTGCCTCGGCCTGGGCGACGCAGGCGGCCGGCCTGTCGCTCGCGCTTGGCGCATTCCTTGCCGGCATGATGCTCGCCGAGACCGAGTTCCGGCATCAGATCGAGGCAACCATCCGTTCCTATCGCGAGGTGCTGCTCGGCTTGTTCTTCATCACGGTCGGTATGCTGCTCGACGTGCCGCTGCTGCTACGTACGCTGCCGTTGGTCACGGCGATCCTCGCAGGGATGCTGCTGCTCAAGGCTTCGGTTGTCGCGCTGGTGGCGGAACCCGCGACCAAAAACTGGTTCAAGTCGCTGCGCACCGGCGTGGTGGTGAGCTGTGGCGGCGAGTTTGGCTTCGCCCTGCTGACCATATTGCTTCGGCGCGAGCTCGCCGACCCGGCGGTGGTCCAGCCGCTGCTCGCGGCGACGGTGCTGTCCATGGTCGCCTCGCCCATGCTCATTCGCCACAACCGGCGCATCACGCGCGCGCTCCTGCGCGAGACCGGACCGAAGCGCACCGAAGCGATGCGCGAGGCCCAGACGACTCTCGCCGTCGCCGAGCGCGATCACGTGGTGATTTGCGGCTTCGGGCGGGTCGGACAGAACATCGCGCGCGTGCTCGAGCAGACCGGCTTCGAATATATCGCCCTCGATCTCGACCCTTACCGCATCCGCGCGGGCCGCCAAGCCGGCGATCCGGTCGTGTACGGCGACGCCGGACAAATCGAGGTGCTGCAGAACATGGGCCTCGCGCACGCGAGCTGCGTGGTCATCACGTTCGCAAACCCGGTCGTGTCCCTGCGCATTCTGCGCTCGGTGCGCTCGCTGCGCAGCGATGTGCCCGTGCTGGTGCGCACTCAGGACGACACCAAGCTCGAGGAGCTGCAGGCCGCGGGCGCCACCGAAGTCGTGCCGGAGACCTTCGAGGCCAGCCTCATGCTGCTGTCGCACCTCCTCCTGCTGCTCAAGCTCCCCGTCTCGCGAGTCATCCGCACCGTGAACGACATCCGCAGTCACCGCTACGCCATGCTGCGGCAGTACTTCCGCGCCTCCGGCGCCGAATTCTTGGATGACAGTCACGCATTTCGTGAAGAGCTTCACAGCGTCGTGCTGCCTCCGCATGCTTGGGCGGTGGGAAAGACCATCGCGGAGCTCGCTGGAAGGGGCTCGCAAGCGGCCGTTAGCGCAGTGCGGCGTGACGGAATCGTCGGCCGGGAGCCCGGCGCGGACACGGTTTTCAAGGAAGGCGATGTGGTCGTGGTGTGCGGCACGCCCGAGGCGGTCGAGCACGCCGAGACATTGCTCTTGATGGGATAAAAAGGACTTTACTTAGTGCCCCCGTTGCTCGTATGGTAGGGGCGCTGTTCAAGGGCAAACCCGCCGAAAGGTGGGGACGCAAAACCACCGGTCTAAGGGGCTTCTTCTGGAAGCCTGACGATAGCGGGGTCGCCAGTCAGATGATGCGCGCAAAAGCGCGCGTCAGCGCCTCTCCCGGTTTCTTGCCCCCGACAGCTTGGGTCTCGTTCGATCTTTGGGGGCAAGCATGGTAGTCAAAGTCAATCGATCACGCGGTGCGGACACTTCGGCGTCCGGCTTGTTTCGGCGTCCGAGGCTCGTGATGCGCGCCAAGCGCGCCGAAGACCTCCCGGCGATGTTGGTGAACGTGAAGTCCTTTCCGACGCCCGTGCGTATCGTCGGCGGCGACTACTCGCAGACCCGCTGCGTCGGCGGCGACGGCGGGACGACCGTCAACTTGAGCAGCCTCGGCAAGATCATCGAGTTCGGCGATGACGAGGTGCGCGCGCAGGCCGGCGTGCGCGTGGGCACCCTCGTGCGAGCGCTCGCCGAGCGC
>Ga0182030_10003929_pt1 | contig 31733 bp, 24 predicted proteins | sample 812S3MmetaG_FD_121299 | JGI IMG/M metagenome (GOLD analysis project Ga0182030, IMG submission 121299) | Permafrost microbial communities from Stordalen Mire, Sweden - 812S3M metaG (Illumina Assembly) | ecosystem: Environmental > Terrestrial > Soil > Wetlands > Permafrost | place: Sweden... | reverse complement strand
TCTATAATGGCCACACCAGTAACGGCTCTCTGAAGGGTAGCCAGAACGGCAATGGAGCTAAAACGTCGCTACTGAAGCACTCCCCTCTCATTTACAAACCAAAAAAGAGCCCGAGGGCCGATGCATCGACTCGTCAACTAGTGCTTCTGCCATTCTCGGCGCACAACGCATCATCTCTCAAATTGAACATTACCGCCTTGTCCAACGTCATTGGCCAGTGGTCGTTGGCAGACGTCGCCTATACCCTAGGTTGCAAGCGCTCTCAATTACAGCAGCGATCCTTTCGCATTGTGGACAAGGACGACGTCGCGCTGGGGCTCGCCGTCGAAACCCGCATCTTTACGAGCCCTATACAGACCGCTAGTGTCGGTTATGTCTTTACCGGCCAGGGTGCGCAATGGCATGCCATGGGTGCACAGCTCTTCGAGTATGGTGTATTTCGAGGTGCGATAGACTATTTGGACTACGTCCTAGGAGAATTGCCTACCCGTCCTTCATGGACGATCTCTGATACTTTGTTGGGAGCATGTGAGCAAAATCATATTCAGTCACCTCAAGTGTCGCAAGTTGCTTGTACGGCTGTTCAGATTGGACTTGTCGACCTCCTTGCCTCATGGTCTGTTCGACCTGTTGCCGTTGTGGGACATTCCTCGGGTGAGATGGCCGCAGCATATGCGTCTGGCCATATTACGGCCGCTGAAGCTATCACGGCTGCCTATTTCCGCGGTCAGGTAGTGTCGAAGAACAAGAAAAAGGGGGCCATGTTAGCCGTTGGCCTGAGTACAGATCAGGTGTCAGGGTATCTTGATAGCAAGGAAGAGCAGATCAAGATCGCGGCTATCAACTCACCGGTTAGCGTTACGCTTTCTGGCGATGCGGATGCTATCGAATTGCTATCCACAATACTGACCAAACGGGACGTCTTTAACCGAGTGCTTCGGACGGGCGGTAACGCTTACCATTCACACCACATGATGGCTCTTGGCAGCGACTTTAGCGATATGCTCTCGAGTGGGGTTGAGCACACCAGGAAGATTGGACTGGTCGACCCAGCTCAGCGTTATCCCTCTATTCCATGGGTGTCATCGGTGACACCAGATAAATTCGTGGCCGGCGGGGAGGTGACAGTTTCATATTGGAGGACCAACCTTGAGTCGCCCGTCAGATTCACTCAAGCTGTCACAAGAATGATGAGCCTGGAAAATAATACACCTATTGATATACTGGTCGAGATCGGACCACATTCAGCTTTGAAAGGTCCCTTAGACCAGATTCTGAATAGCATCAGCAAGCCTGCACAATATGTTTCATCATTGAAAAGGAATGAAGATGGTCGAGCCTCAATATTGCAGCTAGCTGGAACCTTGTTCGGTCTGAATGCCGAGATCGACATGGCCGCAGTGAACTCCGTCAATGACGGCGTTCATGGGAGCCAGGGGGGCCTCGCACATGGCTGCACTGCCGTCGACCTTCCGACTTACTCGTACGAATATGGACCAATGAGTTACTACGAAAGCCGGGCCAGCAAGGAATATCGACTCAGAGAAGTTGTCAGACACGACCTAATTGGCTCCAAGCTGCCGGGCGCTAGCAAGTTCCAGCCTCAATGGCGGAATGTCCTTCGAGTGAAGGATCTCCATTGGCTGAGTGATCACCGTCTGATACCAGGTGAGCAGGTAGCCATGATCGCTGTCGCGCTGAATCTTTACTAACGCCCTCATCACTAGACGCCGTCTTCCCTGCTGCAGGCTTCGTTGCCATGGCAGTAGAAGCTGCGACGCAGGTTTATCATGACATTCCGTATTCATCGGAAATCACGGGTTACTCGCTTCGCAAGGTCAATATTGAAGCTGCATTGAGGATTCCTGAGGACGATTACGGTATTGAAATCATACTCGGTATGGAGTTTCTGGATACTGCAGCGGTAAAGTCACCCTCATGGGCTAGATTTACAGTTAGTTCGGTAGCACGAGATTCAAACGAGTGGACCGAACATTGCACCGGCCTGGTTAAGGTTGAGATTTCACAGCCAGCAGAGAGGGACAGGATGAGCGCCGAGATGGACGCCAGATTCCCGGACCTAGGCTCGTGGTACAACAAGTTCACCGAGATTGGGATTGGCTATGGCCCGACGTTTCAGCCGCTCTCGGAACTCCAGGTTGACCCCAACCGGAATCTAGCCAAAGCTTCCGTGGCGTTGAATCTGACGGCTGGGACCATTGAAGGGGGAGAGTCCAGTTATACTCTCCATCCAGCTGCTTTGGATGCAACTTTCCAGTTGGGTCTCATTGCTTGTTATGGGGGGCAAATAGAGAGAGCCAATACTGCGTTCGTGCCTGTCTACTTGTCTCAGCTGTATCTGAAGGCCGGAGTTAGTCAAGACTGGGGAACAGCCATCGCTCACGGAAGGATCCAAGGTCTTCGGAGTGCGTATGTTCAGTTGCAGATGGTGGACCAGAGCGGCGACGTTGTTCTTGAGGTGGACACACTGCGTCTCACCCGCTTCAAGGAGTCGGCATTGTCCGAAGAGATTCAATACAAGAAGGCTTTCAGCAGCCCCTTTACCAGACTGGCGTGGAAGCCGGACATTCGGACTTTGAACAACTACCAAATCCGCAAGCTTTTCCCTGCTCCGCCCGAAAATACGGAGTGGGTTGCGCACCTAGAGAGGGCGGACATGATCTGCTGCTTGGTTGTGGCGGACATCTACGAGACTTTCGTACATGGAGGGACCGGGCCTCAGCCAAAAGGAGAGCTGAGCCATTGGCTCTCCTGGGTTCGGACGTGCGTCGAAGAGGATCAGAGAGTAAACATGGTTGAAGCCAGACAGCTATCTCCAGATCAGCGCCGCCAGCTACTCCAAAAATTGTATGACCATGCAGGTGATAGACCTGAGGCCATGGCTGCCAAGCGTTTGCATGAAAACATGGGCGAAATCCTCAACGAGCGGAAAACAGGAATCGACGTCCTTGTGTCCGAAGGCCTGCTAACAGCATTATATGAGACCGGCCATGTCATAGCCGGTTCTCACCCGCAGTTATTCAACATACTAGACTCCCTCGGTCATGCGAACCCCAATCTTCGCATACTGGAGATTGGTGCCGGAACCGGCGCGGCAACACGAGTGGCAATGAAGGCTCTGGTTAGTCCAAACGGCATTAAGCGCTATGCAGACTACACTTTCACCGATATCTCGGCCGGTTTCCTTGGGTTGGCCCAAGATTTCATGTCTGATTACCGTGACGTGAACTACTCTGTCCTAGATATCGAGCAGGACCCACTGGCGAACGGATACGAGCCCGTCTACGACGTCGTTCTGGCATGCGAGGCCATCCATGCGACCGCCAGCATGAGCAGAACTCTAGCACACTGCCGGAGCCTTCTGAAGCCCGGCGGCAAGTTGGTCTTGGCAGAAACTACCCGAATGAGAGTTATGCTTGGCCTCTTGTACGGTACCCTGACCGGATACTGGTTAGGCGCCTTTGACGGCCGCACCGAGGGCCCCTTCATGGATCAGCAGACCTGGGACTCGCGTCTGCGAGATGCCGGATTTTCAGGTACTGAACTGTTTCTCGACGATTATCCTCATCCACACAACACGACTTCTGTCCTGGTATCCACCCGTCTCGAAGAACAGGATACAGAGAACTGCACCAATCATGTCGAAGAAGACGCCACTGTCGTCCATCTTCTCCACGATGCCAAGGGTGCGCCTCCCCTCTTGGAGCAGCTTGTCATCGAGCTCAAGCGCCGAGGAGCTACCTTCAAGACGTTCGCACTTGATGAAGCTCTGGAAAGTGTGTCCGCAAACACGCGCGTTGTAGCTTTCCTGAGCAGCCAAAATGATCTATTCGATGGCGACGAACATCGTCTGAAGTCGTTTCAACATCTTGCCCGGAACACGGACAGCATGATCTGGCTAACATCTGGTGGTATAATCAAGGGCCGTGACCCTCGCGGGGCTTTCATGGTTGGCCTTCTTCGGGCGATCGCAACAGAGAACCCAGCAGGCCGCTTCCTGTCAGTCGATATTGATGCTGAGAACTTTGAGCTTGAGGACAATGATCTCGTTCGCAGCATTGCTGATTTTGAGTTCGCTCTTAGGAGCGAAGGGTCCAGCGAAATGAGCAACGACCGCGAATTTGTCTGGCAGGACGGCTGCATGTGGGTAAGCCGGGTCATTCCCGACGCAGGACTCGGTGTATACATTGAGCCAGTCAAGACACCGACTCGTCTAGGCGCCTCGATGTTACCAATCGGCAGTCTGAGACCCGTACGTGCGGCATTCGAGACCCCAGGAATCCTTAACTCGCTGTACTTCCGATCTTACACTGAGCTACTAGAGCCTCTTCCAGCTAGTTACATCGATGTCAAAGTCGCAGCTGTGGGATTGAACTGGAAGGACTTAGCCCTCACGTCGGGTCGATTCGACGCAATCAGTAACGACCTTTCCTCCGAGTACGCCGGCGTCGTGACTAAGACGGGCGACGATGTGGTCGGGCTATCCGTTGGTGACCGTGTCTATGGTGTCGGCAGAGGTCACTTTGGCAACTACACGAGGGTGCCAGCCGTATTCGCGCAAAAGCTTCAGCCCCAAGACAATTTAGTCGAAGTAGCCACAATGCCATTAGTCTACATGACTGCCCTTTATGCTCTCGACCACGTCGCCCGGCTGAGACGAGGACAGAAAGTGCTGATTCAGTCTGCCACCGGAGGTCTGGGACTCGCAGCTACGCAGCTTGCGCAATTCAAGGGAGCCGAAGTCTTTGCCACAGTCGGTACCGCCGACAAGGTCTCTTTCCTGACTGATACTATCGGCATTCCAACTGATCACATCTTCCGTTCGCGGGATGCCGTGACTCTATCTCGTGCTGCTAAAGCAACTGGTAAGGGTGGTTTTGATGTTATTCTCAGCACTGTCGCCGGAGGGGACTTGCTGTCCGATTCTTTGAAAGCGCTCTGTCCCATGGGCCATCTTATTGACCTTTCCCGGGTGGATGTGCTCGAATCCAAGGAAATTGGCCTTGAACTTTTCCAGAAGAATGTCAAATTTTCCTCATTCGATCTCAACATTGTTCTTGACAATGATCCGGAGCTTGGAGGCCAGCTGATGAAGACTGTGGACGAGCTCTACCGAGCAGGTCGCATTGTGCCCATTCGCCCATTTTCTGTATCCGATATATCGCAGCTGGATCAAACCTTAATAGCCTTCTCCAAAGGCACACACATAGGAAAGTTGGTAGTATCTTTCCAGAAAGCAGACTCTCTGATAAAAATGGTCCAACAACCGCCAGAAGTATCTTTCAATCCTGGAGCGCGCTATATCGTCACTGGAGGGCTAGGAGGGCTTGGCCGAGCCATCATCAGGTGGATGGTTGGCCGCGGCGCCCAAGACTTCGTCATCCTCTCTAGGCGACGAGTCAGTACGCCGGCGGCGCAATTGCTGGTGGATGATCTCACAGCTCGAGGCGTCAATATCGAAGCTGTGACTTGTGATGTTAGTAAGAGGGATGAGGTTGTGGCGGCCATTCACAAGGCCTCGTCGGCTAACCGCCCTGTCAGAGGCGTTGTCCATGCAGCTCTTTCGCTGTCTGACCTCTCGTTCGACAAGCTTACCATCGACCAGTGGCAGAGCGGTCTCGCAGCTAAAACTCTTGGAACTGTGAACTTGCACGAAGCCACGAATTCCTTGCCACTGGACTTCTTTGTTATGATTACATCCACCGAGTCTGTCTGGGCACCTCCAACACAATCATCGTACATCGCAGCCACCAACTTCCAGGAGTACTTTGCCCGCTACCGCCGACGTCTTGGCTTACCTGCATCGACGGCAGCGTACGGTCTTGTCAGTGATGTTGGATCAGATTTTAAGCATAACTCGGTTGGAACAGACGACATGTACGCACGCAACAAAGCATTGACCACAACCGAGTGGCAGGTACTCGCTACCCTCGAGCCTGCGTTTTTGAATTCGTCTTCCTCTTCGCAGTGGATTGGCAACAAGCAAGATCCTTTGTCGACGGCTAATTTCTTCACCTGTTTAGACCCAACCGCCCTGGCGGGAATGGCCTCAACGAGCGTACCCCGGTGGTACAGCGATGGACGCGTGTCACTCATCATGCGCGCAATGAACGACGCGCAGAGACATGCCAAGGATGGCATTAGCGGCGGCAGCGCCGACAGTTCTGCGTCTCTGTCTACCGTTGCTCGCCTACGACACGCTTATGACGAGGCCACCAAAGCTGGTTCAGAGGGCCGGGCAAACACCGTTGAACTCGTCACAGAGGGCATCGTCAGAACTATTGCCGAGATGTTGTTCATTGATATACTGAATGTGAATCCAGAAAAAAGTATTGCTGAGCATGGTGTCGACAGCCTCATCGCGGCCGAGTTGCGTCACTGGTTCCTTCAAGCCTTGAGGACCAACCTCCAGATGCTAGATCTGCTCGATGCCCAGACGAGTATCAGAACGCTAGCGGAGAATATTGTCGACGCAGCGTTGAAAATTTGAGGTTCTGGTCAAAGCTATTGTTATCTCATTAATCAGACTCACAATTATATTTTACATTTTAAGACGGCTTATATAATCAGATATGCCAAGACTTTCACGCAAAACACTCCTGCTCAGATATAAGAACAAAAGTGGTTGGTTACAAGAACCTTTAATCTTCGATCAAAGGTACAACTACAGCTTTGGCTTATCCTATGAGCCTTGCAATACAAAGTCGGGTATCCCTTACGGGGCTTGTTGCACACTTCTTGTCGCGGTCGCCGTAGTCACTGGGCATAAACTATAGGTAAATTAGCGACATGCTAGCCTGTGCAAGCCAGATTTCTAGCGAGGCTCAGTGCTGAATACACTATAAATTTGGCGAGCTGAGACCATTACATCGGCCACGACAAGAAGTGTGCAATAGAGGGTACCAAAAACGGCCCATTAGTGGGCGGTTGTAGATTGGGTGTTTAGAGTTGCTATTAGCTAGAGCGTATAGCGAGTAGGGTGTATTAAGTGGTTGCTAATGTACATCCTCATGAACTTCATTATGCCATCCCTTTGCTTCTGACAAAAAGTGACTCGTCTATTCTAATATGGATGCGGTATACTTTCATAAACGGCTGGTCGGCGGGATAATGGGGTTGTAATAGGCAAATCGGTTGTCGGGATCGTACAGGGTCTTGAGATGGCGCAGTCTTTCCAATCTCCATGGTTCGTAGCCATACATAGCCTCGAGACCCTCGTCGCCAGCAGCATAATTCACGTACGCCGTCGGCCGTCGCTCAGGCTGGCCAGCGTTCCATAGATCCACTGTCTTCTGACGCCATTCCTTGGCAAAATCCTCAAGGCCAGAACCCGGCTCTGGTGTAGCGTCGAAATACCTAGGTCGCAAAGGGATGTCAATCTTAAGTGTTAGGTGGACTGGGTAATTTATCTTGCGTGTACTCACATCAGTAGAAAGTCATCGCGAAGCGGGTAAGCTGAGTCTGCTGAGGGGATATCTCGGACGCCCTGTACCGCGTAGCCTTCATGGAGCACTCGGGTACCTCCAAGCTCAGGGTGTTCGGCGACGCTGCTATTGAATAAGTCGTAGATCTGGCGCTCCGTAGTAACATTGTAGACCTGGAGACCGGCCGTTCCTACGATGTGAGTTCTATTTGGGGCGCACAATGTAGAGTTCACGCCGCCGCCCATAGCATCATTGACCTCCTTGTAAGGGATATTACCGTCTATCATTGACGCGGGGTCGAGTTGATCGAAGGGTGCGAGCAACGGTTCAGCCTCTACTTGAGGGCCAGCGTAAACAAAGACCCAGACTATGGTGGGCTGCATCTTATCAGACACGCAAAACAATTGTAAGAGGCAACCTGCCAAAAAGAGTAACTTACGTCAGTCTCGCTCACGGTTGTGTCCATGGTGTAGACGCCCCAGTCCCCAAGCCACTTGGTTGACAGAGAACCGTTGTTCTGAAACTTGTTTATCTCCTCGATCAAGGACTCAAGTTTATCCCCTGTAAACTCGTAGGTCCTATAGTAATACGTCTTGTTGTCTGGATAAATCTTGGCCTCGAAACTGGTGACGATACCGAAGTTATGACCAGCGCCTCGCATGGCCCACCATAGGTCAGCATAACTCGATTCATTGACCGTGATATCTGTTCCATTGGCCAAGACAACGTTCATGCTGACAATGCCGTCGCTGATCAAACCATGCACACCTTGCTGATTGCCATGTCCGCCTCCTAGGGCAGGGCCTAAGATACCAACACAACTACAGGTTCCTGTGGCTGGATTTCGGCACATTAGTTAGCAACATTATTGTTAGTGTTATAGAAATGGAGCTCACCTGTGACAGATCCTGCGTTCGCCATCGCTTCAAGGACTTCTTGGCCGTACACTCCAGCTTCAAACCGTGCAGTCAGTTTGTCAGGACTGATGTAAATTCCAGACAGACCCCTAAGGTCAATCTCGATTCCGTTGAACTGCCCAACACTTGTAGTCAAAGCATGACCACGGTTGACGGCATAGAACTCGATGTTATGCTCGTTGGCATATCGAACCTGTCGTGGCTTAGTCATCTCTCAAGCCCGAGTGGAAAAGACGGGGGGAAAAGAAAACTCTCCCCATCGGCCGACGAGGTGAGAATGCTTACAATTTTTGGTATATCCGATTCAAGTCCGGGTTGCACCACGAGCTGGACATGAGGTTGGACGACATCATTGTACCTCTCCGTTTCATTAGCCCAGTCAGCGTCACTTGGTCCAATGATAGTCGAGTTGTGGGAAAGTAGTAGGCTGAGCTCCCGCTGGACTTGCAAAGGTATCAAGGCATCCCTCGTATCTAGAAACTGAGCTGTAAGGGGTCGAATAATGGCCAGACCACACGCCACAAGGAAAGAGAATCGCTGCATTATTGTCTTTGTCGTTGGAATTCGTAAAGACAGAATGCTCATCCAAAGTGAAACTTGAGTAGTATAGAAATTATACCTCACCAACTCTGGTGGTGAGAACACGACTGGCTGCGGCTGCTTGATGGCTTTATATTCAAGACTGCGGAGAAAACGGGTTTATAAATTCTCTATCACACGTTCTAGGCGAAATTTCCACGGCCGAGGATTCTCGGGTCTGTCTCAATGGGATTCTCAATTCGTAAGACTTTAAATCTTACCCGGCCGGATTCCACCCAAGTTCACCCCGGTCTGAAGGAATGGTTGTGGTAGTGGGGAAAAGTACTGTCGTGTAATCATCAAAAGCTAGGTGATCTGGTGGGTCGAACGAATTAAATTTCTAGAAATACCTGATCCTTGGCGACACTTAGAATCAATATTACCGCTGACCGGCGACGAAGGATCTGAGAGTCTAAGGCGGTGAACTCCTCTGAGCATAAGAATCTACGTAAGCTAATGTCCCACTTGCCTGTTTGCTTGTCATTGGATGAGGCTGCTTAGACGATGCATGGTTGGTAGCGAGCTGAAAGCGGACTTGAACAAGTTGCATATATTAGAGGCACATTTTGGAAGGTGCTTTAGCAGCATATGCAGACCCTAGCTCTGGGCCCAATCATCCTCTTTTTTTTTTTGTATTTGTTTTTACAAGGTCACATTATAGACAGCGTTCAGTGGCGACAAGGCCCTGATTGACAGTACTAGTAGTATTTGACATTGAGGCTCTACGTGGACGCTGCCTGGTAAAGGTAAGCTTGCGGAGGGATGGGCAGTGGATCCTTCCTAATTAGGGAGGAACGTGGATCTTTTTCTTAAACGCATGTAAGATCTACACGGCTCCCTGTACCTGTAGGTACAATTCGGAAGATTATATACAAAAGGCTAGGGTGTAGCTGATCAGAGCGCTATAATCCAGTTTATGCTACTGAATCATCTTTCACAAAGTGTCTATTGATTCAGAGTTCTCCGACACTGTTGATGGACGGAAGCTGATATGCGCATAGACGAATGCACAGAAGTCTCTCCATAAGCCGAAATCAAAACCCAGCAGGCATCCATATTATCTATACACCATCTTAATAATCTGAGCCTCGCTGAGCATTGGCGTAAGTTGCCTCCACACATATAAGCCATCACAGAGCCTGGTGATCATTCGATCAGCCAAATTCCCCTTTGCCTTCGTTCCGTGACACCAACCAAATCATTACATTAGTCCAGAACAATCTTCAGGCGGCTCTATGCCCACGTCGTCGCGTAGCACCTCTAGGGGGTCACTTTCCTCAACCTGACAAAAGCCTTCTGCGGCTGGCGCGATATTCCATCGTACCCAGCGTAACCTCCCAGCTCCTCGGGAATTTCTAACATCTCGAAGTTCCAAACCACCAAGGCCACAATAGTTCTAATTGCCTGATGCGCCATCCTCCTGCCCCAGCATTGCCGAATCCCCATGCCGAAGCCAAGTTGAGGTCCCGCAGCACCGTCGAATTCGAGGCTACCGTTTTCTTTGGGGACGAGCCAGCGTTCTGGTTCGAAGATCCTCAGGTCCTTCGTCTCGTCCCATCTGTCCCGAAGCCTGGCCGCTTTGGATGTCGGGCTCCGCATGTTTTCATCCACGTGGACTGAAGGTGACATGAAGCCGGGTCCCGCGTTGACCATAAATACCTGGCAGCCCTTGGGAATTTTGCGGCCGAGGATCTCGGTGTCATGTGTTGTCTCTCTCACGATACTGAAAGGGGTCAGACGACGCGTCTCTTCTATGACGGCCTCGAGGTAGGGTACTCGAGCGCGCCTCAATTCTTCGAATGTGGGGACTCGGTTCTCTGTTACTGCTTCGGGAATTGCGGAGTACAAGGAATCTCGAAGTTTCGACTGGGTGTGGGGATAGCCGGTAAGGTACTTGGTTACCCAGCCCATAGCTCCGCCAGTCGTGTGATGACCAGAGAGCACATCGGCAAAAATCTAGCGAGAAAACGGATCTGATCAGCAAAACTACAACACCATTGCGGCAATTGAACCGAGCATTTCAGCCTTACCTCGTCCGCCATGCTTTGGTTCACAAACCGTGGTTCTCGCCCCTCTTTCATCGCTGCGACCTCCTCCCGCATCATAATATGGTCAAGGGCAGACTTGACTTTGCCTGCCTTGTAATTTTCAACCGCGGTCCTGAGTTGTTGCGGAAGAACTTGATCCTTGTGGAAGAAAATCTTCTTGTACTAAACGATATATTAGCACTGTGTCAACCTTTAAGAGGCGTTTAATCAGCGCCATTACCAAACTCACCCAGGCTTGGTGTTGCCACCACCAGTAACTAAGTTTTGGGGTCCAGGAAACCGCGGTCTTCTCCAAAACGTGAGGAGCGTCCTGGATAGCGACGAGGAAGTCACTGAGAGGGGCCTCGGGAAACGTTACCGGTTCATCGACCTGGCCTTCTGGCACTGCGGAGAGGTTCAGCTTAGAAATAAGTTCCAACTGAGGGTCTATGGCTGAATCATTCATGTTTTCACCGAATGCGTAATAGGTCATTATGTCGAGCGCAGAGTGCCAGTAGTCCGATAGGATAGCGAAAGGTCGACCATTCGTAAGTTTCACCTTAGTCTCTAAGAGCGTGATAAGCTTGAGTCCCTCAGAGTGCATAAAAGGGCCCATGGTGTTATTGAGGAAGCTTGGGGTCATCAAGTCTTGCCTCAGGTGGCGGCGGGCTCTGAAAGCCTCATTCGTCTTGTACCGAGCATGAAAGTCGCCCAGACCCTGCATTGCATCAATCAGGAACTGAGGCTTTTCGAACTCGGGCCGCCTCATCAGTATGTCCTGGGACTCGCGAAAGTCTGCTACCAATATCCAAGGCAAAGTGAAAGGGTGGACGAAGACTTGACAGACTGGTGATCTCATTTTTTCGACCTGCTTGGCCAGCCACATGCTGAACTCACCAGTGGTACTAAGGTCGCGAGCCATAGACGATGCATCCCCAAACAACGATTTCCTGGCCTCGGGATTGTATGCGATGCCGGGAAGTGGTTTGGGAAGAAGCCATCGATAACACAAGTAGAGGCTGGCGGCTACGAACGCGAAGGCAAAGGTCGCCACCATCGTGGGCGTCAGGCCATCAGCATGTATCGCATACTTGTTTAAAAGCGCCATGGTATTACTAGATCACGGACGTTGATTCCGCTTCGAATGAGCTATCTAGTGATGGGATGTAGTTTTCTAGAGAAAGGGTTCTTAAACTAGACAATACGAGGCGAAAAGATATCCTAGAAACACAAGGTACGTTGGTAAGGTATTAAGCCGTCCAAGTTACAATATCGGCCGGTGGCTACCCATATTTTCCTATGGTGACTACATACTTGGAATACCTCACTATAAACGTTCAGCCGAGCGAGCTGACCTTAACTTTTTGTTACCACGAATAACTATTCCTATAAAGGTAATAAAACACTTCATTTAATCGGCTCATGTTTCACTCACCATGGCCGACAACCTAATGCGGCACAATGTGATTTGCGGCTTTACACACAACTACCTGTTCAGACGAAAAATAATAAAGCTTGCAGCCGAAAACATGCAGCCGAAGATTATCGGCCGATATTTCGAGGCAAAACATCATCGGCCGAAGAATATCGCTGTACGGAAGTTCCGGCGAAAAGTCCCGAGACTTTAGTGGGTAAGCGCTGCAGAACGCTATAATTCTCTGTAAAGGTGCGCATCCAGCGATGCCCTATAGATTTTGGGTTGGCAAGGTAGCAATAGTAGATTAAAAGCTAGAAGTTAAAAGGGTTAGACACTATAATTTACAAGGCCCATGCGCTATAGCTTAGCGAGCCTGTCACTATATACAGGTGCAAGTGGGTTTTAGCGCTTACTTTACTTGTTCTGTCACAGGATCTTATAGCGTCCTTACAGGGCTTACTCACTAGAGTCGCGGAACTTTTCGCCGGAACTTCCGTAATCATCTCAACACTCATAGAAACCTCTATAATACGGGTATTTTTTGCTGTTACTCCATTGTGCGTTTTTTATTGGCTTTTGCCGTAAAAAACGTGTCATTAGTAATGCTACCCGGTAGTCAGCAAGTATAGCTGACAACGCGCTGAAGAAACGTCGGCTGGGTTCGTTGCAAGCACACTCCTGATTATAGATCCTGAGTTTTACCCAGTCGTAGCCCTATAAACAATTGATTCTCCCTGTTCAAGTTGACATATTATTATAAGGTGAAAGCAACATCTTCCTGTGGAAAGTGTGCGCACTAAGCAGGATCTCCTCATCGGTGAAAATACCTCCTATTCCCTTTCAGTATCACGAAGAGTTACCTAGATATTCACCTCTTACTCATCTGATCTATTAATCACCCTTACCACAGTAGTCTTACATTGTAGCATTATTAAACCATGTAGTACCGTGCATCACAATGGCAAAAGAGACTAAGTCGGAGACTATATAGCACAGCATCATTATAAAATGCCCCGTCTACAAAAAGCTTATATCTGATACAAATTTCGTCTGCGCTCAAGTATAAGCTACTAAAAAGAACCAACCATTTGCCTTTATGAAGTCATTCTATGTCTTACACATGGCAAGTCTCGCCATTGAATAGATATAAGACAGCAGTGCAGAAGCTGGCCCTTTTTGACATTGGGAGGTATACGGCTACTCTGACTCACGAGAACCGATATCTCCATTCCCAGAGGTACTACTTAGGACTGCCATCTCTTCCCAGTTTCCATGAATTGCACCATAGTCCGCGTCCGAAAAAAAATCCGCCGTAGAATATGCACCGGTATATTCCTGAATTTGGTCGCAGCTCCAAGGTTCCGATATCTGCATTCCTGGGTCAATTACCGCAGCCGAACCTCCACAAATCTGAGCGTGCATGGGCGAGCTGTCAACATTGCGGATGAGCCGAGTCAGGGTCCGCGCGCCTACTTCGGCCATGTTACTGACCTCTGCAAGAGTCTGCAAGCGATCTAGTGCACTACGTACCGCTTGCATGCACTTGGCACGCGTCGCGTTAGCCATTCCAACACCAAGAGGATCCGTCTTCATTATGTTCGAACCGGCCTCTGCGGTATCTCCTAAAAAACCACTATCCGCACACAGGCACAGTAGGAGCACAGCGGCCTCGAATGTTGGAACGATGATACCTGCAAACCGCGTGTGCGAGCCGCCTATCATCATGTGCAAAGTGGAAACGCCTTCGAGGAGATTGAGCGCAGCCACAGCTAAGGCTTTCTTATGCGACGACAACAGTATCTGCTTATAACCTGGGAGATCTTTGATCTGGCTAGGGTCCTGGAGGAGTGCAGGCCTAAAGTTGTAACAGAGGTAATCGAATATGGCCATGTGTAAGCTTTGTCGCTGCAAGGGGAGCATGGGCAGACGCTCGTCCCATTGCTTGTCTGGCTGCAGAGAAAAGGCTGGCGGCACCGTAGGAAGGAACTTACTGCAGAACAGTTCGTACCTCTCCTCTGCCGCTATCGCGTTATACTCGGATCCTTTTGTTGGGCTATGGATTCTCCAAAAGTCGGCCAGCTGGACCTGAAGAACACGCTCCGTAAATACATCCGGGGCGTCGACCGCATCATCAAAATCAGGCACAAGGTGCATCTGGGGCATGATTTCCGGGCTCAAGCCGTCAGGCAACAGTGGTACACGGTCTAACCGTCTTGATAGGTCGCTGTTGATTCGGAAACATTGTCAAAAACCGAGGCAACTCTTTGTATGTCGACCGGCGTACGTACCTGTCCCAGACATAAAGGCTGCAAAAAGTTCGCCGTCTCATCTCTTTCTCGAGCTCGTCCATACCGTTGGCCCAGATGGTAGCGTCCAAGTGCATGCCGATTCTTTGCGCTACACGAACCGCGCAGCCGAGCGCTTCCCAGAATGCATTTGTTCGGCCTTGGCATAGGGAACCCAACCCGGTAAAGGCTAGGTGCTGAACACGGAGCAGAGATCCTCGGGTATCCAGACGGGTACAGATCGGTTCAAGCACATCGGCAACATCATTACAGGACCTACGAATATCGACTAGAGCCACACCCCGAATGCTATCAATGGTATATGATGGGGAAGGAAGGAATTGCGATGCATACCAGCATACCCTGAGAAAGAGGACCGGAAATTCAATGTCGGTAACAGACGACGGTCTGTCAATTGTCCACCATTTCTGGTACTGTTCGAGGAACCAAGGAGGATACAAAAGCTGGTCCATCCTGCGTCATATGGAAAATTCAGCACTGGGTTTTCGGGATTGAGCTTTGAAGCTCCCAAGACCAGGGACACGAACCAATTGACTTCGGCGACGAAATATCGAACCATGAAATCGAGGATCGGGCGGCTCGGCATTTTTTCTAGCGTCTTCTGAACCTCTGCCTCGGTTTCGGCGGTTATAGATAGGTCTTTGCCATTGTGCATATTATCTTCGTGTACTCCTAACTGTTAATTATACATGGTCACTAAAGCCCATCACTGAAGAGGACGCTATTCCAGCATTAAATATACTTGGAAGACTCACTCTTCGCACTAGGGCCATGGTGTTGGATCTACTTTCCTCGAAATATCCGAAGACTTCGGCTAATGATGACGGCTCCGCTTGTTCCTTCGAAGTCTTAATTGCGACCGAAGTGGGAGAGGATTCAGAGGCTCGACGCTCAACACTGTCCTCCCGTAGACCGTTAACGGTCCGTGTCTCTTCATCCTGGCGGTTCTCAGGTAGGTTGGGCGCTTGTATATCCCGAGATAGATAGTAGGTGCACAACTCTGGCCGTCGGCGCCGGCTGCAGTGATCGCAAGGATATTGACGGTTGCACTACAATGAAGAAGTATGTCAACAAAGAAACAACGAGGCGCCAAAACTGTGCGCTCGTAGTGATAAATACCTTTTGTTTTCTCGTGTAGCAAGGGATGCAGGACGACACTCCTCGCTTTCGCTTCCTCACGTCCATTGTCTCGATCTCACGGGAAAGTCGCTCAACCTAGACAACGGTTCCGTCAGTGGCGCCCGGCTGGTTCCTATCTCCTTTTTAACCCTTTGCAAAAGTTTATCTGCGGGGGTATAAGCATGCCAAGACATACAGTGTGTCAGAATACTCTTTTGAATCTCATATGTATGTTTGAAGACAACAATCATCCAATGACCAATAACCAAATGTTACTCCTCACGCACTTTGCTTGCTTCGCTCCGCAGTTGGCGGATTCAAGTGTTCTGCGTAAGCAAGTATCCCTGTATTTTCGAGTAAGATTTGCATAGGGGGCTTTTTTATTTCCGCGAAAAAAAAAAAAATTCTGTAGCCGAAAATCATACTTGGAAATAAAACTTTAATTCTGAGATACTATCTGGAAATAACGGGATACCTGCTTATGTAGGACAGTTGAATTCGCCGACTACAATACTAGGTTGTAGATATCGTGGGTACTAACACTCGTGCGTCACTGGAGTAATTCTCTTTGTGGAGCTATATATGCACGTGGCCGGTTTGCCGACTTGTTGAAGCAGTAAGACGGGCGGCTTATAATCTGACAATGATGAGTGGTACAGGACCGAGAAGCGGCTGATCGGCTATAATTATAACTGATTTCTATCGAAGTATCCCTGCTATGCATATAGGAAGCAGCCCCCATCCCACCAGAACTCGGAAGTCAACCTCCTCAGAAAATCACAGGACTTCAGCCTGTCTATCGACTTGTAGAGCTCCTTTCGACAGAGTTGCTAGGCGGGGAAATCCTGCGGCGCGGCCGTCGAGGTGATTATACTCCAGTCAATGAATTTTTTTACTTTGATCACTTCTTTAGGAATGATACCAAACCTAAAGTTTCAATTACTACTATGCGTAGCGTGATGCAATAAATCCCTCCCATACAACATTACAGCGAAGATCTACATTCGTAATTCTGTCCGCAGCGCAGGGGAGTAGACTTGAGCTTAACAAGGATGGCGTGATCTCGTATACTTATCAGCTTATTGCTGCACCGTGGAAACTAGCCAACCCGGAACATAAATGCAGCTCTTCCTATGCCCTCAATCAATATTGGATTCCTGTGAGGTCAAACCAAAACTCATTAACTTAAAGGAGATAGAAGAAGGTAGAAGAGATGCGTCGATATGCATTCAATATAACTCCCTGTAATTTCCTATAAGGCACATTATTAATTGTGGGTCGTTATCGGTTAACCCGGGAATACTGTTATATTCTTTGTAATACGGGATTTTATTGGTGGGTTTAAATCTCCACACCCAGTCCAACTGATGTTACACAGCATGTTAAAAATGGCTTAGAGTTCACCCACTAGTGTTGCACGACAAATCAATTAAAAGCCAACAAAGTAAGCCATGCCAGAGCTCACCGGTCAACCTGATAGCGGTCCTCAACTAACAATCCTACGTATAATTTTGCATGCCCTGTAATTTACGGCGTCTTATAGGCTACTTTATCGGTCAAAGACTACTGTTGGACTGGTGAACTCTTGTACATCTGCATGCAATTCTTGCCGAGGTCACATACAGTCTGCAGCTTGAATTGGCCAATTGGAATTCTCCCCTTCGAATGTCTGTTTCTTGGCCCTTGGAGACACCATCATACCCGCACATGCTTGCTGGCGACAATCCTGCCCATAATGCCGTTGCGGACGCGGGCGATCTCGTGGGGCACGTTTGTAACATACCCGGCTGCCGCGGAGATATCTAAATAGCTTTGATCCCAATATGTGTGGGCTAGTCATCCAAAAAACCACGATATCAGACAAAGATCTTACATATTACAAAATTAACTTGATAATTATTTCATAAATCAAACACAGTATAGAGAATTACAGTTTAAAAACAATAAAAACAGTCTAACGAGATTTTATTAGATTAGATTTCAGTGAATATTGTTTAATATTTTAAATTATTAATAATAAAGGTGGGGTTTTTTCTTATAAATTTTTTTTTTAATAAACAGAGATAAGGTGCGTAGTTGTGGTTATGCATATAGTGAAGGGTGTATGTACACGGTTTTATAATAGATGCGCGCACTAGACGCTAGGTATTGTTTGGAAAGGAACCTCGCGTCCGAAACACGAAATGCATTGAACTCTCCATCAATACAGCGTCTTCGTAAGGTTTGGGACGTCACGTCTGGAACCTACGTTAGCAGCGCTTATAGTAAGGTGCAGTCAAGAACAACGTGCAACTACATTTTCTATTCGTTTATTGAACACACCCACCTGTCGAACTGTGGGCCTCAAACGTTCAGAGCCCACCCCGCCCAACACAAGCACAAAAGATCAGCCTTTCTATTCCACATAATTCACCCAGAAACCTACCAGCAAGTGAATCTGAATTTCCCCTTCCATCATCCTACCAAGTCTAACAAATTCGATATTCATCATCACCAATCACCATGCCTATATTTGATGCAACGGCGACGAGCGAGCAGGTCGTCAAGGCATTCGCTCCGCAAATCAAGGGTCATACCTTTGTCATCACTGGTGCGGGGCAGCCCAGCATTGGGAGCTCCATGGCCACGTCGCTGGCTCGAGCCTCGCCGGCACATATTCTCATCGCGTCGCGAACCGCTGCGAAGGTCGAACCCGTTCTTGCCGCCATCCGAGAAATAGACCCCTCGGTTAAGGCAACATTCGTCCAAGTCGACTTGTGCGACCACGACTCGGTGCGGCAGGCTGCCAAGGAGATCCTGGAGGCGACGGCATCCAAGATTGACACACTCATCAACAGTGCTGGGAACATGGCCATCAAAGAGTACACGGTCGATAAACAGGGCATTGAAATGCAACTGTCAGGCAATCATGTTGGACACTTCTTGTTGACGAATCTCTTAGTGCCCGCCCTCTTGGTTGCTGCTGATGCTGATAAAAAGCACGGCGCTCGCGTCGTCAATCTCTCTAGTTTGGGCTATCTCATTAGCCCTTTCCGCTTTGATGACTACAACTACTCTGACGGCAAAACATACGACCTCTGGACAGGGTACGGCCAGGCCAAGACGGCCAATATACTGTTTTCCTTTGGCTTGACCAAGCGGCTCAAGGAGCGTGGTGTCACCTCATTCGCCGCCCATCCCGGATCCAATCTCGACACGCAGCTCGGGTCACACCTAGTCTTCGACGACTACAACGATATATTTGAAATCACGAAGCGCAACACGGGCAAGGACTTTGTGTTTGACGAGCCGAGGTTCAAGACGTACGCCCAGATCGGTGCCACGCCTCTCACGGCCGCGCTGGACCCGGACCTCCCCGCCAAGGCGCCCGCCTACTTGCAGAATAGCCAGATTGTGGAGCCCGCGGAGCATGCGAGCAACCCTGAGAATGTAGAAAAGCTGTGGAAGCTAAGTGAGAGGCTCGTTGGTCAGGAGTTTGACTATTGAACTGGAATCTGTTGAAATTCGTGTTAGAGCCACGGTCTCGCTGGTTGAGGAGCCTGCCAACAATGAAGTCCGTTGTATTTATCTCCATTATGCGTAGGCTGAATCGCTGTTTAATTGAGAGTCATGAGGTTCTTGTCCTCGGACTTTTCCAAGGCTAGGAAGCCGAAAAGTGTTGTTCAAAGCTCGCGAGTCTGAGTTTCATTAGAGACTACTAATTATTCGAGCTTGTCGAAATTATGCCGGTCTTGAAAACAAAGCCTATCAGGAGAGCTCGCATGACTTCCATATACCTTTTCCCCTGAACGAGACGTATACTACTAGTAGTCTTGTTCTTCTCGGCATTATGCACAATATTGTAGATGTAAGCTAGCCCTAGTAAGGGTGCTGGCACTTCTGTTGTTCATACTGAGGTGATTATCTCCTATACTTCATATGAATAGACCGCAACAACCAGGGCTTGCAACACTTGCTCAGCTTGTACTCGAGTCCTGGTTTCATGATCGGTAAGGCCAATGTTGCCCGATCTCCATATAAACTGTGCTAATAAGGTATAGGTAATTGTGGCGCGTGTAGCACGGCTATACTTCTACGTATAGTGACAAGCTGTTCATATTTGCATTTCAGTTCTAGTCCCATATTCTATATGGTTAAGCTCCTTAAACCTTTGCCTGTGCCTTCTGCTGAGCCACGTACTGCTCAAACTTCGGGAGAAAATCCTTCATAGCAGCATCGTCAAACATTTCCTCGATCTTCTCTACCTTCTCGCCGCTCTCGTCAAGCCACAGAAAGAGGGCATGTTCATTGTTGTACGGCCCAAGCAGCGTGTCCGCCTTTGCAATGGCATAGATGGCGGCCTTGCCCTGAGCCACGTCGTGAACGATGTTGTGGACTGTAAGCTGCTCGTTCTCAAATCAGAATTGTTTCTGCAATTCTTTTTTTTTTTCGAGTCGGAAACCCAGATGGCCCTCGCTTACCTGGAAGTTTGTGATAAACGACATAAGCATGGGAAAAACCTGCTCCGTATCTGCGCGGGTGCGTGCCGGTATTTTGGAACTGAAAGGCAATGTTTTTGTTGTGCAATCGTCGGTCCAGCTGGCGAGGAAAGTCTCGGGCGTCCACCCGCTCCAGCCTTTGATGAACTTCTCAAGCGTTGCCGCTTGGACTTCAGCTGCTGCGGGCATGGTAATGCGGCCTGTATGTAGGACGTGAGAGATTAGAAATGAATATTTGTAGTGTGGCTATTGGTTTACCAGCCGCACCGTATGAATGTTGTGAGATTAAAAGTGAAACGACAAAGAAAAGGCTCCAGGAAGACTAGGTATACGATTAAAAATGGCCTGCATGTGCCGAGGCCCTAAGCTTAAGCTACAAATAAACCTACCTAATATAGAAACTACATACCACAGCCTTTGCAATTCCTTCCCCCCCCCCCTAAGTCAGCTTAGCTCGGTTATAGGGCATTTCTAGTGAGGGATCGCTAAATTTATAGCGCAGCCCGCACTGGGATCACTAGGTGGGTACATACAGTGTACTACACACTAATAATAACTTTACAGCGCGCAGCTTGCTGGTCTATAGTATAACTTTAGTACAGTAATTACTAAACTTTGCAGCACATGATCACTAAATTTAACTATTATAATTATATTAATTCAAAATGTTTTAATCTATTCAATTAATTTGATGTGTAACAATTACTTTTTAATTGATTTTCTAATCTGTAAGAATTATACTGAATCATCATATAGCTTTTAAATAAGTTAATCTCTTAAATATATATATAATTTATTCAATTAATTCGAAACATTGTAGGTAAATTATATAATGAATTGAATGATGATATTCAGATTTAAAAAGGATTGTATTAAAGGCCAGATTGTGTTCTTGTATTCTGCTATTAATTTATTAAAAGACGAAACCATATTTTCTTAAAATAGCCTGTCCTATCACGTGCACCTCGGCAAAATAGAATGAAGCGCGTCCCCTGAATACCTTCATATCTATCTGAACTTTCTTCCCACATCTTTTCTGACGCACAACACAACGTGCTCAAATGCAGCCTTTCACATGTTATTCGTCTCTGTGCTTCGTAATGCACTGTTCATTCTTATCCCACTCTCCTTAATCCTTTCCAGCTATCTCTACCTGTACCCAGTCTTTCATCTCTGCGCGTTTCCCGCCCCTGAGCAGAATGCAAACGCCGCATACCTCAATACGCTCCGTCAGCACACCCTTCCCTCTCTACATGATGCTACAAAGATAGCACCCTTCCGACTTCTGGCACTTGGCGATCCTCAGCTCGAAGGCGACAGCTCGATTCCCGACCCAGAAGCGGCCACCTTTCCAAACCTTGCAAAGTTCTGGAACGATGCCTTTCTCCTGAATGGCACAACGTTACAAAGATTACGACATAGTCTTCATGATATAGTCGATTTTTATCTCGACGACATACCTAAGGCGCTCGAAGTTTACAGGAAGAAAATCGATCACATTGGCAATGATTACTACTTGGGGCACATCTACCGTAGATTGTATTGGTGGACAAATCCTACACATGTGACGGTATTAGGAGACTTGGTTGGAAGCCAATGGATTGATGATGACGAGTTCGAGAGTCGGGGATGGAGGTTCTGGAAGAGGGTCTTCAGGCATGCGGAACGTGTGTCTGATGAAATTGCGGCGCAACCTTCGGAAGACTTTCAAGATGTGCGAATATTAGGAGATGATGCGGAGGCTTGGAAGCGAAGGATTATCAATGTGGCTGGGAACCATGACATCGGTTATGCTGGTGATTTGTCGAAAGAGAGGATGGTTAGATTTGAGAGGGTGTTTGGGAAAGCAAATTATGAGCTTCGATTTCATCTCTCAGGGGTAACCAACACGAGCAATAATGGGTCACTGGGAGGCAGCAGTGAGGAGGGCGGAGCAGAGAATAAACCGATACCAGAGCTGAGGATTGTGGTCATGAATGACATGAATCTTGACACCCCCGCCTCATCCAAAGAGCTCCAAGACGAAACCTACAAATTTCTTAACGACGTCATTATATCCTCACAAGATGTAACTCGACCGGCACATTTCACCCTCGTCTTGACTCACATCCCTATGCACAAAGAAGCCGGCATCTGTGTCGATGCTCCATTTTTCGATTTCTTCGATGGAGACTTCTCTAATGGGGTCAAAGAGCAGAACCACCTATCAAGTGATGCATCAAAAGGTTTTCTAGAGGGGATTTTTGGCATGAGTGGTGATTCCTTCGTTTCCGGTCAAGGGTTGGGTAGACATGGCCTTATTCTCACCGGGCATGATCACGAAGGATGTGATACCTATCATTTCATCAACCAATCTGCTCCTCCGGAAAGACGATGGGAAGCGAGGCGTTGGAACGATGCAAAAGCCTCAGGACTGTTGGAAGAAGCGCGAGTACCAGGAATGAGAGAAATTACAGTACGGAGTATGATGGGTGATTTTGCTGGAAATGCAGGACTGTTGAGCCTTTGGTTTGATGAGGAAACTTGGAACTGGCAATCCGAGTTTGTTAATTGTGGATTGGGGAAACAACATATGTGGTGGGTCGTCCATATATTGGATCTTATCACTATTGGTGTTTTGCTTGTGTACGGAGTTTTGTCATTGGTGCAATATCTCGGCCTTTTGAAGCCTTCAAAACCTGGCATCGAGAAAGGCAAAACGATATCTCGAAGTCCAAAAGCGGAGCGTAACACGCCAGATTTCCTAGCTGCAAACGGCAAACTCGACGTTCCAGGCTCAGGGAAGAAAAGTCTACGAAAGAAGAAGAGCAAAAGGGCGTTAAATGGCAGTCCAAACGGAACAATTAGTTCCGTCGGTTGAAGCCTTCTGTATAATACTCACAATCAAAATTTTCAGATTCACATTTCACACATCATTGTTCTTACAATATTAGGTTTTAAACTTTTTATTTCTTTTCATATTTTTCCCTCTGAGACCAGCTCACCTCTTGCAAAACGGCTCCAAATTCTTGCAAATCTTCAACCCGAACCCTGTAGTGCAGTAGAACTCTAAGCAATCCACGTTCGGGTCATTTGCTTGTCCTGGTACTGCTACGTTTGGTGCTGGCTTCGAACCATTGCAGATGTCGCTGAGGAGGTTGAAGCATTGGTTTGCGGTGAGGCGCGGATTGGTGCTGACGGTCGTGATGGAGATGAGGGTCGTGGTGACGTTGTTTGCGGGTGGCGTGAACGTGGTTACCATGGTGGTGGTGACGGTGTCGGTGAGGGTTTGGTTGTGGATCTCCGTGATGGTTGCGGGAACCATGCTTGCGACTGTTGCGGACGAGATGGTGATGGCAGTAGTAGCGGATACGAAGGTCGTTTCTGCTGTGGTGGTGGTTGTGCTTGTCGCGCTTGTCGTCGTCTCGCTGGTTGTCGTCGTCGGTTGCGTGGTTACGGAAATCAACGTTGTTGAATCCGTGGTTGTCGAAACCGTTGATGTCGTCGTCGAGAACGTGGTTGAGAATGTGGTGAGACTCGTGGACACCGTTGGCGATGTGCTTGATGAGGTTATCATGGATGTGAGGATGACCGGCGCGCGGTGCTTAGTTGCTTCGACGACGGAGACGGAGATAACGATTGCGGCGGTGATGACCAGCATCACTAGCGCGGGGATCCAGAAGAGCTTCTTCCGGAGGTTTTCTTTAGGCCTGTAGAAATTGATGTCGAAGGGTTCGCCTGTTGGCTTGGACGGTGGTGGGTTCGCGGCGGCCTGTGGCGCGAACCGGATCGGAACACCCCACTCGTCTTGTTCTTCGGGGTGTTCCATGATAAGATCGTCTTCGAAGTCGCTGTCTTCTAGCTCGATGTCGCCGTGGGCGTGGGCGTGGTTGGTGTAGTCGGGTGGTGGAGGACCCGAGGATTCTCCTCCGTCCGGGATTGACGGGTGTTCTTTTTTCTCCATGGAGTTGCGGACGCCTAGGTTTGCTTCCGCCGGGGAAGTTGAAGCTTTCAAGGTCGAGTTGCGAATTTCTGTGCTCGTCATTTCTTAGGAGTGGGGAAGTTTGCTTACTTGACTGTCCGGAATGATGATTTTCTGGGAGAAGATAGAATTTTGAGTTTTGGAGGCTTGAAATTCTAGATGTTGAAAACACTGTGAGGAAGAAATTTTAGATTTGGGTTCAGTCTGTATATTTCTGTTATTTGGGTATCTTGTTCTCGGGACAAACTATTGTTCGTGGTATAAATCAAAGGGTGTGTTCTCATTTCATCTTGTCCTCTGAGTACACAAAGAAAGACAGCGAATTTATATGAACGAGAAGACAGTGCCATTGTTGAATACTTCATTTTTATTTTTTTCAATACTGCTATCAACAAAGCGTTTCGTTCCTGACGAATGGAGCCCACTCGGGCATTTTGATAAGACCTCTTTGTTTCTTCAGAACAGCTTTGTGGAAAATGAAAGGGATGAACACAAAGCAACTTATTTATTCTCTTGGTCCTTTACAAGCGAATCTTTCTACATTGAAGAACGAACGCTCGGGGAGCTGAGGATGATCACGTGCTCCCCATTCCTCTTCGGACCCCACCTCTGGATGACGAGCTAGTCGAGGATTTCGAAAATGATTTGTAAAACAGCACCACGATTTTTCACAGCACGACTGCAACTCTCGGCGTACCTGCTCATCTCTTTCTCTCCACTCTCTGCGCCATGCAATGCATCGCCAATCTCCGCTATGCTTCAGCTTTACTTATAATCTTACAGCCATGAACCATCGGATAAATAAGCCGACTATCTTTGATTTGTACCCATCGCATGTCTTGGCAGCACGCGACCATTTATCATGGGCAAATGAGAATGCCATCAAGTTTTATCGATCTCCGCCGCTTCCTCAGTAAGTTCCGGACTAACCCAGCCTCGGTATGAGAGCGTATGACCGCCATTGACGGATCGTCCCTTCTTAGCAATCTAGTCAAGCTTTCCTCATTTGTACCCACATCAACGAAATAAACATGAAGACTAATTAATAAAAGCGTCCATAACAACAGACAAGTGTCTGGCTTCTCATTTCCTTGGTTTCAGACTCCATCAAATGCAAATGTCGTCTCCCGTTTCTTTTGCCTTGGCGAATTTTATCAAAGACTCGAATACCTTCGCTGCTTGAAAAGTAATCACTGTCCTACCGGAATTTTCGGACTTTTATATACACGTCATTTTTAAACACTTTGTTATCACGCCCTGTCAGCCGCCACAAGTTCAAGCTTAAACTCCTTCCAATCCCTCGATCACGGTGACATTCGGTGACATTCCTTCTCGTATGCGGCAACATGGGTGGAATCGGCGCAGTCGCGGAGCCGCTTGTGGTTGTTGCATTGCTTATCGGTGGAACGTGGATAAATCGAGACTTTAATCCTGGACGAAGGAGACCGATCAACTTGAGGAGAATATCAGATAAAAATGTCAAGGGAAGACTAGGGACACGCGACTACGATGGGGTGCTGGAGGAGGATCTGGAAGCGAGGACTATGAGCCCAAGTCTATTGGTTGCGCAAGAGCCGAAATGGAGGACGCGCAGACTAGGGATTGGGGGGAGGGAGACATATGTTACGACGCCGAATACGCGAAGATTCAAGGGATATGTTCTGAGTCGGCTGCTGGAGAGATTTCCATTTCTGGTGGAGTGCTGGTACTGGGCCCTGATTTACTGGGTATACCAACTCGGTCGAGCAGCAACAGCCGTCTGGATCGTCGAAGGCACCGTCCACGTCGCCCGCAAACACGCTTTAGAGGTTATCGCTGCTGAAGAGCGCCTCCACATATTCTGGGAACTCTCCATCCAGAAATTCTTCATGCAAAACCAATTCATAATGATATGGATTAAGCGCACTTATTCATTCATCCATATCCCTGGCTCGATCGCATTTCTCATCTTCTTATTCTACTACACAAATACGCGAAACCGACTCGATGAGGCACAACTAGATAAAGATTTTGGGGAGACAAAGGGATCACCTGCTGGTCCACGATTATACGAGTCTCGAAGACGAACAATGGCATTCTGCAATTTACTTGCGTTTATCATCTTTACAGCATGGCCATGCATGCCACCCCGTCTCCTGAGCGCCGATACCTCGCAAGGAGAAACTGGGAAACTAGCACGACGTTATGGCTTCGTCGATACGGTGCATGGACCTGGAGGCGAAGGTTCAATCTGGACCGATAACCGCTTCACCAAAAAATTCGTCGCGATGCCTTCACTGCATTTTGGATACTCCCTTCTGATTGGACTCACAGTTGCAACAATCCCATTAAATCGCGCTCATGCATCAACCACTTCCATGGTCCTACCACTCATGAACCGCTCCCATCCTTCTCTTGCCCCAAAAATCACAATTCCATCTTGGAGAAGACTACTTTGTGTAGCTGTTGGTTTCTTCTACCCAGCCCTGATCTTGGTTGCCATTCTCGCTACCGCAAATCACTTTATTCTTGATGCTGTGGCTGGAAGCATAGTCTGTGCAGCTGCATGGTACGGCAACGATGTTCTGTTGAATTTGTTGGTTGTGGAAGATTGGTTTCTTTGGGTTGTGAGGATTCATAAACCGGAGAGTTATGCTGTGGAGGCCGAAGAGGGAGATGAGAGATTTGTGATGAAAGTTGTGTGTAAGATGAGGATGAGTGGATGATACCCAATGGTGTGTTGAAACGATAATTCAACGATTGGGATTGTGGAGTGGATGGCGTTTGGTGTGGTGCATAGCGTTATGATGGTATTTCTTTTCTTCCCGTCCTAAAGGATGGAAGCGGTACATATCAATATCAGTACGTGATTGGAGTAGGAGGAAATGAAAATATCTTGCTTGCATCAATCGCTTTTACTGCGTGGGTATGGGGTTTGGGGAGAGACTAGGCGTCCGCCGCCCCTTTCAGATTGCGGGCATACTGACCACTCTCCTTCCTGATATCTATGTCACTCAAACCTGATTCCCTTCGATATCTATCAAAAGAACCTCCCTATCTGCATCTTCATTCTTTGCCTCTCCCAAGACACAAAGCATCTCTTTTCATCTGTGATATGCGTATCTTCGGGCGACTCCGAACCCTCGCCCGTCTCAGACCCGAATTTCTATCCATGACTCCTTTCTTGCTTGTGCTTTACTCAGACTCTTCTCTTGTACCTGAGCGCGTCATGTTCACAATACAACTTCTCGTATTTTGAGATTTCCTTGCGAGAGCTTACACCGATCAAAATTTGCCAACTCTCACTAAGCCCTTCCCCCGGATTCTTAACTGGAGGCTACAGGCGAGGAAGCAAAGATCCGACGCCGCGACCCCTGTTCAATCAGATAAAAACAGGCTCATCTCAACAACATGATTGGTGGACTCGGACTTTCAACATGCAAACTGCCGAGTTCCGCGCGAAAACTCCGTTTGCTTTTTTCCTTTCTCCTTTTGACAGGCATCAAACGGAATGCATTATGCTCGATGAGGTCTAGCGGGACATCAATGACTCTGTGGATATTTTTGATGGACGTTTGCTCCTTTGTATAAAGCGTTGGATTTTCTTCTGACTGTGTTGAGTCTTGTTGCTGTACATATGACATTACGACGATGAGCACAGCAAAGATGGATGAAGTTTCCCGCCAAGGCGAGGCTGAGGCTGCCGTAGGCGCAGGCGCAGATCTAGGAACAAGAGTCGAAGGACAAGACAACGAAAAACAGCACCTAAACGTTCACAACAACACCTCAAATCCCACGAATACGACCGAAAACAATGGCTCTGCCACCTCCCCCTCCCCCTCCATCTCCTCGGACGAAGAAAAACATCAAGCCGCCACAATGCCAGCCGCAGGTGCTACCAAACCTGCAGAACCAGAAGCCTCGCGCACGAAACTACAAACCATCATCATCATGATCTGTCTCTGCTCGTCAGTCTTCCTGGCCGCCCTCGACGTGACAATCGTAGCCACAGCCCTCCCAACCATAAGCTCGCACTTCCATTCCAACTCAGGCTACACGTGGATCGGAACCGCGTACCTGCTCGCCAACGCGGCCTCCACTCCCTCGTGGGGCAAATTCTCTGACATCTGGGGTCGCAAACCCATATTACTATGCGCCTCTACCATATTCTTCATTGGAAGTTTGCTGGCCGGCGTGAGCGTGAATATCGGGATGCTGATTGCAGCGAGAGTGATACAGGGAATTGGAGGCGGGGGATTGATTATTTTGGTTAATATTTGTATTAGTGATTTGTTCAGTATGAGGAATAGGGGTATATATTTTGCGATGGTGGGCATGGTGTGGGCGTTGGCGAGTTCGATTGGGCCGGTGTTGGGTGGTGTTTTTACGGAGAAAGTGAGTTGGAGGTGGTGTTTTTATATTAATTGTGAGTATTACCTTCCACACGCTAAGATCCAAGCTAACTTTCTTGTAGTACCTATCACGGGCACAGTTACTATCCTCCTCTTCCTCTTCCTCCGCCTCGATAATCCCCGCACACCCGTCTGGGATGGACTCAAAGCTGTCGACTGGGCGGGCTCCCTCACGATCGTGGGCGGCACTCTGATGGTCCTTCTCGGCCTCGAATTCGGTGGTGTCACCCACCCCTGGGATTCCGCCACCGTCATCTGTCTGATCGTCTTCGGCGTCGTAACCGCCAGCCTTTTCGCCCTTAACGAATGGAAATTTGCGCGGTACCCCGTGATGCCACTTCGGATCTTCAACAACGTTTCAAACGTTGCTTCACTCGGTGTCTGTTTCTGCCACGGATTCGTCTTCATATCAGCAACTTACTACCTCCCCCTGTACTTCCAGGCTGTGCTAGGCGCCACTCCCCTCCTCTCAGGAGTCTACCTCCTCCCATTCGCATTAGCACTCTCCTTTGTCTCCGTCCTAACCGGCATCTTCATCAAAAAGACCGGCCACTATCTCCCGCCCATCTGGTTCGGTCTCTTCGTCATGACACTCGGTTTTGGGCTTCTCATCGACCTCCCTGTTGACCGCAGTTGGGCCAAAATTATCCTCTTCCAGATCGTAGCTGGGATGGGGGTCGGCCCTAACTTTCAGGCGCCGTTGATTGCATTGCAGAGCAAGGTTAATCCCAGGGATATCGCGACCGCGACTGCAACATTCGGTTTTATTAGGAGTTTGGCAACGGGCATCGGTGTCGTGATCGGAGGCGTAGTTTTCCAAAACGAGATGCAGAAACGCTATCCATCCCTAGTCACTTCTCTCGGCCGTCCTCTCGCCAACGAATTATCCGGTGGCTCTGCGTCAGCAAGTGTAGGCATCGTAACCGACTTGCAGCAACCGCAAAAGGGGATAGCTCAATATGCGTTTTATTCTTCTCTTAAGATAATGTGGATTGTTTTCGTTGCGTTCGCGGGACTAGGGTTGTTTATTAGTTTTTTCATTGGGCAGAATCATTTGACAAAGGAGCATCAGGTTACAAAGACGGGGTTGAAAGAAGAGGAGGAGAGGAGAAAGGAGGCGAAGGAGAGGAAGAAGGCGAGCAAAGAGGTCTTGCAGGAAGAGAAACGGGTGGAGAAGGAGAGGGTGGCAGCGGAAAAGAAGCAGGAGGCTGGTGAGACGGTGGCCAACGAGGAAGTTTGAGGCGTGTTATGAGTATAGTTGTTTGGTTTATGGTTGCATATACGGGAGCGCGGTCTCAACATTTTCTTACGAGATGGAACACAGTGTACATCTGTCCTGGATAAAGATTGGGCATATTCGGCGTCAGTCGTTGATTGATTACCTCCCGAACAGGGACATATAATTATATGGCGGGAGTATTTATTTAGCATGGAGTTTGGGATTCAGAATCGTTGACTGAGAATGGCGCGGTTTATTTCCCGACCAATATACAACGTTTAGGTCTGGGGCATACACATAGATAATAGTATAAATCAAAAACATGTTGCAATCAAAGCCCAGCGGTGTCATATATCCTCAGAGGTCCCATATTTGCTTCGTAAAAGTTAACATCCCTCCCTACGTCGCCGGAAATACCCTGTGGCCAAACAAACTCTAGATACCTTGTATTTATATCTATTTTGACTTTGCAAATAAATCTATATTAATATTGGTTTATGAAAATCTTTTGTATTGGTTATTTCTAAGTTACTCTGCCTTTTCCTATCTATCTAAAAATTACATTTATACTATTGCCTTGTCTCTTCTAAGAACCTTGCTATTATACTAAGAAGTTTTTCTTAGTTCTATGACTACTATGGAGTATAAATTTATACAATATTGGTATCTCTGTTAGTATCTTCAATCAACGAGATCGACGATTGTGATTAGTATAGAACGACCCAAAGCTCTTACATAATAAATACAGCGTAAGTTACGAGCTTACAATGAACACAGATTTGTGGCTGTTACAATCGTAGCTAGAGCAGCTATAGCGTTTACTACCTTAGGCCGCTAGGCTGCTGGCTTCGCACATTATCTCACCTTTCTACTCTGTACTCAGCCACTCCATTCATACTTCCTCTCTTTGATTCTTCGCTCAGCCTTAGTGGTACTCTACAGTCACTTTAAATCACGCGGGTGGTCAAGTGAAATGGACAAATCTTACATAAAGGAGTTTTGACGAGAAAAATAACGTAATCAAGATCCGTGTCTTGAGCATCTAGGGCCAAGAGGAGATCCCTTAGACGCCTGCTTGCAGGCATGCATGGCTGGGAGCCTTTCTGAGGTGCGTTTAGATTATTGACAAGCCTGTCGTGGACTGCAGCAGCTGGACCACGGCTTCATGTCCCCCCTGGGTGGCATACGACAGCGGCGTCTGACCCCACGGAGTATCTTTCGATTCGACCTCGGCTCCGGCCTCGAGCAGTTGCTTGACTACGCCTTCATGCCCTTCTTTGGCGGCATACGACAGCGGCGTTCGACCCCACTGAGTATCTTTCGAGTTGACCTCGGCTCCGGCCTCGAGCAGCTGCTTGACGGTGGCCTCATTTCCTTTCACGGCGGCATACGACAAGGGCGTCTGACCCCACGGAGTATCTTTCGATTCTACCTCGGCTCCGGCCTCGAGCAACTGCTTGACCACGGCTATATGCCCTCCCTGGGTAGCATACAATAGCGGCGTCCAATCGTTCCTATCCTTCAACTCGACGTCGACACCAGCCTTGAGCAGCTGATTGGCCACGGCTAAGTACCCTCCCTCGGCAGTATACAACAGTAGCGTCCAACTACTCTTGCTCTTCGACTCAACATCGGCTCCGGCCTCGAGAAGCTGCTTGACTATAACCAAGTGCCCGCTCCAGACGGCCAATCACAGCAACATCATATAATCCCAATCCTTCAACTCAATATTGGCTTCGGCCTCAAGTAGCTGCTTGACCACGGCTAAGTACCCTCCCTTGGCAGTATACTACAGCGGCGTCCAATCTTTGTTATTCTTTGACTCAACATCGGCTTCAGCCTCAAGCAGCTGCTTGACCACAGCTACGTGCCCT
>Ga0182030_10003928_pt1 | contig 31736 bp, 30 predicted proteins | sample 812S3MmetaG_FD_121299 | JGI IMG/M metagenome (GOLD analysis project Ga0182030, IMG submission 121299) | Permafrost microbial communities from Stordalen Mire, Sweden - 812S3M metaG (Illumina Assembly) | ecosystem: Environmental > Terrestrial > Soil > Wetlands > Permafrost | place: Sweden... | reverse complement strand
GGTGGAGCGGACGCCGTTGAAGTCATTGCGGGATTGCCGTGGGAACTGCTGTATCCGAGACACATCGCCGTCCACCTGACCGGCTCCCTGAGCGGCTGGACCGCGCCGAAGGATGTCATTCTTCGCGTGGCGGGCCGGCTTGGCGTCGCCGGCGGAACCAACGCGGTCATCGAGTATATCGGCCCAGGAGCGCGAACGATCAGCGCGACGGGGAAGGCGACGATTACCAACATGGGCGCCGAAGTTGGCGCGACGACCTCGATGTTTCCCGCCGACGAACGGATGTCTCGATATTTGCGCGCGACCGGCCGGGGCGATCTGGTGCCCCTGATCGAGCGGCATCGCGATCTTCTGGTCCCCGATCCGGAGGTCGAGGCGCGCCCGGAACTTTATTACGAGCAGGTGCTGGAACTCGATCTTTCGTGTTTGGAGCCGCATGTCGTCGGCCCGCATACGCCGGATCGCGCCCGCCCGATCTCGATGTTCGCCGCTGAGGTCGCCAATCCCGAGAACGGCTTTGTCGATGCGATCTCCACCGCGTTGATCGGGAGTTGCACCAATTCCTCATACGAGGACATGAACCGCGCGGCCGATGTCGCCGATCAGGTTCACGCGAAGGGGCTGCGGACCGCCGTCCCATTGCTGGTCACGCCCGGCTCGGCGAGGGTGCATGCGACGATCGAGCGTGACGGCCAGATGCGGTCTCTGAACAACATCGGCGCGACGGTGCTGGCCAACGCGTGCGGGCCATGCATTGGACAATGGCGGCGCGTGGACGCGGCGAAGGATGCGCCGAACACCATCGTTACGTCTTTCAACCGAAATTTTCCGCGGCGAAACGACGGCCAGGCAACGACGATGAATTTCATCGCGAGCCCCGAGCTGGTGACCGCCTTCGCGGCGGCGGGCAGGCTCTCGTTCAATCCGTTGACGGACACGATCACCGGCGCCGACGGGGTGGCGTTCAAACTCGAGGCGCCGCGGCCCGCTCCGGACGTCCCCGCCGAAAATTTCGAGCGCGGCGGTGTTGGCTGCATCGTTCCGCCGCCGGATGGGTCGGGGATCGCGCTGAATATCGATCCTCGCAGCGAACGTCTGCAGGCTTTGGAGCCATGGCCGGCGTGGGACGGCAAGGACTTCGAGGACATGCCGGTCCTGCTCAAGGCGAAGGGCAAGACAACGACGGACCACATCTCGCCCGCCGGACCGTGGCTGCGTTTGCGCGGGCATTTGGACCGGTTCAGCGACAATATGTTCATGGGGGCGATCAACGCCTTCACGGGCGAAACCGGCAAGGGACGCAACGTGGTGTCCGGTGAAACGGAGCAGTCGTTCTCTTCGATCGCCCGGGATTACCGGTCGCGCGGACTGAAATGGGTGGTGATCGGCGATCGCAACTACGGCGAGGGCAGCAGCCGCGAGCATGCCGCGTTGTCGCCGCGCCTGCTGGGTGGCGCCGCCGTGATCGCCCGGAGTTTCGCGCGCATTCACGAAACGAATCTGAAGAAGCAGGGGCTGCTGGCACTGACATTCCAGCGCGACACCGATTATGACCGTATCCGCGAGGACGACCGGATCAGCCTGGCGGGTCTTTCCGCTTTGGCGGCGGGCAAGCCGGTCGCGTGCGGGATTGTCCATGCCGACGGCACGACTGAGGCTTTGCTGTTAAACCACAGCTACAGCGAAGCGCAGTCGGCCTGGTTCAAATCCGGCGCCGCGCTGAATTTGGTGGGGCGCGGCTGAATTGTCGAACCGCGACACGTCGTCGTGACCCGGCTCGACCGGGTCATCGGCACCGACACAATGGAGAGAGCGATGGCTCGGTCGAGCCGGCCGCTATCGTTCGTGGAACGTGATGACTTATGGTCCAACGATCGTGGTTAACAAGCCCGGCGATGAGCGTGCCCGAGCTTCCCTCAAGGGAGAGCCTGAACTTATGTCTGACATTCTGACCCCTTTGACGCTCGATTTCCTGGCCTGGTTACAGGCGGCGCCTCGGTCGTATGCCGAGGTCATGGATGTTTGGCGCACGTCCTGTCCACGTCTCACGATCTGGGAAAACGCGGTTGATGCCGGTCTCGTGGTGCATTTACGCGTACCTGGAGAACCGGCGACAATCGGTGTGACGGACAAGGGACTGAAAATGCTGGCGGCCCGCCACGCCTCGTTATGACAAGGTCAGTGGCGCCGCCGCTAAAACTCATACTCCGGCCCATCGACATACCGGAACCGTTCCAGCGCATCGGAGCGCAACGTGAATCCCAGTCCGGGCCGATCCGGCGCATGCACCATGCCGTCCGAGCGGATGTCGAACGGCTCGTTGAACAGGTCCCACATCATCGGCATGTAGCCCTGCGTCACCTCCAGGATGTGGCAGTTCGGCGCGGCCATCGCGACGTGAATGCTCGCGGCGAACAGCACCCCGCTGCCCCACGCGTGCGGCGCCAGACGCACGCCATACGCCGAGGTCAACGCCGCGATCCGCCGGATCTCCGTCATCCCGCCCGCCCGCGCGACGTCCGGCTGGGCGATATCCAACGCTCGCCGCTCCAGCAGATCCAGGAAGTCGAACCGGGTGAACTCGCGTTCGCCCGAGGCGATGGGGATGATCGTCGAACGCCGTACCTCCGCCTGGCCGGCGTGGTCGTCCGGCGAGACCGGTTCCTCGAACCAGGCGATGTCGTACGGCTCAAGCTCCCGCGCGAGTTTGATCGCCGTCGAGACCTCCAGCGAGCCGTGCGCGTCGATCATCAATTCGACGTCAGGACCGATCCCGCGCCGCGCCGCCTGCACCCGGCGCACGCAGTTGGGGATGGAAAACCCGTCGCGCCCGACCACGCGCATCTTGACCGCGGAGAAACCCTTGGCGGCGTAGCCTCCGAGTTCCGCCTCGGCCTCGTCCCCCGGCGCCCAGCCCCCGCTGGCATAGCCGCGCACCGCGCTCCGTACCGCGCCAAGCGCCTGGTACAACGGAATGCCCAGTGCCTGCGCCTTGACGTCCCAGATCGCGATATCGACGCCGGAGATCGCTTCCATGATGACGCCACGGCGCCGGCTTTCATCGGCCTGCGTGACGCCGCGCTCCAGCGCCGGCTTCGCGCGCGAGCCGTTGTACATCTTCTCGAAGATGCGTTCGGAGAACATCGGGTCCTCGCCGACGCATTCCGGCGCGAGTTCGTGCGCGACGATGGCCGCGACGATCGGCGGCGTGCCGAGCGCCGCGCCGATGCCAATCAGCCCGCTGTCGGTCTCGACCCTGATCAATGTCGCGTCGCTTTTAATTTTTGTTCCGAGGTCGGTGCGGTGCCGTTTCTCTACCGGAACGGGCGCGGACATCGGAATGGCGGAGACTTTAACGATTTTCATTGGCGCGTTCTTCCCTGGCCGGCGGGTCATATCGCCCGCGATATTTGATATCGGGCGATCCGCCCGATGCGCGGTCAACCTAACCGGGGATGGAGGCGTACGACAACTGTCGGGGTCGTGGAGAGCCCAGGAGCGATCGTGGAGGCCCCTTATTTTGCGCGAAAGCACTTGAGGATGCGATCGACCGGCGTGCCGTCCCGAAGCGGAATGCCTTTCGCGATCTGATAATTCCGGAAGCCCACCTTCTCATAATAAGCAAGGCCACCGTGGTTGTCCGCGCGAATCGCGGCGTTGATCGCGGCGAGATCACTGTCGCCAGCCCAGATCCTGGTTCGCGCGAACAGCGCGGTGCCGATACCCCGTGTGTTAAAATCGTGACTGACGAACGTTGCGATATCTGCCCAATCGACCGGCAATTCCGGATGTCGCCTTAAACTCTGAAAGGCGAGTTGGCGCGACGTCAGCACATCCTCCGCCACAAAACACAGGAGAAGATGCTCCCCTTCAAGAAAATCGCACCTGAACTCAGCCAGCGACAAAGGGAATTCCAACGCGGTTGTCCCGCCGATCCCGATGATGATATTCAGAATTTCGCACAGCGGTACCGCGTTGCCCGGAACGGCGTGCCGGACACGAAATTCAGGGAGGGCGGTGCTCACGGCGACGGCATTACCCACCAGTCGGCCCGATCAGCCGGCGCATGAATAGCGTACCAGATACCGGGGTATCGTAATAAGGCTCGATCACCTCGAACCCGAGTTCGCGATACAGCGACTGGGCGCCAGCCATCGACGGCAAAGTATCCAGCCGCATCTCCCGATATCCGATCCTTTGGGCCACGCTGACGAGAGTCTCGATCAAACCGGTGCCGACGCGACGGCCTCGTCCCTCCGGGGTCACGTAAAGGCGCTTCATCTCGCAACAGCGCGCGATCTCCAACGGACGCAGCGCCACACAGCCCAACTCCCGCCCGTCGGCATTCCGCGCCAACAGCAACGCGCCATCAGGGGGAGCGTACTTGCCCGGCATCGCCGCCAGTTCGCTCTCGAAACCCTGATACGCCAGGTCGACATCCAGCGACGCCGCGTAAGCGCGAAACAGCGCGATCGTCGCGGCGAGATCTTCGGGCGTCCGGACGGGCGCGATATGAAACGGTGCCATGGGCATGGTCAAAGCAAATGCTCCCGACCAACCTTATCGCCGGGCGCCGCCTCGCACAAACCGGCGCCCCACCGTGACGGCATCCGCCCTTTTGGGCCTGAAACGAAAAAGGGGAGGCCCCAGGCCTCCCCCAATTCATCCCACGAAATCCGGGCTTCGTTACGCGGCGTGCATCAACTCCAGCGCCTCTTCGAACACTTCCATGTTCTTACCGAAGGAAACCGCCGCCGCCTGAGCGCCGCACACCAGATGCATCCAGCGATACGGCTCGCGCGTCGCGTAGAACTCTTCCACGACGGCGTTGTGATGCTTGAAGGCATGCATCTCGGTGAAGTTGTCGTGGCATACGATCTGACCCAGCATGTCCATGAATGCCTTGGCGTCATAACCCAGGTTCACGTACTGCTGCGCCAGGTTGATGGTGTCCTTGACTTCCGGCACCGCGCGCATGCGGCCCAGATTGGAGACCTGCGACCAGTCGGTCGCCGGCTGGGTGTAGATGCTCTGTTTGATCGCATCCAACAGGTCCGCCTGCGAACGCACCGGCAGGGCGGCGACGGCATCCATATCGGGCTGCGCGCCGGCGGGCTCCATCCGGAACTGGGTCGATTTGATTTCCGGGCCCATGTGCCAGGTCAGCAGGACGAGCAGCTTGCTGTGCATGCTGAGACCGTCGAGCTTCAGCAGCCAGCGCCGGATGTTCACGCTGGTGTGCAGATGCACATCCATCGGGTTGCCGGTGAGGGAGCGCATGAACAGGCCGGCCGCGCCGATCGACAGCGCCTCGCCGGCGCCTTCCATGGAAAGACCGTCGGCCAGCGCCTGCGCGGTCATCTTCGGGATTTCGTTGAAGTCGTCGCAATCGCGGATGGCCTCGCCCAATTTGCCGACGGCGGCGGTCTCATCCTCGCTGGTGCGCTGGCGCAGGATGCGGCCGAGCAGGTTATGCTGCTCGATCATCCGGTCGATCTCGGGGTATGACCGCGTGGTCGGGAAGCGCGTCACATAGCGCACCACCGGCCGCATCAGCACCTTGAGGTACTCCTTGTCGAAGAACGTATCCAGCGCGCGCCAGGCGGTGGCCGGATACATGAAGTAGTGGTCGTCGATGCCGTTCTTGGGAATCGCCACGCTCATGAGCAGGTCGAACACCTCCATGGTGGGCATGTTGTCCCACATCCACAGGAACAGATGGTCGGCCTTGTTGGTCTCGCCGCGGCTGACCGCCTTGAGGAAAGCTTCCTTGGCGCCTTCAATGCCGCGACCCTTGGCCATTTCGCCCTGGCCGTCGCCGGCGAGGAATTCAGCCTTGCTCTGCGACCCGCCCTCGGCATCCAGCGGCTCGAACTCCAGCAGCATGAAGGGGGAGGTGACCGGATCATTGCAATGCTTGTTGGACAGCGCGACGTGCTGCAGGACGGGAAGGAACTTGTCGTCACCCTCCAGGCGATTCACCAACTGCCAGAGCGGATACAGCCCGGCGACGGGATGCAGCGGACCGCCGTGATGGCCGGGCGGCAAATCGGACGAACGCGTCACCGCCAGCGCGGACGCCATCAGCATCGTCTCGATCGGAACCCCGGCGCGCAGTTTCTCCAAGGTGCGGTCGATGATTTCGATGCGGGGGGTTTCCTCGATGAACCGCACCAACGGTTCTATCGACTCTGGGTATTGGACACGTGTCGCCATGGGGACTCTCCTTGAGGATTCGTTTATCTCTGGTTTGATAGGCTCAGGCTGTGGTGGGAATGGCTCTCCGCGGCGGCGCGGCCTGGCGGCGGAGACGGCATGTGTCGAAGGCGTTCGGGCCCGAGGCGCGGGCTAAGGTCGAGGCTCCACGCGGCATGCGCATCGGCGCGCGGTGCTGTTACGCGGAGGTCGGAGCGATCGTGGTCCAGGGGCTGACTCCTCCATGGTGTCTCGCCAACGCGCATCCATCAGGCCGAATTTCACCTCGCTCAACCGCTGGTGGGCGGCGTGCTGCACGGGGTTACCTTCGCTGTTGGCAGGGATCGTCCTCCTGGATCGGCGCGTTGTCAACATTCATGAGAAATCGCGCGGACGAGCGGAAGTAAAACGCGTCCGAAAATCGCCCGTGGGACACCGCGCGCGTATGAAAGTCCGCCGCTATATCTGGGACAACTGAATATCCTGTGAGGTAACGAAATGTGAACGATGCGCCGGCGCCGCCGGTGGCGAAGCAGCAACGATTCCCGCGATGGACGTCCCCTCAGCGTATCACCGGGCCCCAAGCGTCATTGCCGGACCTGACCCCACACTCACCAAAATAGCGCGGCGAGCGGGCGTGGCACCCTCCATCCCCGTCTTGGTCCGGCTCGACCGGACCATCGGCGGAAACACATTCGGTGAGAGCGAGTTTGGGGGAGACCGATGGACCGGTCGAGCCGGCCCATTAGGGCGATCGGACGGTGCCGTTTGTTGCACGACCCTATTCCATCGGGGCTGTACCTTGGCGGCGAATGGGGCTTGTCCCGGTACTCTGTCGCCGTGCGTGCTGCCCCGGATGGCGGCCCGAAGCCCGGCCACGACGGTGTAACGGCGTGCCACGGCGTCGCGGCTGAGACGACCGGCAAACCCCGGCCGCGGCCCCCTCCCGCGAGGACCGCTTATCGCGGCGACGGCCCGCCCGCCTCGCCGCCTTCCGCCGCGGGGCCTCGTCCGGGCCGCCGGACGGCTCTCACCTTCCCGCTGCCGCCACCTCCGCGAAAGAACCGGTCGCCGCCGTCGGACTCCAGCCCGGACACGCCCGTGCCGGGCGGCATCTCCAGCGTCTCCAGGACCTCTCCCGTTCGCGGATCGACCCGCCTCAGGTCGCTGTCCTCGCCTTCCCAGGTGCCGTGCCACAGCTCGCCGTCGATCCAGGTGAGGCCGGTGACAACGCGGTTGGACTCGATGGTGCGCGGCAGCGCCCCCGTTTCAGGATCGATCTGATGGATCTTCCGCCCCCGATGCTGACCCACCCACAACGTTCCTTCCGCCCAGGCGAGCCCCGAGTCGCCGCCGCCGCCAGGCGCGGGGATGCTGCCGAGCATGCGGTCGGTCGCCGGATCGATCTTGTGGATGCGATCCTCGGCGATCTGAAACAGATGCCGCCCGTCGAACGCCGTCCCCGCGTGCGAGGCGACATCGATCGAGCGCACCGTCTCCCCGCTGGCCGGATCGAAGGCGTTCAGCCTGTCGCCGGACGCGAACCAGACGTGGCGACCGTCGAACGTTACCCCGTTCACGCGGTCCGCGCCCGGAAACGGTCCATATTCGCACAGGATTTCGGCGGCTGACGTGTTCATGGTTTCGGCGCTCTCCGTTGACGCGGCCATCCTGCTCGGATCCGCGGTGGACCGGGTGTAACAAGATTGTCGGGAATCCCGGCTCGGACGGGGTCTTCCAACGACCGCGCCTCGCGTGCCGCTCCAAATGAACGATTGCCCGCCGCACGGTGCGCCGGCTGGCTCCAGCCAACAACCCGCGACCGGCCTGGCGGGGAGCGGACCGGCCGCTTCGGGCGGTTCGCACGTCGGAGCGGACGTTCACCTCCGCGGGGTCGAATGGCGGTTCTCGACCCAGGGGAACGGTCGGTTTTGGCTACGGCATGATTGTTCAGGTTGAACCAATCATGCCGTAAGGCCTTTGTTTGGGAGCGTGATTCACGCTTTCCGACCAATCAGCCTCGAGCGATCACGCTTAATCGGTCACGCGATGGGACCGGTCGTTACCACGCGAGATTGGGGTCGAGCGGGTGGACGCGTCTATCATCGTTCAGGCGATTGGCGCGTCTGAGTACGGCGAAACGCCGCGTTTGAGTAGATTCCGACCCTGGCGCCATATGATGGTGCCCTGGTTTGATGCGCTTTGCGCGGGGTCAGACGAAATGCCCCTTCGGCCGAGGCGGATCGCCGCGAAGATCGCGCGATTTTCAATCCATCAGGGCGCTCAATGAAAAAAGAAGTGGCTGAAACCCTGCCCAACCTCGCGAAGGCCCCCACGGGTATCGTGGGACTTGATGAAATAACCGGCGGCGGGCTGCCCGCGGGGCGGCCCACGCTCGTTTGCGGCACCGCGGGGTGTGGCAAGACGATGCTCGCCCTGGAATTCCTCGTGCGCGGGGCGACGCAGTTCAACGAGCCGGGCGTGTTCATGATGTTCGAGGAAAACGCGGCGGAACTCACGGCCAACGTGCGTTCGCTTGGCTTCGATCTGGACGAGCTCGTGGCGCGGAAAAAGATCGTGCTCGACTACGTCCACATCGAACGCAGCGAGATCGAGGAGACCGGCGAATACGATCTCGAGGGGCTCTTCATTCGGCTCGGCCATGCCTTCGATTCGATCGGCGCGAAACGCGTGGTTCTCGACACGGTGGAAGCGCTGTTCGCCGGTCTGGCCAATCACGCCGTTCTGCGGTCGGAACTGCGCCGCCTTTTCCGCTGGCTGAAGGATCGCGGCATGACCGCGATCATTACCGGGGAGAAAGGTGACGGAAACGCGATCACGCGGTATGGCCTTGAGGAATACGTGGCCGATTGCGTGATCATCCTGGACCAGCGCATCCAGGACCAGATTTCGACCCGCCGCCTTCGCGTGCTGAAATATCGCGGCACGGTCCATGGTACGAACGAATATCCCTTCCTCATCGGCGCGCACGGATTCTCCGTGCTGCCGATCACATCGCTGCAACTCGATCACAAGGTCTCCACGCAGCGCATCCCCACCGGCATCGCACGCCTCGACGAAATGTTGGGCGGCCTGGGTGTCTTTCGCGGCAGCAGCGTGCTCGTCTCCGGTTCGCCTGGCACCGGCAAGAGCAGCATCGCCGCGAAGTTTATCGAGACTGTCTGCCAACGCGGCGAGCGCGCGCTGTTTTTCGCCTACGAGGAATCACCCGAGCAGATCATTCGCAACATGCGTTCCGTCGGCATCGATCTGGGGCCGTGGGTGAACAAGGGACTGCTTGAAATTCACGCGTCCCGCCCGACGCTGCTGGGGTTGGAGCAGCATCTGGTGATGATGCACGACCTCGTCCGCTCCTTCAAACCGACCGTGGTCGCCGTCGATCCGATCAGCAATCTCACAATGGCGTACGATGACGCGGAGGTGAAGCCGACGCTGATGCGGCTCATCGACTTTTTGAAGAAAGAGCAGATCACGGCGGTCTTTACCAGTCTGACCAGTGGGGGAGACGCCACGTCAGCGCCAGAGGACTCCCAGCTCGCCGTATCTTCGCTGATGGATACATGGCTGATGCTGCGCAACGTGGAATTTACCGGGGAACGCAACCGTACGATCTTCGTGCGGAAATCGCGCGGCATGGCGCACTCGAATCAGGTCCGCGAGTTCGTCCTGAGCGACAATGGAATCGACCTGGTGGATGTGTATCTTGGCGGCGATCGCGTGCTGACCGGCAGCGCTCGCGTCGCGCGCGAAGCACAGGAACGCGCGGCCGCCACGCTCAGTGTGCAGGATCATCAGCGTAAGCTGCGGCACCTCGCGAGCAAACGAAAAGCGATCGACGCGCAAATCGCCGCGCTGCAGGCCGAGGCGGAGGCGGAAACCGAGGAAGTGCTCTTCATCATCGCGCAAGAGACTTTGCAGGAGAAGACCACGCACCTGGATGCCGACGCGATGGCGCAACAGCGCGGCTCGATCAACGGCACCGCCGGGAGGAAAAAAACAGGATGACCGAAATGGCATCGCCGGCAGCTTCCGAGGAGGCCGCCGCCACGGTCGCGTTTCAACTGCGCCTCTACGTCGCGGGAGAGACCACGAAATCGCTCGCGGCCTTCGCTAATCTCCAACGCATCTGCGAGACGCACCTCGCCGGCCTGTATCGCATTGAGGTCATCGACCTGAGGAAAAACCCGGGGCTTGCCGCCGGCGACCAAATTCTCGCCGTGCCGACGCTCGTGCGGCGCCTGCCGGAGCCGATCAAGAAAATCATCGGCGATCTGTCCAATGAAGAACGCGTACTCGTCGGCCTCGATATCCAATCGCTCAGGGCCTGACCCTATCATGAAAAAGACCGCCATCCTGCTTTCCGAAGCCCACGCGATGGAAACCGTCGCCGCCGCCCATGCCACCGCCCACTACGTCCTGCGGCTCTATATCACCGGCTCGACGACGCGGTCCGCGCGGGCGATCTCAAACATCCGCAAGATTTGCGAGGAGCATCTGGAAGGACGGTACGACCTGGAAGTCGTGGACATTTCTCAATATCCGACGTTGGCTGAAGGCGAGCAGATCATCGCCGCGCCAACTCTGATCAAGAAGCTGCCGCTTCCGCTTCGCCGGTTCATTGGCGATATGTCGCACACCGAACGCATCCTGCTCGGTCTCGATCTCCGCGAGACGGCGGAGAAGCGGTCTTCAGCGAGCGGTAGGTAACCCTCGTTGCGCTCGAAATTCCCCCTCAGATCGGCGCTTTTCGATGAAAACGCCGCCCTGCACGCTCGGCTGGCGGCAGCGGAGGAAATGCTACGCGCGATTCGCGGCGGCGAGGTCGATGCCCTCGTCGTCGAAAGCCCCGCCGGTCCACAAATCTACACCTTGCAAGGCCTTGACGCGGAAACGAACCGCTTGCGTGGCGAGATGCTGGCCCAGGTCAGCGATGCCGTGATCGCGATCGATGGTGAGGATCGCATCATCTATCTCAATTCCGCCGCCGAACATCTGTACGGCCGCACCGCGTCCGCGGCGCTCGGACAAACACTGTCGAAGCTCTATGAATCGCGGTGGCCGCGTCCCGAAGACCAGGGCGCGGCGGCCATCGCCCTGCGCGAGCGGGGTGAGTGGCATGGCGAAAACATCCATGTCACGCAAGACGGCCGCGAGCTGAACGTCGAGTCGAGCGTTACGTTACCGCGAAGGCTCGCCGGACAGCCGATCGGCTTGCTCGCCGTCATCCGCGATGTGACCGAGCGTAAACAACGCGAGCAAGAGGTTCTGGTTTCGGAAATACGCTATCGCCGCCTTTTCGAAACGGCGCACGACGGGATTCTTCTCCTCGACCCCGTGACCTGCAAAATCATCGACGCCAATCCATTCATGACGAAGATGCTGGGCTATCCGCATGACCAGTTGATCGGGAAAGAGCTCTTCGAGATCGGTCTGCTCGCCGATGAAGCCGCGAGCCGTGAAATGGTCCGGAAGTTGAAACAGGAGAACCAGGTGCGTTACGAAAACCTGCCCCTCGAAAGCCTGGACGGACGGCACCAGGAAGTCGAGGTCGTGGCGAACCTTTATGATGAGAATGACCGCCCGGTCATTCAATTCAACATCCGCGACATCACCGAGCGCAAGCGATCCGAGGAACATGTGAAGCTGCTGATCGCTGAGGTCAATCATCGCGCCAAAAACCTGCTCGCTGTCGTTCAGGCATTCACCCAGTCAACGTCCAAGTACGGCGATCCGGCGACCTTCGCGGCGCGCCTTTCCGACCGCATCGACGGGCTCGCCGCCGGTCAGGACCTGTTGGTCAAGAATGAGTGGCAGGGCGTGGAAGTATCGGATCTCGTCGTGGCCCAACTCGCCCATTTCAAGGATCTGATTGGTACGCGCGTGCTGATCGACGGGCCAGGCGCGCGATTGACGGCGGCCGCGGCGCAGGGCATCGGCATGGCGCTGCATGAACTCGGCACCAACGCGGCCAAGTACGGGGCGCTGTCAAATCTCAAGGGAGAGGTACGCATCGCATGGCACGTCACCGCCACCGCCAGGCCAGAGTTTTCGATGTCCTGGGTGGAAGATGGTGGCCCGAAGGTGACGGCGCCAACCCGAAAAGGCTTCGGCCAGATCGTGATTGGACGAATGGCGCAGGCGGCGGTGAGGGGCAGGGCTGAGATCACTTTTCGAGAACAAGGGCTCGCCTGGAACCTGAGCGCGCCGGTGGAACATGCGTTGGCGTTAACCGAGCAGGACACATAGGTGAGTTCGCCCGGGACTGTCCTTGAAAACCAGCATTGGCGCATCCTCATTGTCGAGGACGAGCCGATGCTCGCATTTGCCCTCGAAGATACGCTGATCGATGCCGGTTTCCAGATCGCTGGTGTCGCGGGAGATCTCTCGGCGGCACTCGCGATAATAGAATGTGGCGTCTGCGATGCCGCCATCCTCGACGTCAATCTGGCTGGCGTGAGCGCCGGGCCCGCCGCGTCGGCGCTGGCGATGCGCGGACTGCCTTTCCTTCTTCTGTCCGGTTATTCGTCCGATCAACTGCCAGACGCTCTTTCTGACGCGCCTCGCCTTCAGAAGCCGTGCCGGCCGGATCGTCTCATTCAGGCGTTGCGAAGTATCCTGCCGGCCAAATAGATCGATCGCGAAAATCTTCGTCGGACCGTGGCGGGCCGGCCGCGAATGGCGCGTTTGGATCGGGCCCGGCGGCCAGTACCGAACGACGAGTCCTGAACGACGAGACCCGCCCCGCGACCCGCCACACGCCCTGTCCAACGGTACTAACCGCCCGGCACCGGACCGGGGAGTAACAGTATCGTCGGGAACCCTGGCACCGGCGGGGTCATCCAACGCCGCGCCGGCCCGCGACCGAACGCCTGCGCCTTGCCCGCCGCCGCGAGCGAATCCAGCGCCCGCCGCACGGTGCGCGGGCTGGCTCCAGGCGCGATCGCCAACGCCGAGCTCGACCACGCCTCCCCGTCCGTGAGGAAGGCGAGCACCGCCCCATGCTGTTCTTCAACCGGCGGTGCCAGCACGACAACGACGCGGGAATGGCGCGGCATCATCGTGAACCCGCGCTTCGTCGCGCTCACGTCCGCCAGCGCCCGGAGTTCCACGCGAAGCCGGCCGATCTCGACCCGCGATTGCTGGCGATGAGACGAATCGGCATCCTTTCCACGGAAGGCCCGCGCGATGAGCGTGCTTCTGGGCACGTCTCCTGGCCAGGCCTGCCCCAGAGCGCGCGTGAGGGCGAACAAGACCGGGCGCGTCGTCAGCGAGACCACCGCTTCCGCGCTACGCACCACATATCGGCAAGCGTCCACGACAAGCGCGTCCGACGCCAGGAGCGCTTCGACCTCCTCCAGCGGGAGCAGCTTTTCCTCGCCACGCGGGATCAGGCGCGCCGCGGGCGTGTTCAGGACCAGGGTCGCGCTTTCGACCTCCGCCGTCAGCGTGGGGATGTCGGCGGCCCACGCGGCCTGCCTGGCCCGCGCCAGTTCGTCGCGCGCCGTCCGCGTTCGAAGACGGCGCATCGCGATCCCCGCGACCACCAACTCATGGGCCGCGCGCGACGCGGGCGGAAACGGGGTGGGGTCAATCCCGGAGAACATGCGCTCGGCCCCGCCGAGGCGCCCGATCAGCAGCAGCCGCCGGACCTCGAGGGTCCGCGCATGGGCGGCGTTCACCCGATCGCCGTGACCGCTTCGAGCGTCGCCCCGGCCGCGTCGAGCGCTTTCGCGGGCCAGCCCAGGTCGAGGGAGACGAGGGCGATTTCGGCTTCGGCGACGACGCAGCGGGCGCGCGGGTCGTCGCGCAAGGCGACCCGCTTCAACGCGCCGGGGACGTCACCCGCGGCGAGTGCCCGCCCCGCCGCGTTGATCAGCGAGTCCATCTGAATCCCGCCACACTTGTCACTCCCAGCGGTTCAGGCCGCGGCACTAAGGCGACGCTCAACAATTATCGCGTCGGGTTACCGTCCTATCCCCGTCCTCCCCGGGCGCGACCCGGGGACCAATCACCGCACGGTGCCTGGGTGGATCCCAGGGTCGAGCCTGGGGATGACGATACACGATGGTTCGTCGGACGACTCGTTTATTGTTGGCCGTCGCCTAAGCCGGTTGTGAACAACAACGACACTGAATGGAGAAACCGGATATGCCTGACATCTTACATTAAGGTCGGAATCAAATCTTCGTCGGCGAACGCCGTCTACCAGGCATTGACCACGGTCGAGGGACTTTCCGGGTGGTGGACGACCACCACGGAAGGGACCAGCGACATCGGCGGCGTGCTACGGTTCCGCTTTGGCAACGGCGGCTTTGACATGAAGGTGCCTGAGTTGCATCCCGCCCGGCGTGTGCTGTGGCAGGTGATCGACGGTCCCGAAGAATGGCTCGGCACGACAATCAGTTTCGATCTCGAACAGAGAGCCGACTGGACCATCGTCCTTTTCAACACACGCGGGTTGTCGAGAACCGGTGGAATTCATGCACCATTGCAGCACCAAATGGGCGGTATTTCTGCTGAGCCTGAAAGCGCTTCTCGAAACCGGTAAAGGCGCGCCCTGGCCAACCGAAGTCAAATTGGCCACCTGGGAATAAACCCGCGCGAACGACAGGCGAGCGACGATGACTGGCCACGACACCGCGACACGCGGAGAGCGGTTGGCGGCACGGCTTACTCGCGGGGGAGAAGAAACACACGCACCCCTGTCACGCACCGCCATGGGTCCGTGCCGGCGAGGAGAACCATTTCAGGTTCGACGCGGGGCGCGCCTCGCCGGAGGGTGTTTTCGGAGGCGCTTGCAACCGTTGCCGTCGCGTCGAGGCTATTCCCGATCACGCCCGCCGCGGCATCGATGACGCGACCAGCGCGGTGTCGCGGGCCTGGGCTCTCCCGCGCCGTCGCGCGAGGGCAACCCGGATAAGCCATCTCGGACAGACACGGAAAAACTGGCTCGGGCGGTAGGATTCGAACCTACGACCAATCGGTTAACAGCCGATTGCTCTACCGCTGAGCTACGCCCGATCAGTGCTCGCCAGTCGCGAGGGCGTCTCTCTAGTGGTCCGGCGGCGCCGGGTCAACCGCGACCTTCGCGCCCACCAGGGGAATGGCAAATCGGGAATGGCAAACCGGGAATGGCAATCGGGTCAGGCGCGGCCTCCCCAGATCGTCAGTTCGGCTGCGCGACGACCCGCGAATATGGCTTCACGGTCTTCCAGCCGTTCGGGTATTTCGCCACCGCCTGCTCATCGGACACCGCCGGCGGAATGATCACGTCCTGACCGGGCCGCCAGTTCACCGGCGTCGCCACCGTGTGCTTCGCCGTCAACTGGCAAAAGTCCAGCAGCCGCGGCACCTCATCGACGTTGCGCCCGGTGCTCATCGGATAGGTCAGCATGGCCTCGATCTTCTCGTCCGGGCCAATGACGAACACCGAGCGCGCGGTCGCGTTGTCCGCCGCGGTGCGGCCTTCGGAGGTCGTGCCGGCGCCCTCGGGCAGCATGTCGTACGCCATCGCCACCTTGAGGTCGGTATCGCCGATCATTGGATAATTGACCGCGTGACCCTGAGTTTCCTCGATATTCTGGGACCACTTGGAGTGGTTTTCCACCGGATTGACGCTGAGGCCGATGACCTTGGTGTCGCGTTTGGCGAACTCCGGCTCCAACCTGGCCATGCAGCCGAGTTCTGTGGTGCGGACGGCGTGAAGTCCCTGGGGTGGGAGAACAGAATGGCCCAGCTGTCACCGATCCACGAGTGGAACGCGCACCAGGCGCGCGGCTTCCGCGGGATATACCGAATGTGAAATCGTCTGGACAGACCGCGCGGCGATCTTCGATCACCAAAAAGGCGCGGAAATGCGGAGGGCTACGACGGCGAGGATCATCGTCGTCCCGATGCAAGCTGGTGACATAACCTGGGCGTTCGAACCCAGCAACGGATGCGGCGATCGCCACGGATTGCTCTTGGTGGCTGCCCTTCCTGGATGCGTATCGAACCATGTGCGTGGCGCCTGAACCACCGTTTCGGCGCGTGCTTGAAGAAATCCGGGGAATCCGGGTCGTCGCGTGATGCGGAGACGCCAGGGGTTCAGGGCAATTGATCAGCCAGAATACCCTCGACCGGCCCAAACCTGGTTTTCGACACATGCCGGTCCCTCGCGCCAATCGCCCGGTCCTGTAATCCCGGCGACGGCGAATGGCCCCGCAAGCCAATCCATGATACCATTGGTTGCGACTGGAGCCCTCCTATGAACCTCGCTCGACCCACGACAGACAGATACTACTCCCGCGAGGCGTTCAGGCGGTGGTGTGAAGCTCAGACGACGGGCCGCTACGAACGCGTGGACGGCCGCATCGTGGCGATGGCACCCGAGCGCGGCGCGCACCTGCGGGTCAAGGGGGCAATCTACAAGGCGCTGGACCGCGCGGTGACCTTCGCCGGTGTGCCTTGCCAGGCATTGCCCGATGGCGCGACGGTGGAAACCGGCGACAGCGACTACGAACCGGACGCCCTGGTGAATTGTGGTGAGCCAATGGCCGACGACGCGGTCGCGGCGCCGAACCCGGTGATCATCGTCGAAGTCCTTTCGCCCGGCACGACATCGACGGACACCGGCGGCAAGTTGGCTGACTATTTTCGCGTGCCCTCCGTCGCGCACTACCTGATCGTGCATCCGACTCGCCGAACCGTTACCCATCACCGCCGGACCGGCGACGGGATCGACACACGGATCATCGTCAACGGACCGATCACGATGGCTCCCCCCGGGATCGTTATCACCGTGGAAGAAATCTACGGCGCCGTATAGGCTGATCGTCCTTTATCATCAGGTCCGGCCGCGGGTTCGGCGGACCGCTGCTTTCGATCCGAAGGGGCACTCGGGACACCGCTTCAGGGTGCCAACGCGCATCAGATTTATGCACCGTGAAAGCCCCGTGATTTCAATGATCTCGCTTTGTCGCGTATTTCTTGAATTATGCACCAACGGCGGCCTCGCGGCACCCTTTCGATATAGATAGGTCAGTCAAACGCGGCCCACTTCGACAAGATGAACAGCGCGAATGCAATCACGATCACAGTGCCAGTGACAATTGCAAACACCTGAACAAAAGAATCGACAGGGTAGAGTCCGGTGAGGGCCATTGCGATGCGGCCAATGACATCAGCCGCCAGACATCCAATCGCAAGCGTCGCCGCCCACTTCTTCATGGTCAGGACAAGCAATCCCGCTGCCGCGTAGAGAACGCCAATTGATGCGCCGACATAGGCGGAGGTTGCGTCATGTGCAGTCGCGACGCCGAAAAATTGGTGCGTGATTCCCGTCACCACTTCCGCGAGGCCGAAGAGAATCATCAGGACCGCGACAACCGTGATCCCGCGAGGGCGACTGTGGTTCACAAGGTTCATCCAAGGATTATGCCGTCGCCCGATGCGTCAAGCCACCCCGGTCACCGTGCGCTCCCAAAGGCACGCTTCGTCATCTCGGTTTTGTTTCATGATTCTTGATTCATGCACCAACGCCCAACCGCGACACCTGCTGAATCAACTGGAATCACCGAATTTGCGAAAGGCCGCTTCCCAGCCGTTGCGGCGGTAACGTCGCTGACCGGACTTTACCGCCGCGATCACCGAAACAGTTCAAAGCCTGATCGCCGTGGCGGAGAAGCCCATGTGCCGGAGTTCGGCTTCAAAACCGGGCCAAACCTTGGGCCACCAACCAGTCCAACAAAATCGATTTTCACCGATACGTCAGCTTGGTCGTCGCCGATAAGGTAACCGCGGGACCAGTCGCAACTCGATATTCGAGCGGGCATGCTGACGTTCCGGCCAGCACCGGGTTCGCATCCAACACGGGTCCATGTCAGCAAGATATTGATAAGTATGGGCAAACTTCCTGGCTGGGGGACCTGGATTCGAACCAAGGATGCCCGGGTCAGAGCCGGGAGTTTTACCGCTAAACTATCCCCCATCGGGTGCGGGTAGGCGAGTTACCACGCGCGGCCCAGGCGAGCAAGCGAAGCCGCGACCGGTGTCTTTCCTGGGGCCGACCCTCGGCCGGGCCCGGTTGGCCAGGAGCCGGCCGCGATGCGTCGACCGCCAACGGAGTGGGGCGAGGTGGCCAGGGGCCTCAAGAGAACTCGGTCAGGCTATGTGCTCGAGAAATCACGTTGGATATTCCATTTGTCGAGACATGTTCCAAATCGGAGTTCGGCCGCGGAATGTTCCAGGATGGCCACGACGCCCGGATACGCCGCCCGCGGTCGAAAGCGTGACGGCACAACGAGTTCTCAGGCAATCTCATTTTGTGTTTGCAATATCCGACCCCGCGCTGATAGTTTTTCGCCCAGAAAAAATCAGCCTGCCAGCAAAATGAGGGCGTTATGAACGCAGGGAGAACAGGATTCACGCCGACCCCGCGCGATCTGGCGGAAGTCTTCATGATGCTGGACTTTATCGCCGGCAAACCGAATCTCAAAATTGATGACATCCGCGTCGAGTGGGGACGCCTGTCCGCCAACCAGGCCGCCAGGCTCATGAAGATCCCGGAGCTTCTCGCGGAACTGCGAACGATTGAGCTGCGGTATATCAATTCGACCAAGGACAAGCCCGCCGCGGCGCTCGACGCCGACGAAGCCGGTCTGATGCAACTGGTAAAGGATGCGTTGACCGCCAAGACCAACCCGGCCAGCGGCGCGACGATCGCCTACACCAATCTTTACGTCAGGCGGCGGCCGAAACTGCCTCGGACCGGAGCGCCGGACGGTTTCCACGGTGGATACGAACTGCTGGCTCACCCGGAGCTGGAAACTCCCGCGAACTGGCACCGCCGGATCAATAACGCGCTGGTTTGCGTCGTTCTTCTGATCGCCATGTGGGCGCTTTGGGAATCCTCGTCCGTGACCCTTGGCAAGTCGATTCTGCAGGCTCGCCAGGATCTGCGTGTCAGGCAGGCGGAACTGGCGACGGAAAAGATTCGCGCCATGACCAGCCCGACAAAGGCGAACGATTGGGCTCTCCCGCCGTTGGATTTACCTGATGAAGCCTGGAATAAGGCGCAAAATCTCCACCTCAGCTTCGACTTTTGCGAGCGGCCGCGTATCTGGGCGCTGGTGGCCGAGAAGGACCTGAAGGCGCGCTACGGGATCGAGTGGCCGCACGGTTTCAACGTCCGTACCGGCAAGCGGACCGAGGACTCACTTCAGGTCTTCGAAACCCCGCAACAACAGGAGGTATGCGACCGGGACTCCGTCCTGCGGGTTCAGTTCGCGATTTCGAGCGCGGAGATGTCTGAGTATGTCAATGACTGGACAAGGCTGGTGGGCGCCCCGTTCGGCCTCAATTTAAACCCTCTGGGCCTGCAAGGTGTGACGCGGGCCTTCGCCGGAAAAACGCCCCCTTCGGCCGAACAGCCGACCAATCCCGGCGCCGGCGAGGCCGGGCCGGCGGGGACCATGATGGCGGTCGGTGGCGGCGAAGCGTCCAGTCAGCCCGACGATACGGAAATCAAGCTGGCACCGAAATTGTTGGTGCATGGAAACTTCCTGCTTCCGGTGATATTCGCGTTCCTGGGAGCGGCGGCCCATGTCGTGCTTGAGTTCTACACGAAGCTGCAAACCAGCACTCTGACGCCGGACGACCGGGATCTTGGACTCATTCGTCTTGTATTGGGAATGGTCGTGGGAACCTGTATCGGTCTCGCGTTCAGTTCCACGGTCCCGGCGCCGGACAAGACGGTGACCGATCTCGTGGCATCGCTAAGCCTGACGGCGTCGGGCATTTCATTCCTTGCCGGTTTCGGGGTCGAAGGCGTGTTCGATATGCTCGGCCAGGTCGTGAAACGCGTGTTTCCCTCGCAATTGCCGATGGCGAAGTAACGACCGGCCGGCGTGGGCCGCCGTCCCGGGCCGCTCTACACTTGCTTCGAGGCCGCCCCTCCATTTGCCCGACGGCCCCTGGCGCGCCCGTGCGAGCAACCATCACGAGGCGGCTCAGGCGCTTGCCCCGATGCAAGGCGACATTTCGGTCTCACGCGGACGCCTCGCCGTGCCGCCCCATCGGGTCCCACCCCAGGGTGTCGGGCTGCGTCTCGTGGCGTGTCGCATGTTCAGGAATGACCACCCACTGCCGCGCGCCGCGTGTCCAGAAGTGGTGCGTGGGCACCACCCAGGACGAGTCATCCAGCGTCCCGGGCTTGATGTTTCGGTTGGGATACGCGGCGCCTCCGGGCATATGATAAAGGCGCGTGCCACAGTCCTGGCAGAACCAGCATTCCATGACCTTGGCCGGACCGGTCTGGCGAGCGAACATGCGTGGCGCGCCCTTGGTAAGACGGAAATGCTCCTGAGGGATGACCGCCGCCATGGCGAAAGCGGAGCCGGATTGCCGCTGACATTCCGTGCAATGACACACGTAGACGATTCTGGGCGGACCGGTGACTTCGTAACGAACCGCGCCGCACTGGCATCCGCCGGACTGTGGAAAATTCATCGGCCGCACCCCTCGACATTGCCCGGCACCGCGAAACTGGCGCGGAACGCTACGCTGGATGCATCGCCGGTGCCAACCGACATTTGTGTCGTGGCGATCGGTAAGCGGCATTTCGCGGCAGTGGTCGATGACAAGACCGCCGGGCTTCGCGGACCCGCCGCGGGACGACCCGGAGAAGTCAACGACGGCTGACCGGTCCACCTCCGGGATTCGGCATCGCGGTGGTTTGCGTGTTTGATGACCTGAACATCTGAACCGGAAGGTCTCGCCCATGCGCATCGGCTTCAACCTGCCCATCTCCGGCCCCATGGCCGTCGCCGCCGACATGGCCCGCGTCGCCCAACTCGGCGAGCAATTGGGCTTCGAATACCTCACTCTCACCGACCACATCGCCCTGCCGGACGTCGCCTCGCCCGGTTATCCGTATTCGGAATCCGGCGAATTCTACTCCCCCGATCCCGGCCACCGGATGGAGCAACTGACCGCCGCCGCCTGGATCGCCGCCAAGACGGACAAGATCCGCCTGGTGCTGGCGGTCATGGTGGTGCCGCACCGCCCCGCGATCCTGGCCGCGAAGATGCTGACCACGATCGATGTCCTGTCCGGTGGCCGGCTGGACATCGGGATCGGTGCCGGCTGGCAGAAGGTGGAGATCGACGCCGTCGCCACCACGCCGTTCGAGGAACGCGGCGCCGTCACCGACGAATACCTGGATGCGTTCCGCGCGGTTTGGACCCAGACGCACGTCACATTCGACGGCAAATACACGAAAATCAACGGGTTGCTGGTCGATCCGAAGCCGGTGCAGAAACCGTATCCGCCGATCTGGGTCGGCGGAGAAACCGGCCCGTCGATGCGCCGCGCCGCTCGCGTCGGCGACGTCTGGTATCCGATCGGCGGCAACAAGGCGAACATGCTCGACACCCTGCCCAGATTGGCGGCCGGGATCGCCAAACTGCGCGACCTGGTCCGCAAGGCGGGGAGGGACCCGGCCTCGGTCGGCGTCGCCTATCGCGTCAAGCGGCACGGGCAGCCGGCGCCGCTGGCCTCGGACGGGAACCGTAAACTGTTCACCGGCTCGATCCCCGCGGTGATCGACGACATCGCGGCGCTGCGGCAACTCGGCGTGACCGCGATGGACTTCGACTTCGAGGGACGGGATACCGGGAAGGCGATGGAAGAGATGAAAAAATTCCGCGATGAGGTGTTGGCGCGGATTTAATTCCATGTCCTGATGGGGGTCATGGAAAGCGATACATTCACTCCCGCCGTCTACGAACCCATCGTCTACGAGACAGACTTCGACGCGCATCGGCGAGCCGCCGGGCGTCAGGTGATACCCATCGACCCGACGCCTTTGCGACCGGTGGAGGCCGCCGCGGACACATCCCAGGACGTTTCCGGTACCAACCCGGCCGTCGACGAACCCGCCCCGGAGCCCGCACCGGAGGCGGCGCCGGAAATGGACGCCGCGGCGTGCCAGACTCTCGCGGATCGTCTGCTGGGGCAGGGCAAGCCCGGCGAAGCGGAAAGCTTCTACCGCGCCGCCGTCACCCTCGACCCCGAACGCCCCTCCTGCTGGGCCAACCTTGGTCTCGCGATGCTGCACTGCGAGCGGCCGGAGGACGCCGCGCGGTGTGCGCGTGAAGCGCTGCGGCTCGACCCGGACAACGCCGACGCGATGAACACGATCGGCATCGCCATGCACGCCCTGAACGCGCTGCCCGAGGCCGAGAACCATTTTCGCGGTGTGCTGCGCCTCGCGCCGGACCACGCCAACGCCACCCTCAACCTCGGCGTCATCCGCCAATGTCTGGGCTACCTGACGGAGGCCGAGCGCCTGTATCGTCTCGCCCGCGTACTGGGCGTTGATGAGGCGAGGGCATGCAACAACCTGGCCCTGGCGCTGGCCGAAATGGACCGTCTGCTGGAGGCCGAGGCCGCCTGCCGCGAAGCGCTGACCGCGCGGCCCGGCTATCTGGAGGCCTCGGTCAATCTGGGCATGATCCTGCTGATGCGCGGCAAGATGGCGGAGGCCTGGCCGCATTACGAGGCGCGCTGGCGGGTCGCACCGTTGTCGGAGCAGTCCCAGTTGCCGCCGGAAACCCGCTGGACCGGGGAGCAGGACCTCGAGGGGAAAACAATCCTTCTTCTGGCGGAACAAGGCCTCGGCGATACGGTGCAGTTCTGCCGTTATGCTCCAATGGTGGCGAAGCTGGGCGCAAAGGTGATCCTGGCGGTGCCGGCTTCACTCGCGCGGTTGCTGAAAACCGTCGCCGGGGTGAACCAGATCGTGTCGCAGGACGATCCGCTTCCCGGTTTCGACTGGTTCTGTCCCCTGCTCAGCCTGCCCATGGTGTTCGGCACCACCGAGGCGACCATCCCCGCGCGTGTCCCGTATCTTGAGGCCGACCCGCACGAGATCGTCACCTTCGACGTGGCGCTGGCGGACGTGCCGGGGTTGCGCATCGGCCTCGTCTGGGCTGGCGAACGCCGCGCCGGTCAACCGCGCGCCGCCGCGATCGATCAGCGGCGGTCGATGCGCCTCGCCGACATGGCGCCGCTGGCGGAGCTCCCCGGTTGCGCGTTCGTGTCGCTGCAACTGGGGCCGCCGGCGAAGCAGGCCGCCGACGCGCCGTTCCCGTTGCTCGACCTGACGGACCGGTTGACCGATTTCGCCGCGACCGCCGCGCTGATCGAGGCATTGGATCTGGTCATCACCGTCGATACCGCCGTGGCGCATGTCGCGGGCGCTCTGGGCAAGCCGGTGTGGCTGCTGAACCGGTATGACGGCTGCTGGCGCTGGCCGCGCGATCGCGACGACAGCGCGTGGTATCCGACGATGCGATTGTTCCGCCAGCGAACGCCAGGCGATTGGGCCGGCGTGATGCGGCGCGTGGCGGCGGCGCTGCCGGGGTTCCAGACGTTCGGCTGACCGCCTCTGGTTTTTTCATCCGCCCGGTGGCATCACGAGGCGGATGGATGAGGAGGCGGCGTTGCGAAGCAATCACCTGGAAGTTCGCCCGATGTCCGGAACGACCGGCGCCGAGATCGGCGGGGTCGATCTGAGCGGTCCTTTGTCCGGCGCGACCATCGCGGAGATCCGGCGCGTTCTGGCGGACCGCGGCGTCGTGGTGTTCCGCGACCAAACGCTGACGCCGGAGCAACACATCGCCGCCGCGCGCCGTTTCGGCGAAGTCAGCGTCAATCGTTTCTTCGCGCACGCCGAGGGCTATCCGGAAATCGCCATGGTCGCCAAGGAGCCGGATCAGACCGCGAACATCGGCGGCGGCTGGCACACCGACCACAGCTACGACCAACTCCCCGCTCTGGGCTCGATGCTTTACGCGCGGGAGGTTCCCCCGCATGGCGGCGATACGCTGTTCGCCAGCATGTATGCCGCCTACGACGCCTTGTCGGACGGATTGAAGCAAACCTTGCGCGGGCTGCGCGCGGTGCACTCCAGCCGCCACGTGTTCGGGGTCGAGCGGCCGGCGATGAAGGGCCGGATCGGCAATCCCGAACTGGCCACGCAGGACGCGATTCATCCTGTCGTGATCACGCATCCGGACAGTGGCAGGCTGGCGCTTTACGTCAATCCCGGCTTCACGGTGCGCTTCGACGGCTGGACGGCGGAGGAGTCGCGGCCGCTGCTGGACTTCCTTTACCAGCACGCGGCCCGGCCGGAGTTCACCTGCCGCTTACGCTGGCGGAATGGTTCGCTGGCGTTCTGGGACAATCGCTCGACCTGGCATTACGCGCTGAACGATTACCATGGGCAGCGGCGATTGATGCACCGGATCACGATCGCCGGCGGTCCGTTGCACTAAGACGCCGCCAGCGCCGGCTTCCTGGCGTCCCTGGGAGTCGCGGTCAGCGGCGGGAGGCGGGACAGGCGGAAGAGCGCGGGGCGGCGGCCGGAGCCGGCGAACGAACTGGCATGAGATTCGGCCAGCACCGATCCGTGTTCACGGTTTATTAATGTTTCCGCTCTATGGTACTTCACGGGGACCGGACTTCGATATCGGTCTCCGGCGGAGACCATCCGCCGATAGTCACCTTGAGAAAATGGACACGTGTCATGAGTGTTTCGTCAGTCGCTGCTCCCAGCCTGTTACAAGCCGCGCTAACCAGCCAGCCCAACCCGGTCTCGAGCAACAAGCAGGGCGATCAGCAGCGTACCGCGCCGGAGGAAAAGCTGGCCTCGTCGAACGCAGCCGCCGTAAGGACGCCGGGCCGCCTCAATATCACCGCCTGATCCGGCGGCGATCATCGTGTCGCGCGGCGGAACCGTCGCGTTGCGTTCCCGGCGACCACCCGCCTGGCACGGCCCTTTCCCAATTGTCTGATTGGGGGAGGGCCCTGAGGCGCGCGGCGGGTCTGGTTCACTTGCGATCGACGCGTCATCAGGCGTTGTTTCCGAGCAGTTGAATACCCGCGGACGCCGCGGCGGTGATGAGCTCTTTGTCGAGTGTCGCGAGCGGGACACCGTGCCGCCGCGCCAACTCCAGGTAACTCGCGTCATAAACGCTCAATCGATGCCGCCGGGCCAACATCAGGACATCCGTCTCCACCGGAGATCGATCGACCGCCACACGAAGCCGCGCGAGATGCCGGAGGAAAACCGTCGTGTCACTGTCGGTCACACGTCCTCGCCGCTCATTGACGATCAGAATGTTCCGAACCTCGAACCACCACAGTGCCGGCACCTGGGCTTCATCCACACGGTTGCGGTCCAGCGCCAGATCGGCCACGGGATGATCCTCGTCCGCGAATGCCCAACATGCGACGATCGAGGCATCGAGAACGAAAGGCATCAGTATTTATGGCCCTCATGCCTCGCGGAGAGAATGTCTTCGAGCCTGACCTTACCGGCACGTTTCCTTAACGCTCTGATGTCCGCGATGGCCCGATCGACTTCGTCCTGTCGCAGTCGCGCTTCCGGAACGATGCGCGCGATGGCGCGGCCATGCCGGGTGATGACCAGCGTTTCTCCACGCTCCACTTCGTCCAGAAGTTGTGGGAGATGCGTCTTGGCATCCGAAGCCTGGATTTCGCGCATGGCCATGTTTCCGATTGGTCGATTCGACTGGTCGAAAATAAGCGAATGGAGCGCGCGCGTCAAGGCCGCCGAACCCGCCCGCTCACCCCATCCCCAGCCGCCCAGACGCGATCCGCGCGCCATCGGCCAACGCCGTCAACTTCGCCCACACCACGTCTTCCGCCACCCGGCCCCGGCCCGCCGAGGTATCGAATCCGCAGTCGGTACCGGCCAGCACCCGGGTCGGGTCGCCGATCGCGCGCGCCACGTTCTCCAGCCGGTCCGCCACCACCTCGGGGTGTTCGACGAAGTTGGTCAGCGGGTCGATCACGCCGGCGACCACCACCTGGCCGTCATCCAACGGCAGGTCTTTCAGGCAGCGCCATTCGTGCTGATGCCGCGGGTTGGCGATCGGCAACACCCAGCCGCCGACACGGGCTTTGCTGATGGCGGGCAGGATTTCGGCCATCGCCACGTCGCAATCGTGCGGCGCCTCGTAATTGCCCCAACAGGCGTGGATCCGCACCCGGTCGCGCGGAATGTTCACCAACGCATCGTTGATCGTCGCGACCACGCGCTCGGCGAACCCGAGGAACGCGGAAACCGGCTGATCCTGAAACGTGATATGCCGTTCCAGCGCCAGGTCTGGCGCGTCGATCTGCAACACGAACCCGTGCCGGACAATCGCCTCGTACTCGACCCGCAGGGCGCGGCCCAGAGCGGCGAGGTAGGCGTCCTCCGTGTCGTAATGCTCGTTGCGCATCGCGGCGGCGATGATGCCGGGGGAGGGCGCGGTCATGAACGGTTCGGCGAACCCTGGCGCGCCGATCTCATCCATCACGGCCTGGAATTCGTCGCACTCCGCCTCGATCAGCGCCGGGTCGATGTATTCCACCGGACCGGTCGCCGAGGGCAGGGTGCCGCGGTTGCTGACGGCGGGCCGGGCGCTGTCGGCCGCGATGGACCATTCGCGGAACATCGGATAGCGGACCATGTCGGCGACCGGCCGGCGCGTCCAGGTGCCGCCGAAGCCGGTCATCCGATGGCGGACATAGAGAAAAAAAGCCTCGCGCTGCTGCTCCCCGTTATTGCCGACATCGATGCCGGCGGCGAGTTGCCGGCGCACGACGTGACGGGTGGCGGCTTTGCCCTCGGCGTCGATCTCCGCCTCGTCCACCGCTTCGCCCGCCGCGCGCCGGGCGTAGAGCGCGGTCAGAGCGGCCGGGCGCGGCAGGCTGCCGGTGTGAGTGGTCAGTATGCGGGCGGTGCTGTGCAGCATGGGGTTTCCTCGTTAACAGTTTATTTTGACCGGGTTTGTAATAGTCGGCCACCTTGGTCGAGGCGGATCAGTGACGTGAAGGATCAAATGGCGGGCGCCGGCGTGAAACGCCGGCGGCAACTTGTGTTCCTGGTGGGGCTCATTGTCGCGGCGATACCTATCCTGTGTCAGTTTCTCATGCTCGGGGCGTTGTCAGCGGCGCCTGAGGCGTTTCCCGCGGCCGACCGCACCTTTACGGAGGCTCGCTTCTGGCCCATCCAGGTGGTCCTCCTTTGCGTGGCCGTCGCGGGGTCGGCGATCGTCGATTGCGTCCGGCGAATGCTTGACGAACGGCCGATCGACGGAACGGTCGTTGGCTACTTTCTGTTGCTGCTACTGTTCTTTTTCATCGAATCGATGATGTTCTCGGTGACGCTCCTCGCGTCCAGGATCGGGTGGGATTGGTTGACGGGAATGTCGGTGGTTGGTGCGCTTAACCTGTCCCTGGCATACATGCTGGAGATGGAAATCGGTGCGGTGGTTGAAGGCTACGGGCGAGCCCGCATATTGTGCGACGCGCATGGTTGAAAGGTGATCGCGGTGTCTCAGAGTTGGCCAGTGGTACTGGGGTTCACGGCGCTTTGTATCGGCGCCGTCGTATGGATTGCCCACCTGTCCGTGCACACTCAGGCAAAGCTGGCCGCGAACGGCGAGCACGACAAGTTTGTCGATGCCTTTGTCTGGCTCAATCGCCAACTCACCGGAAAGCCAGCGCGCCCGCGCTGAACCCGGCTCTCACCCTGCCGCCTCGAACGTATTCGTATAACCAAACAACCCAACCGCCCCGCCGGTGTGCAGGAACACGATCGTCTCGCCCTGCTTCAGTTCGCCCTTGCGGATCAGGTCGATCATCCCGGCCATCGCTTTCCCGGAATAAACCGGGTCGAGCAAAATCCCCTCCAGGCGGCCCAACATGCGCACCGCCTCGATCATGCCCTCGGTCGGGATGCCATAACCCTTTCCCACGTAATCGCAGTTCGCCACCACCGCCGAGCGGGGAATGCCACCGCGCACGCAGACATATTCCGCGGTCGCCTCGGCGAGCCGGAACACGTTCTCTTCCTGCCGGTCGCGCGGCAGCCGGACGCCGATGCCAAGCACCGGGATCGCCGCGTTCTCGCCCTCCAGCCCCACGACCAGGCCCGCGTGGGTGCCGGCGCTGCCGGTCGCGGTGACCAGGCGGTCGATCTTCAGCCCCATCTCGTCAGCCTGACGCACCAGCTCCTGCGCGCAGGACACATAGCCGAGCGCGCCCACCTTGTTGGAGCCGCCGCCGGGAATGACATAGGCTTTCTCGCCGCCGGCGCGCAGGTCGGCGCCCTTTTTCTCGGCCTCGGCGTTCATGTCGATGCCGCCGGGACGATACTCGATCTCACAGCCGAACAACTTGTCCAGCAGCACGTTGCCGCTGGTCAGGTAGTCGCGGTCGTTGGTCTCGACCCGGCGCTCCAGCAACGCGGTGCATTTCATGCCGAACATCGCCGCCACGGCCGCGGTCTGCCGCACATGGTTCGACTGGATCGCACCCTGCGTCACCACATGCGTGGCGCCCTGCGCCTTCGCCTCGCCGATCAGCCACTCCAGCTTGCGGACCTTGTTGCCGCCGGTCGCGACGACCGTGCAATCGTCCCGCTTGATCCAGATGTCCGGGCCCCCAAGTTCCCTGGTGAGGTTGTCCAGCCGGTGCAACGGCGTGGGCGCCGGAAACAGCCTGACGCGGGGGAAGCGAGCGAGATGCATGCGGCCTGGTCCTTCACATAAAAATGTCCCGCGCGGAGATCGGGCACGTGTAATGTTTCCCCAACCGCGGCGTCTGATGGTTACCACCAAAGCCTGGCACGCGCCAAAGATCGGCACAAAGACAGGGATTGGCACAAGAGCACGAATGGAGAGGGTCATGCGTATCATCAGGCGGCGCGGCTGGGAAATCCCCGAGAGCGAGGTCACTCCCGAGCGAGCGGTGCTGAACCGGCGGACAGTGTTGGGCGGCACCGGCGCTTTGCTGGCCGCCGCTGGTCTGCCAGGTTTCGCTCAGGCGGCGCCGAACCCGAAATATCCCGCCGGCCGCGCGCTGACCGACGAGAAATCGGCCACGACCTACAACAACTACTACGAGTTCAGCGAGAGCAAGAACCTCTGGCGCGACGCCCAGGCGATGAAAACCAGCCCGTGGACGATCGAACTTGCCGGACTGGTGAAACAGCCGCGCAAGATCGGTTTCGACGATCTGGTGAAGCAGATGCCCATCGAGGAACGCATCTACCGTCATCGCTGCGTCGAGGCCTGGGCCATGACCGTGCCGTGGACCGGTTTCCCCATGGCGGCGCTGCTGGAATTCGCGGAGCCTTTGGGCTCGGCGAAGTATTTGGCGTTTGAAACGGCCCAGGACAAAACGATGGATGGGTTGAACCAGCCGCTTTACCCCTGGCCGTATGTCGATGGCCTGGCGATCGATGAGGCGGCGAATGAACTGGCGTTTATCACCACGGGAATGTACGGAAAACCGTTGCCGCCGCAGAATGGCGGGCCGATCCGCATGACGACGCCGTGGAAATACGGGTTCAAGCAGGTGAAATCCATCGTCAAGGTCACGTTCACGGACAAACGGCCGCGCTGCTTCTGGCAGGACATCAACGCCAGCGAATACGGCTTCTGGGCCAATGTGAACCCCGCCGTGGCACATCCTCGCTGGAGCCAGGCACAGGAACGCCTTCTGGGCACCGGAGAGATGGTGCCGACACAAATCTACAACGGCTATGGCGATTTCGTCGCGAGCTTGTATTCCGACCGCAAGTCAGAGAAGTTGTTCATGTGAACGCGCAACGCACCCTGGCAGTGCTGGCCGCCGTCCTGTTCGTGGGCGCGGTGGGGCTCGCGACCGTCTCACCCGGAATGATCACCCTGGGAGCCGCGCTGTCGTACTTCAGCGGCGAAGCGGAGGTCGTGCTGCACAACTGGCTGGTGCGCGTGATCGGTGTTTGGTCCTGGGATTACGTCGTCCGCCCGCTGCTGATCCGCCCGGCCTGGCTTGCCCCAGGTTCCCTGGGCCTGATCTGCGCGGGCGTGGCGCTGACGCTGCCCGCCCGCGACGCGACGCGCCGGTCGCACCGGCGGAGTTGAGGGGCGGCACAGCGCTCAGGGCTTCGCCTTTTGGCGGGGGCCAGGGGCAAAGGCCCTGGCGGGTTTCGGAGCCGCGCTTTGTCGCCCTCAGCCCGTCGCTCCGAACAGCCCGCCGAGCCGCGCGAGTTCGGCCAGCTGCCTGTCGGCGTCGCCGTACAGTTGGTCGATCATGGTCATGCGCTTGAAATAGTGGCCGACCGAATATTCCATCGTCATCCCGATGCCGCCGTGCAGTTGCACGGCTTCCTGGCCGATATGGCGGCCGGAGCGGCCGATCTGCACCTTGGCCGCGGCGATCGCGCGGCGGCGTTCGATGGGGTTTTCCTCGTCCGCCATGACGGCGGCGAACATCGCCATGCTGCGTGCCTGCTCCAGCGCGGTCAGCATATCGACGGAGCGGTGTTGCAGTACCTGGAACGACCCGATCGGGCGGCCGAACTGCTTGCGGGTTTTCAGGTATTCCAGCGTCAGGTCGTGCATCGCCTGCATCGTTCCGACCGCCTCCGCGCAGAGCGCGGCGATCGCCTCGTCGATCGCGTGCTCGATCGAGGGCAGGGCGTTGTCGCTGAGCACGGAGCCGCGGACGCCGGTCAGCGTGACTTCCGCGGCGCGCAGCCCGTCTTGCGTGGGGTAGCCGCGGCGCATCACGCCACGCGCGCCGGCGTCCACCAGGAACAGTCCGATGCCGTCGCGATCCATTGTGGATCCGGAAATCCGGGCGGTGATCAGCAGTTTATCGGCCGCGTCGCCGTGCAGCACCACACTCTTGGCGCCGTTCAGAACGTAATCGACACCATCTTTCCGCGCGGTTGTCGTGACATTCGCAAGATCGTACCGCGAATGACGCTCCACGTGCGCGAAGGCGAGTTTCAATGTGCCAGCGGTGATCTGGGGAACCAGCGCCGCCAGCAGCGCGGGGTCGGCGGCGCGGCGCAGCAGGCCTCCCGCCAGAATGACGGTCGCGAAATACGGCTCGACGACCAGACCGCGGCCGAACGCCTCGGTCACGATCATCGTTTCGATCCGCCCGCCGCCGAAACCGCCTTGCGCTTCGGGGAACGGCAGGCCCAGAAGCCCTTGCTCGGCGAAGCGCGACCACATGGCGGCGCTGAAGCCAGGGGGCTCGGCCATGTATTGCTTACGCTGCTGGAACTGATACTGGTCGAGGATCAGCCGGTCGACGCTTTCCTTCAGCAGCCGCTGCTCATCGCTTAGGTCGAAGTCCATTGGTGTTTCCCCGGTGTGGCCCGCTGACGTTTACAGTCCCAGGATCGCCTTCGCGATGATGTTGCGCTGGATTTCGTTGGAGCCACCGTAGATCGAGACTTTTCGATAGTTGAAGTACATCGGCGCCGCCTCCGACGCGTAGTCCGGTCCGATCGCCGGTTCGTTGCGGCCGTCGAAATCGCGTTGGTAGGGCATGGCGTAAGGGCCGACCACTTCCATCACCAATTCGGTCAGTTGCTGCTGGATGACGGAGCCTTTCAACTTCAGGATGGACGAGGCCGGATTGGGGCGGCCCTTTTCCTGTTTGCGCTCATCCGCGACGACGCG
>Ga0182030_10003927_pt1 | contig 31736 bp, 33 predicted proteins | sample 812S3MmetaG_FD_121299 | JGI IMG/M metagenome (GOLD analysis project Ga0182030, IMG submission 121299) | Permafrost microbial communities from Stordalen Mire, Sweden - 812S3M metaG (Illumina Assembly) | ecosystem: Environmental > Terrestrial > Soil > Wetlands > Permafrost | place: Sweden... | reverse complement strand
GTCGAACATCCACGCGCAGACCCAGGTCCTCAACGCGCTTGCAGATGGCTTCCACTAATCGCTTGACGATCGGACGTTGCACGCCGCTCCAATAGGCGACCTTGTCGACGATGAGCTTGCGATGCTGACGCAACATCTCCTGGGCGGGTCGCACGCCCTTATGCCGCCTGCTGGAGATATTGAAGATGTCCGTCAGGTCGGTATCCAGCGCAAGTTCCTGCACTGGGATCTCCTCGGGCAGGCTGAGACGATAGAACTCGCCGACCGTCGATTCCATATCATCGACGGTGATGTCGGTGCGGCCGCGACGTCGAATGGGTTCGACATCTCCAACTCTTCGCGCTACGCCATCGACGTATTGAAGCTTCGCCAGCGCGCCCCAGCCTTCGTAGCGCTTTCGCCACTGCGAACGAGGCGTGAGCCAGACCGCAAACGTTTCTGCAAAATCTTCGTCCGGATGTTTCTGTGCGTACCAGCCGGCCATGTGCCGAACAAACTTCCGCGAGAACGGTATGGGCCGGTAATTATCGCGATAGGCGCGCCGAAACGGACCAAAAAGATCGTGCCACTCAGCCGACTTGTAGAGCTGATACGCGTAATTGAATGCGTGCCCGGCCTCATGACGCATGTACATCATGATCTCGCGAGCGTCTTCCAGATCATTCATATCGCGCTCGAGCTGTGCCAGGTCCGGGTTGGCCAGATAGAACGGAATGCCGATGACGGGCTCGCCCGAGGGGCATCCCCATTCGTCCGTGAGATAACACTGCGGACGGAACTTGTGGATGCCCTTGGCCTCCAGTTCGCGATAAAGCTGCTGAACGAATCGTTCGAGCGGAGAACCCTCGAGCTTGAGCCCGAGTTCGCGAATAGGCTTGGCGAGTATCTCCTGGAATTCCGTTCGGGTTTTCTCGAAATTGCGCACTGGGCTATTCAGAGTTCTATATCAAGGAACCAGATTTGGCACGCAAGGCGTATCGCTTATGCACATAGTATTGTGGGCACATTTGGTTCAGGAACATCGATTTTTAAGCGCTTTTTGCGCCATAGCCCCGGGGGTGCAGCGATGCGCGCAAACCCGGTCACGTGAAGAACTCCTAACCCTTGCAGGTATCTCGCCAAACTCTTATCGACTCCTGCCGCTCCTATTATCCCTGCAGTTTCTGGAACAGGCTGTTCGAGCCAAGTTGCGAAATGATATCTTCGAGCGCCGTTTGCTGGGTTTCAGCCAGCGAGAGATGGGTTGAAATCTGCGCCACATCGGCCTGCATCAGGTTGGTCTGCGCAGAAGTGAGCTGCGTCTGCTCGCTGCTCACGGCCTGAGAAGAGGCGCTGATTTGGTTGATGGAATTGTCAATTGTCACCCGCTGTTGGGAAACATAGTTGAGCGCCGTCCCCAGAGCCGCCGTATCGCTTACGGCCTTGGTGGTGTCCACGGTGCCGCTTGAATAGTCGGCGATCAGACTGTTCAGCGCACCGAAGACGTTGTCCGTCCCACTGCCCAGAAAGACTTGGTCTCCAGGTACATTCAACTGAATCTTTTGGCCGTTCGGAGACTGTAGATAGTTGATGTCTTCGTCCCCGCTGTAACTGGTGACGGCCGGCGACGTGTTAGTCGAAGTTGAGAATGGAGCAGTGGATGTCTGTCCGCCAGCAAAGATGTACTGGCCCTCGTAACTGGAGTTCGCGAGCGTGGTCACTTCGCTCAATATGCCGGACAATTGAGTCGATATCGTCTGCAGATTGCTGGAGTTCATCGTGCCGTTATTGGCGCTTGTGGCAAGGGAAACCGCGCTTGTTAACTGGGAAACAACCGAGCCCAGGGTCGAATCGGCGACCTGTAACTGTCCCGTTACCGTACTCGAAGTCTGGGTGAAAGAATCGTCCTGCTGAATCTGATTCAACAGCAGCACGTTCTCTCCCGACGCAACCGGATCCTGGCTCAACGAAGTCACACGTACGCCACTCGACATTTCGCTTGTGAGCTGCTGCTCGGTCAACTGAGCCTGATCGAGCGATCCTGCCAGGTTTGCAACGAAATAGGGATCCACCCGCATCGCTTTCCTCCCCGCTCCTCACATTCATCCGGCCCATCCCGCCCATTGGCTCGGGCCGTTTTTTGCGACTTAAGAGACCGCTGTCGAAACGCCAAGGTTTAATGCCGAGTCCATAAGTGTGTTCAACATCGTGAATATCTGTGAAGCCGCCTGATAACTTCGTTCGAACACCTGCATCGACGACGCTTCATCGTCCAGGCTCACACTCGAAAGCGCGTCCTGTTGCGTCTGCAACTGAGTTACTGAGGCGGTCTCTGCGGTGTTCTCGGTCTGCACCTCGGAAACCGTCGAACCGAGCATGGTCACAAAGTTTGAATAGAAATTGGTGGGAGTCTGACCATTCAGGAGGGTCTGGCCATTCGTAAGCGTGGTGCCGTTTGGGAGCGTCAGTCCACTCAGTATTGGAGGATCGTTCTCGTTTGCCAGAGCGTACATCGCAGTGGCATTCGTACCGTCGCCGGTCCCCTGCCCCGCCGCCGCGGCGGCAATTCCATTCGGATCGTTCATGATCACAGTCATCGACGCCGCGCTGCCCGAGACTTGCAGGTCCGAGGAGAATATGTCGGATCCACTTGCTCCATTCAGATCGGTTCCCGCATTGTTTTGGGCATTCACTTCTGTCGAGATGCCGAACGCGAGTTGGTCGAGCGCTGCGAGCGCTGTGGGGATGTCCTGATCGCGCGCTGTCAGGAGTCCTCCCAACTGGCCGCCGTCACCCGCCAGTGAAGTAGTCACGTCCACCGTCCCTACAAAAAAATGCGTTACACCGTTCAACGTGCCGGAAGTCATTGGGGTACTCGATCCCTCCGAAACCAATACCTGACCAGAAGGGGTGGTGATCGAGATCCCGTTGTTTTCCGTCGTAATCTGGTTGAATCCAATAAGCTGCGAGAGCTGGGAGAGGTCTTGCTGCCGCTGGTCTTCGAGGGTGCCCGCATCGCCGGTCGGAGACGTCGACTGAATCTGCTGATTCAGTTGGGCGATCGACGTCGTCAGTGCGTTCACCTGACTGGTGACGCCAGCTGCCTCCTGATCCAATGCCGATTTTTGCGAATTCAGACTGGCTGCTGCGCCGGAAATATCGGACGCCAAAGTGCTCGCGGAGGAAAGCACATCCTGGCGTTGCACATCGCTCGACGGATTGGCCTCCAACGCTTGAAACGAACTCAAAAAACCGGTGATGTCACTGCCAATATCCCCCGCAGTCGAACTCGAAGAGCCTGAGTCTGGCGTAAACAGCGCCTGCAGCGAGTTCAAGGCCGTCAGCCTCGAGCTGGATGCCGAGGCCAACTGTTGCTGCTGCTCCAGACGCTGGTCCAGCACACGATCCCGCACCGATGTGGGTCCGGTTTCAGTTACCCCAGTGCCGTAGGACACGCCATTGATCTCGACTGGCGAGTTCTCCTGCCAATTGGGAGTCTCCCGCGTATATCCGGTGGTGTTGGCATTGGCCACATTGTTAGCGACAATGCTTAGTGCCGACTGATCAGCATCGAGCGCGGAAGAGATCAAGCTAAACGCAGAGCTAATGGTTCCCATTGCTGGTCTCCGGCTGCGACAAGGCCGATCCGTCTTCAGGAGAGTATTCCAATCTGCTTTCCCACGACTTGTGCGACTGGCGCATGACACCGATATTTGCCCACGTTGCTTCGAGCACACACCCCAGGACAGCCAGGTCCCTACGTGCCTCGCTACCGACTCTTGCATGCGCTGCAAAATCCTCCCGAATCGGCCTCCAGTTCAACGCCTGGCACGACAATGCCAGTTCCTCGAGCCGGTCAGCATCCAGAAGAGCCAGGGAACGGCAGGCCTCTTGTAGGGTTTGCTTCACGTCAAATCCGACTCCACAATCTGCTTGCGATTGCATCGAACGCGTCTCTCCTACCGTTCTTCTTCTCTTCTTAACGTTCAGTCGCTCGATGACTGCGCGCCGGAAAGCATGGCATCCATGACCTTGCCGGCAACTTTCGATGCAGGCACACTGTAAGTTCCGGCAGCGATCGCCCCTTGCACCGCCGCCACTCTTTCCATCCGGGCGTCCGATCCAGAGGTCGCCTCGGAAATCTCGGAACCCGCACTGCTCAGTGTGGCGCGATCGCCAGCCAATCCGCTCGGACTCGAAGGTGACTCGTTCTTCGCTGGCCCAGACTGCGTCGGGCCCGTTGAAGGCACACCGAGAAGAGTCTTCAACCCATCTACGCCACCGCGAATGTCCATTTGCTTGTCTCCTTGACCGATTTATCGGCTCCCACACTTATGACTGTAGTCATTCAGGCTTCTTGAGTATGGTATTTCGGTGCATTTTTTCGGTTACCTTTGCCGGTTCAGTACTGTTCCCGCTTTGGGAAAGGTTCTGTACGATGCTGTCGGCAATTCCGAATCCGCCGTGTTCGCTCAGAGCACGTCCAAGCGCCTCCGACGCGAATTCGCCGAGCGCACCCGTGGAACCCGAGATCGCATCGTCCTCTTCGCCGCCGGTCAGTTCGCTGGCGGAGGTCATCGGTTTCAATAACTCCTTCATCATCTGCGCCTCAAACTCGTGTGCCGCGCTCACAAGCCGCGTTTGCGGAATTGGCTGTGTAGAACCGTTGAGTGCGTTCACCCCATGTACTCCATGCATCACAATACCTCAAGGTCAGCTTCCAAAGCGCCGGCCTCCTTCATGGCCTGCAGAATCGAGATCACGTCTCGTGCGCCCGCACCTGTTCGTTGCAATTCCTGGACCAGATCTTCTACCGTAGCGCCCTCCTTCAAATCGATGCGATTCACTGGCTTGTCCTGGGCTTGCAGGGTTGTTTGTTGCACAACTTGGGTAGCTCCGGACGAGAATGGATCTGGTTGCGAAACTTCGATTGATGCGATCACATTCACAGACAGGCCTCCATGCAAAATCGACACTGGCTGGAGGCGGACAGTGCCTCCAATCACAACAGTCCCTGTGCGTTCATTCACGACAACGCGCGCTCTTGGGTAAACTTCGACTTTCACGCCTTCGATCCTGTCGAGCAAAGCCGCCACATCTTCATTCGTTTTTGGTGCAATTTCCACTCGGCGGCTGTCGACTGCCTTTGCGCGCAATTCGCCCAGTTCAGTGTCGATTGCGGCAGCCATACGCTCGGCAGTATGGAAGTCCGCGTCGTTCAACACAACGCTGATTGTGCCCAAATCTTTCAAACTAAATTCCACTGCGCGCTCCACCAGCGCTCCTCCGGGAATCCGTCCCGTTGTGGGATGATTCACTTGCCGCGCGTTCCCCCCTCCCGTAGCCATATAACCGCCAAGCACGAGCGACCCCTGTGCCTGCGCGTAGATTTGTCCGTCGGACCCGTAAAGCGGTGTCATCAACAGGATGCCACCTTCGAGCGAACGCGCATCGCCCGCCGACGACGCCGTAATGTCGATGCGATACCCGGGCCGGCTGAATGGCGGCAACGTGGCAACGACAAAGACAGCTGCCATGTTCTTCACCTGCATATTGCTGGCGCTGTTTGCCCCAGTCTGTGGAACTGTGATTCCCATTCGTTCGAGTGCGGAAACCAAAGTCTGGGCCGGAAAAACTGTCTGTGAGCTGTCACCGGTGCCGCGAAGTCCCACCACAAGGCCATAACCGACCAGCTGGTTATCGCGGATGCCCTCGATCGTTGCCACATCTTTGACGCGTGCAAGATGGCCCGCAACCTCGGAATGGCTGAACATCCCCCGTAAAAGAAAGAGAATCAACAGCAGAAGAAGCGCCGCCTTCTCGAAAGTTCGGCGGAGTCGTGCGGAAGAGTCGCTCATTCGCCTTGGCTCCCAACCCCAACCCTTCATCCTTGAATTCCACCTTTCAGGTACTCTCCCGCCTGTTTTTTTCAAGTTCAGAACACAAGAACCTTCTCAAGGAAGCGCACTAGAGGATTCTGCCTATAGGTGGAATCATTCACGATTCCTCGGCCTGTCACCTCAAGCTCAAGATCTGTCATTGCGGTTGATTGCACCTGGTTTTGCGCACTAACATCTTCCGGCCGAACTAAACCCCGCAGCTTTATCAATTGCGTCTGTTGCGAAAATGTAAGCTGACGTGTCGCCTGCACCACCAGCATTCCATTTGGCAGCACATCTACTACCTCTGCTCCAAACGTGGTCGCAAGGCTGGAATTTGTCGTACTCTGCCCTTGCGCGGTCAGTCCCGATGCTGACGTCTGTCCCAGGAGATTCTGCAGGGCGTTGGAAGCTTTGATTGCGCCAAAAAGAGCGGTGAGACTTGAGCTGGCGTTCGAGGCGCGCGAATTCTTTACTTGACCATCGGTTGAAGCTGCCAGGCTTTCGCTCACAACTACCGAAACCACATCGTGCAGCCGGACCGCCTTTGCATCGGTCCCGAGCCTCACCAATCGGCCTTCAGGGATCCAGATCGAGCCCGAAGTTTTCACCTCTGCTGCATGCTGAGCGCGGACGCGGCTGATGTACGCGCTCAGAGCCATTTCGGGCGGGGTAGGGTTGGCCGGTTTTGCGGCATTCGTGTCGTTCACCTCCGCAGAAATCGGGAATTCCATTAGGATCACTAAACAAAGAATTGCGATGGTCGCTCGTCTCCGATCGTGGATCATGGCCGCGCCCCGGTTCCTTGCGCAAACTCCGCACGGCCTGGAGCCACGGCCACAGCGAGTATCATCTTGCCGGTAGAGCGAAGCCTGACTGCAAAAATCTCGCCCGGACCCGCTGACTTGAGTGCCACCGCTTGCAGGCGCACCTCAGCTAGTTTCGAATCCTCTTCGATCATGAGCGTATCCCCGCCATGAATGACAGGGAGTGTGTGATCAGTGACGACACCTCTGGCAACACCTGTGATGGGACGATTCAGGGGAATCGAATCGCCGAGTTCGCGGCTGGGCGCTTGTAGCCACCTGCCCGGGCCTTCTGGATGTGTGGAATCGCGCTCGAGTAGCCAACAAGAGACGATTAACGTCGGATCATTCAAAACGCGCACCGCAGTTGAGTTCGTTGGTTGCTGACTGGCACCTCGGGCAAGGGTCTGCGCAACAATACGAGCGGAGTAAGGGCAGAAGGCCAACACGACGATGGAAACAACTGCACCACGACATTCTGCAAAGAGCTTCATCTCGTTCCACCTATGCGGACTTGAAGGTCTACCGCGTCATGTTATTGACTTGCGAATACATGTCGTCTGCGGCTTTAATAACCTTAGAGTTCGATTCGTAAGCGCGCTGCGCCAATACCATCTGCACAAACTCAGTCACTACATCCACGTTGGAATTCTCGAGATACCCCTGTTGCAGGGTTCCCAGTCCTTCGGTCCCCCCTGGATTACCCAACACCGGATCACCGGAACTGAGTGTGGCCTGGAGCAGGTTCGAGCCCATGCTTTCCAGCCCTCCGGGGTTTGGAAAGTTCGCCAGTTGAATCTGCCCCAACTGCGAAGGGTTTTGTTGTCCGGGGAGCGTCGCATTGACAACGCCATATTGGGTAATTGTTACTGCTGTCGCATTGGCCGGAATCGTGATGGTCGGTATGATCGGGTCGCCATCTGTCGTCACAATCGTTCCCTGGTTGTTTAAATGGAACTGCCCGGCCCGGGTATAGGCGATCGTTCCATCGGGCCTCTGCACCTGGAAGAAGCCTGTTCCTTGAATGGCAACGTCCAGAGGGTTGTCCGTTTCATTAAGGGCGCCTTGCGTGTTGATTACTTCGGTCGCTGCAGATTTTGTGCCGAGACCGACCTGAAGGCCTGCGGACACTGTTGATTGGCTCTGTGCTGCTCCGGGTGTCACCATGTTCTGGTAGACCATGTCCTGGAACTGGAGCCGCAATTGGCGGAAGCCTGTGGTCGACGAATTCGCCAGGTTATTCGCGATCGTGTCCAGGTTCATCTGCTGCGCGCTCATGCCGCTTGCCGCTGTGTACAGTGCTCGAATCATATTTCTCCTTGTTCTTGGAAGAGAGTCGTAGCGCTATACGCGGGGCAGATCTTCCGCAGCGAACTTATTAAAGTCGTTGTGAAATGTAGTCATAGTCTTTTGCATCATCTCCGCCTGGCGCTGCATCATGATTAGTTCCATCGTTCCCTGGACCACATCTTGATTGGAAGCTTCGATGGCCCCTTGGTGAACGGCGGTGCTGTTGCCTTGTTTCGACGTGACGCCCTCAGGCGCAACATAGCGGTTTGCACCTTCGGGGGTGAGTGCGGTGTCAGGTGCGAATGTGGAGACTCCAATAGTCGCCACGACGCCACCCTCTACTGAGAGCAGCCCATTGCCACCAACAGAAACCTCTCCGGGCGGGACAGAAATAGCCTGCCCCGTAGAGGAAAGCACGGATTCATTTGCCCCTGTGACGAGAAGACCTTTCGAAGAACGATGAAAGCCGCCGTCGCGCGTGTAGCGTAGACCATTGGCGGTCTCGATTGCGAAGAAACCCGGGCCCTCAAGCGCCAGGTCGAGAGGATTGCCCGTCTGCTGCAGAGCACCTTGTGCGAAATTGAGGATGTCGCCGCCGAGTAAGCCGTAGTTGTTCACGGTCTGGCCTAGTTGGGAATTCTGGGCTTCTGGGCCTAACAAGACGGAACGGAAGAATTCACGTTCCGCTCGATATCCAGGAGTCTGCGCGTTAGCCAGGTTGGCCGCCGCCATGTCCAGCGCCTGGCCACGCGCTACCAAGCCTGTCATTGCCGCATAGTATCCGCTGTCCATGCTTCATTCTCCTCGCAATGAGAAGCATGCACTTCAAGGACCGGCAGTTATGCGCAAAGATTAAAGGGATATCAGAATCGCACCAGAAAGGAAGATGAAGTCACGATCATCAGGAAGCGATTCGAACTCGAAAGAAGATTCTCGAGTAGGGACAGTTGGACTTGGGTCCAGTACCCGTCGCCGTCGCCGTCGGTTGGATCGGGCAGCAGCATTCAAAGGCGTTCCGGGCACATGCGCCTGCACAGAGAATTCTGGTGCTGTCGCGTTTTCGAGCCTACTGCAAGCTGTCGCAGACGATCGTCACTTCAAAGGACGAACTGTCGAACGAATAGCGATGATGCAATTGAAACTGCGGCGATTGCACGTGGAGGTTGTAGTCGCGGCCGGTAATTACTGCGGGAACCGAAAGTCCACAGTTCGCCGCGAGTTCAGGCACCTTTCCCTTCCAGGCTCCCGCCAGCATATTGCAAATCTCGCCGATTCCATCCTTGACTGTATCGTCGATCTCGGTGAATTCCATGCCGGTCATATGAGCAGCGACACTCATCGCAGCACTCGCGCTGCAGCGAAAGACGCAAGCGCCGCTGAGCAGGCCCCCGAATCCGACCACGGCTGTCACGGACTCCACGTCCGACGCGGCCGGTACAGAAAGCTGTTTCTCTTGGCGCGCGCAATTCACGCCAAGCATAAGACGAAATACTTCGTCGACACTCGCATCCAGATTTCCCGGATCAGAAACCACTTGCACCGATTCCTTTAACGAAAATGTCATCGCACGCTCCTGTCCACTTATTCCTTGATCAATCGATTTTGATGTTCCACCCGATCGGACCCCATTCAACAGCATGGCAGTTCTCCCTGGTTATGCTGCTGTCAGGAGTGGCAAAACCCGCTCCTTGACCTGTTCGGCCGTAAAGGGTTTCCGAATATATCCCCGCGCGCCAGACTGGATCGCCTGCTTTACATGCTCCTCGCTTGACTCCGTTGTGATCATCACAACAGGAATATCCGGCGCCAGTTTCTGCGCCTGGATCTGACGCAGAAACTCCAGACCGTCCATCGATGGCATGTTGATATCGGAAAGAATCAAGTCCACCTGTTTTGCTCGTAACAGGTCGAGGCCCTCGGCGCCGTTGCTGGCTTCGTGCACCACCAATGAATCGAGACCTGCTTGTCGCAGAGCGCGTTCAACGATTTTACGCATTACCGAGGAATCGTCAACGATGAGAATTCGCACTTCAGCCATTCCCTGACTCCTATGCTATTAGCTCTATCGGCTCTCCCTCGCCCTTCTTGAATCCTTCTGCGCTGCAAATCCGAAAAACATTCGCTTCCCGGTTCATTCCACGTTTCCGATCGAACACACTACGTCCTCAACCGAGTCCATCTCGGGCAAGGGCCCTCCGTTTGGCCGCAACCACAGACGGAGCCACAGGCAGTCATGGACCCGCACCAGCCGCGATGCAACCGGTCTTGCGCGCTCAACCGACTTGGCAAGCGCGCGGGCAGCTGCCGGCAATGAGATCGCCTCAACCAATTCGACAGAAGGGAATCGAGCATCCAGCATTCGCCGGTGCGCCGGTCGAAAAAGAGATTCCGGAACGATTCCGCTTTCGACGCGCAACCCCAACATCCGCCCGACTGCAAGCGCCAAGACCGCGTCGAGGCTTTCCTCGAAACCGAGATAGAGCACCTTTCCGGCCGCCAGGCGTAGGGGCAACGCCCCGTACGCATCTACAAATAGCCTGGGCATCGACGCAGTCAGAGCCGAATACTCGTAATTCTCATGTTGCAGCACGGGACAGCTCCACTGCAGCCCCAGAGCCCGCGTTACCATCTCCTCGCTGGCTGACTTTTGCGTCATCAGCCAATGACCGAGTCGGCCGCTTCCCGCAGCCCTTTGCGCATCGAGGGCCCTGCGCAACTGCTCCCGCGTGATCCAACCCTGTTCCAACATTACGAGACCCAGCGGAACGCGGTGCCGATGCGTCTCATGTGCACCTCGCCGACTGTTCATCTCTCTGGAAACCGCAGACAGCATGCGAGCCAAAGTACATTCTGGGGAGCATGTCCACCCCTGTTCGAACACTGGTGTGGACCTGCTCCGCCAGAGATGCAACCAGCCGGACCGGCATCCGGGATTGACACAGGTTGCAAAAAGACCAGGGCGGATCCGTTGGAAAGCTTCCGCCTTTTCCTCGTCAGCCGGTTCGGCGAAACGCACTTGAGCACTGGATTCCGGCAATGTGGATTCTGCTGGAAGGGATCGCCGACGGATCTCCTCTCTGTGATTCAGAATAGGCATCGTATGCTCTCCAGGCGCTTGCGCGGCGTTGCAACTTCCGTCACACGAAGTCCAAAATTGCCGTTCACCAATACCACCTCACCCCGCGCCACAATCTTGTCACCCACGATGAGGTCCACCGGATCCGTAACCTGGCGATCGAGTTCGACAACGTCCCCTGCGCCAAGATCGAGAATCTCGCTGAGCGGCAACTCGCGGCAACCGAAGCGGAGCGAGGCCTCCAGTTCGACGTCCAACAGCAATTCAACGCCGGGGCCGACGGCTGTCGGGGTGTTTTGCCCAGCCAACGGAACTTCGGCGGGACTGGACGCAACAGGCTTCGGCGCCGCGTCAACTGTCTTCTTAGCGCGGGTTTCGTCGCGAACCAGAATCGTCCAGGCCCCACTTGCCGAAGTCAATTGAAAAGCGCGCGAAATCTGGCTGGCCCCAGAGACCTGTTCCACCGAATCGACACGGCATTTTCTGCCCGCCTTTGCCAGCAATTCTCCCGCTGCGGCGTCGACCACTTCACGCAGCAATTCGCCCCACCCTGCTTTCTGGTCCAACCCCTCGCCGACCAGCGAAGCTTGCAGCAGAGTCCCGTCAAGAACAACAATAAAACGTCCCTCGTCGTCTCCGGACAGCGTATAGGCGAATCCGAAAGACCCGGCAGCCATGGGCTTCGGGATCGATTCTGCGAATGCGGGTTCGCCCGCCAGGGCTTGCGCGAAAAGCGCCGAGGCCACTGTTGTCCAGCACTCGATAAAGGTGTTCTTCATTCATCTGCCCCCTTGGGAGGCCGCTTCAATACGCGCTGCGCGATGTCCTCCTTGTCGAATGACGTGGGCCCGCGCCAAGCGCTGGCCTCCAACTTTCCACTCGGCAAGCGTGTTGGCGGACACGTCAAGGCGCAAAACACTTCCCTGTTCGAGCGCTTCGATTGAGCTCGCGGGCAAGCGGACGGAGGGCAACTGCAATGTCGCGCCCAATCGAATGAGCTTGATTAGTGTCTCCATCCGGGCATGCGACTCGGGAGCGTGACGCCTGCGCCGGCCCCAGTCGGATGTCAACCTCCGCAAGATCGTATTGGACACCACGGCGGGAAATGCGAGGTTGAGCAACCCGGAACTGTGCGGCATGCGAATCTCAAAGCTGAGACAGAGCGTCTTTTCATTGACCGACATGATTCTTGCGGCCTGCGTCTGCATCTGGCGGCGTTCAAAATTGAAACTGAGACCCACGGACTGCCACGCGGCTGTAAGCTCCCGGCAGACGATCTCCACCACACTAGCCAAGATGGATTCCTCAATATCGGTCAATTCGCGCAACGGTCCGTCTTTGCCCTCCCCCCCAAGCAGCAGGTCAATGATTGGCGGTGCGAGCGCAAGATCCAGTTGCAACACCGATAAAGCACCCAATGGCTCAAGGCGTACGGAAGCAACATAGCTAATCTCGGGAATGCGAAGAAGAAACTCGTTGAAGGGAATCTGTTCGGCGGAAACTAGGTTGACTTGAAAGCGGGTCCGCAGCCATGCGGCCAAATTGTGGGTCAGGTTGCGGGCAAACAGGTCGTTGAGCATGCTGATGGCACGAAGCTGCTCGTTCGAGATTTGCCCCGATGTGGCAAAGTTGTATGGTACGACCCGGGCTCGCGTACCGGGTTGCGTACTATCGGAGGCCGATGTGTGAGCTGCCTGGAAAAGAGCATCAATTTCGTCCTGCTTCAGTAGTTTTTCCATCACCTTTCACTTCGCCTCGTCTGCGGCTGCTTCCGCGGTAAGGAATGCGCTCCACGCGGTTTCAAGGTCCCATCTGCCGCCAGGTCCTTTAATGCAGCGCGCAGATGCACCACTGCCGAAGCATGCACTTGAGAAACCCTCGATTCGACCACTCCCAGTGCCAAGCCAATTTCTCGCATCGTCATCTCTTCGTAGTAGTAGAGGGTCATGACCATTCGCTCGCGCTCAGGCAGATGCTCAATTGCGTCAGTCAAGCGCTCCTCGAGTTCGCCGCGAAGGCAGTGGAAAAGTGGATCTTCTTCCGGTTTGCCTGGAACGTAGGCGAGCTCTTCCTCGCCTGAGTCCTCGTTACGTTCCATGTGCAGTGTGCCAATCTCAAGCCCTTTGAGTTCCCCCAGCAGTTGCTGGTATTGCTCCAAACCAAGGCCCATTTCGGAAGCGACTTCTCCTTCGCCGGGAGCCCTCCCCATTTTCGCCGTAAGGACGCGGATGGCTTCTTCAACAGCCCGCCCTTTGCGGCGCAGCTCGCGAGGGCTCCAATCGAGTGTCCTCAAGCTGTCGAGAATTGCACCTCGAATGCGAAATTGCGCGTAACTGCGGAACTGTACTTTTTTTGCAGGATCGAATTTCGAGAAGGCGTCCATTAAGCCCACCACGCCTGCCGAGACCAAATCTTCGATATCTACATGCTGCGGAAGACGCTCGTGAATTCGGCGAGCGAGAAAGCGTACGATCGGCAAGTGCTCAAGAAGCACCCGCTCCTGTTCGCCGTTGAGCCCAGGCGGGGCGGACACCGAAGGCGGGTATTCGTTTCCCGATAACCCATGTCTTCGGACTGCACCATCGCCGATTGGTCTTCCTGCCTCTGTGCCCATCTCAGCTCCCTTCAAAGTCTGTGCTCCGAATGCTCCGAACGGCACACTTGCTGCATTGCCCCGAGTGACTTCGAATTCATCGCACTGTGCCCACCGGCCTCAGCCGAATTTCGGGAGAAATCTCCCCAGCGGCTAAAACGGCCATTCTCGGCAGGACCGGATCGAGCCAGCGCTTGACGTGATAGCGGGCTGGACTAGGACATAGCAGCACGGGTAAGGCCGTTGCGGAGGATCCTCCGATGAGTTGTCTCAAAGAATCGGTTAGCCGGCGAACGAGAGGAATGCCCGAGGCTCCTGCCGCATTGAGCAGTTTCTGGCTGGTCTCCGGCGCAAATGTGGCAAGGATCTCTTCTTCGAGCGGCGGATCGAGGAGAAGCACCGGAAGGAGACCGTCCGCATCGAGCAGGGGTTGAACGAGCCGTCGTCCCAAGGCCTGCCGCGATGCCTCCACCAGCGCTACAAGGTTCTTGGTCGTGGCCGCGGTCTCGAGCAGCGTTTCGAGAATTGTCCCCAGGTCCCGTATCGAAACCCGTTCTCGCAACAATTGCTCTAGGACCCGGCCCACCTCGCCAAGCGTCAGCAGCTTTGGAACCAGTTCTTCGATCAGTTTCGGATGGCTATCGTTCAGCGAATCCATCAGTCGTTTCGTCTCGGCGCGTCCCAGCAACTCACCGGAATGGCGGCGGATAAGTTCTCCAAGATGCGTTGTGATAACGGTGACCGCGTTCACGACCGAATAGCCCGCGGCGATGGCCTGTTCTTCAAGTGCCGGGGCAATCCACACGGCGGGCACGCCGAAGGCCGGCTCGCGCGCTTCCTTGCCGGCCAGCGGACGCCGTTTGGGATCGCCCGAGACAGCCAAAAGATGCGGAGTCTCGATTTGCCAGCGTCCTATTTCCACAGCCCGCAACGAGATCAGATACTCCCGTGGCTTAAGTCGGAGATTGTCCGAAATATGCACTGGCGGTATAAGGAAACCCATCTCTGAAGAAAGATGGCGGCGAAGAGTTCGGACTCGTCCCAACAGTTGCCCGCCCTGTTTCTCGTCCACCAGGGGAATGAGTTGAAATCCAATCTCCAGGGTCAGGTCTTCCAGGTGCAGCAGTCCTGCCAAATCCGATCCTTGCGCCCGTTCCGTTTTCTTTTTCTCTGCCGAATTAGTTTCGGAAGGCGATGCAGGCTCGATAACGGCGACGATCCGCCGGGCGCTCCAGAAAAGTCCAACAGAGACGAGAAGAAATGCCAGTTTTGGAATTCCAGGAATCAGGCACATCGCAGCCGAGACAAGGCTCGCGAGATACAGCGTGGAGGGGCGCGCCAGCAACTGCTGGCGAATCTCCGCGCCCAGCATTGCTGCAGAATTGGCACGCGTAAGCGTTATTCCCCCCGCCACCGAAACAAGCAGTGAGGGAATCATCGTGACCAGGCCGTCCCCGACGGTCAGAATCGTGTAGGTGCGTACCGCTTCACTCAGATCGATGCCCTGTTGAAGCGTCCCGATCAACAAGCCCGCTATGATGTTAATAGCCGTAATCAAAATGGTGGCAAGCGAGTCGCGCTGGTTAAACCGCGCCGCGCCATCCATCGCGCCGTAGAACTCAGCCTCGCGCGCAATGGCCTGCCGGCGGCGGCGAGCCTCGGCTTCATCAATCGACCCGGCGTTCATATCGGCGTCAATCGCCATCTGTTTGCCCGGCAAAGCGTCGAGGGTGAAGCGCGCGGTCACTTCGGCAGTGCGCACCGCGCCGTGCGAAACGACAAGGAATTGAATCGCTATGAGGGCCAGGAACAGCACAAAGCCCACCACATAATTGCCGCCCACCACGAACTGTCCGAAAGCCTCGATGACCTTGCCTGCTGCCGATGTCCCTTCCGAACCGTGGAGCAGGATGCGGCGGCTCGAGGCGATATTCAGCGCCAGGCGAAAGAGGGTCAGCAAGAGCAGGAGGGTGGGAAAAACGCTCAATTCTACGGCGCGTCGAATCTGTACTGCGGAAAGGAAGACGATGACGGACGCGGCCATCGAGAGCGCCAGCAAAAGATCCAGCGCCGCCGCAGGCAGCGGCACCAGCATGACAAAGATGACGCTGATCGCGGCCAGCGGCAGCAGATACTCGCGAAGCCTGTGCCAAATCGAGCTCGGACTGAGTGTCGTCGCCGGCAATACTGCAGTGCTCATTGGGGCCCTCTTTCCACAGATCGATTGACGCCTTTGTGCTCGGAACCCTGGGCCGCGGCCGGGGCGCGCGTTGCGGCCTCGCGCATGCGCCGTTCACGGGTCTCCTGTTCAACCCGCTGGCGATAGAGAAAGGCCAGGATGGATGCCACAGCGGCGTAGAGATCCACCGGAATTGCCTGTCCGACTTCGACCGAGCGGTAGAGCGAGCGCGCCAACGGAGGATTCTCGATGATCGGCACGCCCGCCCAGCGAGCCTCGGCTTTGATCTCTTCGGCAAGCAGGTTGCGTCCCTTTGCCATCATCTTCGGCGCATCCATCGCAATGAAATCGAATCCCAGCGCCACGGCATAGTGGGTTGGATTGGTCACGACAACGGCCGCCTTGGAAACATCGGCCTTCACTTTTCGCCGGCGCATCTGTCGTTGCAGTCCGCGAATTCGACTCCGAATCTGCGGGTTGCCCTCAGTCTGTTTGAACTCCTGGCGCATGTCCTCGCGGCTCATCTTCAAGCGCGATTCACGGCTCCGCCACTCAACGACATAGTCGACCAGGGCCCATCCAAAGAGAAGCCACCCCGCCGTGAGGAGCAAGCTGTAGACATCGTCGCCAAGCAACTCGAGCCGCACCGTGGAGAACGGCGGCACAGACAATTGACGTCCGATGCGCTGGATGGCAAAGACGGCGAGGAAGGAAGCAGGGATCAGCGACTTCGCAAGCCGTGCAGCCGCGCGTAATGAGAAGAGATTTTTGATATTCGATAGCGGATTGACGCGATCCAAACGAAATCCGATCGATCCGAAATTGAAATTCAATCCACCGGTTTGCAGAATGCCTACACTCAAAGCGGCCAGCGTCACTGCTGCCATCACCAACCCCAGCGGCGCCATCACGGAGATCGAAAGCCGGCGGATCGCATAGAGGGTCGGCATCAACTGGGAAGGTTCCCAGCGCGATGGAGAGCCAAGATCGAGAAATGCTGTGAATCCGCCTCGCCAGGCCAGCATCGCCTTTGCGGCCGTCTTGCCCAGCACGATGACACCGGCCAAAGTCCCGGCCGCTGCGGACAATTCCTTGCTGTGGAGAACGTCGCCATCTTTTCGCGCCTCATCGCGACGGTGCTGGGTTGCCTGTTCGGTGCGCTCTCCGGGCATTGTTTATCCCCCTGCCGGACGTACAGAGAGCAGTTTTTCCGCCAGGTCAAGAAGACCAGCGAATCGCCCTTCGATGAAACGTGGCCACAATGCGAGCGAGCCCACAAGGAGTGCGAAACCCGTCAGTGTTTTCAAGGGCACAGTCAGCGACATCACAGGCAGCTGGGGACTGAGTTTGCCCAATAGTGACACTGCCACTTCCACCAGCAAGGTCGCTGCGAGAACTGGCGAAGCCAATTCCACGCCTGCAAGAAAGATCCCGGCCGCCGCGTGCACAATGCCGGACGTGGTGACCGACGCCATCGCAAACCTTCCCATCGGCACGGCATGAAAGCTCCGCACCACGGAAGCGAACAGGATGCGATCGAGTCCCGCCGTGATTACAACCAACGTGCCCATCAACTGAAAAAGCTCACCCATCAGCGGTGTCTGGATCGATGACGCCGGGTCCAACAAATTGACCAGAGAGAAACTGAATTGAAGTCCGACAATTTGCCCGGCAAACAACAGCATCTCGTTCAACAACGCGAGCGTCAGTCCGTAGACCAGGCCTACCGCAAGCTCTCCCACGAGCGAGGAAAAACTAATTTCGGTCTGCGCATAAGGCAATGAAGCCACCACCGGCGCCAACAGATAGGCCACGGCAAGAGTGAACCCGGCTTTTGCACGCACTGGCAGAGCGGTCGACGAGAAGAATGGAGCAAATGCCACGATGCCGCCGATTCGCACCATGACAAGGGTCATTGCGCTCAGGAAGTGGCTCCATTCGGGCATCTCTGATCCTTTCCCGCCTCTAGCGGATGTAGCGATGAAGGTCAGTGAGGAGGAGACGCGTATAGGACGCCATCCGGCTAAGAAACCAAGGCATGCCCGCCAGCAGAACCAGTGCCACCAGCAGTAACCGGGGCACCGTCGTGAGCGACTGCTCCTGCAAGCTGGTGAGCGTTTGCAATAAACTCAGCACAAAGCTCAACGCCGCGGCGGCAATCAGCAGAGGTGCGGCCAAAACGATAGCTTCCTTCATCAACGTGCGAAGCAGTTCGGCAACCATATCCGGTGTCATTGCACGTGTCCTCAAAAGCTCTTCATTAACGAATTAGCGAGCAGATTCCAGCCATCCACCATGACAAAAAGCAGGATCTTCAAGGGTGTTGACACCACGACCGGCGGCAGCTGGAACATACCAATCGAAGTGGTAATCGCTGCCGTGACCATGTCAATCAAGAGAAACGGCAGGAACAGCACGGCTCCAATGGCAAATCCCGCCTTAAGTTCGGACAAAATATACGCGGGAACCACAACCCTCATTGGGAGATCGTCCGGTGTGTTCGGCCGCGGGATTTGTCCTGCGGCCGTGAATACAGCCAGATCTTTTTCGTGGGCGTAGCGAAGAAGGAAGTGCTTCACCGGCTGCGCTCCAACATCGATAGCCTGCCAACCGGTAATTTGGCCGTTGCGAAACGGTTCCACAGCTTGTTGATCCACCTGATTCAGGACAGGCGTGATCAGGAACCATGTCATCATCAGCGCCAGTCCGAGTAGTGTTGGATTCGACGGTGCGGTTTGCGTTCCGAGCGCCTGGCGCAAAAAGTGGAATACCACCAGCAGCCGCACCATAGGCGTCATGCACATCAGGATTGAGGGCAGCAAGGTGATGAGCGTCAGGACAAAGAGAATCGTCCAGGGAGTCGAGTCCGACGGATGCAACCGCGCATTGAGATCCGGCAAGAGCGGCACGGTTGCGGCCGATGCGGCCCGCGCTGCCAGGAGAATAGTTAGCACGAGCCCCTCCAGGCAGAAACCGACTGACGAGAAGCGGCCATCGGTCGTCCGATCGCATCGAGTGCGTAGAACGCCGGCGCGCCGTCCTGCGAGGTGGCCACCAGGAGCTTGCGGCCCTCCGCCTCGATGAGCGCCAGCGAATGACGCGGAGCCAATGCTATCCTTTCAAGGACTGCCAAGCGTGGCTGCGGCCTGGGTCGGTGGCGCATTCGGTCGAGCAGCCAGCTCACGATGCGATTCATCGAGAGAGAGCTAAAAGTCGATTCTTGACGGCTCAAGGTATGCTTCATATCTTTATTTCCCTTCCGTTGTGCTGCTCATCTCGTAATGCATCCAGGAATCAAGCAACACGTGTAACCCGTACTGCCAGCCGGCTCTCAATCACCTCAAATTCGCTCCAGGCCAACTGAACTTCGCCGGCCGATAGAGGAAGGTCCTCTCCATGGGCCCATTGGGTCTCAATCACATTTCCCTTCTCGAGAGACAGCAGGTTTCGGACCCGGAACTCGCGCACGGGAACCGCAACCTCAAGTTCGACAGGGAGACGCGCGACCAGGGGACTAAGCGTCTGCGGTTCCGGCGTAATTGGGTGCGAATCCGAATCAAGCGCCACAGCCTCCGCTCCGCGAACCAATTCCGTTGCCTGCGCTGCTTGTGGAGCTTGAGTTTCCATACGCCGCAATCCCTGCACAACAACAACCAGACTCGCGCCCAGAACATTAGAAAGGCCCAATAAGTGCACTATGCCGCGCGCCGATCTCATTCCGGCTCGCTTACATCCCCGCGTTATCGCTGCTACACTGATAGGAGACCGGTGAATACAATTGGCGGGTCTCGTTCTCCGATGCAGAGCCCGATGCGAGGTCGATTAAATGTCAGAAATAAATGGAAATAAGAGTCTTCAAAGCACTGGCTTGCGCCTGAAGATCGGTCTGGCGGAGATGCTCAAGGGCGGCGTCATCATGGACGTGATGAACGTAGAGCAGGCCCGCATTGCCGAAGAAGCTGGCGCCGTTTCCGTCATGGCGCTCGAGCGTGTTCCCGCCATGATTCGCGCCGAGGGCGGCGTCGCTCGCATGGCCAATCCCAAGCTCATTAAGCAGATCATCGAAACCGTATCGATTCCTGTCATGGCCAAGGCGCGCATCGGTCACTTTGCCGAAGCTCAGATTCTGCAGGAACTGGGAGTGGACTTCATCGATGAGAGCGAAGTCCTGACCCCGGCCGACGAGGCACATCACATCGACAAGCATGCCTTCACGACGCCCTTCGTTTGTGGAGCGCGCAACCTCGGAGAGGCTCTCCGCCGCATTGCCGAGGGCGCGGCCATGATTCGCACCAAGGGAGAAGCGGGCACCGGCGACGTAGTCCACGCCGTCCGGCACATGCGGCAAATCGTAAAAGAGATGAAGGCTCTTGCGGTTCTTTCAGACCAGGAACTCTACGCCGCCGCGAAGGACTTACAGGCACCCTACGAGCTTGTGCGCATGGTTGCGCAGAGCGGCAGATTGCCGGTTCCCAACTTCTCTGCAGGCGGGATTGCGACACCTGCCGACGCAGCTCTAATGATGCAGCTCGGGGCAGAGGCGATCTTCGTCGGTTCCGGAATTTTTATGAAGGAGCGGGCGACTCCGCTCGATGTCGAGCACGATTCCAAGGAACGCGAAGAAGCCGTTTCGCGCGCCAAGGCGATCGTCATTGCGACCACCCACTATAACGATCCCAAGACCCTTGCCGAAGCCAGCGAGCAGGTTACCGGCACCATGAAGGGTCTGGCCGCCGCCGCATTAGAAGAATCTCAGCTTCTCCAAACCCGCGGCTGGTGAACTGGCCGTTCGGGCGGACGCTCGCTCTTCGCTCGCAGGAGTTCCGTCGCTTCCTATCCTTGCGCCAGAAAAAAGCGCAAGGGCCTAGTTCCGGCAGCGGAGGAAGCATGGGCCTTCAGGCCCATGAATATCGCACTTCGATGAAGAGCCTTTAGGCCCGGGTCTTTCGTGTGCCTTGCAATATTTGAACCAAGGGCGTCGCCGTCCCGACCAAGCCGCCCGCACCCACCTGACTGTGATCGCCCGCCATCCCGAACCACCTGCGGTGGGGCCAACTGCTCGCTATCCGCTCGCTTGAGCCTCCGTGGCTTCCAATCCTTGCGCCAGAAAAAAAGCGCAAGGACTCTTCGACGGCAGGTCTGGAGATTCCTGACGCAGAGCCGACTTCTCAGGAGAAAGGTTAGACCAGAACAGCCCCAGGGATTCTGACAGGGGGTGACCTGCGGATTGGATGCTTTACGACTCTCGCTCGTGCCGTCTAGTCATCTTCTCTCTTGCTTCTTTATAGTCACCTTCCGTTGTGAACAGATCATGTGCAAAGCGGGTTTCTTGATCGTAACGTTCACTTAACGAATCCATCTCACGAGAGAGCTTTTCCAAGTCCCATAGTCGAACTCAAGCTAACGAGGGAGAAGACGAGTAACATTGACTCGCCGCAAACATTAGGCGTAATTCCTCGGACAAGCAAACGACCGTGCCAATTGATCAAGAACTATTAACCTTCGCCGCAACCCGCAAGTCGTGGCAACGTGATTCGCTCCGTCGAATCTGCACCCAGCCCGACCTTGCCGCTGCCGATGTTCAAGAAATCTTCGCAAACCTCAAAGCGACCGAGGGCTTGGGCCAAGCTGGTACGCAGCGACACTTGGACGCAGTGCACTTGGCGGGTAGAGCTGCAACGGCTCACGCAACGACCATCCTCACCTCAATCAGTGACGTCCAGAATGCGAACCGACTAGCGTCTAAGCAGACGCTGTTGTTTGCCGAAACAGGTATCACCCTCATCTACGGATACAACGGTAGCGGGAAGACAGGTTATGGGCGCATTCTCAAACAGGTTTGCCGTTCCCGTCAGGAGAAGCAGGATCCCATCCTTGGAAATGTCTATGCTCAAACGGTCAAAGCGCCTGCGACGGCGAATATTGGATACAAAACTGGAGGCGCGGGTCAGAGCGTCACATGGCAAGATGGAAGCAGCGCACCGGCTGAGCTTGGACGCATCTCTGTCTTCGACGCGACAACCGCTCCGCTGTATGCGGATCAGCAAAACAAGATTGAGTTCCTTCCTCTTGGACTCGATGTTCTCCCGCGTCTTGCAAAGGTTTGTGAACATTTATGTACGCTCATTGCAACCGAACTGACGGCGATCAACGGGAAGCTGGCCGTACCGCTCCCGTCAGTCTCAAGTCAAAAGTTTACGCAGTTCTCAGCTCGATTTGGTGTCGCTACACCCATAACTCAACTTCCTTCTGAGCAGGACATCAATACCCTTTTCGTTTGGGCTGCGGCTTCGGAATCCGCGCTTCTCGCGCTCGAAGCTGAGATCCGAAAGATCTCTGAACCGGCCACCCAATCGGCGCAATATGCGAGGCTGAAGCGTTCGATGGATAGCGTCAAGACGAAACTCAATTCGAGTCTCTTGCTGTTCTCCTCAGAGGCCATCGACAAGAACTACAAAGCACTGACTGAAGCGACGGCAGCGCGGGGAGCTGCCACTATCGCGGCGGCTGGTCGTTTTTCGACCGACCCTTTGGGGGACGCGCCCACCGGCAGTGCTTGGCGCAAACTCTACGAGAGCGCAGAAGTGTTCAATGCCTCCGCATATCCCGGGGAGGAGTTCCCGGCGACCGGTATTGGGCGAGTTTGTCTGCTCTGTCAGCAGCCTTATGATGGGGCCGCCTCTGAGAGGCTTCAGCGCTTCAAAACATTCCTTCAGGACACCACTCAAAAGGACGCTTTGGAAGCTGAGAAAAAGCTCAAGACCGCGATACAAGAATTGACCGCTGTCACTATTCCTAGCGATCAAGAGGTCGAGCAGCAGCTCACAGAATTGGCCGATATCAAACCTACTTCCGTGGCCGTCATTGAAAGGCTAAAGGTGTTGAGTCGGGATCTTATCAGCTGCAAAGTATCGATGCTCCAATGTTTAAAGGGCAAGGTCGAGAGGGCAGCAGTGCCGGTTGCTGACCCATCCGTGATTGCCGATGTCGATATCGTTCTGAAGGAGGTTGATGCCGATATCCAGGCTCTCGACGCGAAGACGAAAGACGACTCCGCGCTCAAGGCTCTCAAGGAGCAACACGCTGAACTTCTTGATCAGAAGAACTGCGCGGGTAACGTGGCCATCTTCCTCTCCAGACGCACTGATCTCTGCGACTTGGCCAGTTGGAAAAGCTGCAAGGCTCAGTGCGATACGACAGCAATCTCCAGAAAGGGAACGGAGTTGCGGGAGACCTATCTCACGAACGACTTCCGAAACAGAATCGCTGCCGAGATCAAGTTCCTCGGGTTGGACTATTTGCCGGTCAAGGTGGAAGGGCGAACGGACAAAGGCGTCGGGTACATCGGAGTGGCCCTATCGAAGACTGGGCGGGACCCGACCTCGCGTATTTTGAGCGAGGGTGAATTCCGGGGGCTAGCGCTTGCCTGCTTTTTTGCTGAGATAGGTAGCATCCAGGGACACGACGGTGTAGTGGTTGATGATCCGGTGTCTTCTCTCGATCATCTGCATGTAGCGCAGGTGGCTAGGCGTTTGGTTCAAGAGGCACTGGTGCGTCCACAGGTCATCGTGTTTACTCACGACCTCGGCTTTTACTACGATCTCTGGGTAGCGGCGAGCGCAGCTCAAGTCCCCATCCATCGCAATTGGATTTACAGAGATGGGGTGGATGGCTTTGGAATTGTGATCAGCAATGATGGCCCTTGGCAGGTCAAGAAAGTCAAGGATCGGTTGCCGTTTCTCGAATCAATGATTGTGACGATGCCGGATCAGGCGTCCAGCGCTCCATCGGAATATCAGCAGAAGACGGAAGAGTTTTACTCAAAGCTAAGGGAGACGTGGGAACGGCTTGTAGAGGAGTGTCTTTTGAACGATGTAGTAGGACGCTTTCAGCCTGGAGTTGCGACCCAATCGCTAAAGGGTGTGAACGTGACCGACGACGATTATGTGAAAGTATTCTTCGCAATGAAGAAGGCGTCTGAGTTCTCAGGCCATGACCGGCCCGCAGGACGGCAGCCGGTAGTTCGAACCAAAGATGAGATGAAGAACGATCTAGGCGAACTTTGGAAGTATGAGAAGGAACTCAGAAAGAGGGCGGAAGACCTCGGTAAACAGCGGCGAGCGTTGGAAACTCCGCCGGCTGCCGTAACCACACCTCCAACACTCTAGAGCTGGTTGCATAAATAGCCGAAGACAACCAAGGAACGCCCCTCAGGGGCCAAAGCCCAATGTTTTTGCGGCTTCCACGGCACGGCTAAAGCCATGCCCTTTCAAAGTCGGATTTATGCAACCAGTTCTAGGAACTGGCATCGCTACTCCGATGCCACTGTTCGATCTCGATAGACGCCGTTCGGGCTAGCGATTCTCGTCCGCGCGAAGTACCCAGTCTGTTCCCACAACATCTGCACCAACGTTAAGACAGAGGTCGCAAACCATCATGATGCCGTGCGCCAGCTCCGTTTCGCTGAACATTTTTCCAGCGAAAGGCGAGAAGCGAAGAGCGAGCGCTTGGCGCCACGGCAGTGGTCACACCGACATTCAAAAGATCGATCTTCACATCCCCGGCCGAGTTTGGGGTTCGATCTCTAACACCGAAGGACGCATGGGCGTCAAGAAGGGACGTAGAGCTGCCGCCTGCGTTGCAGAGAATTTCAAGCTCCCAGCGCACAATAGAGGCTAGGTCAAAGCACGAAGGCTGAGCGTTAACGGCGGAAAGCTGCTAAGTCCTTTGCCGAGACATCTTTCGCCATAATCGATTGATCCGATTAAGGTTAACGTAAGTTATTGATTCGGCTAAGTCCAATGGACAGAGATCTTTAGCAAAAAACGAGGGGAGGGGGGTACGGGAAGCCAAGAACCTCCAGCGAGCGAATAGCGAGCGATTGGCCCCTCAGCAGGTGGTGGTTGACATGTACGGTTACACCGTACATAATGGAGACATGAGGCGTCATGCAGCTCGTCGGGTTTCGTCACAAGGGCCTGGGTCAATTTCACGAAAACGGAAACGCTCGTTCTTTGCCCTCTGCAATGGCTGACAAGTTAGGCAAGCTGCTCTTCGCCATTGAAACCGCCGAGACGCTGGAACAACTCGGCAAGTTCCCCGGCTGGAAGCTGCATCCCCTCAAGGGGGACCTGAAGGGATTCTGGAGCCTGACCGTAACCGGAAACTGGCGATTGATCTTCCGCTATGACCGAGATGCCAAGGCAGCCAGCGATATTGATCTGATCGACTACCACTGAGGAGGCCGAAATGCCGATGAAGAACCCGCCCCATCCAGGCAGCCTGATTAAGACCGAAGTCATCGAAGCGCTCGGCATCAGCGTGTCAAAGGCCGCGGAGATTTTGCAGGTGCGCCGCGCTACGCTCTCCGATCTTCTAAACGGCAAGTCCGCTCTGACGCCCGACATGGCGCTGCGCATCGAAAAAGCATTCGGCCCAGAGATGGACCACCTCCTTCGCATGCAGCTCGCCTATGACGTGTCCAGGACCAGGAAGCGCGCAAAGAACCTCTTGATCGAGCGCTATGTGTCGGCTTAAATTCGCCGCTCGGATGAGTTGAGGAAAATCGCATCTAAGCCCTGGTGAGCCGATGCACCTAGCCGCTGGCTACCGGTGCCCCTCCTTCGCTTCTTTCTAGCAAAGGGTGGGAAGCGAACAAACTCCTGCGAGCCAAGAGCGCTTGGCCCCGCACAGTGGTCACACCGACAGTCTATTCAAAAGATCGATCTTCACATCCCCGTCCGAGTTCGAGGTTCGATCTCTAACGCCGAAGGACGCATGGGCGTCAAGAAGTGACGTAGAGCTGTCGCCTTCGTTGCAGAGAATTTCCAGCTCCCAGCGCACAATGGAGGCTAGGCCAAAGCACGAAAGCTGAAGGCTAACGGCGGAAATTTGCTAAGTCCTTTGCGGAGACATCTTTCGCCATAAGCGATTGATTCGATAACAGTTAACGTAAGTTATTGATTTGGCTAAGTCCAATGGGCAGAGATATTTAGCAGAAACGATGGCCTTCAGCGAGCGGATGGCGAGCGTTTGGCCACACCGCAGTTGGCATATGGATGCGAATTATTGTCCTCATCGGTGCACAATGTTTGTAGGGCTAGGAGGGCATTGGGGCAAAGGGTTGGTGGAGGGTACCCCCTCCCCCTCCCCTCCCCCCACCCCCTATTCCCTCGGCAATGCCACCAGCTTGGTGCAGTTTTTCGGTACCCAAGTCATGGCCTCGCAGCGACACCCTCACACTCCGCGCAGGAGAGGAAAGTTTGACTCAATCAACTCGACCACGCATCGGCGTCCTCGCCATTCAGGGCGATTACGCAGCGCACACCGAAGCGCTTTCCGAAACTGGCGCGGAGCCGGTCGAAATCCGCAAGCCCGAACAGCTAACCAATCTCGATGGGCTTGTCTTGCCCGGCGGAGAATCCACCACGATGCTCAAGTTTCTTGAGAAACATCAATTCTTCGATGCCCTCAAAGACTATTGCCGGGCCCATCCGGTTTTCGCAACCTGCGCGGGAACGATTCTGATTGCGCGCGAAGTCCGCCACCCGGCTCAGCGCAGTCTCGGCGTTCTCGATGCCGTGGTCGAGCGCAATGCCTACGGCCGCCAGATCGATTCGACCATTTTGCAGGCTGAGACTTCCCTTCCCGGCGGTCCCTTAGAGATGGTGTTTATTAGAGCTCCGCGCATTGCCGAAGTCGGTCCCGGTGTCGAGGTGTTAGCCAAACGAGGTGGCTCGCCTGCGCTGGTGAGGCAAGGAAATGTCCTGGCCGCCACCTTTCATCCCGAGCTCTCTTCCGACCGGCGGGTTCACGAGGCATTCGTCCAGAGCGTGCGTGAAGCGATCGGAAAATAAGAATCTACCAATCTTTAAGATCCAAAAGCGATTCCGCGTTATAGAAACAACCGTTTCTTTTGAAATGCGTCCAAGCCAAAGTGAGAGTATGCTCATTTTCACAGAGGTCTGATTCACAGAGGACTGCGCATGCCCGCGACCTTTACGCACTCCCCGGCGGAAACGGAACGGAGAGAACCTGGAATCGGCGGCAAGCCTCCCGTTGATCGGCGCCCAACCGGCGGCGGTGGCGGAGGGGGCGACGATGACTGGCGGAATGAGCGCAGAGGTCCGCGCGAACTGCTTCATCGCATCCGATTCTTTGTTTTCTTCGGTCTTGCCGGCGACATGATGTTTTTTGCAATGCTTGTGGTGCTTTTTTTCGCGCGACAAGCGGGCACGCACATGGATCCTCGCTCCCACGAACAGATCGGCGACTGGCACCCAATCCTTTTGCCGCCCATCATCTTCCTGAATACCGCCGTTCTTCTTCTCAGCAGCCTGACGATGGAGTTTGCGCGCCACAACATCTTCCGGGAATTCGATGTTCTTGAGGAATGGCTGGGGCTCGGTCGTCCGGCTTTGCATCGCACGCTGCCTTGGATTGGTGGAACTCTTGCGCTGGGCGGACTTTTCCTTGCCGGCCAGTGGACGGCCTGGCGTCAGCTGACAGCGCAGGGATTCGCTTTCGATCGCTGGTCGACGCCGGCGAGCTACTTCTTCTACATCATTACCGGATTGCACGCTGCGCATCTTGTCGTCGGGCTTGGCGCCCTTCTTGTCTGCCTCACCGCGATGACCCTGTTCAAGCGGGTGGAGTTGCGGCAGATCGCTGTCGATGCAACGGCGTGGTACTGGCACACCATGGGACTGGCGTGGATGGTTCTTTTAGCGGTTCTCGCGGTCGGGCAATAGACTTCAAACCTTCTCGCTCTCTTCAAATTGTTCCACATGGAACAATTGAGACATCCGTCACAGGTGCTGAGGGGATTTGCGAAGAATTGCGGTGACTCAGGTACTGAACAGTTGCACAGTTTCGAGGGCAGGGAGCGTCGGGGCGTGTGATGTCAGAACTGTTGTAGATACTCGAAGAGCGCATTGCCAAATTGATATCGAGTGACGAGAACCACTTTGCTTCTGGAAGGCTGCGGCGAATCAGCGGCCCGTTTATTCGCTTCGCAACGCTTGCATTGGTTCGACAGAGGCTGCACGGCGAGCGGGAATCAACGCTGCCAATGACGAGCAGACGAGGAGCAGGATGAGCGCATCAATCATCACGGAAATATCTAGCGGCTTCACGTTGTAGAGCAGACCGGAGAGCGATCGAGTCAGCAGCAGCGATGCGGCCGACCCAATTGCTCCGCCAAGTGCAGTCAGCGAGAATGAGTGCCGCAACGTCTTCATTAAGACGCCTTGTCGTGTTGCGCCGAGCGCCATACGAATGGCGATCTCACTTGTCCGTTCCGATATCGAATGCGCCATTACTCCGTAAATACCGAGGAGCGAGAGCAAAAGCGCGATCCCGGCAAAGCTTGTGAGAATGACGGTGTTGAAGCGACGCGATGATTCTGTCGCAGCTACGATTTCGTCCATGGTGTTGACATTGGTGACGGGAAGGAGCGGGTCAAGGCGGTGCACGGTGCCGTTCACAGCGTTCAAAAGTGAAGCAGGGTCGGCCGTTGTTCGAACGACGAGGTTCATATTGCCGACAACGCCTATCATTGGCGCGAAGGGCCCAAGGTCCGCCGCGGCTTGCGCAAGAGGTTCATACATCTGCGGCACCGTGGCTTCGTCGCGGGGGCCCTGTTTGATGTCGCCGACCACTCCAACAACGGTCATGGCGGGCATAGGTGAAGCAAAGTTTGGACCCACTTTGATCCGCATTCCGATTGGGTCTCTACCAGGGAAATAACGGTTCGCAAGCGACTGGCTAATCACGGCAACAAGGGGCGCCCCCACCTGGTCGTCGGACAAAGAAAAATAGCGACCGCGAACTAGCGGAATGCGAAGGGCATTGAAGTAGTTTCCCTGCGTCAGGTAATTTGACGCGATGATCATCCCTTCGCCCGTCGTTGGTACATAATCTTCAGGTGCAATCAAGCGCCCTGACTTTTGGCCGACGATCGGAATATTCGAGGCAAACCCAATCGATTTCACCCACGGTTCAGCTTCGAGTCTTTGTTCCAGGCTTGCGAAAAATGCATCCACTTTTTGCTGAGTTGGATAATCGTGCGCAGGCAGCGCGAGAGATGCGGTCAGCACATGCGAAGGTTGAAACCCTGGATCTACCTCCAGCATCTTCGCGAAACTTCGGAGCAGAAGGCCTGGCGAGACAAGCAGCACCATTGCCAACCCAACCTCCAACACGACCATGCCGTCCCTAAAATGAGACTTTCTTCGGCCATGACCTGCACCTCGTCCTCCGTCTCGAAGAGAATCCAGCACGTCTCCATGAGTGCTTTGGACGGCAGGCGTCAAACCGCATAGCAGACCTGTTGAGGCGGTCAGAACCATTCCGGCGACCAAGATCGGCCAACTCACCCCGATCTCCGACAGTCTCGGTAACGAGTCCGGCAGCTTGGCCGCTGCCAACCGAACCAGAACAACCGCCAAAGCCGTGCCTGCTACACCACCCAGACAACTCAAGGCTAGGCTTTCGGTTAAAAGCTGCCGGAATAGCGTCTTGCGGGCAGCACCTAACGCGATACGCATTCCCAACTCCCGCCTGCGGCTCGCACCCTTTACTAACAGCAGATTGGCCAGGTTGGCACTTGCGATAAGCAGAATCAGCGCTACCGCTCCTAACAAGATTCGAAGAATCGGCCTCGCGTTGTGGATCACCTCTTCCCTGAGAGGGACAATGCTGGCGTGAAGCTTCACACCGCTTTTAGCAGGATACTGAGCCTGTATCCGTGCCAATACGCGGTCCACGTCCTGATGTGCTTGCGACACAGTGATGCTGGGTTTTAGGCGAGCTATCGCGCTATAGTCGAAGTTATCCCCTTCACTTTTCCTTTCTGCGGGTGTGAAGCTCATCGGCACCCACAGATCACGGTGACTGAGACGGCCAGCATCTAACGGAAATTCAAAGCTGCGCGGCATGACGCCCACAATGGTGTACGGCCTTCGGTCCAGATCAACTGTAGTCCCCAGCACGTTGGGGTCCGAGTGAAATCGCCCCTTCCACAGCGCATAGCTGATCACTGTTACAGGTGAGGCGTCGTCATCTTCCTTTTGCGTGAATGTTCGACCCAACATTGGATCAATGCCGAGCAAGGGAAAGACTGAAGCGGTGACTCGTTCTGCCCTCGCCTTGAAAGGCGCGCCCGCGCCTGTCAATTCGTATCCCGATCCAATAAAACCGCCAACCCCTAAGAAAGCGCTGCTCTCGCGCTCAAAGATCAGCACATCTGGCGCCGTCACATTCAGGTCATGCGAATCTCCTGCGATGTGTTCGTGCAGGCTTATCAATCTCCCAGAATCCTTAAATGGCAGCGGTCGCAGAAGCACGGCGAGGACAACTGAGAACACTGCGGTTACCCCTCCAATACCGATTGCGAGAGTAAGAACGGCTATCGACGTGAACCCGGGCGCCCTAGCTAACTGACGGGAAGCAAAACGCAGATCCCGTAGAAGCCGGGCGATCCAGATCCATCCCCAGGCTTCGTGGGTTTGTTCCTTAATCAATGTTGTGTTTCCGAAGGCGCGCCGAGCAGCGTAGCGAGCTTCTTCTGCCGGCAAGCCATTCTCTCGCTGCTCTTCTTCTTCCAACTCCAGGTCGGAACGCAGTTCGCGCTCCAGGTCCGCATCTCTTTTTCCGATCTGTCACCATTTCATCTCAGCTCTCCTCGGCGGCGGGCCACATCACGCGTGCCACGGCTTCGGCCATCTGCTTCCACTGCGACTCTTCGACTACAAGTTGCTTTTTGCCCTTCTCCGTCAGCCGGTAGTACTTGAATTCGCGATTACGGTCGGGAGCCGTCTCCCATTTGGCGCTCACCCAGCCTCTCGTCTCCAGACGATGCAACGCGGGATAGAGTGAACCATGCTGCATCTGCAGGAATTCGTTTGTGGTCCTTTGAATGTGCTTGCCGATTTGATGACCATGCGCAGGTCCATAAAGAAGCGTCCGCAAGATGAGCATGTCCAGGGTTCCCTGGAGAACACCGATCCGCTGCTGCGCCTGTTTTGCGATAGAAGACACCCTACCCTCAATCTGGCGATGATGGCAGACACTCGACTATCAATTGTCAAGGGAAAGGGTGGACGTGGATTCCAAATAACTTGACGCGCGGAAAGTCGATGCGATGCGGTTCAGCCTGTTTTTGGGTGTAGCGGGTTGCCTTGACGGGAGGAGGGTGAAAACCTAAGCTCAAACCAGCACCTTTTTGCGCCACAGATCGCTAACAGGAGCGCCTTGGCGTTCACTTTCGTAAACATCATTCATTTAAGGCTGAGATGATTCCCTATTACTGGCAGTACCTTCCGTTGGCTATGCAGATCGTGGTCGCCTTTGGGCTGGCGGGGATGATGGTGTTTGCCTCGCAGTTTGTCGGGCGGCATCGCAACAGCAAAACTAAGCTGGAAGCCTATGAATGCGGGATTGAGGCGGTGGGCGACGCGCGCAGGCGGTTCAGTGTGCGCTTCTATATGGTCACGATGCTCTTCCTCCTGTTCGATGTGGAGACAGTTTTCATGATGCCCTGGGCCGTGATCTACCGTAAGCTTCCGGAGATCACCGGGAGCCGCCTGTTCGGCTTCTGGGAGATGATCGTTTACCTGGGATTTGTTGCCGTCGGGCTCTATTACATTGTGCGCAAAGGCATCTTGAACTGGAGCACGGACAAGGCGGACCTGTAAATGGCGGCTGAGACGGTGAAGACGACGCTCCCGGATAAAGCCGCGGTGGTGGCTGCGATGGCGGAGCATCCGGGGGTGAAGGCGCTGCTGGCTTGGAGCGATGCGGGCTTGCTGGACGCCCGATGGGATCGCGGAGAGCTCACGCTGACGGTTGCGCCGGAGGCTATTGTGCCAGCGCTTACGGCATTGAAAGCGGCGGGCTACAACGCATTTGAAGATATGACGGCGGTGGACTGGTT
>Ga0182030_10003926_pt1 | contig 31749 bp, 26 predicted proteins | sample 812S3MmetaG_FD_121299 | JGI IMG/M metagenome (GOLD analysis project Ga0182030, IMG submission 121299) | Permafrost microbial communities from Stordalen Mire, Sweden - 812S3M metaG (Illumina Assembly) | ecosystem: Environmental > Terrestrial > Soil > Wetlands > Permafrost | place: Sweden... | reverse complement strand
GGCGTCGCTGCATCAGGGTTTCCCCCATTGTGCAAGATTCCCCACTGCTGCCTCCCGTAGGAGTCTGGCCCGTGTTTCAGTGCCAGTGTGGCCGTGTGCCCTCTCAGGCCGGCTACCGATCTTCGCCATGGTGGGCCGTTACCCCGCCATCTAGCTAATCAGCCGCGGACTCCTCTTTCAGCGCCTTTCGGCTTTCCTCTCACGAGCTTATGCGGTATTGTCTCCCGTTTCCAGGAGGTATTCCCCACTAAAAGGTAGATGATCCACGTGTTACTCACCCGTACGCCACTTTACTTAGGATTGCTCCCTTTCTCGTGCGACTTGCATGTGTTAAGCGCGCCGCCAGCGTTGATTCTGAGCCGGGATCAAACTCTCGTTTGAACCGTTTGTTTAATTTGGCTGGCAGGAAAGCCAGCCGGTCGCTCCAGTTTGAATTCAAGTTACTGACGAAATTTCTACATCTTCACGCGTTTCACGCCTCCGTTTATCCCCTCCCTTACGGTCGGGGTTCGGAAACGCTTACGCGTTTCGCATTCAACCAGATTGTCAAACATCTGCGCATCGCAACCCTCGATTTTGCAAAGGAGGATTACATGCCGGCCTCGAAAGCCGTTCGGCCGCAATCTATTTCAACCCAGGGCCAACATCAGTCCGTTACGGGTCGGTTCGATTACAACCAGAAAATTGGGGGATCTGAAAGAACTGCTTCAGAAAGGGGGCTATCGGGACTTCAGTCGGAAATACTTCCCTTACCGCGTCTTGCTGCCAACCCACCCTACAGGCGCTTTTCGCGCCGCCCAAACAACGCCAACTTCGTACTGTCTGGCGCCCACTGCATCAACTACTCTAGCAAACTGATGTCTACCGCGCAAGAGTCGTTTCAACTTTTTTGCTTGTTGATCCAACCCACCTCGTGCAGCCATTCTTGCTTGCCGCTTCGTTCGACGACAAAACCAGAGTACCAGACGGTTTCGGGGGATGCAAGCGGTTTGCCGAAGTATTTTTACAAATCGGGAAAGTGATGGGGATTGTGGGGGTTGGGGACGAGGAGCAAGGTCGAAGTACGGCCGGGGACATGGGTGAAGCAGCCCCAAGCTGACGCATGGGGCTGGCGGGCGCCAACCTGGGGGTCGATTACGGTGTGGCGTAGACCGGGTCGAGCGCAGCGAGGGCCAGATAGGGATTTTTTGGCAGGGCATGGCCCTGCCCCACAGCGTTTTAGGGGATTACGAGAGGGGTGGTGCGGGCGGTGAAGTGGTTTTCGATGGCTTCGCGGATTACTTCGCGGATCTGGTAGTGGCCTGGCGGGAGGGTGAAAGAGGTTGTGGCTTCTATGCCCTTCTCCTCGAGGTCGGCTCGCTTGGCGGGGGTTAGGGAGAAATCGACTACGGACTGCTTGCCTTGGAGGAGGGCGCCTTGGGAATCGAGGACGAGAGTCACAAAGGTCAGTAGCTGGAGGCTGCGGCCGGATTGTTCGGAGAATTTTATATGCCGGGCGTCGACGGTGATGTCGATTTGGACGGCGCCGGAGACGTGGATGGCGGTGGGGATCTGATCGAGAGACTCGGTTGAGGCGGCGAGGCGGTCGATGCGTTCTTGGATGGTTTCGGGGATCGGGTCAGGTTTGGTGGAAAAGTAGCCGGGACGGGAATGGACCTGGTCGCCGGATTTGACCTTGAGTTTGAGGGCGTGGAATTTGTCGTCGGGAGGGGTGGTGGGAGTGAAGCCGAGGAGGTAGGAATCGGGAGAGGGGTCGGCGAGGGAGCGGAGGGATTGGGCGAGGTCGTTGTTGTTTTCGATGTACTGGCCGCCGGTGGAGTGGGCGGAGTTGGACATGAGTTCGCCGAGTACCATGTTCTGGTTGCCTTGGGATCGATTGGTGGAGAGGCCCTGGGAGTTTAAGGAGCTAACGACGATGCGGGCGCGGAGGGCGGCGTCGAAGAAGGCACTTGTTTTCTGATCGAGGCCGCCGGAGACGAAGCCGGGGGAGAGGATGAGGAGGGTGCGGGAGCCGGGGGCCTGCGCGAGATAGCGGAGGGCTTGCGTGAGGCGGTCGATGGCGGAGGCGGATTGGGGTTTGAAGATGGCCCAGACGGCGGTGGCTGCGTCCTGCACGGCGCCGTCCTGAGCCTGGATGCAGATGAGGGTGGGCTCGGGTCCACAGTTGCAGGGGATGGCTTCGGCTACTTTCTGGCGCTTGAGTTCGAGGTCGAGACGGTTTCGACGGCGTAGGCCTGATAGGGAGTGAGCACGGGGCAATCGGAGAGGCCGCGGGCGGCGAGGAGAGGGGCGGGGTCGGCGGTGAAATCGACTTGCGGAGCGCCGGAGGTGGTGACGAGGGCGAGGCGGTCGCCTGGGCGGATGCCTTCGGAGAGGAATTTTTTGGCGGCGTTGCGGGATTTTTGCAGCGTCAAGTTTTCGGTGTGAGTGTCGTCGAAGATGAGGACGATGCTGTGGGGTTGGGGCTGCGCGTCGGTGGAGGGAGAGGATTTTTGTTCGGAGAAGAAGGCGATGGTTTGCGGTTTGTTGTTATCGAGGAGTTCGAAGTCGGTGATTTTGAGGTTGGGGACGGGGTGGTTGCGGCGGTCCTTCACTGTCGCGCTGAGTTCGACGGAGTATGCTTGGACGGCTAGCGTGGGAGGGGCGGGTTTGTAGGGGCCGCTGTGGATGCGGATTTCCTCCTGAAAAGCCAGGGCTAGGAGCAACAGGAGCGGCATTCGTATGTCAGTTTACAACGACTGCCGACCTCGAACCGGTGCCGGACGAGAGGGGTTTGGGGACGGGGCAAAAAGGATACGGGCACGAATTTCGCAAAGGCGGCGAAATTCAAGCCAGCCCCCATTTTGCGAGGTGGTGGCACGGATTGAGCCAGTCCCATTTTGCGCAATGGTATCCTGTGGCAGAAACGTCATGGCGTATTCGACACGCTCTTACGCGCGCAGTTTTTCGAACTCGGGCGGGCTGCCTCCGGCGGTCAAGTGGCTGCTGATTTCCAATGTCGGCATTTATGTTTTGGGGCTGGTGCTGCGGCTGCAGTTCCTGAGTATTTTTGCGCTGCGGCCGGTGGATGTGGTCACGCATTTTTACCTGTGGCAGCTGGTCACGTACATGTTCCTGCACGGGAGCATTTTTCACATCCTGTTCAACATGCTGACGCTGTGGTGGTTTGGAGTCGACCTCGAAAGAATGCTGGGGACGCGGAAGTTTTTGAATTTTTATTTCTTCTGCGGCGTGGGCGCGGGCGTGTGCGTGGTGATTGGCGAGTATCTGTTCGGAAATCCTCGCGGATTGACGATCGGATCGTCTGGGGCGATTTACGGGATCCTGATGGCCTACGCGGTGTTGTGGCCGGACCAGATTATTTCCATGTTCGGCATTTTCCCGATGAAGATGAAGTGGTTTGTGGGGATTATCGGGGCCATCGCGTTTCTGGGCGCATTCACGCCTGGGAGCGGAGTGAGCGACGTCGCGCACTTGAGCGGGCTGGGGTTCGGATACATATATATAAAGATGCGGCGGGTGCGCGGGCTGCGGTTCGATCCGATTGAGATGGCTCGGGATCGGTACAAGGCTTGGAAGCTGGCGAGGGCGAAGAAGAAGTTTCAGGTGTATCTGAAGAAAAACCGGAGCCAGTAGCCGCGAGCCAGGAGCCAGAAGCCATAAGAAAGGCAACCCGTACGGGGGATTTCTCGTCATAATGGAACGGTGGTCCTTATGAAATACTTTTTGCTGACGTCGGTTTGTCTGGTTGCGTTTGGGATCGGGCTGGTGGCGCAGGGGCCGGTTACGCAAGGATCGGAGACGGTGAGCAAGAAGAAGCCGACTACCGATCCCAATGCTCCGGCGGCGGCGTCGACGGATGCTACCGATCCGAACGCGGAGAAGATTCCCTCGAAATACAAGCCGAATAAAGATGGGAAGCCGCAGGGGCCGGCTACGTTTCATTCCGATGTGCTGACGGTGACGCTGGATGTGGCGGTGCTGGACAACAAAGGGAATCCGATTCCGAAAATTCCTCAGGAGAAGTTCAGGATTCTGGAAGACAACACGCCGCAGAAGGTGACCGGATTCAGCGTCGGCGAAGCGCCGATGACGATTTGCCTGGTGGTGGAGTTTTCGAATAAATTCACGAAGCTGTATTCGATGAATTGGTATCAGACGCTGAACGATGCGTATGGGTTTGTGCAGACGCTGAAGCCGGAGGATTATCTGGCGGTGATTGCGTACGACATGCGGCCGGAGATTCTGTCGGACTTTTCGACGGACCGGGGGATGGCGCACGAGGCGTTGTCGCGGCTGCGGATCCCGGCGTTTTCCGAAGCGAATCTTTACGACACTCTCGTCTTCACTGGTGAGAGGATGCAGGAGATCGAGGGGCGGAAGGCGATTGTGCTGCTCTCAAGCGGGATCGACACGTTCAGTAAGCTGACGTTCGACAAGGCGCGGAGGGCGATTCAGGACAACGGCGTGCCGATCTACGCCATTGGGCTGATGCAGGCGCAGAGGATCATGAACGAGGGGCGCATGGGCGCGAGTCAGAACATGGATTTTCTGCAGGCCGACAACCAGATGAAGACGTTTGCATCGGAGACGGGCGGGAGGGCGTTTTTCCCGCGCTTCGACGGCGAGATGCCGGGAATTTTTCAAGCAGTGCACCAATCGCTGCGGAATCAGTACACGCTGACCTACCAGCCCAGCAATCAGACGAAGGATGGAAAATTCCGGAGGCTGAAAGTGGAGTTGGTGAACGCGGACAACCAGCCCTTGAAAGTGGTGGATGAAAAGGGCAAGCCCATGAAGGTGCAGATCATCACCAAGGCGGGTTACAAGGCGCCGCGGGAAGTGGAATAGTTTTTTTGCCATTTTTCGCGATTTCGAAATAGAGCGAAGTCAAGAACTGAATGTCGCCGCATTTCAGGACGTTAGAAATGCGTTGACATACAGGTTGCCGCTCTGTTAATTTCCTCGTTGTCTTCTCACATGCCTGTTCGAAAAATTCCTCATACATTAACGCCAACGCCGGGACATATTCTTCTGGTGGACGACAACAAGCTGGGCTTGAGCGCTCGCAAGTGCGTGCTGGAGGAGCTGGGGCATCGGATCGCGACGGCGGTGAACGGGGTGGACGCGATGGAGCAATTCGCCAGCGCCAAGTTCGACCTGGTGGTGACCGATTATAAAATGCCGCGCATGGACGGGCTGGAGCTGATTGCGGGGCTGCGCAAGACGTCGCCGGAGATGCCGGTGATTTTGATTTCGGGGTTCGTGGACGCGCTGGGTTTGAGCGAAGAGAATACGGGCGCGGACGTGGTGATTCAGAAGAGCGCGAATGAAGTGTCGCACCTGGTGCGGTCTGTGGCGAGGCTGTTGCGGAAGAAGCCGGTGAAGAAGCCGGCTGGTTTCGAAGGGGCGGCGGCGCGGGCGAAGAGGAAGTCGGTTTAAGAATGAGAGCCGCTTAGAGGCGGCTGCAGGCATGGCCCTGCCCCGCGTCTAGCTGAGGAATGTGGTGGGTTTTAGCCAGCCTAGCGAGACGGCGGTCATGACCAGACCGATACACACGATTACAAAAGCGGACAGCACGGGGATCAGGCGGAAGGCCGGGTGTTGGCTGGTTTTTACCGGGTCGGGCAGGTATTGCTTGGCGTAGATCACCAACATTCCGATCGCCATCAGGACTCCGGCGAGGCCGAGGCTGAAGGAGACCAGCAGCAAGAGGCCCAGGCCGATGTGGCCTAGCGATATCGCGATCAACAGAAGCACCAGTGCGGAGGGACATGGGACCATGCCGCCGCTGGCGCCGAGGGCGATCAGACTTTTCAGCGACACTTCGCCTTCGGGGACATGACTGTGGCCGTGCGGGCCGTGGTCGTGATCGTGTGAATGCGCCAGGCCGTGGGCGTGCGCGGCGGGTTGATCGTGGTGGTGCGTGTGGGCGTGTGCATGATCGTGATCATGCTGGTGAGGCAGGCCTCGAGCGTGGGCTTCGGCGTGAGCGTGGTCGTGCGTGTGGGCGGGGGCGTGATGATGATGGACGTGCGCTCTTGCTTTTCGCAGCAAGCGGAGGCGCTTATAGAAGAGGCTGGCGCCGATGAGGACGATGGAGATGCCGGAGGCGATGCCGAGCCAGGTCACGAGTTTTTCGGGGGCCAGGTATTTTGCGAAGACCAGCGTCACTAAGCCGAGGAGGAAGACGCTGATGGTGTGGGTTAGCGTCACCATGCCGCCCAGGAACGCTGCCTGTTTCATGGTTCCTTTCGAACCGACAAGGTAAGCGGCGACCATTGTTTTTCCGTGGCCGGGGGATTTGGCGTGCAATGCGCCGAAGGCGAAGGCGACCGCGATGCCGATCAACATTACGTTGAAGGGGATGTCTTTCTGGCTCAGCATGCGGGAGAGGTAGTCGCCTCGGGTGACTTCTCCGGCCGCGGGTTTGGGTGTGGCTGCCGGGGTCGGCGTTGCGGCTTGGGTGATGGGCGACGCTGGCTGCGGGATGGGGACCACTTTGGTCACGATTACCGGGGCTTCGACGTGCCATTCGATCTGGGCGCGGAGGTCCTGCGGAGGAGTGAGTGTGGGGTCGGTGGGATATTCGGTTAACGATTTGCTGCGGTCGGAGCCGCTGTGGCTGGCTTGGATGATGGGTGTGTTATCGGACGACGCGATGACGATTTCTTTCCAGCCGGCGCGGTCGGGGTAGTTGCGGTCTTCGAAATTCAATTTGCCTTGGACGTTGTCGAGGCGTAACTGGGTTTCGACTCTCGCCACTTGCATGCCTCCGGCGCCGGGAAACAACTTTATTTTGGTTTGGAGCTTGGTCGGCGTGCCGGTGGAGAAATCGAGATTCTTGATCCACGCGGCGGCTTGGGTGGTCGCTTTTTCGTTTAACGTTTCTTGCGGGATTTTCGCGTCGGCCGAGGGGTCCAGGTTCCAGTAGCGCATTAATTGGTAGGTGGGGATCTCGGCCAGGTCCAGCACGTAAGTTACGTTGACGGATTTTTTTTGCACGTCGAAACGGGTGAAGTGGCTGACGCTGAAGTTGCCCATCGGGTGAGCAGTCAGGACGATGGCGGCGAAAAAGGGGATCAGACGACGCATTTTGCTTGTCTCCGATGATTATACGTGGTGGAGGAGCGGGCGGATTTAGGATTGGGGAAAAAAGCATGCATCGAGACGAGTCTCGACGCGGCACGCACGAGTGCGTGCGCCACGTGGTGGGAGTGAACGAAGGTAGACTTGCGCTAGAATAATCCAGTGCAGCCCGATACCGCATTACAACTTGCTACCTCTCAGCTCAACCGGGTTCGTCAGGAAATTGGAAAAATCATCGTCGGCCAGCAGGATGTGGTCGACGGAGTTCTCATTTGCTTGCTCGCCGGCGGCCACGTGTTGCTTGAAGGCGTTCCCGGATTAGGCAAGACTACCCTTTTACGCACGCTTTCGCGCGTGCTGCATTTGAAATATTCGCGAATTCAGTTTACGCCCGACCTGATGCCGGGCGACATTGTCGGCAGCATGATTATCGACAGCGAGAGCGGAGCCAGGGCGCTTCGTTTCCAACCGGGTCCGATTTTCACGCACCTCTGTCTGGCCGATGAAATCAATCGCGCAACGCCGAAGACGCAGTCGGCGCTTCTTGAAGCGATGCAGGAACACACGGTGACCATCGGGACGACGACGCATCCTCTGGAAGCTCCATTTCTGGTGATGGCGACGCAGAATCCGATTGAGATGGAGGGAACGTATCCCCTGCCGGAGGCGCAGCTGGACCGGTTCCTCATGAAAATCCTGGTGAAGTATCCGTCGCGCGCCGATTTGTCGACGATTGTGGAGCGGACGATTCAGAAGGACGAAGTGGAGCTCGAAAACGTTCTGGATCGCGACGCGATTCTGGGGTTGCGCGACGTTTGCCACACGGTGCTGGTGGCGCCGCACGTGCAATCGTACGCGATCGACCTGGTAATGGCCACGCAGCCGGGGACGGATCAATCGCACGAGCTGGCGCGGAAGTTTATTCGCTACGGCAGTTCGCCACGTGGCGCGCAGGCGCTGGTGGAGTGCGGGAGGGTGCTGGCGCTGATGAAGGGGCGGCTGCATCTATCGACCGAAGATGTCGAGACGGTGGCGCCGGCGGTGCTGCGGCATCGAATTATTTTGAATTTCGACGCCCATGCGGACGGGCAGACACCGGAGACGATCCTCAGCAAGATCATTCCGAGCGTGGGGGCGGCGGCGCATAAGTAGTGCGGGGAAGCCTGCATCGAGACGAGTCTCGACGCGGCACGCACGAGTGCGTGCGCCACACGGACACACCATGGAGTGTGGTGGACGGGTAGGTAAATAAAGCACGTGGCACAAAACCTTATTGACCGGGAACTTCTCGAGAAGCTGGAACGGCTGACCATTCACTGGCAGAAGTCGCTGCCGGGGCTGGTGGGCGGACATAACACGTCGCGATTTGCGGGCGCGGGGCAGGAGTTTTTGGACCATCGGCATTTCCATCAGGGGGATGATCTGCGGGCGGTCAACTGGCGCGCGTTTCTGCGGCTGGAAAAACTCTTTCTGAAGATGTTTCAGCTGGAGCCGCGGATTCCGGTGCGCATATTGCTGGACATCAGCAAATCGATGGAGACGGGGAGCGTGAAGAAGTTCGACTACGCGCGGAAGCTGGCGGCGGCGATGTGTTATGTGGGACTGGTACGGCTCGATTCGATTTGCCTGCAACCGTTTTCGAGCGGGCTGGGAGATGCGTTTGTGGCCAGCGGCGGGCGTCACCGGTTTCAGCAGGCGGCGGTGTTTTTGTCGGGGTTGCAATGCGGCGGGGCGACCAATTTTATGGGCGTGGCGAGGGATTTTATTTCGAAGTATCCGCAACGGGGGCTGGTGATCGTCATTTCCGATTTTCTCGACGATGCGGATTGCGAGAAGCCTCTGCAATTTTTGAGCGACTTCGGGCATGAGCTGATTTTGACGCAAGTGTGGGCGGAAGAGGATCGGGAACCGCCTTGGGATGGGGAGTTGGATTTAGAGGACGCGGAAACGGGCGTGCATGTGGAACTGGCGTTCGATTCCAGCGCGCGCAAGCAGTACATGGCGGCGTTCGATGAGTATGCGCAACATTTGCGAAGAGTCGCGCTGCGAAATTCAGGACGTTACGTGGGGATACCGACCAACGTCCCAATAGAAGACGCGCTGTTCGGACCTCTCGTGCGGAGCGGGGCGGTTGAATAGAAGTGAATTTTCTTAATCTCAGTCTTGGCGAGTTGATGGGGCTGGCGGGAGCGATCTCGGCTGGCGTGGTCGCGCTGTATTTATTGGACCGGTCGAAACGGCGGCAGGTGGTCGCCACTTTGCGGTTCTGGACGGCGGCGGATTCGCGGACGGAGATGAAGCATCGCAAGCGGATTCAGCAGCCGTGGAGCCTTTTGCTGCAGTTGCTCAGCTTACTGTTCTTGATTATCGCGCTGGCGGGGCCGAGGCTGGGGACGGATGATAAGGGCCGGGATCATGTGATGATTCTGGATACGTCGGCTTGGATGGGGGCGCGGAGCGGGCGCACGACTTTGATGGATGAGGCGCGGTCGGCGGCGAGGGCTTATATAAAAGCTTTGCCATCGCGGGATCGAGTGATGATCGTGCGGGCGGATGCGCTGGCTACTCCGGTGACGGCGTTCGAATCGGACAGGCAGATTTTGGACGAAGCCATTGCCAGGTCGCAGCCGGGGGCTTCGGTATTGAATTTGCCGCAGGCGCTGGAGTTCGCCGAGAGGGCGCAGAAGCTGCAATCGCAACACGCGGGGGAGATTGTATTTGCGGGGGCGGCTCGGGTGCCGGAGGATGAGGCGGGGCTTGCGACTGTGCCAGCGAATTTGCGCGTGTTGCAGGTGAATGGGGCGCTGGAGAATGTCGGGCTGCGGAAGATCGGGCTGAGACGGTCGTCGACGGTGGCGGATACGTGGGACATTTTCGTCTCGCTGAGAAATTATGGGTTGAAGCCTCGCGATGTGGGGTTGGAGTTGCAGTTCGGAGGGGCGCCGGCGGGCTCGAAGGCGTTTTCGCTGAAGCCGGGCGAGGAGCAGCAGGCAACGTTCACCTATAAGACCAGGGCGGCGGGGTTTCTGGAGGCCCGGCTGAATTCGCGGGATGCGTTTCCGCAGGACGATCGGGCGGTGGTGGAACTGCCTTCGGAGAGGCCGCTGCGGGTTCTGGTTTATTCGAATGAGCCGGCGTTGTTGAAGCCGCTACTTTCGATGGTGGGGCAGGTGAATGCGGTGTTCGAGTCGCCGGCGAAATACGATGCGACCGCGAAGGCGGACATTGTGGTACTGGATCGATTCGCGCCAGCGGTGAAACCCGCGGTGAGTTCGATATGGATTGAGCCGCCGGCTGCGGGGTCGCCAATTCCGGTGAAGGGCACGCGCAATGCGGTGAAGCTGGAATCGTGGAGGACGGATACGCCGCTGGGGGCGGGGCTCAGAACGAAAGACGTGCTGCTGCAGTCGGCGGAGATTTTTGCGCCGGCGGCGGGGGATATTGCTGTCGCGGAATCGGCGGAGGGGCCGCTGGTGGTGGCACGCGCGGGTTCGCCAAAAATCGTCGTCTTGGGATTTCATCCGGTGAAGTCGTCGATGAAATATGAACTGGCTACGCCGCTGCTGATCGCGAATACGTTGCGGTGGATTGCGCCGGATGTGTTCCGGAGTCGCGAGGTGCAGGCGGGGACGGTGGGAACGGTCACGGTTCCGGTGGAAAAGGGGACGGACGCGGCGACGGTGCGCGTGGTGACCGGGGTCGATCAAGGGGACGCGAAGCCTTTGCCGTTCACGATTGAAGATAATGTTCTGCGATTTTTTTCGGGGGCGCCGGGGACGGTTCGGGTGCTGACGGGATCGCGGGAATTGGTTTATTCGCTGACGCTGCCGGATGTGGGGGAATCGTTGTGGAAGGCTCCGGCTACGGTGCGCAAGGGGATTCCGAGGGCGATGGGGAATTCGGTTTCTACTATCGATATTTGGCCTTGGTTTGCGGTTTTGGGGGCTGCGGGGTTGTTGCTGGATTGGTTGTTGTTTGGTCGCAGCAGAGCCTATCGGTTGAGAGCGGTGGGGAATGTCGTCGGGTCGATTTGGAGGAAGGCTTCGTGACGTTTGACCGCAGTTGGGTGCTGCTGATCGCCTGGATTCCTGTCGCCTGGGCGATTTTTGAGTGGCGGAGGACTTCCCGGCATTTGGCGCTGGCGTTGAAGGCTCTGTCGTTTGTAGCCGTGCTGCTGGCGCTGGCGGAACCGCATATGGCGACTACGGAAACTAAAGTTGCGCTGGCGGTGCTGGTCGACACTTCGGCTAGCGTTTCGCAGGCGGATCTGGATCGGGCATCTTCGCTGGCCAAGGCGATTAACGACGAGAAGGGGCGGCACTGGGTTCGCGTAATTCCGTTTGCGCGGTCGACGCAGACGCTGGATGGGAATTTACGGCTGACGTCGGGCGAGGCGGGTCGGGCTACGGATTTAGAGGGCGCGGTTAGGGAAGCTGTCGCATCGCTGCCGGCGGGGATGGTGCCGCGCGTTGCGCTGATTTCGGACGGGAAAGAGAACAAGGGGAGCATCGCTAGGGCGGCGTGGCAGGCGCAGCAATTGGGGATCGCGATCGACACGTTTGAGCTGAAGGGCCGGCCGAAGCCGGCGCTAAGGCTGGAATCGATTTCGGTGCCTTCGCTGGCATTCACGGGGGAGCAGTTTCCGATTGATGTCGTCGTGTCGGCTCCGAAGGCGGAGCAGGCCGAAGTGGAGATGGCGGCCGAGGGGCATGCGCTGGGGAAGACCAGCGTGCAGTTGCAGGCGGGCGAGAATCAGGTGCGGCTGCATGCGGCGTTGAATACTCCGGGGGCGCTGGATTTGTCGATTGCGATACGGAGTGGGGGAGAAGGAGAAGTTCGATACGACCAGGCGGTGATGCTGCGCAGGCCGAAGATCCTTTATGTATCGCAGGACGCGGGGACGGTGGATTCTCATTTGCCGGCGACGCTGGCGGCGGCGCAGTTCGACATCGATCGCGTCAACGATTTTACCAGCGGCGATTTGACGCCGTACCAGCTCGTTATTTTTAATAACTGGGACTTGGAAGCGATTGCGCCTGCGCGAAAAGACGAGCTGGAAAAATACGTCAAGCAGGGCGGCGGGTTGCTGGTCATCGGCGGCGAACGCAACGTTTACGCCGAGGGGAAGAAGCAAGAGGACGCGCTGGATCGGACATTGCCGGCGAAGCTGGCTCCGCCGAGATCGCCGGAGGGGACGGCGGTGGTGTTGATTATCGACAAATCGTCGTCGATGGAGGGGCGAAAGATCGAGCTGGCGCGGCTGGCGGCGATTGGCGTGGTGGATAATTTGCGGCCGATCGACATGGTGGGCGTGCTGATTTTCGACAACTCGTTTCAATGGGCGGTGCCGTTGAGGAGGGCTGAGGATCGGGCGCTGATTAAGAGGTTGATTTCGGGGATCACGCCGGATGGAGGGACGCAGATTTCTCCGGCCTTGAATGAGGCGTTCCGGCGGATTTTGCCGGCGAATGCTACGTTCAAGCACATCGTGCTGCTGACGGATGGAATTTCCGAAGAAGGCGATAGTTTGGATTTGTCGCGCGAGGCGCTGCTCAAGAAAGTCACGATTTCCACGGTCGGGTTGGGGCAGGATGTGAATCGGGCTTATCTGGAAAAGGTCGCGCAGTATGCGGGCGGGAAATCTTATTTTTTGAATGAGCCGGCGGGGCTGGAGCAGATTTTGTTGCGCGACGTGATGGAGCACACGGGATCGACCGCGGTGGAGAAGCCGTTGGTTCCGGAGGTTTCGCAGCGCGCGGAGATTCTGGAGGGGACGGGCATCGAGACGGCTCCACCGTTGAAGGGATATGTGAAGTTTATCGCCAAGCCGGGGGCGGAGACGATTTTGTCGATCGACAAGAAAGATCCGTTGTTGTCGCGATGGCAGTATGGGTTGGGAAGGTCGGCTGTGTTTGCGTCGGATGCGAAGGCGCGGTGGGCGGCGGACTGGATTACATGGAAGGGGTACGACAAGTTCTGGACCAATCTGTGCCGCGACCTGTTGCCGCACGCGCAGGCGGGCGAGGCGTCGGTGGACTTCGATAGCGCGAATGGGGATCTGGTGGTGGAGTACCGATTGGGGCGCGATGTGCCGGAGCCGTCGCCTGTGCCGGGGATTTTTGTGTTCGGGCCGGATGGGTTTCAGCAGCCGATTGCGATAAAGAAGACGGCTTCGGGGGTGTTTCGCGGTCGGGTGCAGATTGGGGCTAAGCAAGGGTTGTTTCGCGTGAGGCCTCTGGTGGAATCGAGGGCGTTTCCGGAGGCGGGGCTGTATAGACCTGAAGCGGAGTTGGCGGATTATGGGTCGAATACGGCGCTGTTGAAGCAGGTGGCGGAGTTTACGGGGGGAAGATTTGAGCCTGGGCCGAAGGCGATGTTCGATGCGGGGAGGAAGCAGATCGCGTCGAGTGTGAGTCTGTGGCCGGGGTTGCTCGGCCTCGCGATCGCGCTGAATCTGGCGGAGTTGATTTTGAGGAAGTGGAAGGGCGTTACGGGGCAGGCGTGAGATGCTGCTTCTTGCGGCGCAGGTTATTTTGCTAGGGACGGGGACACCGAACGCGGAACCGGAGCGGAGTGGACCGGCGGTCGCGGTTGTGGCTGGCGGGGTTCCTTATCTTGTCGACTGCGGGCCGGGGGTGGTTCGGCGGGCAGTGGCGGCTCACATCAAGGCTTCAGATCTGAAGCGCGCGTTTATTACTCACTTACATTCTGATCACACGACCGGGCTGGCGGATTTGATGCTTGCGCCTTGGACGCTGGAACGCGTCGAGCCTTTGGAGTTGTATGGGCCTCCGGGGATTCGTTCTATGGCTGCGCACATTCTGGCGGCGTATCGCGAGGATATTCGGGTGAGGCTGACGGGCGGCGAGCCTTCTAATAAGACGGGTTATAAGGTCAATGCGCATGAGATTCGGGCTGGCGTGGTTTATCGGGATGCGAATATCACGGTGACGGCGTTCCGGGTGCCTCATGGGGAGTTTCGGGCGTTTGGGTATCGGTTCGATACTTCCGATGGCCGGAGTATTGTGATTTCGGGGGATACGGGGCCTTCGGATGCTGTTATCAAGGCCTGCAATGGGTGCGATGTGCTGGTGCATGAGGTTTACTCGACGTCGGGGTTTCAGAGGAGGCCGGTGGAGTGGCAGAAGTATCATGCGCGGTATCACACGTCGGCGGCGGAGTTGGGGGAGATCGCGACGAGGGCTCGGCCGGGGGTGTTGGTGTTGACGCATCAGTTGTTGTGGGGGACGTCGGATGCGGAGTTGTTGGGCGAAGTTGCGAAGGGGTATGGGGGGAGGGTGGTTAGTGGTCGGGATTTGGGGGTTTATTAGGGGAAGTGATCAAGCGACTTATAGAACTGTTTGAGCGTCTCGCCGCGGAGCTTCCACCCGGGACAGCTTTCTTGAACGTCTACGATGCGGAGGGCGGCCAAGGGACGGTGGTGGAGATCAGACCCACGAATCCAGCGTGTGCGGATTTTGGCGTCCATGCCGAGGAGGCGTCCGACATTGTCGACTTCTCCTTCGGTTTGGCAACGTGGGAATTTCCGTACGAGCGCCGCTATCGAAACGGGGAAAAGGGCATCATCACTGAAATCGAAGAAATGTCCCGTGCTGTGATTGCAGGGAATTGTGAAGTGAGGCGTCGCCCGTTCTGGGCCACCTCATGCATTCACGTTGGCGAGTATTCATACAGAGTCTCAGACATACCGATGTTTCCGATTCCGCCGTTCGGAACCAAACGCTTTGCGCCGTACTTTCGTGAGTGACAGCAGGACGTTTCGCCTGGATGGGAGGGGCAAAAAGGGGACAGGCACGAAATTTCGCAAAGGCGGCGATTAGTTGCGCGCGAAATTTTTGGAGATCCACCATTGGAGTTGGATTTTAGCTCAGAGTGGTCCCCTCCATTACTGTCGGGGCTCGGTAGCGGGCAAAACGCCGACTGAGAGCCGGCGGCAGGGCATGGCCCTGCCCCACAAGCTGAGTGCTGATTTTAGGCTAGGCCGGCGCGGACTAATAACGCGTTGGGGTCGGGGTCTCGGCCCATGAAGCTGCGGTAGAGGTCGGCCGGGTCCTGGCTGTCGCCTTTGGAGAGGATTTTTTCGCGGAAGTCGCGGCCGGCGGAGTGGCTGAAGATGCCCTCCTTCTTGAAACGCGTGAACGCGTCGGCGTCCAGGACTTCGGCCCATTTATAGGAATAGTAGCCGGCGCCGTAGGCTACAGGGCTCGCGAAGAGGTGGTTGAAGCCGGCGATCATGGCGTAGTTGTCGGGGAGCGGGGCGGCGGCGAATTGTTGGAGGATTTCTCTTGACCACGCTACGGGGTCGCCTTTGGAGGCTTCCCATTGGCGGTGCAGTGCTAAGTCGACGTAGCCGAAGCCTAGCTGGCGCATTTGGGTGTTGGCGGCGCGGAAGGTTTTGGCTCGCTTCATTTTTTGGAAGAGTTCGTCGGGGATCAGTTCGCCGGTTTCGTAGTGGCGGGCGAAGAGGTCGAGCGATTCGCGCTCCCAGCACCAGTTTTCCATGATCTGCGAAGGGAGTTCGACGAAGTCCCAGGCGACGGCGGTGCCGGCGAGGCTGCGAACTTCTACTCTCGTGAGCAGGTGATGGAGGAGATGGCCAAATTCGTGGAAGATGGTTTCTACTTCGCGATGCGCGAGGAGCGCGGGCTTATCGTCGACGGGCGGGGTGAGGTTGCCGCAGATTAGGCCCAGCTTGGGCATGAGGGAATCCATCCAGGCGCCGCCGCGTTTGTTTTCGCGGGGGAACCAGTCGGCGTAGAAGGAGCCGCAGTCTTCGATCAGATATGTTTTGACGCCGGGGTCCCAGGTGGGAACGCCTTCTTCGGGCTTTACTTCGATGCCGAAGACCTTTCCGAATATCTCGAACATGCCGTCGACTACGCGGTCTAAAGAGAAGTACGGTCGGAGGGCTTCTTCGTCGAAATCGTAGAGGGCTTGGCGCTGTTTTTCGGCGTAGTAGCCGATGTCCCAGGGGGCGAGTTCGCGGCCGGCGAAGGTTTCGAGTTCGGCGTTCTCCTCTTTGAAACGCTTTTCGGTTTTCTCGCGGAGGTTGGCTAAGAAGGACTGGGCGCGTTCGCCCTGGTGGGCCATGCGGTCGTCCAGGACGAGGTCGGCGAAATCGGAGAAGCCGAGCAGGTTTGCTTTTTCGCGGCGCAACTCCAGAATCTTGGCGATTAAGGGGCGGTTATCGTGAGGGGCTTGGGCGCCGCGGAGATTGAAGGCTCGCCAGACTTGCTCGCGGATGGGGGCGTCGTCGAGGTAGGTCATGACGGCGAGGTAGCTGGGGGCTTGGAGGGTGAAGCGCCAGCCTTCGGCACTCTTCGATTCGGCGGAGGCGCGGGCGGCGGATTTGGCGGAGTCCGGGAGGCCGGCTAGTTTGGATTCGTCGGTGATTAGGAGGTCCCAGGCGTTGGTGGCGTCGAGAACATTTTCGGAGAATTTCGTGGTGATTTCGGAGAGGGCTACGTCGATTTCCTGGAGACGGGTTTTGCCTGCGGGGTCCAGGTCGGCTCCGTGGCGTTTGAAGCTGGCTACGGTTTTAGTTAAGTAGCGGTTCATGGTGCCGGTGAGCGCGCGGGCTTGGTCAGTGGCGGCGTAGGTTTTTACGGCGGTCCAGAGTTGTTCGTTTAATACCAGGCCGGAGTAGAAGGCGCTTACTTTGGGCTGGACGGCGTTGTAGGCGGCGCGCAGGGCGGGGGTGGTGGCGACGGATTCCAGGTGACGGACTACCGCCATGGCCCAGTCGAGGTTTTCGGTCATGGTGTCGAGGGACGTTAGGGGGTCCTTCGCGACGATGGTGGCTTCTAGAGAGGATTGGGATTTTTGTAGGAGCGCGTCTATGGCTGGTTCTACGTCGGACGCTTGGATTTTGTCGAAGGGGACGCGGAAATTGATTTCGAGTAAGGGGTTCATTAAAGTTTCAGGGTAGCAGGGAAGAGCCGCCTAAGAGGCGGCTGCAGGCTGAGAGCCTGCCCCACATAAGAGAGAAAAAGAAAGAGACAGGGAGGCGTGCGATACTCAATTTAGAGTGGACGAACTTTCTCCTGTATCGCAACTTTTGAAAAAAGCCCGGCGGCGTTCGATGCTCGATCTCGTCCTCGATCAATCGGCGCTGGCGGTTTCTATTGCGATGGCGGGGGCGATATTGCTGCTGCTCGCCGGCACCTCACTGCTCGAATGGTATTGGATCGCCCTGTTGGCGATCGCGAGCTTAGCGTTCGGATTATATAGGTTCCGCGGGCGCGTGCCTACGGAATACAGGCTGGCGCAGAAGATCGACTGGAAGATGAATCTGGCCGATGCGCTGTCGACGGCTACTTATTTCTCGGACGACAATAAGCCGATTTGCGCGCAGCAGCGCACGGCGGCGGAGCAGGTCGCGCGGACGATCGATCCTAGGATTGCGGTGCCGTTCACGCGGTCGCGATTCGCTTGGCCGGCGGCGGGGCTGGCACTGGTGGCTTGCGGGTTGTTCGCCGTTCGCTATGCGGTGACGGGAACGATGAGCATGGAGCCGTCGCTGGTGAAGATGGCTTACGACACGTTCTTCGGACAGAACCCGCAGCAGCAGGCGAAGAATCAGATTCGGAAGCAGGCGCAGGATAAGAATTCGCCGCTCGATCCGGGGAATCCGGATGCGCCGACTACTCAGAACGACCAGATGCCGGAATCGCAGATGGAGTCTGTCGAGACGCCGGATGTGAATAATCCGATGGCGTCGGACCAATCGAAAGAGGCGGCCAACGCGCAGAAGAAATCGTCACCCGACGACCAGAGCGGCGACAACGCCGACAAAGGAGAGAAGGGCGAGAAGGCGTCGGACGGGGACGAGGGGAATCAGGACAACAGCAAGCAGGGCGACAAGTCGAAAGACGGGAAGCAGAAGGACGGCAAGCAGGACGCCAAGAATCAGAACGCGAATAATGAGAATTCGAGCATGCTCGACAAGCTGAAAGACGCGATGGCGAACATGTTGAACAAGATGAAGAGCAATCCGCCGAAGGAGTCGCAATCGGCGCAGAATTCGCAGGATTCGAAGCAGGGCGGGCAGGAAAAGGGCAACCAGAAGGGCGCGCAGAATCAGAAGGGGTCGCAGAACGATTCGCAGGACGCGGATGCGCAGAGCGATCAGAATCAAGAGCAGGGCGATAAAAGCGAGAAGAAGCAGAGCGCGAATGCGAAGTCGGGGGACAAGTCGCAGGATAAAAATAATTCACCGGATGCGAAGAGCGGGATCGGGGCGTCGGACGGAGACAAGGCTGCGAAAGAGGCGGAGCAACTGGCGGCGATGGGGAAGATCAGCGAGATTATCGGGAAGAGATCGCAGAACGTGACGGGCGAGGTGATGGTGGAAGTCGGGTCCACCAAACAGCAGCTGAAGACGCCTTGGGCGCAGAAGCAAGCCACGCACGTGGAGGCGGGGAGCGAGATTCATCGCGATGAAGTGCCGCTGATATATCAGCAGTTCGTGGAGCAGTATTTCGAGGAGGTTCGCAAGGGCGCCGAGGCAGCGAAGCCGGGCGCGAAGGCGGCGGAGACCAAGGGGACGGTGAAGACTCCGAGTCCTTAGGGGCGTAATTACGGCAGCAATTCCACGGACTGAACCTTGATCACCTCGCCATCCAGCGTCCCGGTGACCTTCATCTTCAGATCCTTATCCTTGGTGCTTTTTTTGAGCAGCGCGAGCGTGCGGGCGTTGCCGCTTTCATCGAACTTGAGAAACTTGCCGTCGGCCGCGACCAGGCCGAAACCACTTTTGGCGCAATCGAGGGCGCAGGACCGGGTATGGCTGGCCAGATCCTTCCCCTTGCACATCACGTCGACCACGGTGCCGGAAAAAGTTTCCGCCGAGGCGAGGGCGGCGGTCAAAAGAGCCAACGATAAGAGGTGTAGTTTCATGAGATCTATTATGTACCTTGCAGAATGCCGATAGGCGGTTTATACTGCATTTTTTGTGGGTCACGCGATGGCATTCCAGGAAGAGATCGATCCTCTGGCTCCTCAAAGGGAAGCAGCGCTGTTTTACGGCCTGTTCCTGCGCGGCCATTCGGCGGAGACGCTGCGCAAGGATATCGACGTCCCGCGCAAGCTGCTGGACAAGATGATGAAGCGGCATCGCAATGAAATGCAGGTACGGGAAAAGCTGCATCGCGTCTATAACTTCCGTAAACAGGTGTTAGCGATTTTCGACGAGCTGGTGGACCGGGAGCGGACGGGCAAGCGGATCCAGGAGCGGGTCCACTAACGGAGCGCGTCAGAGGCTTCGATCAATATAATTCCTACCTTGTGGAGCGGCGGAGATATCACTAACCGACCATAGCGACCAGATCGCAGGCAACGGCGTTCATCGAGGTGGCTTGGGAGGCAAGCTCGGTGGCGGCGGAAGCCGTCTGCTCGGCCCCCGCCGCGACGTGTTGCGTCAAGCCCTCCAACTGCGAGAGGGCCCTGCCAATTTGTTCGATTTCGAGGGTTTGCCGGGCGCTTGCGGAGCTCAATTCATCGGCAAGCAGCTTGGCGCGAACCGCATCCGCTGCGATGCCGCGCATGGTTTCGGCGACGCTTTCGACGTGACCGAGGCCGGCGCCGGTCTTATCCACCGATTCGCCGATCAGGTCCGACGTGTCTTTCGCCGCGCTGGCCGCCCGCTGGGCCAGACTCCGAACCTCGTCGGCGACGACGGCGAAACCCAGGCCGGCTTCCCCGGCGCGGGCCGCTTCCACGGCCGCATTTAGAGCCAGAATATTGGTTTGAAAGGCGATCTCGTCGATCACCTTAATGATTTTGGACATCTTCTGGTTGGCGGCGGAGACCTGGTTCATGGCGTCCACCATCCGTTCCAGCTCCTCGGCGCCGCGCGCGGACGCCTTTTGGGACTGACCCACGGTGGAGGCCATCGATAGCGCGCTGGCGGTGCAGGTGCGCGCCATGGAACCGATCTCCTCGAACGACGCGGAAGTTTCTTCAATGGTCGCGGCCTGGTCGCTGGACGATTGAGCCTGGGAGTTCGATGCGGCGGCCAATTGTTCGGACGAGGCCGCCAGTTGCCGCGCCGTCTCGTCAAGAGTCCCCGCGGATTGGGAGAGCGCCCGTCCAATGCTTCTTGTAAGGAGCCAGCTGCCCAGGATTCCGCCGAATCCGGCGAGGAGGCAGCCAACGACATTTTGTAGCACGCCGCGATCGAGCTGGTCGCGATGATCTTTGGCGGAGGCTCCCGCGCTTTCCGCGGCCGACCCTCTCAGTTCCGCGGCGGTATTTACCATTTTGCCGCCCAGACGAGCCCATTCCTTAATCAAGGCGTCGAAGGCGGGGCCCTGATTGCGATGATTTTTCACTGTTTCCAGGATCTCCCGCAGCGACCTCTCGTAGATCACGAAATCGGAGGCCAGATCGGCGGTCGGCTGGCGCAGCTGTTCCAGTTCCGGGGAACCGGCGGCTTGGGCGGCGAGACGCGGCATCAGGGCGCGGGCTTTCTCGAAGTGCTCCCAACCGGCGCTGAGCGCTCCCGGCTTCTGAATGGTCACGTGATAGATAAAGAAAATGCGCGCGTTCAGAATTTCGCTCTCAAACGCGCTGGCAAGTTTCATCTCCGGAAGATACTCACGTGCAATGCCGGTCATGGCCTTCACGCTGGTGCGCATCTTCATTACGGTCAACGCGCCGAGCGCGGCCAACATCAGGATTATTCCGGCAAATCCGGCGGAAAGTTTTCTACCGATCGTCCAATGCATTGCAATATGCTTATCGGCAACAGCCGTGGGGGTCTGAACGCGCTGACACGTTCTCGACACTAGAACAGGATCGAGGGCAGCCAGGGGCCCTCCGGAACGTTGTATAGGCCCAGGCTCATCAGGGTCATCGGCTGAACCACTCTTAGTCCGTTGGCGAGACACCATTGGAACAGGACGCTGTTCCGCGACGGAACGAGGATGCCGGGCCTGGCGAACGAGTCCGCCGACGACATGAGGGCCTGCAAATCCGAATTTGTTTCCGCTGTTGCGTGGCCGAAGAATGACAAGGAAGACGCGTAGCCGGTAATCCTGGCGTCGCGCTCGACGACGATCGCGGTGCCCTGCCCCACGGCGGCGGCCAGTTCGCTGCCGCGGTCGAAACCGTGCACTCGCCGGGAGAGCGCGTTGCAATGGTCGATATCAACAGGGCTCGCCGGCCGGACGGCGCATCCGCCAACCGCCCGTTGGCGCGTCCTACCCTGCATGCAGGAAAGGGGCTCCCGAACATCGAAACCAAGGCTCGCGTACAGCGAAAGAGAGCGATTGTGAAATGCCGCCTGCACCAAGCGGACGCCAGCCCGTTCGCTGGCGCGCTCCATTACTGCTTGCATCAGCCGGCGGCCCACTCCGCGATTCTGAGTTTCGGGATCGACGTTAATGGGGCCAATTCCGGCGACGATCGCGCGTTCGTCCAGGCAGTTGCTCCCGATCAGGCGGCCTTCCGCTTCCGCCACCACGCAGTAAAACCCGGGGTCCGAAAACATCATCGAAAATACGCCCGCAGGAACTTCCGGCGATGGAAAATCGCAGGGGAAACCGTGGACTTGACTCAGCTTACTGAAAGCGTTGTAACAGATTTGCCCGCACACTGCTGCATCTTCAGCACGGGCTAAACGGATGAGCAATTCCGGCTCCGGGCTAGTCATTCAGGCGTCAGAGCGCTTCGGGCAGCTTCAATTGTGCCTTATTTAACGCCTTTTCGAGCATATCCGCAGCTTCCGCTTCACTTAATCCGCGCGACGTCGAAAATTCGGTGATCAGCATGTGGCGGGCGCGGTCCATCATCTTTTTTTCGCGGAACGAAAGAGGTTTTTCGAGTTGCAGCAGCAGCAGGCCTTTCATGACTTCGGCGACATCCAGAAGACTGCCGTTCTGCATCTTCTCGCTGTTTTCCTTAAACCGGTCCTTCCAGTCCTGATGGCGGCGGCAGCGGCCCTCGGACAGGAACCCAACCACGCGGGACACTTCGCCGTTGCGCGTCACTTTGCGCAGGCGCAGGTCCTCGACGTGGGAAAAAGGCACCATCACCGTCATGCTGGTATAGGTTAACTTCAGGAGGTAAAAGCGCTCGAAATGCCCGGCGAATGCCCGGCTCGAAATATTCTCGATCGTCGCAACGCCATGGTTCGGGTAAACGACTTTCTCTCCGATGTGAAAGGTCATGCTCGGATGCACCACGTACTCCTTGGACCCGTTGGTCTCCGCCCATTAATCTCCCCAATCCCCAGGAGGAGTAGGGAAAGAGAATCTTAATTTAAACTTAATCTTCTGTCAACAGGAAAGTGCGCATTTGGAGCAATCGGTTACGATGAATAAATACCGATGCCTTACGCAGATCTAAAGAAGACTGTCCACCTTCCGCGCACCGATTTTCCCATGAAGGCGAATCTCGGCACCCTGGAACCGAAGCTGCTCGCGCAATGGAACGAGACCAATCTTTACCAGCGCATCCGCGACGACCGCAAGGGCCGGCCGAAATATGTTCTGCACGACGGACCGCCGTACGCCAACGGCGTCATCCACCTGGGCACTGCGTTTAACAAAATCCTGAAGGATTTCGTGGTCAAGGTGAAGACAATGGAGGGTTACGACTCGCCTTACGTACCGGGCTGGGACTGCCACGGACTGCCGATCGAACACAAAATCGACAACGAACTGGGCTCGAAAAAAGCGAGTATGACGCAGACGCAGATCCGCAGCGCCTGCCGCACCTACGCTCAGAAATACGTCGACCTCCAGCGCCGCGATTTTATCCGGTTGGGCGTGCTGGGGCGGTGGGACGACCCGTACCTGACGATGAGCGCGGAATACGAAGCGGTCATCGCCCAGGCGTTCGTCGATTTTCTGGACAAGGGCTTCGTCTATAAAGGCCTCAAACCGGTCAACTGGTGCATTTATGACCGGACGGCGCTGGCCGAGGCCGAGGTGGAATACGAAAACCACACCAGCCCGTCGATCTGGGTTCGTTTCGCACTTATGTCGGACCCGGCGAGGATCGACCCGGCGCTGGCCGGCAAACGCGTCTTCGGACTGATCTGGACGACGACTCCCTGGACGATTCCAGCCAATCTGGCCATCGCGTATCACCCGAAGTTTACATATTCAGCCATTGAAAATAATGGAGATGTCTATATCGTCGCCCAGGATCTAGTGAACGCCACGGCCGAGGTTCTGGACTGGCAGACACCGAAGCTCCTGGCGACTTTCCCGGGCGAAAAGATGGATCAAACCGTCTTCCGGCACCCGTTTTTGGACCGCGATTCGATTGGTATCCTGGGCGATCACGTTACGCTGGAACAGGGCACGGGAGCCGTCCACACGGCCCCTGGCCATGGGGCGGAAGATTACGTGGTGGGCCGCGCCAATGGGCTGCCGGTTTACTGCCCGGTCGACGCGGCGGGGAAATTTTACCAGGCCGACGGCGCGGCGGGAATTTTGCCCGAGGAACTGATCGGCAAGACGGTCTGGCAGGGCAATCCGATTGTGATCGAGATCCTGAAGAGTGCAGGAGCGCTGGCCGCGACGCGCGATATCAGCCACAGCTATCCACACTGCTGGCGCTGCCACAAACCGACCATTTTCCGCGCCACCGAACAATGGTTCGTGGGGATGGACAATAACAACCTGCGCGCCAACGCCCTGGAAGCGGTGAAAAAGGTAAAGTGGACACCAAGTTCCGGCGAAGAGCGCATGCATAACATGATTACCACGCGCCCCGACTGGTGCATCTCCCGGCAACGCGTGTGGGGCGTCCCGATCACGGTGTTTTATTGCGAAGGGTGCAATGAGCCTTTAACCGATCACGGAATTCTCACCCGCGTGGTGGAGATGTTCCGCATCTACACGGCCGACGTCTGGTATTCGATGTCGGCCGAGCAATTGATCGGCGCCGGAGTGTCCTGTAAAAAATGCGGCGCAGCCGCATTCCGAAAGGAAAGCGACATTCTCGACGTCTGGTTCGATTCAGGCGCCAGTAACCTGGCAGTGCTGACGCCCGAAAACAATCTGCCCTGGCCCGCCGACATGTATCTGGAAGGAGGCGACCAGTATCGGGGATGGTTCCAAAGCTCGCTGCTGATCGCGGTGGCATTGAAGGGGGCGTCTCCTTACCGGGCGTCGGCGACGGCGGGATGGACGCTCGACGGTGACGGCCATGCGATGCACAAATCTAAAGGCAACGCGGTCGAGCCCGAGATTTTCATCAAGCAGCACGGCGCGGATCTGCTGCGGCTGTGGACCGCGTCGGTCGATTTCACGGAAGATGTGCGCCTGTCGCAAACCATCATTGACCGGCTGGTGGAAGCGTATCGCAAGCTGCGCAACACGTTTAAATACTCGCTCGGAAATCTGTTCGATTTCGACCCGCTCGCCGACGCCGTCGCGCCGGAAGACATGCTAGAGCTGGACCGCTGGATTCTGGCCAAGGCCGAGGATCTGGTGCGCAAGTGCCGCGGGTTTTACGCGAACCTGGAATTTCATAAAGTCTATCGAGCCGTCTACGATTTCGCCGCGGCCGGCTTGAGCTCGGTGTATTTCGAAATTCTGCGCGACCGGTTGTATACATCGGCCACGCAGAGCCATGCGCGGCGCAGCGGGCAGACCGCGGTTTATAAAATCCACTACGCGCTGACGCGGCTGCTGGCGCCTCTGCTGTCGTTCACGGCCGAAGAAGTGTGGTCCTACACGCCGCAGCCTTTGGGCGCGCCCGATAGCGTGCATCTGGCGCATTTGCCGGAGCCGGAAGAACTCGCGGGCGGGCTGGACGCCGTTGCGATGGAGAAATGGGATGGCCTGATGGCGGTTCGCGAGCGTGTGCTCAAAATGCTGGAGACGGCAAGGAAAGACAAGCTGATCGGCGCGCCTCTCGAAGCGAAGCTTACTTTGAAGCGCGAGCCCTTGCTCGAAGAGTATTTCGATTATCTGCCGGCGCTGTTCGTCGTCTCCGAGGTCGAGTTCGGCGATTCCGACTGCGTCGACAAGGCGTCCGGCTATAAGTGCGAGCGCTGCTGGAAATACACGGCGGAGACCGGCGCGCAGGTGTGCGCGGCCTGCAAATCGGCACTCACGGAAATGGGAATTTCGGAATGACGGCGCGCCTGCGCTCGGTGGCCATCATCGCCGCCGTGGTGATTGTGGACCGGATCAGCAAGCTGTACATCCAGCACAATTTCGCGCCCTGGGATATGAAGCCAGTGATCGCCGGATTTTTCAACATCGTGCATGCGGAAAATCCGGGCGCGGCGTTCGGGTTTCTATCGGAATCGGCGAGCCGGTATCGCAGTATCTTCTTGGTGGGCGTTTCTCTCGCCGTGATGGCCATCATCGGGACCATGCTGTTTAGACGGGATGCGAAACGATCCACGCTTCTCGAAATCGCGCTGGCACTGGTGTTCGGAGGGGCGGCCGGGAATATGTGGGACCGGTTGTTCCGCGGCACAGTCACCGATTTTCTCCAATTCTTCCTCGGCAGCTACGAATTCCCCAGCTTCAACGCCGCCGACAGCGCGATCACCGTCGGCGCTTGCCTGTTGATCGTCGATCTGTGGCACAACCGCGGGAAATCCTGAAGGTGGCGCGAGCTTTAGCTTGCAGCGGCGGGCTTCAGCCGCCGACTAAAGTCGGCGCTGCAAGCTAAAGCTCGCGCCACCTTCAAGCTAGGCCACATGGCAGTGTTAACCTGTAACAATCGATGAAACAAGTCCAGTCCATCATTGCGTCGTTTTGCGTCTTCTTAATGGCCACGCAGACCTACGCCCAGCAGCAGCCCCCACCGCACTGGTATTCCAGCGTCACCCGGCCCTATGAGCCCAAGGAAATGCCTCCGGTGAACGTCTCCAGCACCCAGCGGCTGGTTTCCCTGCTGCGCGGGGGGAAGCTGTATCTTTCTCTTCAGGACGCCATTGCCCTGGCGCTCGAAAATAATATTGATATCGAAGTGGAGCGCTACCTGTACCCTCTGGCGGAAGCGGATTTGCTGCGCGCCCAGGCGGGCAGTTCGACGCAGGGTTTTTCCACCGCGACCACCGGCGGCACGACCGGATTGAATGCCGGCGGCGTGCCAAGCTTCCTGGGCAACTACGGCGGAGGCGGCACTGGCAGCGGCTTTGCGGCCAGCCCCAACCCGAACGGGTTCGACCCCACCATCAACAGCACGATTCAATGGGGCCACATCACCTCCCCGCAGCAGAACACGATTACGACGGGGACCACGTCGCTGGTGTCCACCAACAAGCTGGCCAACTTCAATATCCAGGAAAATTTCGTCACCGGCGGCACGGCAACGCTCAGCTATAACAACACGTTCTCCGAGCAGAACGCGTATTTGAACCTGTTCAATCCGGTCACCACCGCATATTTTGACCTGGTGGTGGCGCAGCCGCTGCTGCAAGGCTTTGGCCTGGCGTTGAACAACCGGACGATTCGCGTGGCCAAGAACAACCTGCGCGCGGCCGATATTGTCTTCAAGCAGCAGGTCGTTGTCACGGTGGGTACCGTCGTCCAGGCCTACTGGCTGCTGGTGAGCGCCAATGAGGATGTGGAGGTAAAGCGCAAGGCGCTGGCGCTGGCGCAGAAGCTCTATAACGACAATAAGAGGCAGGTGGAAGTGGGAACGCTGGCGCCCATCGAGATCGTGCGCGCGGAGGCCGAAATCGCCGCCGACGAGCAGGCGCTGGTAACGTCCCAAACCACCGTTTTGCAGCAGGAGACCATCCTCAAGAACGCACTCACGCGCAATGGCCTGGCCAATCCGGCGGTGCTGGCGGCGGGCATCGTGGCCACCGACAAAATCAAGATCCCGGAGGTCGAAAAAATCCAGCCGATTCAGGATCTGGTGGCCAGCGGCCTGGATAACCGTCCGGAGTTGCAGCAGGGCCGGGTGCAGCTGGAAAACCAAAAAATCGCGCTGACCGGGACGCGCAACCTGATGCTACCCACGTTGAGCGCCTTCGCCGACGTGCGCAACAGCGCGCTTTCGGGCGATCCGAACTCGCTGCCCAGCCCCGGCAACACCGCGCCTTTCGCCACCAATCAGAACCCATACTTCATCGGCGGCTACGGCAATGTGCTGGGCCAGTTGTTCGGGCGTAATTTTCCGAATTACTCGTTGGGAGTGACGCTGAGCATCCCTTTGCGCAACCGGGCCGCGGAAGCCAACTACGCCACCGCGGCGGTGAACCTGCGGCAGAGCGAGTTGAGCGTTCAGAAGCTGATCAACCAGATCCACGTCGACGTGCAGAACGCTCTCATTACGGTGCAGCAGGCGCGGGCGCAATACTCCTCCGCCGTGAAAAGCCGCATTTTGCAGGAACAGACGCTGGACGCCGAACAGAAGAAGTTCGCTGTCGGCGCCTCGACACCGTTTCTGGTGATTCAGGCACAGCGCGATTTGGCCACTGCCGGAGGCGTCGAAGTGGTGGCCGAGGCCACCTACATCCAGGCGCGGTTGCAGCTCGACATCGCCACCGGGCGCGTGCTGGACGTGTACAACATCGAAGTCGACGAAGCGAAGAAGGGGCGCGTGTCGAGGGCTCCGAGCGCTCTTCCGGTGGCGGAACCCCGACAGTAAGCGTCTATACGAAAACTCCAGTGGGGCGGGCCAGTGGCCCGCAGCGGCCTACCAGGCGGCTCGTGCTGTGCTGACGAGCAAGCCTGCTGGTAGCAGGCTGCGGGCCGCAGGCCCGCCCCACACGCAGCCATGATCTGGCTGCGACCGGCCAGTTGTGGTGGAAAATGGCCGGTAAAACGTCATTCGGTTTCGGTAAGTCTTTCCGGGACCGGTTCCCAAAAAGAGAATTCGCCACCTCTCATATCTGAAAATCAATGAGTTGCAGAGTTGGCACGGGGATTGCTCTCTTTGCTGGCGTGACGAAAAAGATGAGTGCTCAAGGAACCGTGGTTGCTCCCCTCAAAAACTCTCCAAGTTTTTCCTCTACCCTTTCCCGCTAAATAATCCCCTGTTTCCCTCCCAACCAGGTTCCCTGAGCCCTCAAAGGGCTCTCTGACCGTAGGGTTTTTCCCTGATCGAAAAGGTACCGTACGCCTATCGACCGTCCGTCATATGTCCGATATAAGGGTGTATGCAAGAAATTCAGTTCCAGATCAGCCTCCTGAATATCGTGTCGCAGGGTGAGGCCCGGAGCCAGGCCGAGGAACTCGAAGACCTGCTGGCCGAGCAGGAAACGTCCGAAAAACGCTGACGTTGTACTAATATTAGGCGAGTGCGAATCGTCTCCCTGATCTCCAGCGCTACCGAGATGGTGCATGCCTTGGGGCTGGGCGATTTCCAGGTGGGCCGGTCGCACGAATGCGATTACCCTCCTCAAGTTGTTGAACTTCCGGTCTGCACCACGCCCGTTTTCGATATCCACGGCGACGCCCGCGAAATCGACCGGCGGGTGAAAAAGACTCTCGCCACCGCGGAGAGCGTGTATCGCGTCTTCGATGACGTGCTGGAACGCCTGCAACCGACTCATATCGTGACCCAGACTCAGTGCAAGGTGTGCGCGGTGAGCCTCGGCGACGTCGAAAGGGCGCTCAGCGCGCGTTTTTCGACCCGACCGGAAGTGGTCGCCCTGGAGCCGAACTCCCTCCAGGAGATTTATCACGATATTTTCCGGCTCGCCGGAGCATGCGGTGTCGACGTCCGCGGGAAGCGGCTCGTTGACGAAATCCAACGTGACATGGCGCAAATCGCGGCGGTTGCAAGGGCGACAGGAAGGAGGCCGCGCGTCATCAACGTGGAATGGCAGGAGCCGCTGATGGCCGCCGGCAATTGGATTCCGGAGCTGACGGAGATGCTGGGCGCGGAAAACCTGTTTGGCACCGCCGGCGCCCATTCACCCTGGATGACATGGGAGGAGATGGCCGCCGCCGATCCCGACGTCGTCATCTGCATGCCCTGCGGCTACAATTTGAAACGTACCCGCGAAGAAATGCATTGGCAAGATTGGTCCAGGCTACGGGCCCAGATTTTTCTAGCCGACGGCAACCAATATTTGAACCGCCCCGGCCCGCGCGTCGCCGCGTCGCTACGGATCCTGGCGGAAATTTTATTTCCCGAGGTGTTCGAGCCGACGATGGAAGGGATCGGGTGGGAGAGTTTTAGCTCTTAGCTTGCAGCACTGGCTTTGGCCGATGTCCTAAAAAACGCCGGCTGAAGCCGACGCTGCAAGCTAAGCTCGCGCCACCCGGATATTGTAGACTCATTGCTTTAAACCCATGTCAAAACTTGTCGTGTCTTTTGGAGAGATTATGCTGCGGCTGGCGCCGCCGCGGATGGAGAGATTTTTTCAGTCGCCGGAGTTAATGGCGACTTTCGGCGGGGGCGAAGCCAACGTCGCGGTCGCGGTGGCGGGATTCGGATTGCCTGCCCGCTACATAACGGTGCTGCCCGCCAAGCATCCGGCGGCCGACGCGTGCATCCGCGAATTGCGAGGCCTGGGCGTCGACACCTCGCAGATCGTGCGCGGTGAAGGACGCATGGGCGTTTATTACGTCGAATCCGGAGCCAACCAGCGGCCTTCCGCGGTGACCTACGACCGCAGCGATTCGGCCATCGCGCTGGCCAAGCCCGGGTCAATCAATTGGGAGAGAGCGTTCGAAGGGGCAGGTTGGTTCCACATTACCGGCATCACGCCGGCCATCAGCGAATCGTCGGCGGCGCTGGCGATGGAGAGCGTCGCGGCGGCGAAGAAACTGGGGCTAACGGTGAGCTGCGATTTGAATTATCGGAAGAATTTGTGGAAGTGGGGCAAGAAGGCGCACGAGGTGATGCCGGAGCTGTTCCATTTCGTCGACGTCGGGATCGCCAATGAAGAGGACGTGCAGCTCGCACTCGGTATCCACGGCGAGGCCGATGTGGATAGCGGGCACCTCGACCGCGGCGCGTACCAAAAGCTGACCGAAACCGTGATGGCGAAATTCCCGCAACTGAGAATCCTTGCGATTACGCTGCGTGAATCGAAGAGCGCGTCGCACAACAATTGGTCGGCTTGTTTGCATGACCGAAAAACTTTCCACTTGAGCCGCTATTACGAAATCACCCACATCGTCGACCGTGTCGGCGCGGGCGATTCCTTCGGCGGAGGCCTGATTTACGGCCTCGAAACGCACGAGTCACATCAGGAGGCGCTGGAGTTCGCCGTGGCCGCGTCGTGTTTGAAGCATTCCATTCCAGGCGACTATTGCCGGCTGACGCGCGGCGAGGTGGAGGATCTCCTCAAGGGCGGAGGGTCAGGGAGAGTGAAGCGGTAGGCCTTACGGCGCTGGGTTTACGCGAGCACCGGATAGTCGATGTAGCCCTTCGCGCCAGGCGTGTAGAAGGTGGACTGGTCTGGTGCGTTGAGCGGCGCGTCGAGATCAAAGCGCTTTACCAGATCCGGATTGGCGAGGTAAGAAGCGCCAAAGACGATGGCATCGGCGCGGCCTTCCTCAATCATCCGATTCGCTTCCGCTTTCCCGAAACCGCCGCCGACCATCAGCGTTCCGGCGAAAGCCTCGCGCAGAGCGGCTTCCGCGCCGATTCCCGTGCGCATCACATGCAGGTACGCGGGGTGATGTGGAGCGATGGCCTTGGCCAGCGCCACGTACGCCGGCACAGGATCGTCGTCGTGGATGCCGTTAAACTTCATTCCTGGACTAACTTTGATTCCAACTTTTCCGGACGAACCCGCCGCGGCGATCATGGCCTGCAGCGTCTCCATCACGAAGCGAATGCGATTCTCGATCGAGCCGCCGTAGGCATCGCTGCGCTGATTGCAGCCCGGGCTCAGAAATTGATTGGGGAGATAGCCGGATGCGGCGTGCAGTTCCAGGCCATCGAAGCCCGCTTCGAGCGCGTTGCGCGTGGCCTGCGCGAATTCCCCGATGACGGACGGGATCTCGGCCAACTGCAGCGCACGCGGCGCGTCGTTGGGCTGCAATCCCTGCGAATCCGTCCACATCTGTCCATCCGCGCGCAGCGCTGAAGGCGCAACCGGCGGATCCCGAATGGTACGGTTCGCCGCATGCGCGATCCTGCCGACGTGCATGATCTGGAGAAAAATCCTGCCGCCGCGGGCGTGCACGGCATCGGTCACCGCGCGCCATCCGGCGATCTGGGCAGGCGTATAGATCCCGGGAGTTCGCGCGTAGCCCATTCCGGCGGCGCTGGGACCAGTGCCTTCGGTAAGGAGCATTCCGGCGTCGGCCCGGGACCCATAGTATTCGGCGGCCAGCGGCGAAGGCACTCCCTGCGCGTCGGCCCGGGAGCGCGTCATGGGCGCCATGACGATCCGGTTGTGGAGAGAATAATCGCCCAAGGTAAGAGGTGAGAATAGATTCACACCTACAGTATGATGCCTAATGAAAGTGACTTCACATGCCGATTCCCATAGTGCTCCCGATTGCCCATAAGAACGCCGAGCCCTGTACCGATGAAAGCATTGTTGAATATTGCCAGACCGCTGAACCTATGCGTCCTCCTGTTGCTGGGAGGCTGCGTGCAGATGTCCCAATCGTTGTATCTGGCCGGTTATGACCGCGACATCAACGCCGGCACACGGGCTATCGAGACCGCTAACGATGACGCCCGCCGCGCAACGGCTTATACAAAGCGAGGCGACGCTTATTCGGAGAAAGCCCGCTATAGCCG
>Ga0182030_10003925_pt1 | contig 31750 bp, 24 predicted proteins | sample 812S3MmetaG_FD_121299 | JGI IMG/M metagenome (GOLD analysis project Ga0182030, IMG submission 121299) | Permafrost microbial communities from Stordalen Mire, Sweden - 812S3M metaG (Illumina Assembly) | ecosystem: Environmental > Terrestrial > Soil > Wetlands > Permafrost | place: Sweden... | reverse complement strand
TTGAGCGCCATGACGGCATCCCGGCTGAACCCGCGCAGGCCGCAGTGGAAGTCGCCGATCTTGGATTTGAAGAACAGCCGGCCGACGAAGCTGAGCACCGGGTTGCCGAGGTAGCGGTGCAGCGGCGGCATCGCACCGGGGGCGATGCCGCCGGCGAACCGGTTCCCCATCACCAGGTCAGCGCCCTGGCGCAGCCCGTTGACGAACGGCATCAGGTTGGTGAAATCGTAGCTGTCGTCGGCGTCGCCCATGATGATGTACGTGCCGCGGGCCGCGGCGATGCCGCCAAGCAGTGCGTTGCCGTAGCCCTTGTCGGCGATCGGCACGACGCGGGCGCCCGCATCGGCGGCGAGCTGCTGGCTGCCGTCCGTGCTGCCGTTGTCGGCGACCAGCACCTCACCGCTAATACCGCTCGCGGCCAGGAATCCAATAGCCTTACGGACGCACGTCGCCACGGTCTCTGCCTCGTTGAGACAGGGCATGACCACGGTCAGCTCCACGTTTTCCTCCCCTTCACCATCTGCGAATCCGCCCCCTTCGGGCCGTCCCGCCTCCCGCCTGGTACTACCGTAGGCGAGGGACGAACGCAGCGAACTGGCCGCTTGTTCATAGTCAGGGTCATCAACCCAGCACAGGAGGGTACGGCTTGAGGGTAATGCCTGCGGCCCCGTCACGTGCGCCATCGGCGCGGCGAACCTGGTCATTTCGTTCGAGGCAGCCCAGCCGGGCCGGTGCCCGCTCGCTGGCCGCCCGGACGTGGGCGGGCCATCGCCTGTTCATCATCGTGGGAATCCCCGCGTTCCTGCTCCGCGTCGACGCCGAGCTCGGCTACCGGTGGCAGGCCTGGTTCAACGATTCGTTCTTGTACGTGGCGGATGCGGTTCACTTCCAGCTCGACCCGACCCGCGCGTCCGGGTACTCCGTCTTCCTGAAGATCTTGCAGCCGTTCCATAGCTTCGCTTTGGTAACAATTCTGCAACATTTGATGGGCCTCGCGGTGGCCGTCATGGTGTACGCGCTGGCCCGGCACCGCTACGGGGCCCCCGCCTGGCTGGCCACGCTGGCGACCGTGCCGGTGCTCTACGACGGGTTCGAGATCCAGCTCGAGCACCTGATCATGGCCGACGTGCCGTTGCTGTTCCTGCTCGTGCTGGCGACCACGATGCTGCTGTGGGACCCGGCAGGCCCGTCGCTGCGAACCTGCGCGGGCGTCGGCCTGATCCTCGGCGTCGCCGACTGCTTCCGGGCGGTCGGCCTGCCGCTGCTCGCGGTCTTCGCCGTGTACATGATCATCACGCGGGTCAGCTGGCGGAAGGTCGCGGCCGCCATCGTCGTGTGCTTCATCCCCGTGGTCGCCTACGCCGGCGTGTTCGACCTGGAGCACGGCCAGTTCGCGATGAGCGACGCCACCGGCGTGTTCCTCTACTCCCGGGTGATGACGTTCGCCGAGTGCGCCAAGATGGACATCCCCCTCACCGCGCCCGACAATGCCGAGCTTTCGCTGTGCACCCCCGTCCCGCCGGACAAGCGGCCGGTCGCGCAGGCCTACATCTGGACCTCACCGAGCCCGCTGGACACCTTCTCGCCGTCGAAGTTCTCCCCGGTGCCCGACCAGGTAGCGGAGAAGTTCGCCATCCGGGCCATCGAGGCGCAGCCGCTCGGCTACGCCAAGGCCGTGTTCGACGACACCTGGCGGGTGTTCGGCTGGCAGCGGGTGGTCTTCCCCAACGCCGCCACCTACGACGAGTACCTCTTCGGCTACCACTCCCTGCCCGTCCCGGGCTGGGACGAGGCCAGGCTCGGCACGTACAACTCCTACGCGGCCGATTACGCACACGGCAACCCGCTGACCCAGGTCGTCGCGCCGTTCTCCACCATCATCCGGGGCTACCAGCGGTACGTCTGGCTGCCGGGCACCGTGTACGGGCTCATCCTGCTGCTGGGCGCGGGCGGCATCGTGGCGGCCTGGCGGCGGCTGGGCGGCGACGCGCTGCTGCCGTGGACGATCTCGGTCGCGCTGATCGTCATCCCGGCGGCGACCGCCGAGTTCGACTACCGGTACGTGCTGCCCGCCGTGCCGTTCGCCTGCCTCGCGGCGGTCATGGCCTTCGCCCCGGACACCGAGGGCGGCCGCTGGGTGCGGCGGCTAGCCGGCTGGCGGGCCCGGGGCTCTTCCCTCTCTCCGGCGTCCCCGGCGGGCTCCGGCTCCGTCGGGGGCTCCGGCTCCAGCTCCGCCGGGGACTCCGGCTCCGTCGGGGGCTCCGGCGGCGGCGGCTCGGTCGGCGTCTCCAGCGTCGCGACTACGGCGTCGTCCGGTTCCGGCGACGACCAGGGTGATCTCGCCGCGGACGGCGCCTGAGCCGCCGCCCGCGGCGGCCGCCCACGCGGCGAGTTCGGCCAGCGTGCCGCGCACGATCTCCTCATGGGTCTTGGTGAGCTCGCGGCACACCACCGCCCGGCGGTCCCCGCCGTGCGAGGCGGTCAGCTCGGTCAGCGTGCTGGCCAGCCGCCGGCCGGCCTCGAAGTAGACCTGGGTCCGGCTGTCGGCGGCCAGTTCCGCGAACCGGCTGTTCCGCTGGCCCTTACCGCGGGGCGGGAACCCCTCGAAGCAGAACCTGTCGGTGGGCAGCCCGGAGACGGCCAGCGCGGTCGTCACCGCGGACGGGCCGGGCAGCGCCGTCACCCGCAGGCCCGCCTCGGCCGCGGCGGCGACGAGCCGGTAGCCCGGATCGCTGATGGCCGGGGTGCCCGCGTCGGTGATGAGCAGGATGTCCTGGCCCGCCTTCAGGTCCTCGAGCAGGGCGGGTGTGCGCCGCGTCTCGACCGCGTCGTAGTAGGAGACCACACGCGCCTTGAGCTCGACGTTCAGGCTGGCGGCAAGCCAGCGGACCCGGCGGGTGTCCTCGGCCGCGATCAGGGTGGCCTCGGCTAGCTCGGTCACCAGCCGGGCGGACGCGTCTTCCGCCCGGCCGATCGGGGCCGCCGCCAGCGTCAGCACGCCGGCCTCATCCGGCGCGTGTCGCGTCCCGGCTTTCTCGCGTCCCGGCATGTCCGTATCGCGTCCTGTCCTTGCGAGTTCTTTGCGGGTTGGTCCGCACACATCATCATCCGGCTAGCCGGACCTTACCGCCGCCAGTAACATGTGGCCGATGACGGCGACCGAGGCTAACCTGCCCGCCGGGCCTGCCACCGACGAAGCCAGCCGGTTGTCGGTGCTCCGCGCCCGGCTAGCCTCACCCATGCCTGATGACCGGTTCTGGGGGTGGCTCGGCCCGCTGCTGGTCACGGCGTTCGGCGCGTTCTTGCGCTTCGACCGGCTGCAGGTGCCGCGCGCCATCGTGTTCGATGAGACCTACTACGCCAAGGACGCGTGGAGCATCCTGCACCACGGGGTCGAGTGGAACCTAGTCAGCAACGCCAACTCCCTCATCCAGGCCGGGCACACGAACATCTTCGCGCCCTGCAACGGCACCCCCGCGTGCGGTGAGTACGTGGTTCAGCCGGAGGTCGGCAAGCTGTGCATCGCGGTCGGCGAGTGGCTGTTCGGGCTGAACTCGTTCGGCTGGCGGTTCTCCAGCGCGGTGTTCGGCTCGCTGGCCATCTTGCTGATGTGCCGGATCGCCCGGCGGATGACCAGGTCCACGCTGCTCGGCTGCATCGCCGGACTGCTGATGGCCCTGGACGGCCTGGAGTTCGTGCTGTCGCGGACCGGGATCCTCGACATCTTCCTGATGTTCTTCGTGCTGGCCGCGTTCGGCTGCGTCCTCATCGACCGGGACGTTTCCCGGGCCAGGCTCGCCGAAAAGGTGGCGCGGCATCCCGGCGATGTCCGGGGATCCGGACCCCGGCTCGGGCTCCGCAAGTGGCAAGTGGCCGCCGGGGTATTCCTCGGCCTGGCGGTCGGCACGAAGTGGAACGCGGTCTGGTACATCCTCGCGTTCGGTGCGCTGACCATCGCGTGGGACATCGGCGCCCGCCGGACCGCCGGGCTGCGCTCGTTCGTCCGCGGCGCGTTCCGCGACGCCCTGTGGCTGCCGCTGACGTTCATCGTGATCCCGCTGGCGGTCTACATCGCCAGCTGGAGCGGCTGGTTCGCGACGAGCACCGGCTACGACCGGAACTACGCCCAGCAGCACGGCGTGAACATCCCGGTGATCTCGCCGCTGTACTCGCTCTTCGAGTATCACCTGGAGGCGATCGGCTTCGGCGTCGGCCTGAAGACGCCCCATCCCTACCAGTCGCAGCCGTGGGACTGGCTGGTGATCACCAGGCCGGTCGCCTTCTTCTACGAGTGCTACACCGGCCCGGTGGCGGGCGCGGCGCACTACTGCCCGACGAAGTACTTCGGCTCGGAGTGGTCGCAGGAGGTCCTCGCGATCGGCACCCCGGCGATCTGGTGGGGTTCCGTCCTGGCCCTGCTGTTCTGCCTGGGCTGGTGGCTGCTGCACCGGGACTGGCGGGCCGGCGCGGTGCTGCTCGGCGTCATCGCGGGCTGGGCGCCCTGGTTCCCGCTGGTGAGCAGGACCAAGTTCTATTACTACGCGCTGGAATTCGAGCCGTTCCTCATCTTGTCTATCGTGCTGTGCCTGGGGCTGATCCTCGGGCCGGCCACGGCGGGTGTGCTGCGCCGCTCCATCGGCGCTGGTGTCGTGGGCGCCTACGTGCTGATCGTGCTGCTCATGTTCTGGTACTTCTATTCGATCCTGGCCGCCAAGGTCATTCCATATCCCGAGTGGCTGAGCCACATGTGGTACCGAATAGGCAGAGGCTGGATCTGACGGCCTGGCTCCTGACGGCTCCGGCCGGGTTCTCGAGCTCGCCTCAGGCCCTCTCTTCAGGCGGTCTTCAGGTGTTGCTCAGCCAGATCGGCAATCCTTGTGCCTGCCGGTGACGAATGACAGCGAGACAGTCGTCCGCCAGCGGCATGATTTTCGCAACTGGGGGGACGTTTCGGGGTCTCCAGTGCGTCTATGTACAGTGAGATGACTAACTTACCGGAGCGAACATGAGCCAAGCCGAACACTCTAGCGAGGATCGCGCGCGATTTGAGCGCGATGTCATCCCCCAGCTTGGCCAGCTGTATCCTGCCGCGCTCCGGATGACGAGGAACCCGACCGACGCCGAGGATCTCGTCCAGGAGACATCGGTCAAGGCGTACGCCGCGTTCCAGCAGTTCACTCCGGGCACCAACCTGCGGGCGTGGCTGAACCGGATCCTGACTACCACCTTCATCAACGTCTACCGTAAGCGGCGCCGTGAGCCGCAGCAGGCGCTCGGCGGCGACCTGCAGGAATGGCAGATGTCCGCGGACCGGCTGGCGCCGCCCGTGCCCTCGGCCGAAACCCAGGCGCTGGACCGGACCACCGACTCGGACCTGCTGCGCGCCCTGCGCGAGCTGCCCGGCGAGTTCCGCACGGCGGTTTACCTGGCCGACATCGAGGGTTACCCCTACCGCGAGATCGCCGAGATCATGGGCACGCCGGTGGGGACGGTGATGTCGCGGCTGCACCGTGGCCGCAGGAAGATCCGGGAGCAGCTGCTGGCGGGCGGGTTCGGCAAACCGCAGGCGGGACCGTCCGGCGTCTGAGGCGGCAAGGCCTTGAGGTGGTAAGGCCTTGAGGCGGTAGGCCTGGGTCACGCCGGCGACCGCGCCCGGTCAGGATCCGTAGAGGGTGAGCATGACCTCGCCGGCCGTCCACCGGTGGATAATGTGCATCCCGGCCCCGGCGATCAGGGCCATCTTCTCCTTGTCCACCGGTGTGGCCGGGACGGGGAATTTGTCGTTGCTGGCGCCGGTCACCACCCACACGCGCCGCACGTCGGTGAACTGGCTCTTCAGCAGTGCGGGGCTGGTGATCTCGGTGCCGGTCAGGGTGCCCGAGGCGATCGGGGACTTGGCCAGCGCGATATCGCGGAGCCGCTGGAATGGTGCCGGGTATCCGGTGCCGAGGACGTGCATGTCGACCGGGAGGTAGAAGACCACGTCGCCCGGCTGCTCGTTGGCCGCGACGATGGCCGACGCCAGCCGCAGGTTATCCGGGCGGGCCGCGGTCTGCCGGATCGCGGCCTGCGGCCCTGCCAGCATGGCCGCGAGCCCCAGCACGACGAGCCCGGCGACGGCGACCGGCAGCCAGGCCAGGCCCATCCGCCGCACCGGTGCGGCGGACGCGAGCCTGACGATGCCGACCAGGCCCGCGCCCACCAGAATGGCCAGCGCGGGCATGCAGAACTCGACGTACCGCTCGTCATAGACCGGCTTGACCAGCGACACCGCGAGCAGCAGGACAGCCGGAACCGTCAGCCACGGCAGCGCGACCGCGGCCGGATTCAGCGGCCGCCAGCGGTCCGCGAGGCAGCTCGCCGCGATGCCGCCCAGCGCGAGCACCGCGACCGGGAGGATCAGTGCCCTGGAACCCGCGAAGTCGCGGAAGAGAGTCACCACCGTGCTGAAGTCGGGTCGTGACAACCAGGCGATCTGCTTCTGCTCCCGGAAGGACACGCGCAGCAGCGGGATGAGCACGATCACCGCCGCGGCCGCGGCGGCCAGCCAGCGCAGCGGTACCCGCCCGGCCTGGCGGCCGTTCCGCGACTGACCGCGGGCATCGGTCAGCAGCAGCGTCACACCGTGCGCGGCCAGGATCAGCAAGCCGAAGATGTTGAACAGGCCGGTCAGCGCCGCGGCGACGGCATAAGCCGACCACCACCGCCACCGGCCATCGGCGTGGACCACCAGCAGCAGGTAGGTGGAAACCGTGGCGAACATCGTCACGACCGCATACGACCTGGCCATCTGCGCGTAATAGGTCATGTACGGCGCGGTCGCGAACACCATGCCGGAAGCGAACCCGGTCAGCGCGGGGACGTTGAGACGGCCCGGCCCGGCTGTGTCCGGCGGCTGCGCCAGCGCGGCCGTCCGGCGGCCGATCGCCGCGGTGAACGCGGTCGCGACGACCATGGCGCACAGTGAAGGAAACCGCAGCGCGGTGGCCGAGGTGCCAATAGCGGCCGCGACGACATGCATGAGCAGGTAGTAGGCGCCGTGCACGGCGTCCATGTGCCCGAGCAGGGTAAAGATCTGGCCGACCGACCGGTTGATCGCGTCCTTGGTGTACGCCTCGTCCCGCCAGAGCGAGGGGCCGCCAATCTCGTACCCGCCCACCACCAACGACGTCGCCGCGGGAACCGCGATGACCAGCCCGCCGGTCAGCCGGCTGCGGCCCGTCGGCCCCTTCGAGCGGTCCGCGGTCCCGGCTGGCCTGTTCTTCGGCTCGGCGCGGTGGCCACCGCCGACGTGAGCGGCCGATGCCGCGGGCAGCGTCGCCTGCCGGGAGGCCGGGGCGCCAGCCGGGCTCACCGGGGCAGGGTCCTCAGCGGCTGAGTCCCTCTCCGACACGATCTGTCCCTTTCCGCGCGCCGGTCCCGCGCCAGGCGGCCTGTCGGACCTCAGGCTATCCGCCTGACTCAGGATCGTGGACCGCTACCTTCTTATAACGGGGGTAGCTGTCCACGATGACGCGCGACCGGCTCCGGCGCCCGCGCTCAGCCGCCGGTCAGGGAGTGAAGAGGCGGTCGCAGACGCGGGCGGCTGCCTTGCCGTCGTCGAGAGGGCAGAACCTGGCCGCGAAGCGCTGGTACGTTTCGCGGTACGGGGCGGCTACCGCATCGATGTCCTTCAGGGCCGCGATCACCTCGGCCGAGGTGGCCAGCAGCGGACCGGGGGCTTCGGCTTCGAAGTCGAAGTAGAAGCCGCGCAGGTTGTCGCGGTATTCGGCCAGGTCATAGGTGAAGAACACCATCGGCCTGCCGGTGACCGCATAGTCGAACATGGCCGAGGAGTAGTCGGTGACCAGGACGTCGGACACCAGGTAGAGCTCGGTGATGTCGGGATACGCGGTGACGTTGATCGCGAACCCGTCCCGCATTCCCGCGGGCACGTCGTCCGCCATGTGGTGGTGGCCGCGGATGAGGAACACATGGTCTTCCCCGAGCTCTCGCCAGGCCCGTTCCAGATCAAGGCGCATGTCGAACCGGTACCTGCGGCCGTTCGCGTACACCTGATTGTCGCGCCAGGTCGGCGCGTACAGGACGACCCGCTTGCCCGCAGGCAATCCCAGCCGTTGCCGCACCCGGGCCGTCAGCTCGGCGGTATCACCGCGGCGCAGCAGGTCATTGCGCGGGTACCCGTACTCGCCGATCTCCCCTTCGTACCTGAAAGCGCGCCGCATGAGCGGCGTGCTGAACGGGTTCGGGGACAGCAGCAGATCCCACTGCGCGACGTCCCTGGCCAGGTGGTCGAAGTAGGCCGTCCCGCTGATGAACTGGGGGTTGGCGATGTCGAACCCGATCCGCTTCAGCAGCGTGCCGTGCCAGGTCTGCAGGTAGACCTGGCCGTCTCGCTTACGGAACGGCGCCTGCATGTCATCGTTGGAGACCAGGTACCTCGACCGGGCCAGGGCCTCGTAGTACTCCTGGGTGCCGCGGAGCACAGCCGTGCCGCCGTCGGGCACCGGGACCGACCAGTCGGTGACGGCCCACAGCTGCTCACGGTCATCGCCCCGGCGGCGCAGTTCCTCCGCGATCCCGAGCGGGTTATCACCGCACTGCTTGCCCTTCCAGCTGATGAACAGGATCTGGTCCCGGACCGGGGTGCGGCGCATCGCCGGGTAGAAACCGCGCCGCAATGCCCGCTGGCTGAAGTTGCCCTGTTCGACGCGCCGGAGCCTGGGCTCGGCGGTGAGCATCGGATCGTCGTGACCGGTGACGATCAGCCGGTACCACTTGCGGCCCGCGGAAACCCGCTCACCCGAGACGTCGCCGAGCCGGTCATGGTCGTACTTAAGTTCCGCCAGCGCCTCCGGGCCGCCACCCACCGGACGCAGGTACAGGTTCCATTCCCCGTCCCGCAGCGGGATGCCCGAGCCGAAGAACGGCATCCGCTCCAGGTCGGCCTCGACGCTGAAGCGCTCACCTTCGCGGTGGAAGCCGATCACGTGGGAATCGGAAGACCCGATCCTGCGCAGGAGTATCTCATGCTGCCCGGCGGCGCCGAGGAAGCTACCGCGCAGCACCAGGCGCCCGCCGGGCTGCCACTCGTGCTCGTCGATCACCGGACGCGGAGTGCGCTCTGCCATCACGAGATCACCGTAGCGGCTCCGCCCGATCACGGCCTCACGGCGGCCGAACAGGTGCCTGCTCTCCGGCATGCCATCCGGCCACGCCACCCTGACCCGGGGCTGCCCCGCCACCTTGAGATACACATCCCAGGCCATCCCGTCATCGCCGACGACCCGGCCCACCCGGTCCGCCACGTCCCCCGCCCCGGCCAGGTCCCGCAGAGGCACCCGCGCCCGGTACCTGGCCACCGCCGCACGGGCGGGAATGTTCCCCCCCGAAGGGGGGGCCGGGGGGCCTGGGGGGAAGGTTCCCCCCAGATCGGGGGGGTCTGGGGGTGGCGTCCCCCCGGGGCTAGCACTGAAGGACCTGCTCGCCGCGCCGCGATTGCGGACCAGCACCAGCTCGGCGTCGGCCCCGGGCGGGGCCCCGGGCGCCTCGATCTCGATCTCGACCGCCCGGTCAGCTGGCCGGCTCCGCGGCGAAGCCGGATCCGCCGGATCCGCGTCGACCCAGGCGTGGCCGGCCGCGAACGCGCCGAGCCGCCAGCGGCCCATGTTCAGCCCGAGCCCGGCCCACCGGGCGCCGAACCGCAGGCCCAGACCGATCTGCCGCGGTTCCGGCCGTTCGGCGGGCCCGGGTACCGGGGTGTGCACGCGGGCCGGGCGCCAGACGCCGTGACCGCGGACGAGCATGTAGCACTGCCACTCCCCGGGGCCGCGGAAGCGGCGCGGGCTGACCGCGAACCGGAAACCGGACCAGTCGTAGTTGTAGCGTTCCTGCTCGGACAGCGCCGTCGCCGCCGGGTTCAGGAACGAGCGGGCGGGCAGGACCACGGGCAGCCGGCGGCCCGGGGGCCGCAGGAACACGACCTTGGTGGTGTTCCTGCGCTTGGCGATGTCGACGGACGGCACGTTGGCCCGGCCGGTGACCACCAGCCGGCCACTCTGTCCCTTTTTGTCACCGGGCCCCTTTCGGTCGCGGGCCCAGCTGATGTCGTCCACCTGCATGTACGGGTCCAGGTCGCGCCAATGCGGCCGGAACACGCGGGCGGGCACCGGAACGGGCGAATTTTTCCTGAACGGCAGGTCTGCGTGCAGCCGGCCCCATCGGCGCACCATCGGGACCTGGCGCACCGGCTGGTCCATCATCCAGGCGGCCAGCTCGGCGAGCTGCGGCATCGCCCGGATCCGGACCAGGTGATAAGCCAGCTTGTGGGTGGCGGGCAGGCTGCGCAGCACCCGGCGGCCCACCGGGCCCAGGTAGCCGTTGACCAGGGCAGTGAACTCGGTCCGGTACTCCCCGGTCACCTTGTGCAGGTCCTGGACGTACAGCCACAGGTCGTTTTTCAGGGCCTTGCGCTGGTGGGCTCGCAGCAGCTTCGCCGTCGAGTGCCGGGCGATGAACTCGTCGATGTCGGCCAGCGCGGTCATCCGGTCCCGCAGGTTGGCGATGCTGCCGCGGCTCTGGGTTATCGACAGGCGGCCCTGCGCGCGCTCACGCCAGTAGTAGACGATGCCGGGAATCACGTCCACGGCCGTGGCCAGCACATGCGCCTTGGTCATGAGCCGGATGTCTTCCCACACCACCCGCTCCGGATAGGACAGCTGGTGATCGTCCCAGAAGCGGCGCCGGAACAGTTTGTTCCACACCGACACGTCATAGAGCAGTCGCGGCGTCTTGGTGATGTGCGTCCGCCGCTGCCTGCCCTTGATGGCCAGCGAATGCAGCGCCGACGGGTTTATCCCCTTCGGCCCGATACGCAGGACGGCGCCGCTGGCGAAGTCGGACCCGGAGTCCTCCAGCGCGTGCAGCAGCAGCTCGTAGGCGTTGGCGGGCAGCATGTCATCGCCGTCGACGAAGGCGAGGAACTCGCCGCGGGCCCGCTCGACGCCGCGATTGCGCGCGCCGCCCGGGCCGCCGTGCTCGGGCTGGATCAGCGTGAACCGCGGATCGGCGGCGGCCTTCGCCCGGGCGATCCCGGCACCGCCATCGGTCGACCCGTCATCGACCATGATCACTTCCAGGTCGGTGAACGACTGGGCGGCGATCGAGTCCAGGCAGTCGCCGAGATCGTCTTCGTTGTTGAAGAACGCCACCACGACGCTGATCCTGGGGGATGTCACTTCGTTCTCCGTTCCCCCGGGGGGAGGATCCCCCCCGGACCCCCCCTTACGGGGGGGCTGCCCGCCCCCCCGTGCCCCCCGGGCCCCCCGGGGACGGGGGGGTTACCCGCCCCCGCGGGCCCTGCGGGGCCTGCGGGGCCCCCGATTACGGGGGGGCTACCCGGCTCACCGGGCCCCGCGGACCAGCCGAGAGCTACCGGATCGTACACGCGTTCCACGTAGATCTGGTGCCACAGCGAGAAGATGACAAGCAGCCAGACCTGGCGCCAGGTCACATCGGGATCCTCGGCCCGGAAGCGGCGCAGGACGTCGAGCGCGGCTCCCTGGTTCAGCCACTGACCGGTCTGCGCGGTACGGACCGCCTGCTCGGCGAACCCGTACATGCCGCCGCGGAGCCAGGGCCCCAGCGGCACCGGGAAACCGAGTTTGGGGCGTTCGGCCGCGGCCTGGGGCAGCAGGGCGGCGATGGCCTCCCTAAGCGCGAACTTGGTCGTGCCGGCCGCGGTCTTCTCCACCCGGGCCAGCCGCGCGGCGACGGCGAGCACCTCACGGTCGAGAAACGGCGTGCGAAGCTCAAGGCCGTGCGCCATAGTCATCCGGTCCGCCTTGACCAGGATGTCGCCCGGCAGCCAGGTGTTGATGTCGACCAGCTGCATGGTGGCGACGTCGTCCAGGCCGGCGTCGGCCGCCTGCCGGTATACCGGGTCGGTCACGTCGAACTCGCTGCCGTTCCCGTGCCTGACCAGCAGGCGCGCCTGGTCGGCCTGGTACACGTAGGCGTTGCCGATGTAGCGCCGGTTCAGCGGGGTCGAGGTTCGGTTAAGCAGCCCCTTGCCCTTAGTCCCGGCCGGCAGCTCGGAGGCGACCCGGCTGATGGTCGACCGCCCCCAGCCGGGCAGCGCCTTGCCGGCCCGGACCACGCCCGGCTGGTAGTAGACGCCGTAGCCGCCGAACAGCTCGTCGGCTCCCTCGCCGGAGAGCACCACCCTGACGTGCTTGCGGGCCTCGCGGGCCGCGAACCACAGCGGGACCGCGGCCGCGTCCGCCATCGGGTCGTCGAGATGCCAGACGATCCTGGGCAGGCAGCCGACGAACTCTTCCGGGCTGATCACGTACGGTACCGACTTCACCCCGAGCGCGGTGGCCGTCGCCATCGCGTCGTCGATCTCGTTATAACCAGCACGCTCGAAACCGACGGTAAAGGTCAGCAGGTCAGGACAGGACTCCGCCGCGAGCGCGCAGAGGGTGGCCGAGTCCACCCCGCCGGACAGGAACGCGCCGACCGGCACGTCACTGCGCAGGTGAACGGCCACGGAGTCGCGCAGCGCGGCCAGGATCTTCTCCGGCGAGCTTGACGAGGGAGACCGGGCGGGACGCAGTTCCGGACGCCAGTACCTGAAGACGTCGACCCGGCCGCCCGGCCGCGCGATCAGCACGTGCCCGGGCGGCAGGGACCGGGCCGGCGGCACCAGCGTGGCCGGCGCGGGCACGTACTGGAACGACAGGTACCTGCGCAGCGCGTCGGGGTCAATCGCCGTCACCTCGCCGGAGCCGGCCAGCGCCTTGCGCTCGGAGGCGAACCTGAGCTGAGGCCCTGACCTGGGCCGGTGACCTCCCGTGGTGAGCGCGTAAAAGAAGGGCTTGATGCCGAACGGGTCGCGGGCGCAGAAGAGCTCCCTGCTGCGCCGGTCCCAGATCGCGAAGGCATACATGCCCCTGAGCTGGCGCACGACGTCCTTGCCGAGCCACGCGTACATCTCGAGCAGGACCTCGGCACCAGACCGGCTGCGCAGCCGCACGCCGCGATCCGCCAGCCGCTGGGCCAGCTCGACATAGTTGTAGATCTCGCCGTCGAAGACCATCACGTAGCGGCCGTCGGCCGAGTGCATCGGCTGACCCGCGGCCGGGGACGAGTCGATGACCGCCAGCCGCCTGCAGCCGAGCGCCAGGTCCGGATCGGCGAAGAAACCCTCGTCGTCAGGCCCCCGGTGGGCGATGCGCATAGCGGTACGGCCCACCCACTCGGGGTCGGGGCCTGCTCCGTCTGCCAGCGCGAGGCAGCCGGTAATTCCGCCCATGCGCGCCGCCAAACGATCGGGGACTTAACGGATCCGTGCCCCGACCAGCCTACTTGGGCTGAAACCTGATCCCGCCGTCGAAACGGATGACCTCGGCGTTCAGGTAGTCGTTCTCGATCAGCGACCGGACCAGCTGCCCGAACTCTTCAGGGCGTCCCATGCGCTTGGGAAAGACCACGGGCGCCACCAGCCTGGCCTTGAATTCCTCGGCATTTTCGGAGAATCCGTAGATGGGGGTGTCGATGATGCCCGGGCAGATCGTGTTCACCCGCACTCCGATAGCCCCGAGGTCTCGCGCGGCGGGCACGGTCATCCCGATGATGCCGCCCTTGGACGCCGAGTACGCGATCTGACCGATCTGGCCTTCGAGGCCGGCCACCGAGGCGGTGTTGATGATGACGCCACGCTGTCCGTCGGCATCGGCAGGTTCGGTCCTGGCCATGGCCGCGGCCGCGATCCGCATCAGGTTGAAGGTGCCGATCAGGTTGACGGCGATCACTTTCTGGTAGCTGGCCAGGTCATGAGGGGTGCCGTCGCGGGAGACCGTGCGCGCGGCCCAGCCGATCCCGGCACAGCTGACCGCGGTCCGCAGCGGGACCCCGGCCGCCGCCGCCGCGTCCACCGCCGCCTGTACCGAGGTCTCGTCCGCGACGTCCGTCGGCGCGAACAGCCCGCCGATCTCGCTGGCTACCCGCTTGCCGTTATCTTCGTTCAGGTCGGCGACGACCACCGTGGCCCCCGCCGCCGCGAGTACCCGGGCCGTCGCCTCGCCGAGCCCGCTCGCACCACCGGAAACAACTGCCGCAGTACCGTTCAGCTCCATATCCCGGAGCATACCGGTCCCGGTCCGGCCGCCACCGGGGCGGTGCACGGGCTCAGGGCTGGCACCACGGTCGGTCAGATTGAGATATATCTTGTCAAATTTTGTGCGGTGGAGTTAAAGTCGCAGGCATGACGAGGCTGCGTGGAAACCCCTGGGCCGTCCTGGTGGTGGTGTCGCTCGGGTTCTTCATGACCCTGCTCGACCTGACGATCGTGAACATCGGCCTGATCAGCGGCAGCCCGGCCGGCTCCGGCGCCCAGCGCGGCCTGTCGCCCGCGCTCGCGGCGCAGCTGCAGCGGCTCGCCGGCGAGGTGTTCACGCACGGCTACGTGCTCGCCATGCGCTGGACCATGGTCATGCCCATCGCCGTGGTGGTCCTGGCCGCGGTCAGCTGCCTGTGGGCCAAGAACAGGCCCGGCCAGGGCACCGCGGCGGCGCCCGGGGCGCACTCTGGTCAGCTGGCGGTCAGCTCGCCCGGGCCGTCCGGCCAGAGCCCGGGCAGCTCGCCGGGGAGGGCGTCGTAGCGGGCCGGCCATTGGATTTACCTTCCGGAAGACAGCGAGGGTTCCGTTTCTGCGGCCGCCTTCCTCGCTCCGGGAGACAAATACCATGATGGGCAGCAAGGATCAGGCCGGGTCACAGCAAGCTCATCGGCCCGCCACGCAAGCACACTTAACACTCTTGGGTAAAGGACACACGAAGGATGAGACATCGCCCGCGGCCGCGTCCCCCGGTGACCCGCTGAACGTGGCACCGGACAGCTCGCAGCGGCGGTCACCGGCCCGGGATGCCGAGGGCACCACCGGTTCCTGGGTCACCGGGGATGAGGCTGAGGGGGGCAGCGGCCACCCCGGAGACGGACGGCCGGCCGGCTCGCCGCACGGCCTGGGCGCCGCCGGCCCGGTTATCGCCGTCGACGCCATGGGCGGCGATCACGCTCCTGGCGAGATCATCGCCGGAGCGCTCGCGGCGCAGCGCGAGCACGGCGTCCGGGTGCTGCTGACGGGTCCGCCGGCGCTGCTGAGCCAGGCGTTGCACGCGATGGGTGCGGCCGGCGAGCTGCCGGTCGTGCCGGCCGAGGACAACCTCGCGATGGACGAGGGGGCGCTGGCCAGCCTGCGCCGCCCCAGGTCAAGCGTCGCGGTCGCGTGCCAGCTGGTCAGGCGCGGCGACGCGGCCGCGGTGGTATCCGCCGGATCCACCGGCGGGATCGTGGCCACCGCGAGGCTCCGGCTGCGGCCGCTGCCCGGCGTGCTCCGGCCCGGGCTCGCCGTCGTGCTGCCGACCCGTCCGGGCCGCACGGTGCTGATCGATGCGGGCGCGACCGCGGACCCCAAGCCCGAGATGCTGGTGCAGTTCGGCCAGCTAGGTGTCGCCTACGCTCAGCTGACGCTCGGCGTGCCCGCGCCCAGGGTAGGGCTGCTGACCATCGGCACGGAGCCAGGGAAAGGTAACAAGTTCACCAGGCGCGCGCATGAGCTGCTGGCCAGCGATCCGCCGCACGGCGCGCTTCCGCTGAGCTTCGCGGGCAACGTGGAGGGCGGCGACCTGCTGGCCGGCGCCCTCGATGTGATCGTGACCGATGGCTTCACCGGCAACGTGGCGCTGAAGACGCTCGAAGGATCGATCCGGTTTGCCGCGGCCGAGCTGCGGGCCGCGGTGACCGGAACCCGGGCGGCCCGGGTCGGTGCGCTGCTGCAGCGGCGCGGGCTACGTGAACTCGCTACCCGGCTGGACGCCGAGAGCTACGGCGGAGCTGTCCTGCTCGGCCTCGGCGGCACCGTGGTGATCGCGCACGGCGCGAGCACGGCCCGCGCTGTCACGGCGGCCTGCCTGGTCGCGGCGGACCTGGCCCGCGGCCAGATCACGGAGAAGATCACGCAGCGCCTCGGCCCCGGGCGGTCGGCCGGCCGGGGCGGGCACTTCCTGCGGCGCCCGTTACGGCCGGCCGCTACCCCCCCTCCCCGGGCCGCGATCCCCGATAAACTCGGGCTATGGCAGATCCACAGCAGGTCCTCGCGCAGCGGGTGCACGACGCCATCGTCGCGTCGTTCGGCCCGGAGTACAGCGACGCCGACCCGCTGATCCGCCCCTCCGCCTTCGCCGACTTCCAGGCCAACGCGGCCCTTTCGCTGGCCAAGAGGGTAGGCCGCCCGCCGCGTGAGGTGGCTGCGGAGCTAGCCGCCAGGCTCGACGTAACCGGCGTGTGCGCCGAGCCCGCGGTCAGCGGGCCCGGCTTCATCAACCTCACCCTGCGCGACGACTGGATCGCCGCGCAGGCCTCGGCCATGCTCGGCGACGACCGGCTCGGCCTCGCGCCGGCGGCCGCGCCGCAGACCGTGGTGGTGGAGTACTCCTCGCCCAACATCGCCAAGGAGATGCACGTCGGGCACCTGCGCACCACGATCGTGGGAGACGCCATCGCGCGCATCCTGGAGTTCGCCGGCCACCGGGTGATCAGGGACAACCACGTCGGCGACTGGGGCACCCAGTTCGGCATGCTCATCGAGTACCTGCTCGACGTCGGCGAGGAATCCGCGGCGGCCGGGCTGCTGCGGACCGACCCGAACGCGTTCTACCAGGCGGCCCGGCGCACATTCGACACCGACCCGGGATTCGCGGACCGGGCGCGGAAGCGAGTGGTGGACCTGCAGGGCGGCGATCCGGGCACGCTGCAGCTGTGGCAGGAACTTGTCGACCTCTCCAAGGAGTACCTGCACCGTATCTACGGCCGCCTCGGCGTGACCCTCACCGACGACGACATCAAGGGCGAGAGCTTCTACAACGACATGCTCGCCGGCACGGTGGCCCAGCTGGAAGAAGAAGGCATCGCGGTCCACAGCGACGGTGCGCTCTGCGCGTTCCCGGCAGGCTTCACCGGCCGCGAAGGCCGGCCGATGCCCGTCATCATCAGGAAGAGCGACGGCGGTTACAACTACTCCACCACGGATCTGGCCACCATCCGGTACCGGGTCGACGTGCTGCACTGCGACCGCGCGATCTACGTGGTCGGCTCCGACCAGGCGCTGCACTTCCAGCTGGTGTTCGCGGTCGCCCGGGAGGCCGGCTGGATACCGCCTGGCGCCGTCTTCACCCATGCCCAGATAGGCCTGGTCCTCGGCCCTGACGGCAACAGGCTCCGCACCAGGTCCGGAGATAATGTCCAGCTCAGCGACCTGCTGGCGGAAGCCGTCGATCGGTCGCGGGCCATCCTGGATTCCCTTGAGGCGACCGCGCGCTTCGACGCCGCCGAGCTTGACGCGGTGGCCGAGGCCGTCGGCATCGGCGCGGTGAAATACGCCGACCTGTCGACCGCGCGGGAAAGCGCGTACGTCTTCGACTGGGACCGGATGATCTCGTTCCGCGGCAACACCGGCCCGTACCTGCAGTACGCGACCGCGCGGCTCCGGTCGATCTTCCGCCGGGCCGGCGACCAGGCCGCCCACGGCGCTACCATCGCGATCACCGCGGGCCCGGAACGCGCGCTCGCCCTGAAGCTGCTCGGCTTCGGCGGGGTAATCACCGGGGCCGGCGAGACCGCGGAACCGCACCGGCTGTGCACGTTCCTCTTCGAGGTGGCCAGCCTGTTCACCACGTTCTATGAGGAGTGCCCGGTGCTGAAGGCGGAGTCTGCCTCGCTCCGCGCTAGCCGGCTCGCGCTCTGCGCGCTCACGCATGAGGTGCTGACCACTGGCCTCGGCCTGCTCGGCGTGCCGGTGCCGGAGCGAATGTAACCGAGCGCTGAACTCCCGGCCGGGCCGTCATGCCGCCGCGGCCAGCTGCGCCGTAAGCATGTGAAGTCACGAACGTACTGCTTACGGGAGCCAGGATTCCGGCCAACCCCGGGGCATACCAGGGCACTGTCGACCCTATGGATCCGAACGGGCCGTCCATCGGTTACCAAGAACCCCATAGGCCCGCCCAGACGTACTCGGACGCGCGAAGCGGGCGCGGCGTCCCTGGCATTAGGAGGCAGTCATTATGGCCCGCAAGCGTTACGGGAAAAGCCGTTCGGCCGCGATCAGGACCCGGGTGGGTATCGCGACCGCGATCCTGGCCGGCGGCGGATCCGTCGCCGCGGTCGCGGTCGCGGCCGGCAGCCACGGGGCCGTGACGGCGGTCGCACCGGCCGCCTACACGGCCCGCTACAGCAACGAGGGAACCGCGCTCAGCCTGGTCTTCAGCGAGTGGGGCAAGTCCAGGGAGTCCGCTTACGCTGAGCTCGCGGCGCTGACCCAGGCCCGGCAGTTCAGCCAGGCAAGGCACGCCGGGAAGACGCTCGACGTGCAGCGCGGCATCGTCGTCCTCGCCACCAGGAAATTCCTCATCCTGCGGTCCGCCAACGGGTCACTGCACCTGTGGCTGCTTTCCGGCGGCACAAAATTCCAGGACGTCTCGGATACCGCGGCCGGGACGGCGGCCCTGACCGCGAGCAGGAGCGCCACCCACCAGGCGATCTCCACGGGCAACATGACCCCGGCGACGACGCTGCTGGCCGGAAGCCCGACGGTGGCGGCGGACCTGCTGACGCCCACCCCCGCGGCCCAGACGGTAACCGTGCAGGTGGCCGGGACAGATCTCACCGTGACGGTCACGGTGACCAGGAGCACGGCGACGGTATCCCAGACCGCCACCACGCCATCGAGCAACACGCCCTCGTGGCACCCGAGCACGTTCACCCAGGACGCGTGGCAGGCCACGAAGTCGCTCGCCCGCGGCGACCTGGCCCTGGTGGCCGGCTACCGCTCGCACGGGACCCTGCACGCCCGCCTGGTCCTGTTCACCCCGCTGACCGCCGAGCCGGCGGTCAGCCACGCCAGTGCGAGCCCGGTCAGCACTGCGAGCCCGGTCAGCAGCCCGAGCCCGGTCAGCAGCCCGACCGTGGCTCCGACGTCCTGGTGAGCCAAGCCAGTCAGCCGTTGACGGCGACGTCGCCGCGGTACCCGCGCCCAGCGCGGGTACCGCGGCGGCGCCCCGCCGATCCGGCCTGCGCCCGGACGGACGCCGATGGCGTTTCCCCGGAACCAGCGGAGCCGTCCATGCTCCGCTGCGGCGATCTCGTTCTCGACGAGGCCCGGTGGACGGTCCACCGGGGCGGAACGCCGCTGGACCTGTCGCCGACCGAGTTCCGGCTGCTCGCCTGCCTGATGCGTTATCAGGGCAGCGCGGCGACCAGGAGCCAGCTCTTGCGGCACGTGTGGGGGGGCGGCTACACCGGCCACTCCCAGGTGGTGGAAACCTACGTCAGCTACCTGCGGCGAAAGCTCGACCGGCTCGGGCCGCCGCTCATCCACACCTGCCGCGGTGTCGGGTACGCGCTGCGCTGCCCGGAGGCCGGGTCGGGCCCGGACGTCCCTGGGTACCAGATCCCCGGGTCGTGAGATCCGGATCCTCAGATCCGCTCGATGAGCGTCGCGTTGGCCTGGCCGCCGCCCTCGCACATGGTCTGCAGGCCGAACCGGCCTGACGTCCGCGCGAGTTCATGCACCAGCTTGGTCATCAAGATCGTTCCCGTCGCCCCGAGCGGATGCCCGAGTGCGATGGCCCCGCCATTGGGGTTGGTCCGCTCGAGCGAGGCTCCGGTGTCTTCCGACCATGCCAGCAGCACCGGCGCGAAGGCCTCGTTGACCTCGAACACGTCGATGTCCTCGACCGTCAGCCCGGACTTGGCCAGCACCTTCCGGGTCGCGTCGATCGGGCCCGTCAGCATCAGCACCGGGTCGGAGCCGACCACGGCAAGCGTGTGTATCCGGGCCAGCGGGGTCAGGCCGTACCTTTCCAGTGCCGCTTGCGACGCGATGAGCAGCGCGCCGGCCCCGTCAGAGATCTGGGAGGAGACCGCGGCGGTAATCTCCCAGCCGTCACGGAGCGGCGCCAGTCCCGCCATCTTCGCCAGCGACGTGTCCCGGCGCGGCCCCTCATCCCGGCTGAAGCCATCCAGCGGAACTATCTCCTGCTCGAACCGGCCTTCGTCGATCGCACGCACCGCGCGCTGATGGCTCTCCAGCGCGAATTCCTCAAGCTGACTGCGCTTGATGCCCCACTGCTCGCAGATTAGCTGGGCGCCGCGGAACTGGGAGATCTCCTGGTCGCCGTAGCGCTTCCGCCAGCCGGTGCCCCACGGAGCCGGCATGCCCGCCTGAGTAGCCAGGGTCACCGTTGAACCCATGGTGACGATGCTCATGCTTTCCACCCCGGCCGCGATCACGAGGTCCTGCGTGCCCGACATGACGGCCTGGGCCGCGAAATGGACCGCCTGCTGGGAGGACCCGCACTGCCGGTCGATCGTGACGCCGGGCACGCTCTCCGGCAGGCCGGCCGACAGCCAGGCATTCCTGGCGATGTCGAAGGTCTGCGGGCCGATCTGCGAGACGCAGCCCATGATCACGTCCTCGACCGCGGCGGGGTCGACCCCGGTGCGGTCCACCAGCCCGCGCAGGGCGTGGGCGCCGAGATCGACCGGGTGGACGCCGGCCAGGGATCCGTTCCGCCTGCCGATCGCGGTGCGCACCGCACCGGCTATGAACGCTTCCGCCATCACGGGCCTCCGTAGGCGGGTCCGCGGAGCCCGGTCCGGCCGGGGCCGGACCCTCTCGCCGGTTCTCTTCCGTACCAACCTCACGGTACCTCGTCTCGCGCCCGCCGACCGAATGCCGTAGTCTCGTAGCGGCTTCGCGAAACCGCAGGTTCAGGAGGCGGCCAATGACCGGACTCATCTTGCTGGTTTTCCTCGGCGTCATCGTCGCGTTCGGCTGGACGCGCATGCGCGGCAAGATGAAGCTAGGTGTCTCAGGTAAACACTGGGCTGGGGCGATCACTATCTTCGTCCTCGTCGTCCTGATGATGTGGGCCTCGCACCAGGGTCACTAAGCACGCATAATGGGCAGGCCGCGGCCATCAGGCCCGGTTACCGCTGCGCGGCATCTCGAACCACACCGCCTTGCCTTCCGGGGTCGGCCTGGACCCCCACCGGGTCGCCAGCTGTTCCACCAGGTACAGGCCGCGCCCGCCTTCGTCCGTCTCTCCTGCGGTGCGTATCCGGGGGAGCCGGAGGTCGGGATCGAAGACCTCGACCCAGACCGAGGTCGCACCGCGCCGCAGCCGCAGGGCGAACTCCCTGGCAGGCCGCTGGGACGAGGCCAGACCGCCGTCCGGCGCGCCGTCCCAGGCCAGACCGGTGCTGGCCGGGACTGACTCAGCCGTCCGCTGGAGCGCCGCCCGCTGCGCCGGAGGCCTCGCTTTCTGGACCGCGGACGGCGCCCGCCCGACGGAACGGGCGGGCATCGGGGCGAGCGGCGCTACCGGGGCTACCGGAGCTACCGGAACTACCGGGGTCGGTCCGGGGAGCGAGCTCACCGGGGCGGGGATGATCAGCGGCTCAAGCTCGAGATCGAGATTACGGTCCCGGCTCGGCGTGATCGAGGCATGCAGGACGGCGTTGGTGACCACCTCGGAGACCAGCAGGCAGGCGAGTTCGGCCTGCTCGGCGTCCATGCCCCAGGACGCGAATGTCTGGGCCGCCAGCCGCCTGGCCTCGGACACCATGATCGGCTCAGCCGGGAAAACGCGCTCGGTCGAGGCGAGCTCGGAAGGCGAGGACTTCACCACCAGGATAGCCATGTCGTCGTCGATGTCACCGGGGACCGCGTACTCGGCCGCCGTGGCCACGGTGTCGGCGTCTCCGCTGGCCGCCGCCGCACGGACCGCGTGCCGGAGCATCTCGGTCGCCTCGGTCTCCGAGTAATGCCCGGAGCCGTCAGCGCGGGTCCGCCGGTCGGTCAGGCCGTCGGTGTAGAGCACCAAGATGGCGCCGGGCGGCATCTCGATCGTTTGCTCCTTGTACGTGGGCAGCCCCCGGATGCCCTTGCCGCGCACGCCGAGCAGGACTCCCTTATAGGCGAACTCAAGCTGCTGCACCTGCCCGCCGCTGACCAGCAGCGGGGCGTCGTGGCCGGCGTTAGCGAAGGTCAGTTCCCTGGACCACGCGTCGTAGATCATGTAGATGCAACTGCAAGTCGGCGGGTCCCCGCCGGACTGAGCCCCGTTCTCGCCGGCCGGGGCCAGCGACCGGCACCAATCGTCAAGTTTCCGCATGATGTCCGCAGGCGATTTCTCGTCCTGCGCGAACGCGCGCAGCGCCGCACGCAGCTGACCCATGATCGCCGCGGCTCGCGCGCCCCTGCCCTCGACGTCGCCGATGACGATACCCACCCGCCCGGCCGCCAGCGGGATGATGTCGTACCAGTCGCCGCCCACCTGGGTCTGGATCCCCTGGCCCTGCGTCTCGAGCGGTTTCGCGGGCACGTACCGGCAAGCGACCGCCAGGCCGTCAAGGTCCGGAATCGCCTGCGGCAGCAGGCTCTTCTGGAAGGCCAGCGCGGTCTGCCGTTCGGTCTCGAACAGCATCGCGTTGTCGATCGCGATGGCCACGCGGCTGGCGATCGCGCCGATCAGGTCGCGGTCAGGCGTGTCATAGTGGCGTTCATCGCGCTCGGTGAGCCGGGACAGGGCCAGGCTCATCACGCCGAGCAGCTCTCCGCGGGCGGACAGCGGTGCCGCGATCACTGACGTCAGGCCGGCCTGGTGAGCAGCCGACATGCTCTCCGCGCTCGGGGCCGGGTAATAGCCGCTGTCCAGGTCATTGATCGAAATCGTGTCCAGGCGGGCCATCGCCTGCTGGCAGAAGTGGCCCTCCGGATAGTGAATCTGCTCGCCCACCTGGGCCCAGGTTCCCGGCGGCGGCACCCAGTCGCTCGCGTGCCGCTGCACCCGGCGGATCAGCGCCTCACCCTGGTACAGGTCGATGAAGCAGTGATCGGCGAACTGGGGCACGAGCATCTCCGCCACATGCTTGAGCGTGGTATTGATCTCCAGCGAGCCCGCCAGCCGCTCGCCCACCCGCTCGAGCAGGGCGATCCGGTCCTGCTCCCCCTGACCGTCGCGCTTGCTCGCCTCGCGGGCCAGGATCACGATCCCGTCGATATCGCCGGCCGGGTGACGCAAGGGGACGGCGAAGGCCCGGATGAGCGCACGCGACCCGTCGCCGCGCACGCTCTCGAATGTTCCTTCCCAGGACCGTCCGCGCAGCACCTGCCCGGCGAGGTCCTCGGTCTTGCGCACGTCCTGCGCGGCGAACAAGCCGAGGGACAGGACGGAGCAGCCGGCTAGCCGCGCCACATCACCGGAAACACGGAAAAGCCCGGCCGCGTACTCGTTGATGTACAGGAGATTATTGAGCCGGTCCGTGACCACCACAGCTATATCCGCCTGGCCAAGAACCATGTCCGCCGGAAGGTATGCGTCGAAAGCGGCTTCACCCCAGCCTGTCACGTCCGCGCTCCCCAACCCAGGTAGCGTTGCCGATTGACATGATCACGCTCCGGCCACTGGCTGATACCGGCTGTCGATAGAGACGAATATGTGCGCTGCGATCTGACTGGAGAGTTCGGTCGAGACGGCGTCCGCCGAGTCACCGGCTGTCACCTGTACACCATCGTCGCCCGCCATGAGAATCACCTCGCGTCCGGGTTGTATCCCGACGCGCTTGAGTTTAAGCATCAGAACCAGATCACTCTGAATTTGCTCGCCAATTCTCCGGATAACCACGCGGGAGGTGTCCACGGATGCCGCCTTTGTCATCGCCTCACCGGCCTCGTTCGTCGCTACGCGCACCCTTTCCAGCGCCTCGTCCGGCAGCCCCAGTTCCGCGAGGCCGGGAATGAGATTGCCGTGCGGACAGCGGACCGGGTAACCGAGCAGCTCGAGAAGACGGCGCTCTACGCTCTCCGAGATCACGTGTTCCCACCGGCACGCCTCGATGTGCACTTCCTCCCACGGCAGCTTGATGACCCCCACGAGCAGGCATTCAGCCAGCCTGTGCTTGCGCATCACCCTGGTGGCGAGCATCCGGCCCACCTCGCTGAGCGAAAGCTGCCTGTCCCCGGCGACGTGCAGCAGTCCGTCCCGCTCCATCCTGGCCACCGTCTGGCTGACGGTCGGACCGCTTTGCGCCAGCCGCTCGGCGATGCGGGCCCGCAGCGGTACCACGCCCTCCTCTTCGAGTTCGAAGATGGTGCGAAGGTACATCTCCGTCGTGTCAATGAGCCCCTGGGCTGTCAACTCCTCATCCTCCTGCTTGTGATGCTATGCCGGGGAGCCGGTGCCTGGGACTCGCTCGCGGGCTCAGGGAGAGAGTCGCTCGACGGCCCAGCCGTCATCGTCGCGCCGGTAGCGAAGGCGATCGTGCAAGCGGTATGTACCCGCCTGCCAGAACTCGACCAGCTCCGGCACGAGCAGGTAGCCGCCCCAGAAATCGGGCATGGGGACGCTGGCCGGCGGCGCCCAGCGCTGCTCACATGAGGCGACGCGGTCCTCGAGCTCATCGCGAGAGCCGATGACCTGCGACTGCCGGCTGGCCCAGGCTCCGATCTGCGATCCCCGCGACCTGGACCTGAAATACGGCTCGCTGTCCTCGCGCGACATCGTCATCACGCTGCCCTCGGCCGTGACCTGGCGCTGCATGGCGTACCAGGGGAAGACCGCGCACACCCGGGGATTGACCGCGATATCCCGGCCCTTGCGCGAGGTCCGGTTGGTGTAGAAGGTGAAACCCGTCTGGTCGTACGCCTTGAGCAGCACGGTCCGGGCCCGCGGGCGGCCATCAGCCGAAGCGGTAGCGAGCACCATGGCGGTCGGTTCTGGCCGGACCAGCGCCTGGGCGTCCGACATCCACCGGGCGAACTGCGTCATCGGGTCACCGGCCATCGTGGCCTCGGACAAGCTGCCCGAATCCGAATCACGCTGTGTCGTGTCCATAGGTAATGATCCTCACACCTGTTTCGGCTACCGCAACCCAGATCAGCGCGGTTGAATGGTAGCGCTGGAATCACGCTCGCCGCCCATCCGCGCGGCTCCCGGGTCCAGCCCCCGGGCATAACATGAGGTGGCTGCGACACCACATGAGAAGGCTCGTGAGGGAGCCCCATGAGGGCGCCCCATGAGGAAGCAGAGAGGAAACCGATGCCGGACTTCAAGCCAGGACTTGAAGGCGTCATCGCCTTCGAGACCGAAATCGCCGAACCTGACAAAGAGGGCGGCTCGCTCCGGTACCGCGGAGTTGACATTGAGGAACTCGTCGGCCATGTCTCCTACGCGCCCGTCTGGGGCTTGCTCGTCGATAATTCCTTCACTCCCGGGTTGCCGCCGGCCGAGCCCTACCCGATTCCCGTTCATTCCGGCGACATCCGGGTCGACGTGCAAAGCGCTCTGGCCATGCTCGCGCCCGCCTGGGGGCTGCGGCAGCTCCTCGACATCAGCGATGAGCAGGCCCGCGAGGATCTCGCCCGCGCCTCGGTGATGGCCCTGTCGTTCGTGGCCCAGGCCGCCCGCGGGGTCGGCCTGCCGATGGTGCCGCAGCGCCGGGTGGACGAGGCGACGACGATCACCGAGCGGTTCATGATCCGCTGGCGCGGCGACCCCGATCCGCGGCACGTAAAGGCGGTCGACGCGTACTGGACGTCGGCGGCCGAACACGGCCTGAACGCCTCCACCTTCACCGCCCGCGTTATCGCCTCTACCGGTGCCGATGTGGCCGCGGCCCTGTCCGGGGCCGTCGGCGCCATGTCGGGACCACTGCACGGCGGCGCGCCCGCCCGCGTCCTGGACATGATCGGGCAGGTCGAGCGGACCGGGGACGCCGGGAAGTACGTGACCTCGGCGCTGGACCGGGGCGACCGGCTGATGGGCTTCGGCCACCGGGTGTACCGGGCCGAAGACCCGCGGGCCAGGGTGCTCCGCCGCACGGCCAAGGAACTCGGCGCGCCGCGGTACGAGGTCGCGCTGGCCCTGGAGAACGCGGCCCTGGCCGAGCTCCGGGTCCGGCGTCCGGACCGGGTACTCGAGACCAACGTCGAGTTCTGGGCGGCCATCGTGCTCGACTTCGCGGAAGTCCCGGCGCACATGTTCACCTCGATGTTCACCTGTGCCCGGACCGCGGGCTGGGCGGCCCATATCCTCGAGCAGAAGCGGACCGGCCGGCTGGTCCGGCCGTCCGCCCGTTACACCGGACCTGCGTCGCGGCCCATTCACGAAGTTCCCGGCGCGGCGGAGGTGCTGGACCAGCAGGTCTTAGCCCCCGGCGCGCCCATCGGCGAGCGCCGCCAACCCCCCGGTAAGCTGCGGGAATGAGCACTCTCGTGATTCCGGCCCAGCTCAAGCCCAAAGACGGCAGGTTTGGCAGCGGGCCGGCTAAGATCCGCCCAGAGCAGCTGGCCGCCCTCGCGGGCTCGGGAGCGACCTACCTCGGCACCTCGCACCGTCAGCCGCCGGTCAGGTCGCTGGTGCACAGGATCCGGGGCGGGCTGGCCGAGCTGTTCAACTTGCCCGCCGGCTACACGGTCGTGCTCGGCAACGGGGGCACCAGCGCGTTCTGGGAGATGGCCACGTTCGGGCTGATCCGCGAGCACTCGCAGCACCTGAGCTTCGGCGAGTTCTCGGCGCGGTTCGCGGCGCTGGCCGGCCGCGCCCCCTGGCTATCGGCACCGACCGTGGTGGAGTCCGCTGCTGGCACGCATCCGGCTCCGTGGCCAGAGCCGGGGGCGGATGCCTACGCGCTCACCCATAACGAGACCTCGACCGGCGTGGCGATGCCAGTGCGCCGCCTGCCGGGCGCCGATCCAGGGTCGCTGGTCCTCGTCGATGCCACCAGCGCCGCGGGCGGCCTTCCGGTGCGGGCGCAGGACTTTGACGTCTATTACTTCGCCCCGCAGAAGGGCCTGGGCTCTGACGGCGGGCTCTGGATCGCGCTGTTGTCCCCGGCCGCCGTGGACCGGGTGCACGAGATCGCCGCGGCCGGGCGTTACATACCCGACTTTCTATCGCTGCGGATCGCGCTGGAAAACGCGGCTAGCGATCAGACGTACAACACGCCCGCGGTCGCGACCTTGTTCCTGCTCGCCGACCAGATCGAGTGGATGCTCAGCCACGGCGGGCTGGCCTGGGCCACGGCCCGTACCGCGCGATCGGCTGCCATACTGTATACGTGGGCGGAAAAGGCGGCCTACGCGCACCCGTTCGTCGCCGACCCCGCGCAGCGCTCGCAGGTTGTCGGGACGATTGACGTCGCCGGCGGGGTGTCCGCTGACGGCATCGCGGCGTCGTTGCGGGCGAACGGAATCGTCGATACGGAGTCCTATCGCAAACTAGGCCGCAATCAGCTGAGAATCGGCATGTTTCCCGCGATCGATCCGGCGGACGTGGAAGCCCTCACCGCCTGCATCGACTACGTGGCCGAACGAGCCGGCAGCTGACGCAGCGGCAGCTGCCGGATGATCGACCCGATCAGCCGTCAGCACGAAGAGCACGAGTACGGCCGGCCGCACCCGCCGGGGCAGCCGGTTCACGACGACAGCCTACGAACACGCAGGCGAGACAAGATCCGAGGTGGGCCATGAGTACCGACGCTCCCAGGGCAGAACTGCTCAGCGAACCTGCTCACTCGCCACGCACCGGTTTAGACCCGCGGACTCACCGCCGGCAGGAGGCGGTCAAGCGGTCCCCTGGATCCGGCGCGGCCACGGGTGAGATGATGCGCCTGTTCGTGGCCATCGCCCCGCCACCCGCCGTGCTTGACGAGCTCGATGCCCTGGTCGAGCCGCTTCGGTCCAGGCGGCAGGACCTGCGCTGGACCAACCGGGAGGCCTGGCACGTCACCCTGGCCTTCCTCGGTCAGGTCGACGAATCCGCCGTGGCCAAGCTGCTGCCGCGCCTTGAGCGCGCAGCCCGGCGCGATGGCAATATCCAGCTTGCGTTCGCGGGTGCGGGCGCCTTCCCCGCGGCCGGCCGGGCGAACGTGCTCTGGAGCGGACTGTCCGGCGACTGCGAGCCGCTCGCGCGGCTGGCCGAATCGGTCGCGGCCGGCGCAAGTCGCGTCAGCACTCCGCCACCCGACAAGGGCCGCCGCTTCCAGCCGCACCTGACCCTGGCCCGGTGCCGCATGCCCGCCGACGTGACGGAGCTAGTCGCGGCCCTGGCCGGCTACCAAGGGCAGACGTGGGCAGCGGACCGTATTCACCTGGTCCGCAGCCGCCTCGGGGCTACTGAGCAGCCCCGGTACACCTCGCTGGCGAGCTGGCTGCTCCGCGCTCGTGACCGCGACGCCGATTCCGCGTCCTGATCCGGCGGGTTACGACTGGCTCAGCTTCTCCAGGATGGGCACCGCGGCCCGGAGGGCAGCGCGTTCCGCCGCGGTCAGCTCGGCTAGCCGCTGAGCGAGCCAGGCGTCCTTCCGGCGCCGGACGCGATGCACCACGGCCCGGCCTTCCTCAGTCACGGTGAGAATCACCTGACGCCGGTCGGTCGGGTGCGGCGACTTGCGTACGAGGTCACGCTCGGTAAGCACAGCGATGACGCGGGTCATAGACGGCGGCTGCACCTTCTCGTGCTCGGCCAGTTCACCGGGAGTCATCGCATGGTGGACTTCCAGGGCCGACAATGCGGCGAGCTGGGTCTCGGAGAGCACCGCTTCCGTCATTCCCGAGGCGGTGCGCTGGGCCCGCAGGCGTCGCGCCAGCCTGCTCACGGAGATCCGGAGAGCGGTGGCCAGCCCGGCTTCAGTCCTGGTCCCCGTTGCTGTCATCTTCGGTACCTTCGTCGGCCAGCCAAGAGCGTGGATTAAGTACATCACGCCAGGGGAGCGCACGCAGCCTCCCGCTCGTATCCGGCGCCCCGGGGTCGCCTGGAAATTCAGGGCACCGGGAGACCTCGTAGCCTATGGGGGTGAAGCAAACCCGCGAGCCAGGGACGCGCCTGTCGCCACCGCCGCCGCTCGAAGGCAACGATCAGCTGGTCACGCGGATTATCACGGCTGGATGGGCGGTCGCGCTCATCGTCCTGCTCATCATCCGGAGCAGCATGCCTGCCCACGCGCGATGGTGGATCTGGACCTGCGCGGCCGGCCTGGGCCTGGGCCTGTTCGGCCTGTGGTATCTCCCGCGGCTCAAACGCTCCCGGGCCAGGTCGGCGGAAGCCAGGGCGCGGGATCAGTCCGCCCCGCGGGACAGCGGCTCGAAGACGGTCTCTTCCACGGAAACGCCGGGCAGATCGACGAGGTCGTAACCGAACTCGTCGATAACCGGCGCCACCGCCCGGACGGCCGCGTCCGCGGCCATCGCCTCGGAATGTGCTCCGCAGCCGTGATCGGCCGACACGACCCGGCCGTCATCCGGCGCGTAGGCGTTCGCGCAGGCACCGAAGAGCCTGCCCAGTTCGCCGCTCAACGGCACGTAGAACCCGCAGCTGATGCAGTGGGCGGGGGCCGCGTGCGCCAGCGGGGGCCGCGGGCCGTGCTCGCTGGAGTACCAGCGCTCGGACGCGTCCTCGCGGCCCGCCACGGAAAGCACGCGGGAGCGTCCCGGCGAGGGCAGCTCAGCTGGCTCCGCGGGACCTTCGCCCTCAGCGCCGGCGTACCAGTCGGTGACAGCGTCGTCGCCCTCCAGCACAACCAGCGGCACCAGCCGCTCGTCGTCAGGCGCGGCGGGCATCAGGTCCCCGACGCCGAGATCTCCCGGCCGCACCCGGTCGTGCCACGGCACCCAGTCCGGAGCGAGCAGGGCACCTGATCCGGGCAGCAGCACGGTTTCGCTGACCGTAACGGCCTTGGCCCTGGGGGCCCGGACGACGGTGACCGCCCATCGCCAGCCTGAATAGGCCGGGTCCGTGCAGTCAAACAGGTGGGTGACGATGCGCTCGCCCTCTGCCTGCACGCCTCGATGGTCACCGACGCTGGCGGCGCCCACCACAGCGATGACGGCATCCCGCGCGAGGCCGACGGCCTCGGCGCAGGCCTGATCTGGTTCCCGGGTACGGGTACGGGTGGGACTCACGGCTACCAATTCTCACTCATCACGCTGGTCGCAGGTGCGGTTACCCGCTGTTTGCTAGCTGGGCTGAGTCGCCATCGGGGCGCGTACCAACAATACTGGCTAGCTGCGCATGTCCGAGGCGATGCGGCGAACGAGCGGCGCAGCTACCTTCCTGCCGCGGACGGCAGCTGTCCACGGTCGCGTCAGGGATCGATGTCGTCGGCTACACCGCGGAGGACGGCGGCGACCTTCTTCGCTTCCTTGGCGTCCAGCGGCTTGCCCCGCCGGTAGGTCGTTGACGCGTCATCGAGCAGCTTGATCAGGTCTTCGACGATCACGATCATCTCGTCCGGCTTCTTGCGCGGCTGCTTGACGGCCGCGACCGTCGGCGGCGGCTCCAGGATCCGCACCTGGAGCGCCTGCGCTCCTCTTCGCCCCTCAGCGACCCCGAACTCCACCCGCTGCCCCTGCCGCAGCGCGGTCGTTCCCGGTGGCAGCGCCGACAAATGCACGAAGACCTCGCCACCGTCGTCGCGGGCGAGAAAGCCATACCCCTTATCGGAGTCGTACCACTTGACCTTGCCGGTAGGCACGTGCAGACCTCACGTCGGAGAGAGCAAAAAGAACAACCAGCGATCAGGTGACCGGCTGGATGTTATGGGCGCTTCTTAGGCTATCGGTCCGGGACGCCGGAACGCAGCTTCGTTATGGCCGGGTTCGCCGGGGTCGCCGGGCTCGCGAGGAATCTACCGGGTTCACCCCGGTCCGGCCTCACACGTTCGGATGGTGCTGGGACGGGATCGCGTGCGAGGCCGGAGTCCGAGTGCGATCTTCCCCCGTGCTGAGATCGCATGCTGGCTATACCCAGCACTTACACCTGGAAACATACGTCACAGGAGACACTCGCGGCGCGGGACTTCGGCGCGGCCATGCCCGGCGATGGCCGGCGATGGCCGGCGATGGCCGGCTCGGCGGACGGCGGCGATGCCGGCACACGCAGACGGCCCGGGGGAAACCCCGGGCCGTCTGGGTGAGGTGACTTCTAGTGGATCAGAAGTCCATGTCACCGCCGCCGCCTGGCGCGGCGGGGGCCTTGTCCTTCTCCGGCTTCTCCGCGATCACTGCCTCGGTGGTGAGGAACAGTCCCGCGATCGAAGCCGCGTTCTGCAGCGCCGACCTGGTGACCTTGGCGGGGTCGATGATCCCGGCCTTGAACATGTCGACGTACTCGCCGGTGGCGGCGTCCAGGCCCTGCCCGGCGGGCAGGGTCTTGACCTTCTCGACCACCACGCCGCCTTCGAGGCCGGCGTTCACCGCGATCTGCTTGAGCGGCTCCTCCAGCGCCCGGCGCACGATCTTCGTGCCGGTCGCCTCGTCGCCGGTCAGGTCGAGCTTCTCGAAGGCACTCCGGCCCGCCTGCAGCAGCGCGACGCCGCCGCCGGGCACGACACCTTCCTCGACCGCGGCCTTGGCGTTGCGCACCGCGTCCTCGATGCGGTGCTTGCGCTCCTTCAGCTCGACCTCGGTGGCCGCCCCCGCCTTGATGACGGCGACGCCGCCGGCCAGCTTGGCCAGCCGCTCCTGCAGCTTCTCGCGGTCATAGTCCGAATCGGTGTTGTCGATCTCGGTGCGGATCTGGTTGACCCGGCCAGAAATCTGGTCGGCATCGCCAGCGCCGTCGACGATCGTCGTCTCGTCCTTGGTGACCACGACCTTGCGGGCCCGGCCGAGCACGTCAAGGTCGACGTTGTC